>Ga0210040_10000634_pt1 | contig 57696 bp, 37 predicted proteins | sample CryGeyCG12114_NA_FD_185462 | JGI IMG/M metagenome (GOLD analysis project Ga0210040, IMG submission 185462) | Groundwater microbial communities from aquifer - Crystal Geyser CG19_WC_8/21/14_NA (SPAdes) (version 2) | ecosystem: Environmental > Aquatic > Deep subsurface > Groundwater | place: USA...
CCTGCTGATCCGATTAGCTGGTAGATTTACGCGTACGAAAGTACACGGCTTCAGGTGTACCCCTATTGTTTTGAAGAAAATATCATATTAAAATTCCACTAGCTTTTCTTTGGTTTGAATTCGACTTCAATCATTTACTCATTGAGTGCAAATATTCGCTACTCTCTCACTTTAACTAAACTGTATAGTTTGCGTAGCTGAAATTCGCATCACAACTATAAACTGTGTTATTTGCAAGCACAATTCTATTGTGCCTTGGAATGATTAAATGGCGTCCTATTGAGCAATGTATCAAGTTTCTGATTTTGAAACTTCGCTAAAGACCGCTGCTTGTGAGCAGCTTAGGGAAACACTTACTTTTTACTTTATAACTAACGCTTCGGTTTACTTTGTTCAAGCCGTAAGATTATGTTTCAAAGAATTAAAAGCAGCAAGCGGGGATCTTATATACAATACTATCATTCATCAGAGCAAGATTTTAATAAGAGTGGTTGACATAAACCGCTCTTTTATATTACTTGCTGCTCACATTATTCACTTACTTTACCAACTAACCACTTCTACTAACCCTCTTTCTGTACCGGGTGAACCATCTCAGTATTCACAAAACAGGGCTTGTATCTTATGTGGCTTAAATCAAATTATCATACTAAAGTAAATCGGGGGAAATGTTAGAGCTTACAACGTTGGTACAAAATTTTAACGAAATGTAAGAATTTTGGCGCTACACAACCGTATGCAGTAATGTCGTTTTGGTAATAATATAAATAAAGCATGGTCACGTTTTTAAGTCCTTGCAAAACTGCATTTACATTCTAAACTTTTTTTTAAACTGACACACAAATTTCAAAAGATTTACATTTAACAAAACAGCTTTGTAAACAAGGCAAACTCAACTTGGCTTTGCTGAAGGTTCACAATTTTCTTCAAATAAAATGGGTCACATACTATAACACAGTAAAAAGAGATTCATGAAGGGTTTCAGATTATGAAAATATTCCTGAAACTTGCTTAAAAACATTACCATGATAGTTTAGAACGTTGTATTAAGACAGATAAAAGTATCCTTGTCTCCTAGCCCTATATGCATTATATAAACTGCAGGAAAGCCATAAAGTGATAGTTTTAATACCGGGAGAACCAGGCTCAAAGTATACATAATAATGCAAGGGCTCAAGTCCAAAGCCTCACCTCCATCATAATCTGTGTAATAATAATGTAATAACTGCATACCTGCTGCCACACAATACAATCTACCACAATGAAGAGTCATTCAGAGACACAGAGAAAGAGCATAAGTTTAAGTGTGCACGAAAGGGAAGATCTAGTTAGTACGTATACTCCATTATTACACTTTGGGTCTTCTCTTTCTTATCAGACCCCGAGTTCAAGAGATAATATTATGTATTTGTATAAGAAGACGCTAAAAAGAGGACAAAACCAACGCAGTCAGTTATTATAATACTAACTAAATAAAAGTCTTGTTAGTCATATGGGGTTTGTCCCTTGTGTGTGTATGTTCAGAATGAACCAGAGGAAACTAATATTTGGAGCACATAAATTCATACACGAGTACAAGAATGAGCGCTTTCACTAAAATGATAAGAGTCCTCATAAATATATCGTTGTGATAACTATGGTCAAAGCTCCTTTTATTTGTTGTACCATTCTGAGATTATTGCAACCACTGGAATTTATCATCCGCATGCCAGTGGTCTTCGGGAACTTGCTAGTCACTACTAACCAACCATATAGCCAATGCATGTTAGTTACTAGTACATATGGACCCCCTCAGACTAGAGTTTTAGCTCCTTTCACTCTGGAATGTGCAAGCAATGTAATAAGAGTTAGTATATGGGGAGCACACACAATATGATGAGATTGAACGCGCAAAAGGGCATACAACTTACTCAGGATGCCCAGATGAGCACATACGGGCACTATGTTGAAGCCCCCTTCCAAAAATTAACTAACATATCACATGCATGCATGTACCATGGACCACTAGCTAAACATACTAACTAACTAGTCAGTTAGAACGCAACATTTATTACCTACTAAACTGCTAACTACTTTGGAATATTGGTGTGTAGACGTGACATGGTTGAACAGTGTATACGCAACTTTGTTGCACCCTCTTCAATCACTCATTATGTGCAATATGGGCTCATTTTTCGTCGGTAAAGCATTTTTGGGCTCACATGCAGCCCAAAGAATTTAATATTAAAATGTAATGGATCGTATCTGAGAGTTGAGTATAAGTAGCATGCTTAAAAAGACAATCGTTTTTTAGATCTTGGTTCCCCACTTGAGATGAAAGGACTTTTATTGCTGTTCTTTACTTTCGTATTTCAGTTGGGACGGAATGAATTCATATGGTTTGACGTATTGAGCAGAAATCGAGGGTAGAGGATCAATGAATTAAACTAAGTTTAGTTTTACTAAAGAGATTTCGATTTTTTTTAAATTGTGTATAAACACAAATGGAGCATCTTCTCTGAACAGTAACAAAAATTTGGGGACTCCCCTGACCCCAAATGATTTAATCAACTAACCAACCACTCCAATAATCCTCACAAAAGGCAGGATGCAAATTGACAATTTACGACAAGAATTTGTAGAATAAGCGGAAGAGAAAAGAGTAACTTTATTGCTTTGCCATGAGAGGCCGGAACTCTTGACTCTTGTTTTCATTCTGACTGACTCAAATGACATGCATCCATAAGTAAACAAGTGACTATACAAGTTCAAACAGAAACACAAGTGAAAAGCACTTTGGTTACAAGTAAGTTACAAGAGTCAGTTGGACCTTGTTTCTCCTAATTTCTTTCCCCAACCGTTTACCAATACAACCGTACCCGGGTATTACCGAATGGAGTCGTGGTATCAACGTATAATATATAGATTAGAACACGAGAGTCCCAATAGCTTAATTGTTGTCCATCGACTAACCAGGAAAATCACAAGATAGTTTAGTTAGTTAATTGCCAATATCCTTTGGATGTACACGAACATAAACATGTACTAGATCGGGGAAGGCCATAATGGCAATAATGTACATGTTCACTACTTCATAATATACAAGCACTCAAACTAAATACTACATGATCTGGATAGATAGAGGTAGTAAGTAAGTAAGTGAGTGGAGTACGAGTAACTAAAGTGAGTACTTGTGAGGAGAAGAGCTCAGCAATGCACGTCCGTAACGTCCTCCTTACGCCTTACAGTCCAAAATGGATGGCTAGCCAGCAAAAAATTATGGAGAGGGCAAACGGAGCGGGACGAGTATAATGAAATTACGTGTCAGATCAACAACTGACTTTACCCGACAGTCGAAAACATCCCGTTTTCTCTTTCCATTTCCATTATCTAGTCAGCCAATGGGACAATACAGTCTGGAACCTTGTAAACTATCAATTCACTACTAACTAACTAAACTATGTACTAGCAGGATGTAATCGAACGAAAGAGATTACATCTACTATTGAATGGGACAAAGTCAACCATGGCTTCCTTCGCGACTCCATCAGGCGAAAAGATAATAGCGACTTAACTCTTTCAAAATTATGGTGAAATAACAAAACTCCTTTGTTATCACGATTACTAATATTCAAAATACGAATTGACTTCATGTCAATTTTGGTTCGGATTTTTATTAATGCATTTGTAATTATAGTTTAAGCAGAAGGAAAAAAAAAGTATCCACGGCCTCAAATTGGGGGGTCAATTTTGGTTTCAGATCCTAAGCAATGCACAATTACAACAAGAAAAAAATTACCAGGGCCTCAAATTGAGGGGCATGTCAATGCAAAATCATTCAATTGGCGTATTTTAAACGACAGTATAATTAGTTCAAGATACGGATAAGATCGAAAAAAATTTGCTTACGTTTAGGCGGACAAGATTCCTCTGGTGTAGACCGATCTGTCATATCTGAATTAGGGCTGATGGTTCCAACTCGTTCATCTCCATCTTCAGATCTATCTTCCCGATCCTTAGACGGAGAAGACGCAGCTACATTCGGAGAATTAGAACGATGCCTACCGCCATTCATAGAAGGTGTAGATTTTTCCGAGCTATTCCTGTCGTGAGAATTGCCGCCACCCTGAGCGGAAAAATTTGAGTTCCCTTCTGACATACGTGACCTATGATTGGGTGGTTGGTCAACATTTTCCACAATAGAGTCTATGGGTTTCCTTCGACTTGCAGGATTTGGTGCACTAAAGGCAGACGGGAGTCCTTTTGGATTCATTCGTTCCTCTACTGAAGATGAATTGTGGGATGACGACGTGGATGTGACGACGGGCCGAAAAGCACCAGCTGTTCCAAAAGGAAGTCTTGCGTCCAGTGCTGGATGCAAAAATGGATTCTGCAGGTGAACAAGTTGACTTGATAAACCACCGTATGAGTCCATAGGACGTAGGCCAAAGGATGAGGGGGACAAGTTGGGCAAACTCAAGTCTTTCCCGTCCGCAACCTGTAGGGAAGTTGTACATGCATTTAGGGTACTGATAAATTGTGAGGTTTGAGACGGCTTCGTTCCGTTAAGCTAGGGAGCAAAGCATGTCCGTAAATAGTTGTTAAGAATGTCATCGTGCATCAATTTACATGTGTTAGTTGCAACATAGCTTTTACAATAATCGCTTTGCCAACTTGGTCTTCATTAGCTGAGAAAAATTTAAGTGGGGTACTAAAGTATATAACTATAAGCAACTACAGTGAGTATGAAAAGGAAATAGGAAGGAAGTGGTATATAATAGACCATAACTTTGAATCCACTTGAACATATGCAATGAGCAAATAGGCATTCATGAGAAGATAAATGTGGTGTACATGACTTTTCTAAACTGTTTGAAAGGCCGTTTGAACGTGGACTCTAAAAACCTGGTGCTGGTATTGATATTCACAAGTAATCAAATGGAGCCTTACACTATATGAACTTATGACCACACCGTTTCATGCGTTACGTACGTGACAAAAATGGCGAGTATGGGACTTAAGTCTAGTTGATCTTTCGTCTAACCATGCAACATTTATCATTTTAAATTATTTCTCCCATTTCAATTGGTATACAAACGACTATAACCTTCTAACTGCCAGCCTGCTATTAATTTTTCACGCTATTTATATCACTATCTTAGTCACTGTACTGGGAACAAGTGTACGCTATAAATTTATTGCTCACACTGCCACATGTCTAATTAGTATATGCTAAATAACTTAACTTACTGACTGAGTAAACTGCTTAAAAATCCCACTATTCATTATTCATACCAACAGGCTGACAATTGTTTTTGCTTTCAATCTGTGCTTCTGTCCGATATTGACTTGACTAATATTTTCTTTGGTTTAAAATTATCATCCACTCTTTGTTCTCTATTGTTCAAGCTGTGTCTTTGATATTCAAAAAGACTTTTCGACAAACAAGTGAAGCTTTAGGTCGGCTTTATCACTCCAACGTGGATTATTAGGCAATTAGTCCATGGATTTACTGTCAGCACAGACTCGTGAGGGTAACTACTCTTCGCTGCCTCTGTGTTGTACAAGTACTAGTGCTGGTGAAATGGGGACGTGAAAGGAAGGCAAACAAAGTTAGTACACGCTTCCTTGAGTATGTAATGAAATGCACATAGAACAAAGTGAAAGGAGCCGGCCCAGTGAAAAGAACTTTAATATGAACATAACCAGTGTGAGCACATACGCACACACTCACTTACAGTGCATGCAATAATAATTGTCTAAGCGGAATGGAAAGTTTAATTTTGAAGGAGCCGGGTTAGGTAGAAAGCAATTAATGAATAGTCTTCTTGCAAATTTGTTTCTACACTCTGTCTGTGTACTTTAGGTGAGGGCACAAACAAACTGAGGAATTCAAATTTAACATTGGTTCTGGTTCCATGAATGTCCTACTATAATCTGTATGCAGAAACAACTTGCAAACAAGTTAGCCCGTTAGTAAGTTAGTTAGTGTATGAAGGAAGGTTGTCACGTGGATGCACATTTTGTTAGTTAGTCGAACTACATACATGACATATGATGATACTCAGACATATTTATTCATGCATGTACATACCTGAGAGCCAAAGTGTCTTTGCATTCTAAGGGCGTCTCCGTAACCAGATTGAGAGAATACAACTATAGCTGGTGGAATTGAACTAGGCACATAAGGGGACTCTTCCATTGTCTTTAAGAAAGAAAAATATTAATTAATTAGTAAATCGCACTGTTTCATATTTAACATAGGTAAGCTATAACACGTGAATATTGCAATCACAATCAAGAATCCGTAAAATTAACTGATGCTCTAACTGTAGCTTACTTTTAGAGTTGATATACACATAAACCATTTGTTTTACTGTAAGCCCATCTTACATTCCACGACTAAACTACGACTTCCTATCGCGACAATTTTTTGCCCATTCTTCTATCTGTAAGTTTTTGCTCTTCTCATAGCCTTCTTACAGAACTTTTTTTTCACTTTTAATGCAAACGCGATCCTGTGATAAAGTATTGTATAAAGGCCAAGATTAAATACTGAATTGTGAGCTTCAAGGACTGGAGCAATTAATCAACTTTACGCAAACAATGGGACCGACTTACTTAACCCAAAATTATACAAACTGAATTTTCTTGTTATTCTGAGCTATGCTAGAGACTAAATGGTGTTTTTGGACACAACTTAATCTGTTTGCATACAAACCACCCGTTTAAAGGGGAGAACAAGTGGCAATAGACATAACGTACAAAAATCGGCAACTTCCACTTCATCTCACACCGAGTAAAGTGCCGACAAGGAACTTATTAAACAATTTGTGATATATATGGGATTGCCAAGTCAGTAGTAAAATGTCAAAGAGTTATGTACTAGACGTAGAGGAGCAATTTAAGTTTGTATAGATGCCAAGACTTACGCATTCTAAAAGATGACACTAAATTATGATGAGGGAGAGTACCCCATACTCCATTGTTTCCCTCTCTCCACACAGTTTGCCAAACTTTCTATTCAACTTGATAAATTACTTGAAACCTAATCATCAGTGTGATTCCCCACTTTAATTGGTACTAAAAGTGCAAAGATGGCAAAATTAACAAACTAACTCATCTTCCCAGAATAATATACAGATCAGATACTGTGTATATAACATACTTATTTTCAATCCATTAATTTACTTTACCAAAGATAACACCGTACAGACACAAACTAATAAAACACCTAAAACGAAAAAAAAATTTGCACAACCCAAGCAATTTGCATGACATTCAAAACAAAAGACACGAAAACACTATATTTTTTACCCCATCCCAAACAAACATTGCTAACTAATCCATATGCAAAGATTAATCCCATCAGAAAAACAAAACTGATTACCAGCCAAAAAAGAAAAATGGGTTATATTAGAGCGTGACACATTACACGGCCGTCTGATGCTCCTCTTAACGAACTAACTAACTACTTAACAAAACAAACTATATAAACCGTGCATAAAAAATCACCCAGACCTAGCCAGAAAGTGAGAATTGCGAGCTGGGAAGAAACTAGTGACATGTATACACAGTGAGATCATAACGGTGCTCAACTATACCACTTGCCACTTAATGCTTCTCTCATGTTATACATGTTATGTAGTTGCATGTGCGAGCACGAGTTAGAAACAGAGCTGCCGCCACCAAGACCGACCAAGTAACTTGCTCCCACTGGCTGGATAGAAAACTAACTGTATAATGTGGATAGGGAGAGACAGAGTGTAGGACACAGAAAGTCGACAGTTACTACGAGTCGTCTACTCGAGTAAGTGAGTAATAATAGGATAAATGCATGCGAGAAAGTGCATTATGGAGTAGTTCTCTCTCACTGTCTTTCTCTTTCGCTTACACTTACTTACACTTATTGCAATAATCATATCTAACTACTACTACCAGTGGAAGTAACTACTGACTGACTCCATTGGAGTCAGTCAGGATACCAACCAGGGTGGTGGCTCACTTACTTTGCCTTAAGTTTTAGTTAGTTACTGACTATGTTTTGAGTGACTAACTAAGCGAGAGGACTGACTTTTGCCTATTGTGTTAGTTATTTAGTTAGTTATAGTAGTATAATCTGGGCCAGAGTGAGAGAGAGAGAGAGAGAGAGATGGTTGTGTAATGTCCATAAATATATGGAGAGCTCGGATGAGATGAGCGGAAAGAAAGTAGGAAAAAGTTGAGAGCACCAGAGGACTGTGAACAGGCAACTCTATAACTTACGATTAGCGAACCCCAAAAGTCAAAAGTTTCTTCCGGTGGAGCACTCCAATATATCTGGCTGTCTTGGTCCTCTCTTCTGGTTCACACTCTCTTTTCGGGGCAGACGACAAGGAGCTCTCTTTTGTCTACACTTGATATGCCCACTTCTATTAGGCATGGAGACTCTCTTATAAATCTATCTGTTCTCACTTTTTGTTTTCACTCGTTTCCTCTCTCTCTCTCTCACATCTAGACTTGGAGTTAGAGTGTCTTGTATCCAAACTCAACAGTCAGTGAGTAACTAACTAACTAACTAACTAATATATTTTCTCCATGTACGTGCAAGTCCAAGTTGGGAAAACAATTTCTGTCTCTATGTATTCCTTTTCCTTTGTTAGTTAGTTAGTTAGTATAATGAGCATGGCGGTGCACAAGCCAGCCACTTTTATTACCAGACAAAAGTAGTACATAAATCCCTAAGGGTTAAATCTTCAAAGCGGCCATTACCAGAAGACAATATTAAAGTCCACCTTTAATTAACAAGAATTGTAACTCTTGGTATTGGACGATAATGCACTTAAAAACGGAATCTTACGGAGCTGATCTTAAACTTGATTAATTTGTATTCTGTCGACTGCTCGAGTTTTATACAGAGATGCAAAAAACCTCCGACTGAGTTCCCAATCTCTAACTGGCTGAGTGAAAAAATTCCCGATCTAAGATTCTAATAATTTCATTTCATTCAACAAAAGAAAACGAGACACAGGAAATTAAAAAAAACGTTTTCAAATGTCAACAACAAATTAATATCAACTCACCCTCTAGTTGATTACATAAAATAAACCACACTAGTCAATAGCGTGCAAATTCAGGGCGATAAACACAACGTTGGGAACTTGGATCAGATATCAAATCATTTGGACCAATAACTGCTCGCAAGTCTTTTCACACATGTCAATATCAATACTGTTTATTATATTGCCCACTGGGCACTCAACTCAATCACTAGGTGAGTCCACAATCACTGCAGAACGTGAATTCAATTCGATTTGCACGTGTGTTCATATGACCCCAAAACCGAAACTAAAAACACTTTTTCTCAATCAAATCTCACCTGACTATGGATTTAGCAATTATTTTGAAGCCAAAAATTGAGACCTCTTCTAGCTAGTTAACAAACTTGCTTAACTCTCGTACTAACTATCTAACAAACTATACCAGCCCAAATATTTGCCTCATAATAGTCACGTATATTCAAAACAAAGGGAACTTGGAGACGAGCACTCTAGTTTGTTTCAAACTTAACACTGGTTGTCAGCAACTGACATGCTGAGCAAAAGCCAACAGACGACACAGTTGGTTTCCTCTGGTATCGTTCGTTAGTTAGTTAAATCCTCCAGTACTCTTTCTCTTTTTCCTTGTTTTAGGATCCTCAATCCAATCCACATGTACACTGCTTCTATATACTACTGCTCGCACAACTCACCAGCAAAAGCAACTCACTGGCTATTCACATACATTCAAAGTGAAACTATCTTACAACGAGCGAGTTGAGAGCACACACAGAGCTTTTCCACGTTTTCGCAACATGGTTGAGCCGCTTTGGTTGTGCCACAGAAAAACAAACCAATGATATCGGCGCATGGCGTCCAACTACAGCTACTACTAACTTGTCTTTCATCCCCGTGTGTAAAAAAGTTGAAATAATATAGTTAGTTTAGTTAGTTAGTTAGTTGATATGGAATATCGAAATTGGAAGCATTCTTCACAATTTTTGGGAGCAGGGAGTTTACGATCACAAATCAATACGGAGTACACCTTATGACCGCAGAAAAGAGAGTAAAGTTTTGGATGTATTTAGAAAACAATGATAGCCGAATTTAGTTTGATGCTGTAGCAAGTAGAGTAAGAATTAGTGACGATATTATAGGGCAGAATGAGTATAGTAGAGTTGTTATTACAACAAGTCGATAAATAAAGGAAGATAAGTGGGACCACGGAAGGATATAATGTTCATCACATCCATTATGCCATATTACATCCTTATTGTTTGTTGGCAAGACCCTATCTGATTGTACATTATTATTGGAAAGACCCAACTGGTTTCTCATCGTGTGTGAGAAATCATGAGTTGTTAGTATCGTTTTTACATGTGTAACTAAACTTACAAAGGATGACGTATTGTACCATCAATTCATTTGTTGTCCTGTAGTCAGTAAATTGCAAATTGGACTCTTGACATTTTTTCCCCTAGTCGTATGTGTCCACTTTGATGATAAAAGACCAGAAATCACTTTGGGACAACAAGGGTGCACACACTTGCACATACTTGAGAGTTCTTTTTATTGTGTGTATAGATAGTTATTGATATTTTGCGAAAATCAAAGACGCCCTTGGAAATACTTACTAGCTCAACCGTATATACCCTATGCATGGTTACAAATGGTTACAGTGGTGTCCCTATATAATTTCATAATATGTTGCAGTCTCATCTCATCGAGATTTTTTTATTGCTAGGGTACAATGAGACTCATGTGTGCATTCACTTTTGATGAAAGAGGAGCGCAGTGGAGAGATCCCTTTGACTACATATTAAATATTTGAGTGAGTGAGGATGAGATCATGTCATCGGTTCGGTACAATCATCAATCATTTTTATACTCTTTTATCATACTAATTTCATGACAAGTGCTTCACCATAATGTTAGGTTCATGTTCCGAAATTTTTTTTAGCGGGTGTGATTTTCACAAGTTTGGGAGCAAAGATTCTGTAATACGCTGGGGCTATGTGCGACTGATGAGGCAAAATGAATAAAGATAAATATTGAGGATAAATCGGAAAATAAATTGACTCTGGAAAAATCTTACTTTTAAATTTGTAAATATTTGTGGAGTAGTAATAATGATAAGACAGATATTTTCGAAACTGCTCCATGCAGTATATCAGTTTTTTGGTTAGTTTGATATTAATCATGACTGTGAATGCTGTTCGCATCAGGTTGTAAATAATCCAGATCATAAAACAATGTAATCAGTGCTGAGGGTAAAGCAGTTAGGTGAACCGAGTAATCCTATAGATCATTAACTATGTACAAGAACAGTTAGTATCACGCTTTTATGAACGCGACGACATCAACTTTCAAGAATTTTCTACTCTCCTCCTCTTGCACTTTTATTGACTGTTGTTTCCTATTCGAAGGATGAAGCAGACCGACCAGAACCAGATAATATTATCTGATAACAACAACTTTTACTTCTCACATCAAATAAAAGGTGGACCACCAACATGAACTTGTCCAATAATGAGCTCTAGGTACATGTTCCTGCTACTTGATTGCTTTACAATTTTATGTTTTCTAGCTTTTCAAGTTGCTTGATCATTTTTAAACGTTTTAAAGAGCCTAAATTGAATGCTTTAGTGCCAATGTATGTAACTTTTAAATAAGTTTCAAATTTAATGCGCAGAAAATTGCGAGCTCTTTGGGCAATGTGAGAACGAATATCTTGGCACTTGTCTGATTGAGATTGGCTACATTTTATTTGGGCTCGAATAAAAACGCAAGGTATAGCATGCAAAAGTTAGGATTTTGAATATAGACTGCAATGATTTTCAATATGTAGTACTTATTAGTGTACTTACCCGCTTAAAAAATTGCCATCACTCGGCCTGTTTGTTAAAAATTTCCAAATATGAAATCCAAACAAAAAACTAAAGTAAAATTTTCACAAAGAGTATTACTTTCTAAAAACTATGGCCAAAAATGTTGCCACAAATGTTTCACAAATACTAACAACTTCCCTTGGTCCGTATCACTCTTGCAGACTCACAGTTACATTTAACAACACTAAAATGGTCTATTAATGTCACTGTTGGATCGTCAATTGCAGCTTAAGGCTCTTTGAAAACCTTCAAGAACATCAATAAATAAAAGAAATGGTGATGAGTTAACACAACTATCAAGGAAACTACTTGACAGCGATTTGTACTCCAAAGTTGCAATTTTTTTCTGTATCCGATTTCACACAAATAAATCCATCTGTTATTTCCAAAAATCCAAATATTTCACAATGCAGCAATTGTTTTCATAATCTCAACGCTCATTATCGAGCTCACTCAACACTATAGCTCACACTGAAGAACAATACATTAAAATCACTTATAGTTAGTTAAAAGTAAAACTTGACTAGGAAATAAGTGTGTGCCAGCGTTGAAATGTTTAAAAAATGTTTTCCACACTGTGCATGGTCTACCTACCCACTTGCTCTCATGGCCACAATAACATGAATACTGACTGCCGTAGATCGTATGGCAAGCAAACACCGAAAGTTTCCACGGAAGCGCCACCAAGTAGAGGGAAAAGTGAATGCACACCAGGGTTGGTTTCTAACTAACTAACTAACTCTGTAGCCACAGTAGTACAACATGCCCCTGAATGTCATAACTAGCTAAATGTACACACATCCATTCCACACTAACTAACTATATATGTTATCACTTATAGTTGTACCCGACAAAAAAAGAAACCCATCCATAGTGCACAATGGAATTTAGTGTTATAGGGAAATGACAAAAGTCTGAGCAACTGAGAGGACCGGAAAGTGTATACAAGAGGTGTGCTGAAAGCTAACAAAGTCAACTCACAGAGTATTATTATTATTATTGGTGTGAATATTATGAAAAAAGAGATTGGAGAGAGCTTCCGACTCTGACCAAAAGTTATCCCCATTTGTGGCATGCATGTTTAGTTAGTCAGGTCCTCAGATATCCTCATCTTTTATTATATCAGTCAGTTAGTCAGTTACTTACAATAGATAAGTAGTCCGTAAGGGTGGTTATAGTTAGTTAGTTAGTTAGCTAGTCGGATACGTATCTGGAATCAGTGACTTTACTAACAAGGTAGTCTATCTGAATGGCATTCACACTTACTCCGACTAAGGCCGCTTTTCAGTTCAGTCACTCATTCATTCATTCATTCATTCACGCTCAGAGTCAGTTAGTCAGATTGTCAACCAGTGTAGCTGTGTAGCTAATGCTCCTACGTATTCCAAAAGGGAGCAAGAAGGACCCAGCTGAAAAACCTTCATTCAAACGAAGGGGTACACTTTTTTTCCAAGGGAAGACACTGGCTATATGGCAAAGGGAACTTTACAAGGTTTAAGTCTTTGTGTTTGGCCCCATTATGCGATGATAACACACGATCTGTATGCCAGTCAAGGTAGGTTGTAAGCACTAACTATAAGTTAGTATTTGTGGACTAAATAGTTGACTCGAGTTTCAAAATATGCTGGCTCTTCTATTCGTCAAGTCATGCGAGATCATTTCACAGTTGTTTTCATGAATGAATTTCTATTTGGGAGAGTAGATTTGATCCAGGACAAGGTAGTCTGTCCATCAGTGAGTTAGCGCGTAGGGAGAAATTGCTAGTCAACTTTGTGACTGACTGGCGGACTAACTATAGCTTGTAGTTAGCCCTGTAGCACTTAAAATTTGAAGGTGTGAATGATTCTCTTAGGGAGAAAACAAGGCTTATAGTGCTAACTAACTAACTGAGAGTTTCTCTCTAATCCGACTAACCAACGGCATGAGCCATTTGTTTGTAGGACAGTGACAGATAGATTGTTAGATGTATATCCATCTGTATAATAAGATGAAGGGAAGGAAATCAACTTTGGGCTTATACACGAGACTGGATGCTGTATGGTTATGGTACATGACTAGCCTTCAGTGAGATTGTAAAGTTAGCTAGTTAGTTTACAAACTTCATTGGATTTTTAAGAGCATTGTAAGAGGCGAGAGACACAATGGGACAAACTATACGTTTTTCTCTTGCTTATCATCCGGGAAGTTATAAAGATGTCATAGTTTAGTTAGTATTTCTATTATCTCCGTGTTTTGGGTTTAGGCACGCTACGAGTAAATAGAATTATGAGTGACGAAAAAGTGTTCACTTCAGGAGTTAGTACAGTAGATTATGAGTTCTGTTGAAAGATTTGATTGTGTGAGTGAGTAGATAAAGTTATGATACCTTAAGTGATGATTGAGTTGCTGGATTAATATTTTATAGTAAACTGGACTCTAGCTAATTTTATGGATTTAGCAGTAAGCACGTAATATTGACTAGCTTCGACATTGAAAATATTCTATAACAGTCAGTACTTTACATTCTAAAGCTAAAATTTATCGTACATTTAGTTACAGTTGAATAATGAAATTCATATCTAAAATTTTGAAACTATATCAATGCAAAGCAAGGTTGAGTGAAAAACTTCAGCTCAATTTTTAAAACCACTAACACGACTACATTGGTCCAAAATAGGCTTCCTGTTGGACTATCAAATGTCCTGATGTGATTAGTAAATCATTATTGAGTCAGAATACTAATGAGCAAAGCAGTTACATTAATTAGTTAGTTTGGAAAAATTCTGTAGTGTTTTTTTTAAGATTTCACATATTTTTTTGTCCTTCTTAAGACCACTTTCACAAAGTCTTGTTAAGAAGACAAGCAGCTTAGAAGCTTACGCTGCACAGTAGTTAGTTAGTTAGTATATTATTGTGATTTTACTTTACTCTATAAGTTATTACGCATGAGTTGCCAGTTTAAATATCATGTTAAACTTTTGAGAATCTACTGTGATAGTTTAGTAGTTTGTTATAGTTAGTTCGTACATGGTAGAGTAGTAGTCATATATATCTACCTGGGAAGCAAACCTGTTGAATTGCTGTTTTATTGCCGTAATTACAATTTCATACGTTCTACACCGTGCGTGCACCTCAGTGCATTTTATAGGATGTGCCGACACTTTTCTTTTGTTAGTAGTAGTAGTTGAAAAAGATGGCTGTAGATAAGGGATGCTTACTTACTTACACATCTCTCTTTTCAAGGCTTTATCTCCATTCTTGGGATTTGTGGTGTTTAAAACTGGCTAGTTAGAATCTGCCGTTTGTACAACTTGTCTGGTTAGTTCCTTACAACATGACTCAATTCATGTGCAATGTAAATTACATCTTAATTATTCCCAAATCTTGCATGTAATCCTTTTAGAACCTAACTCAAATTGCGTGCTGATCTACAAATCATGATGAAAGGACTGCACTATTCACATTCTCACAAAAAATCTGCATATCTGTCACTAAAAAACGGAACTATTTTTTTAATATTTATGCATGGGATTTGATTTTAGTAGGGCTTCAGGATAATTTAGGAATCTAGTTAAAGGAAATATCTAATATTTACCAGCTAACTAACTAAGAAAATTTATTCAATGAATTATCATTATCTTACATAGTAATTATACATAATAGGGGTATTCACGAGCACCGGGGTAACGGGGTATGAGGGTATTAGGGTAACTTTTTGCAATGTATTTAAATGGAGAAAAGTTACCCTTTTACCCTGTTACCGCGTAACCCCGGTGCTCGTGAATACCCCTAATATTACATAGAATGACAATACGAATGTTTGATAGCAATACACATACATTTTCATTCTTAGCCTTAACACAAAAGTAACTTCATCCATCCCCGTATTCTTCATAAGTTGTCAGCCAGCTATGTGAAATGGAAATTAGATACTTTTCATTGTTTTCCTTAACTTGTCCACAGACACGACTAACTATAGCATTATATAATTTACAAGCAAGTTTTCTCAACATCATGTCTGTCTCTCTCACGAGTACGAGTAACTAAATACACCAAAGTCAAGGTTAGTTAGTTACCACTGAAGTTAATCCTCTCCTCACTCTGCTGCTGAAAGAGGCCCACCAAAACCAACTGTATCCCTTCGTTGAGGCTAACTAAAAGAATAATATCCAGTAGCAATCATCACTAACTAACAATCCTTGTTTCTGTATTACACACTCCGCTCAAGAATTTAAAATCTCTGTCGTGCCTTCTTCCGTACGTACCACTACCACTATACATTTTGAATTAAATGAGCTTTTGAAAGACAATAAGTGCGTGCGGTTGGCCGCAGGGCTGGACAAATAATAAGGTTTCTCAACATGAAAACAAGTCACTCATCCACTGAAACCAAATCCGAGCTCACAAATCTTGAAAGTAAGTGACTGTACAGTCACATCTCAGAAGACAGAGAGGCCATTGCAATTTGTAATGCGATATGGATCACTCTATGCAACATATATTAGCTTGTTTAAACAAATTATGCAGTAGCTACTAGTCTTGAACCTGTAGAACAAGGCGCACACATAATATATTCTGCTTTCCAATTTCCAAGCCTCGTGTGATGAGAATTTAGACTCTATCAGAGAAAACAGAAAATATTGGAACACAAACTCTAATGATTGGGTCAATGAGGGCTTTAGTATTATGATTGGGTCAATGAGGGCTTTAGTATTATGATTGGGATAAGAAACTATAACAAACAGATGAGTAGTTAGTCAGTCTATAATAAACAGTGTGAACATATGGGTTATGCATTACATTATGTTTTAGTTGAAACCAGTGTGGCCACACAGCTGCTATATATTTGTATATCTTTTGTAGAAGTGTTTAGTTAGGTTAGTTAGTTAGTTAGTTAGAATTGATGGGATACGATTCTCCACAAATTGATATAACCTATATGTAAGTTCCCAAATGCTCCTGTCAAAACAAATGTATAGGTTTCTCATGCCAGGAACAAGGACATCAGTGTATAATTTTTTTAAAAGTATATGCACCCAGAACTCTTGAAATGATTAGTACTAGCTACTACAGGCTAGATAAGAAAATATTATAGTCAGTCACTAAATTGGATTTTCTGAAACTCTCCAATTTTCTGAAAAAGCTCCATCGATGCAATGTAATTTAGGGCTATAAAACTACTCGATAGAGTAAACTGTACAATTATTTATTTATATCACATTTGAACCATTTATTGGGCTCAAATGAGTGGTTTCAAAGCAAGTTTAATCTTTCCAATAATATGGTAGGACCAATGAATGCTGAGACCGTATGCAAAATATTGGGAGCTGATTAACCAGCTATAGTAATTATAAAACATCTTCGTGCTATGTATCTTATTATGTAGTTAGTTAGCAATTTGCGAGAATTCAAATGTTCTGTAATTGTCAAACTAGCTATATACCCGTGGCTGACTTACTGTAAGTGACTCTAATCAAAGCGAGAATCTAAACACACCAAAATTCATATCATGTGGATAACACTATAACACCCGTCCGTACATTCAGTCCAAAAGGTGCTGTAAAATGTTTATGTTGGTCTTCTAATATAATTTGTATGTGTTATGTGTATGTATGGATAAACAGTAGGAATAGATAAAGTTTAAAAAGCAAAATTGTCTGAGTTGTAAAAGTTGTGAGCCTTCTCTGTAAATCTTTCCTTGATCCCTTGCACCTGCTGCTATGGCGTTCAAGTTTAGCAATAACCAACAACAGTGCTTTAGCACGGTTTGAATATCTTTGACTTGGCAGCATTCTCCCACCTATTCCTGCTACACGTATTTCGGGATGAGTACTCGGCCATCAATAATGTAACTAACTAACAAACTCATTTGTTATCAGCTTAGGTTTAAAAACTATTACCACCTTAAAGCTATTTACATGAGCCACACACAAATTGAATCCCCAGGAATATCAACAACACGTTATAAGCTCAATAATACTTGTAAATGTAAATCCCTGTGCTATACTTTCACTTGTTAGTTAGTTCTACTTGTGCATAGCCACAGGCAAACAAAGCTAGTTAGTAGGTAAATAGTTATTTTTTAGCATTAAAGCTTGCGATTTTAAAACAAATGGTTTTATTTTTCGTGATCTCTAATCGCTTCCCAGCTTGATAGCGCAAAATAGCGAAATTACAATCTCTACCTCTCATTTCACCCCAGTGATGTAAAGTTTGGTTTGCGCCTTAGCTCCGCTCTGCTCCAGATCATACTTTAAAATATTTTTAGTTTAAATATTTCGAGGCTCCGATCCACTCCACATACAAACTTTGGAGGTTTCTTCATAATGTTTAAAGCTCCACTCCGCTTCAGTTCTTGATTTTTGGGGAACCGCTCCGAACATCGCACTGGTTCACAGCAACGATGAATTTGTATACTGACAAAACTAACTAAATCTAGAATTAATCTTGGAAACGGCTAATATCACAAGATTAATACATGACTATCGGCACATGTGTGCTCAGCTAAAGCTATCCTTTTTGTTTATTACCTCCAACAGAGACGGCATTAAATGCGTGGTAACTAACTAACACCAAGGGCACATAAGCTGGCAATGGGAGATATGTAAGGATTGAAAAGACACCCAGACCTCCATGCAAGGTATCAACAGCAAAAGTATTTTTTGATTGACATAAGCACCAAGAATAATAGAACGCCGTTTGGTGCGCAAGGGCTTTTGAACTATTATCTGGAGTGGAAATAATCCAATTCAGTGAGAATGACTTTTTTTAAGTGCTTACTGACTACCATTCGTCGGCAAACAATGACTGTCAGTCACTTCGCACCTCGTTTATTCTCCTAGTCAAAAGTATGTAAATAATACTATGCATCCAAATCTAGAAGTGCAACCCTTTCGATGTTGCATTCGCTTTTTCACTTCCTTTAGATTATGTTCCATCATCCGAGTCCATTGTGCAGTTTGTTGGTGGTATGATCGTAGTTTCTAATGACTGAATTAAAATTGGACTTATACGTGTGAATCGACCTGAAAAAATGTAGTTTATAATTTTTATTGCCGAAAATAACTACGGCAAGAACGGTGATTTACTTGCTTGGAAAATTTAGAACCCAATCAATGCAAGATGAAAAGGATTATTAATGCCATCTATGAGATACATGAAGACTAACTGAGGCCCACTGCCACTGTATTGAATTGAAACAATATACTGAGACTGAGAGTACAGAGTATCTGAGTTGACTGTAAATACCAAACATTCTGAGATGAATAGTAAACCCTGGGTTTTTGTCGACCCTGTTTGGGGAGGGTTCGCATTAAAATTTTTGTAAAATAACTCCAAACTACTGTACACTCCCGATTTTTATTATTTTTCATGAAATCAATTAAGCATACTTAGGTACAAAATGTATTGAAATATTTTCCACCCAGATTAGTTTTTTTGCTTGCAAACAAATAAAAACTCTTGACAGCTGAACAAGTGCATAATTGAAGGTTTAATTCGCACTTATTTTAACTGGGCTCACGCATTGATTAAACCTATCCCTCAGGTAAGCTGAGATACACCTTTAAAAAGTACTGCATATACCGAACCGAAACATTAATTAAATGACACAATAATATGGTGTCACCTGATTTCCACACCAGTCATTCAAAATTGAAAAAGTGTAGTTTTGACACCGAAAATTTAAATTTTTACATACTTTGCTACTTAAAAAACCCGACTTTTTCCCGATTTGGGGATTATTTATCCTGTTTTCAAATGAAACTTTTGGTTGACCTTTTGTGACCTTCTTCGGTATTTGAGATTGAACATTCGGAGTTATTGTTTCGCTATAGTAATCTGCATCAATAAATATCTATTCGTGCAAATTTTCATGAACATTGAAGTGAATTCATTTACAATTTATTATTGCCCGAATCACTGGGATTTCTTGCGCGCATAATGCAAAGTATGTAGTTATGAGAGTTTCATAAGCAAAAAAAGATTGTGCGACATAATAGTAGTGGTCACTATGAATTGATTCTTTATGACTGCGTGCAGTAAAAGCTGATCTGGTTTTTTTGTTTGCATTAAGTCATACACGTGTGAATTTAAAATGCATAAAATATTAGTTTAGATAGTTGATTTAATATTTTACGAGATTGGTTTTATGTGGCCATTTACAGTATACACGGAAAACAGTAAAATAAAGGATGGATTGCGCAGCTGAAATGTTATTTTTATTTGCAAAATATAGCAGAAACTTTGATACATTAATCGTATATATTTAGATATGCATAATTTTTTTGCAACATTACGGCGTATAATGGAATGTAAATTAACTATAAAAGTGATAAGAAATGGTTGAATGATTTAGATGATTGCTGTGATCACATTATTGTCGTGTTAGAATCCTATGTATGACATTTTTATTGAGCATAGACAATTTTTAACGCACTGTATGCTATAAAAGGGGGAAACATGATTTGTTTTGGACATTTACGCAATTTGTTTTCAAACAAATGAATAGTGTGAATGAAGTGTGTATGTGATAGGTGGACTAAAAAATATATAGAAACATGTTTTTAATCTATAATCTCTATAATTCAGACTGAAAAGGCGTCGACGGCAGTAAATTTTTTTGAAAACTGGGTACGGTAAATCCTTACCGGGATTTTGGTGCGTTGGTACATTCTGTAGAACCTGCACTCCCCCAATTAACTTTAAATGTACTTTGCATTTGAATTTTTGTCCACACTTCTAATTTCCGTCACAGAAGTATTTATGACACACTATAATCGCAATGGTCCTTTTCCCCCACTAATGATAAAAATGCTGCTCACTTTGGTTCACGTAACGCAACCAATAACAAAAAAATCCTAAACATACATTTTCGCCACCTTGTTTTGAAAAATAGGAAATTGATTTGTATTCTGCGTCCTACTCTCATTCAACTCTCAATCATTTCCACCAGCATGACTAACAAAATAATTTTGTTACTTTCATTTACAATCACTAGAATTTCATGTGTAACAGATTCATTTCATTTCCAACTCCAGCTCATCGAACAAGGCATTGTATTGCTTTTACAAATGATAGAAAAACACTAATCACTGTTCAATTTTTATTCAATTGTGAACCAAATTAGATGAACAAAAGTTATTTTAGGTTGCATGGTTGAATTTACGAACTTTTACAAATAAGCATATACTTAGTTAGTTCCTGACAATAACGGTCCGTCTGTAAATTATCCGGCAACAACTATCGATACAACTTCCTTAACATCAACCCTCATTAAAATTAACGACTCATATGTACATTTATTTAGCGACATTCACGGCAACGATACGTAACTGTTACGTCAATCTGGAACAGGGATGAAAAAAAACCGCAATTAATTACGTTGCATTTGTTGCGTCACCTCAACCCTTCTGCCAGTTACTCTCGCAACCCAATTTCCATTCCACAGGGACATTATTCTGTAGCTCACCATAATCATTTCGTCCATCCTAACAATTCTTATCAACTGATTTCCCCTTGTCTTGGAAATTTTTGTCGTGTGCATATCCATCTTTTTGGAACTGTTGGTAGGGCTCTCTGCATCTCATTCATAATATAAATTTCATTTACCGGCCCTGGAATCAATATTTTGGAAAATGCAACCGCATTAGCAGACTGCTCAAAATCTGCTACTTCTGATCATGCTATACTCATTCAAAAATCTTACCAACAGGCTTTTCTAGATTTGAGCAATTCGATCATTTTGCGAACACAAAAATTAACATCTCAACATCTAAATGCTTTTTTCGATCCAATCACGGAATTTATTTTAGATGCCACAAAAGCGCTCAGAAGTACCCTAGACTCTGTCAACAAAGCGCAAAAAGTATAGTAAATTCAGTTCCAGATGAGTTTTTTTCCTGCTCGCCACCCAACGTTACTTATGCTAACTACTACCACAGTCACTACCAAAAACTCCATGAGCGCCATGAAGCATAGATTCTACGGTTGCAGTTTTAGGCGGTTTCACTTTTAGCGCATACTGATACATATGACTGTGGTAGTAGTAGTAAGCATAAGTAACGTTGGGTGGCGAGCAGGAAAAAATCTCATCTGGAACTGAATTTACTAGATGCGATACTTCCTTTTCTTTTGCAATGAATGATTGCCGACGCAAAACCACGCAGTCGTACAATAAATGTGTGCGCGCCCACCACATGTACTAGAACTAGTGTACTATTCAATAACTGTTGGCAAGCATATCTGTGATAGCATTTATCACATTTTATGTAAATCTTTAGATATAATAATAGTAGCTTTATCTCAAACCTACCATATTAATCAGGTCAGTTCTGAATTCAAAATGAATTAAAGCGTTCCATAACTTATAACAGTTTTACTTATATTAACACCACAACCCCTCATTCCAATACACTTTAACGTACAATTTCTAACTCCTATGAATGTTATCTTTCAACATCCATGTTTATCTTATATACACTATCAATAATAAGAGAAATACTTTTTTTTACATTTTTGTCCCAACTTCGTCTTACCTTTTCATCAAACAGGCAACTGCCAATGAAAACATGAATAACGCTGACACCAAAAGTTTACAATTATTACCAGTGGAAGCTTCATATTACCCTTTTCTTGAAGTCAGCAGAAGCGTGGGATAAAGTGAGCGGGACCGATTCATATCCGTATGACGAGGATGATGTTCCCGCCTGGGAAAAGCGGGACATTACAGCCCAAGCCACAATAGATGTTCGATCACTTGGAAGAGCTGAACTCAGACAGCAGTAACCTAAATAAGCAGCACATCCTGGCGCAGTTTTTCAACTACAAATCGGTAGTAAAAGCTTTTCTGAAAGTAGAGCAACTAGCCCGAAGTCTTAACGAGATGAGTGTTCAGATGGATGATACAACCGTTATTACGAAAATAGTGTCATCTCTCCCTGATGTGAGATACCAGGCCTTTCAAAAGGCATGGGATAGCGTTCCGGATAAAAACCAGTCCATGCGCATGCTGATGGCTTGTCTAAACAAGGAAGAGCTGGAGCAACAAACGAATCTTGAAGATAATACAAAACAAACTGAGAAGTCCACAGCTTACTGGACAGATGACAAGAAAAAGCCTGGAAGGAGAACCTACATGTATTATTGATTACTCTTAAATACTAGACCATTGTAATGAATAAAGCAGTAATTTAACGGTCAAAAAGAACACATCTATTTTATTTACAGTACTACAAAGTACTGTGACAACCTCCATTGAGGAACTAAAGAGCAAGACCAAATGTAAAAACTGCAACCGGTTAGGGCATTGGTACAAGGAGACAAGAAGTCGAAGAAGCAAACAAAGAAGCACTGTAGTCAACCCCTAGAATGGTCAAGCGAATTTCTCGGCTTTTATTGTATCCCATGATTCAGAATATGATGGTTCACAGCAATTACAATGGATAAGTGATTCAGGAGCAACCCAACACATAACTGGGACAAAGGACTCAAAGGATGAATACGTTGAATTCGAAACGCCCAAAGCTGTGTCATCAACCGAAAAAAATTGTGCATACGCACTTGGCTACGGAAAAGTCACAATAGAGGCTTACATTCAGCAAAAATGGATTACTTACACCATAATTAATATTGAAACAATATGTTTTGTAACTCCGATTGGGAGAATCTACGTTGAAAACATATTGCTCCAAACTCAGGAGATATTCAAAAAAATTGCGCGATCGCGGGCTCTCTCTCTCTACAAGAACACATGCATGCAAAAAAAAGCCATACGCGCCACAGACGATCAAATTCTCGTGGTAATATTCCCAATGGCCACTTACACTAACCCTAACTTTTGACAAAAATTTATTTTCCATGCGGTTTGCTTTCAATGGAAAAAAGAAAAGGAAGAGAGAAAGCAAAAGGAACAAAATTATCGCAAACGCATGGCACCACTAAAGAATGAAATAAATGATGTTCCGAAAGAAATTCCAATTCCTGTTCCAGTAAATCAAATTGCAAACGATCCGCATTACACCCCTCTATGTTCCACTTGCAGAAAGCTACAGAATGGCGAATGTACGTGCGAGACGGATTTTGAATATCGGGTTCCAATCCAAGACATTGACCAACTTCTACATCCTCCTGAAAAAAAAACGAAAAATAGTCCCTAAAATCAAAAACGATCCATTTTTGGAGAAGCTAAAACATCATTCCAAAATGCAGCAAAAATAAATGGAAGAGGCTAGACTTTGGGATGAACAAGATGACATTCCAACCTATGATAATGTTCCTAGACCTAGTATCTCGTATGAAATTTACCAAGGTGCGCCACCGCAAGAAGATCCTAGAACAAAAGCGTCGCTGCAACGTCTACTGAAAATAATTACCGACCTTGAGAAAAAATCCACAGAAGCAAAACAAAACAAACAAACGGCTTTAAAAAAGACAACTCCATCGTCTGAATTTCGACAGCAAATTACTCAAACTCAACTGTTTGGTGAAAATACAAGATCATGTCACACCTCACAGGAAACAGCACCTTCGATTGAAACTGACACACTTCCAGAAGCATCCCCCGAGAAAAATTTAGTTCCGGAAATCACACCATTTGTGCAATCTTCTCTAAAACATACCTCCACATTCACACCTGTTTTCCAGGATCTCAATTTGCAGAAAAAATCATTAGTCAAAGCAATTGGTTCATTCTTGAAGCCAAAACTTCTTCCGGAACAAAAATCAAATACTTCCTATCATGGACCCGGAGTCATGCAAGATAGTGATGAATTCCACACGGCCGATCAGCCTGGATATCAAAATAAAGCATCGTCATACACATTTCCAAAAGGATCCCCTAAGAGAAATCCAGTTCCGGAAATCACGCCATTGGTGCAATCTTCTTCAAAAGAGACGTCTAATTTCACCCCTGTTTTCCAGGATCCCGAATTGCAGAAAAAATCATTGGCTAAGGCGATTGTTTCATTCTTAAAGCCAACAATTCTTCCGGAACAAAAACCAAATACTTCCCATCATGGACTCGGAGTTTTGCAAGATAGTGATGATTTCAACACGGCTAATCAGCCTGGATATCAAAATGAAGCATCGTCATCTACAGAATCTGCTTTATTGAGTGTATCAGTAGGTGCTTCTTCGTCAAGTCAAGATGCTTCGATTCCACCGCCAGCTAATCACAAACAGGCGAACAGGCAAACGCGGACGCAAACTGCGACATTAGTAACAACTATTGGTACCTATCAAATTAAGCAATGTGACGTAACCGACTTACAAGACCGAAATGGATGGCTTACAGATCCAGTTATAAATGTATTCTTCCACACCCTCACTGAAAACCCACAAAATGAACAATTCGCATCCCTGAGCAGTTACTTTTATACGCCTATAGACAATCGTTGGTCAAATGTGGAGGAAATTGGCGTAAAGGACTTGAACAATGTCAAAAGTTTAATCATTCCGGTTCAAACTAACCACCATTGGATACTACTGCATGCAGGTAAAAACACGCAAACAATTGCAATTTATGATTCCATTCCGCACAGCTCTGAATACTACACCAGTCTGCTGCCTATAAACAAGCAACTACAAATATTCAAAGAAGGTCAATGGAATTCTATCGTACCGCAAAATATACCCAGACAAACAAATGGAATAGATTGTGGTGTGTTCATATCCAAGTATGCACAGTGCATAACGCATGGAGAGCCAATCAAAGATGAAAATTTCACACAAGTAAAAATTGATGAATTTAGGGGCACAATGTACGGCATTCTTATAAACCATAGAGATGAGACTGTTGAGACAACAAATGATAGACAAGCAGATATGAACATGAAGGCGAATGTCAATACCAAATCCGTGCAAGCTAAGTCGGCCAAGGAAAAATTTGATACCAAGCAGATTACGTGTACTAAGGATAAAAAACAACAGCAGACCAAAACAACAAAAAGACAACTGATTTGTGATCTCTGCAAATTACTAGTTGATGGATCCAATGCGAAACATATGTGAGATCCCAAATTTAAAGCGATGCCGGAACGTGTTTCTGGAAACCCAAGCTCCATTTGGTGGTTTCAAATACCAAGAAAAATAAACAGTTTAGTTCAAGATTGGCAATTTCACAAAAAAATTATGACCACAGACCTATTAAGCACAAAAGAATGGAAAGCACTGGAGTTACTCCCAAATCAAAAAAATACAAATGCCATTCTAAGATTGAAGAAAATAAAAAAGAAACGCATGGACAGTTTTTGCAGCAATACTTGAATGTGGCTGATAAACAAATTTCCGCTGTATTGGAAGCTGAGTTAAATGATGAATTAAATGCCATCGTAAGCGAAAAACTTTTCGCAGGATTTTCCGTATGCGAATCAAAGGAACCTGTTGATGTGGAAAAAATTAGCAAGTTTGTCAATGAAAAATGCCCATTGCTAAAGATGTTTTTGGGGGAAAATAAAGATGACCCGGAAAGTTTTGCTTTAAATATCAAGCAAATAACGGTTTTATCTATTCTCGTATTTTCAAGAAATCAAGCTGCCAATGCACTGCAGCAGGTGATAGGATACGATCTCTGGAATTCTGGCACAAATGAAGAGGTACGTCATTGCTGCTTAATAAAAATGTATGCTTAAAATGACACGCATGATGATACTGTTATGACTGTAATATACAAATGCATACAACTGTAATAATTGTGTGAATGACTTTTACTATTTTATAGGTTATTCAGATGCTCAACCATATGGGCATATGTGTTTCTATTCGAACTACAAGAAAAATTGCGGATGAGGCTCTAAATGACTCCGATGTTGTTGTAAAAACATGGAAAAAGGTAAAAATTTTGCGGTGCTTTCTTATAAAGCAATGCATGGCATTCAAAAATAATTTATATTTTTTGTGTTTTTAGCGTGTGGAATTTTTACTTGCAAAAAGCAAAGGACTGTTGGGAAACATTAAATCTTTTGCTGTAGATGCTGTGAAGCCAAAGAGGTCTGCAAGAAAGAGTCTGATAGAGGAGCTGGAAAATAACAAAGAAAGCGAAAATTTATCATATTCCTATGTGTATGACAATGTAAATTATCTGACTAGGAAATCTCACCAAAGTATTCCACGCGAGAATCATATGTACAATGGCACTGTTGGATTTGTAATTGTCAACCGAATAGCATATGAAGGAGGGTCAGTTGCAACAACAAAGGATGCAGAAAGTTTAGATGCATCCCATTTCAAGCTCTCTGACGCTGATCGTGAAAAACTTCACGATCAGAGAGTACGTTATTTGGAACGTGTTCTCACACACTCAGTTAAAATTTTCCGTCAGTACGAAAAAGTGAGTTCCGATGAATCAAATAGGGACCCAAGAAACAAAGAGAAATCGCAATTCGTCGTAACGAGACTAATTGATGAAAATGAAGCGACCGTAAAAGGATCCGTATAGGTGCTGCACACGTTTGACAAATACACACCTATGGTTGAAGACAAAAAACACCCAACAGTCATCTTTGGGGATGGTAAAACTTTTGACACTATTTCCAGTGCCAAGAAAATTAGAAATCACTCTTTAGAAACGAAGAATACCCTGCAACATTTGTACCCGGCCGTTGCTGATTTCCAAAGGCGTATGTGCAATTTAAACCAATTGGTAGAATTTTTTTCACTGATCAAGAGACAAGATCCAAAAACAGCAGTGGCTCTTTGGCGAACATTAAGAAATCTATGAATCATAAAAACGCATCGGAAAATGTGTCACAGAATTTCCAACACGTTTATGACCTGGTAGAAGATGCCATGAACGGTTTGGCTGTTTTGAAAATGTTGAAAAAGATGAATATTAAACACATTGATGAAGTTCCAGAAGATTTTCCAGTTACCGGAAGTGAACAAGAGTGCCGTCAATACATTAAAGATGTGGTTGAACAGACTGTAATAGACTTGGAATCTGAATGCCGTCCTATGAATAGCCCAGAATCATCATGCTTTTGTGGTGCATCAGATAGTAGTTTGGTGTGTTGCGATAATTATTTGTGCCAAAGAAGTTTCCACGAAGAATGTATTCCGCAGGAGATTTCAACTGGGATTCAGCAGCATAGTATGACAGGAAACTACTGCTCTTTGAAATGCGCCGACAGAGTCAACGCCTATTCTAATTCGTTGCTGTATGCATCTTTGATGCAAACATTATATCGGAAGGCCATAAGGAAAAACGATGTGGATTTAATTTGAATTCACTGGCTGCATGATATGCAGCTGTACCACAACCGGAATAACCATAACTACCTACGTTATGGCCATAGTTATATGTTGGCTTGTCATGGTTGCCTGCCAGCAAATGTGTGTCATGATATACAGTACAACAGAACTGCAAATACAGCGGGGCAATATGAAAAGAATATATCGGTGGATTTGCTATGCGAACATGTAGTAAAAACTACCAAAGAAATTATGAAGTCAACACCAGGTGGAGCTGAAAGCCAAGGGATTCAGAGAAAATCAAAATTGTTTAACGTTTCTACATGGATGAAGGACAGTCTACACAAGCTAACTAATACAGCTTCTGCATATTCCAAATCTCAAGTAATCAAAGGTAATGCACAGCTTGCTCAATTTATTGACAAGTATGAAGGAGCTCACCTATTCGACATAATTGGACCAAGAAATCATCCTGGACTAGAAGGATTTAAATATTGTCCATACGTTGAAAATGAAATGAAGAACGAAGAAAAAATGAAACAATTGTGCAAAGAATATGAAGAAGCACAACAAATAGCCACACATTACCAGAACGATGACAGCACCATTTCACGAATAGAAAGATCCAAATCAGAAAGAATAGAATATTCCTACCCTGAAATCTTGAACGGGGAATCTAGTTGGAACATTGCAGCCACCTTAGCATTCGACTATTGTCTGTTTGATTTAGTTCAGTTGGCGCATCCTTTGATTCCTGTGCCCAACGATGTTCAGTTCAGGGCTGCAAAAAAGCTGTATGATGGTTCCAATGTTGTCATCATACTTCCTACTGGTTTTGGGAAGACCCTCATACACGTCTACGCAACTGTACTGAGGCACTTGGAAGGCTCAGTGGAGCATTCAACAGTTACTTTGTGTGTTTCTCCTCTCCTATCCCTAATTCAAGATCAAATCGAACATTACAAAGATAGGGAATATTTGGTGTATATCTCAACTTTTCAAACGTGGCAGAAGTTTGCAAGATGCTAGAGGATTATAAAGGGACTTTAGGAGCGCAGGATCCCAAAATATTTTATGTATTTTGCACCCCGGAGTTTGTTGTTTCAAAATTGGCAACCGAAATTTTCCCTTTAATAGAGCCAACATTGTTTGTTGTTGACAAGGGGCACTTGATCCAAGATTGGGGCAGCGAATTCCGAATGGACTTTCTACATTTGGGAATGGCGAGGCAATATATGTCTTGCACCTGTGCCGTGTTGTCGGCAACCACCACTATGTCCTCGTTGGATGAAATAGTGGACGTGCTGAACATAGAGAATATGTACGAAATTATTTGTGCTTTACCCAACAGGCCTAACGTGTACTTTGCAAATCACCAGCAAAGTCAAAGCAGTATTTTTATTCAATTGTTGCCAGCGACTTGAAGAAGTACGGAACCAACTTTCCGAAGACACTTATATTTGTGAAGTCATACGTGGAATTACTCAACGTTCATGGAAAACTGCAGTCTGAATGCAGAGGAAATGCGTATGTTGGGTTTGAAAATCGAAGTGACACATGTATGATACAAACATACTGTGCAGAAACTGATGAGGATACGAAATCTTTTATTTGCTCTGAGTTCAAAAAAGAAGGCATTATCATTAGAATCCTAATTGCAACTGTATGATTCGGGTTAGGATTTGATGCTCCATACATCCCGGTTGTTATACACATGAAACAACCTAATGACCCGGCTCGATTCGTGCAAGAGATTGGCAGAGCTGCAAGAAATGGAAAGCCAGGGTTGTCTTTAGTGTTTTGAACGAAAAGTAAACCCAACACTTGTTTACGCAAGACAGCGATGGAGCCATTTATTGAATTGCAAAATCTAGATATGACTTGTGACGTCACATATTGTGAAGAGTGTGATGGAAGATGTGAAGACTGCATGTATCAAGGATGCATATGCTGCGATTTTTGCAGGAGTAACTGTGAGTGCGAGGGAATGGACTACATTCACATGTTCTTTCCAGACTAGAATATATAGGATAATTTTTATAATTAATATGATTCATAATAATAACTATAATTTAGAAGAGGCTGCAGAGTTATATGAAGTATTTGTTTGTTACTGATTTTGTCCGGTGGTAGTCAATGTTTTTGTAAATAAGCAGTGCTATCAAGTTTTAAAAAACATAGTATCAAAATAATTTAATTCAATGTGTAGATACTTTGAAACTGTTCTTTAAGCTATTTTTTGATGAAAAAATTTTATGCCTAAATATTAGACTAATCACAGTTTGCATGGAGTCATAAAGCGTGTGTTAAGAATGTGATGTATTGATGTACATGAGAAAGCATTTTAAGCTTTTCTATGCAATTGTAAAATTTATCCCTTGTATATAAGTTGTGTGTATAATTCTGTCTGATTCGCATAGCAGGTTTTGGAGCCAATATGACAATTACAGGCCCTTCTTCTTCCTTCATCATAGAGCAGCAGCTATTTGAAATAACCTAGTCCACCTGATGCTGGGGATGACTCTTTATTTACAGTCTGGTACCTTGAAATCTTAAATCCTAAATCTTTTCCACTTGCTGATAGACTCCAGAAGTTGAACTTGTTTTTAAGCCTCAATCGGAAATTCAAGTGAATCAGACACCGTTCGTGATAGCCATATTCTAACGAGATACATAAAGTTTGGTTGATGACCAAAATCATTTGAATTTTTGTTTGCCGACTTTGTATATTATATACTAGTGTCTACCACTATGACTAAAGTATATGACTAAACCTCAATTCTCGGTGTGATGCTGTTTAAATATTCATGGTGGTTGACTGTTGGTGGTTTGGCTATTTTAATTTTAATAAGTTAGCATTATATTTTGTTTGTAACATCGCTCTTAGCCCTTAACTAATCAACCAACTGAATTTGCTCATAATATTTGTTGTCATGATGATATGCTCAAATATTGTACTGATATGACTGCATCAAATTTTCTTTCTTTCTTTATATTTTAACATGTTTTCAATTGTTTTACATTATCACATGTATATCACCAGTTTAGTGTACCAAAATATTTCATCATGTACAAGCGTTTGATAAATCAGCACTACTGCATACAACTAACGCTACCGCTAGCAACATAGTACATAGTTTGTAATTAACTGATTCCCGAATGTTTACTGTTAGTGCTATAATTTAAACCTGTTTTTTATTCTCTTTTTCATTACCTTCAAATAGTAGTACTTCAAACTCCAACTAGACTGGAAGTTTCATTTTCATTGAAAAACTCGGAGCCTTCAAGTCCATATTCCGTGAAATATGTTGACGTAATACCATCGCCTATTATTTTTGAGCCCAAATTAAAAGATCATACTTCTAAATACGGACCATGGACTTAATCAAACAATATTCAAATCTATCGACTACGATTCTTTGTCAACCAAACTTGCTAAACTGAAGGCACAGTACTACAAAGAATGCTGGCAGCTTTTTGCCCATCCACTAGATCAAGTCCAACAATCCTACGTTTCTGTGACCAAACAGGGTCCCGGTGTGGATTGGAATGCTAGACTGCAGAAAGAAAAGCTGATCGCGCGTGTTTCAGCTCTTAACAAACGGCTCAATCCTGACGGAAATTTCAAGGATAATCTTCAGTCGGAACCTACCGATATGAATGAAAATAAAACCGAAACAGGAAATGGATAAAACTCTCAAAAAAGTGGATTTAATGACAGTCCACAGCAAGCTGGTTCTTCTAATCCATCAACGTCATCCGAAGTCAATCATCAGCAGCCTGGCACGTCTGGTGCGGGGCACCAGCAACAAGCGACTACGCAACCTACTTCGGCCACAAAACGGCAAGAGCATCCGAAGAAGCAGAATATACTGTTTGATACTTTATCCGCCTGCCAATCCACCACAATGACAGTCACTGATCTTGCGTGCCTATACCCTACAGAATAGTTATTTGATTCTGTTATAGACTCGTATTTAGTACATTTGCTGAGAAATAGCAGATCATTGGAATTCTGTGTTTTGACGTCTATGTTCTACCGACCCACTATGCAAATACATGCGGGGAGACTTGGATTCGAGGACGAAATGCAAAACTCCGACGCAGCACTTTTTCCAAAGGTCCTCATTCCTATACATGTGAGTTTTCACTGGTATCTTGTCATGGTCAATAACTCATCACAGTCAATGGACATATACGACTCGATACAGCATGACTTTGAATACTACTCGCTAGCTTCTGGGTACATCTCTAGTTGCTTTAATGTGAATTACAAAATAAAAATTATGCCGAACATACCAAAGCAAAAAAATGGATACGATTGCGGGGTCTATGCTTTGCGATTTGCAGAAGCTCTGTTAAATAACCCAACGGATTTGAACAGCAGAACAATAAATCCTCACAGCATTTCAAACTATCGTGCAATCATAAAACAAAACCTTAACAAAGCACGCGATAAAAGTAATTTTGCCAGAATTGTGCAGCCCCAAGTATTTGTGAAGAGACCTAGAAAAGTAGTCATGGCCTCTGTGCATGTTGGAGGGAAGGATTTAAAACAGATTTCTGATTCAACAACGTCTATCACCCACCTTAGTCCACCAAAACAAGGCGATACACTTGCGGATGGAACCAAGAGAGCAGTGAAAATTTGTACAGCAAAACTAGCCAAACTCAGTACAAGCTTACAGCCATCGAAAGCTACATGTGGTGAATGTAAAAAAGAATTCACGTACAAAGTGTTGGTTGATCCAAATGATCTGCATCGAGATTTTTTGAATCGACATGGCGTAGAGTTTTCCAACATTAAATTTTGCAGGTACGTTTTTTCGGTCTGATAAAGCACTTGTAGGTAGCTTAGGCTGATTAATGATGTAATAATTAAGGGATTTGTATTTTAGAACTTGCGTTGTCAAACTTGCCCAGTGCATTGAAGAAGAGTCCTCCATGCAGAGTATTGAGTTGGATTTGAAACATAAATTCAAATCTATGAAATCTGAAGGATCGTGTTCTATTTGTAGAATTGTTAGCAATCAAACCTGCAGAACGTCATCAAAAATCAAACACACCGAAAAAACTTTTGAAGATATCCTGTTGCCGGTGCTTCCCACTTTGAAACGGGGCCACATCTGCAGTTCTTGCAAATCACTTACCTTCAGACTTAATGTTTGTTTAAACAAGTATAGAAAAGTTTTCTCTTTGGTGTTTCCCTCTAAGGTAAAAAGATTTTGAATTTCTAAATAATGTTTTAACAATATGAATTGATTAAATGTATTGTTTAACGGTAGCGTGAGTCAATTTTTCCAATTATTGCAGCCAATACCAACGATGTCGGCTGCCGTTTCACCGATGCCTTTCAGAAGTCCAAGAGGCATTAAAACAGCTGCACTTCCAAGAGTTTCGCCATCCCCAGCGAAGAAACGAGGAAAATTTGCCTTGAAAGACCAAACAGATACAGAAGAAATAAATGTGCACTCATCAATGAATAGCTTTGAGTCAAAGATTGGAAATTTGCTAGATTCAGAAATCAAATTGTTCGCGGTGTCTAACAGAATTAATGCCGAAAAAGCCAAAGAACCAGTTGATTTAATTGCTTTTGATTTTGATGAGGCTTCTAACGTTCTGGAAAAGCAGTGTCCAAATTTCGCACAATTCCTGAAAACTGTCAGCGGGAAAAATGAAATTGGGATGCCGGAGTTGACAGCACCCTGCATTTTGAGCTATTCAAGAAGCAGGAAAGTGAATATGTTTCAACGACTGATGACATTTCTCGTTTGGAAAGGAGGGTTGAATAAAGATGTGAGCTTTAAAAATACAGCATTGTTAGATAAAAATCTTTAAAAATTTTTTGTTTTCGACAAATTTTGATACTGAAAGTATTAATAAACTGTATTTTAGGTGGCTCTTATATGGGACTTTGCGTATCTTACAAAACCAATATTCGCGTTACTGACATCCTCACGGAGCAAAATCGTGTATTGCTCATGCAGTGGAAAAAGGTTATACATTTTTTCAAACCTATTACTTTTTTGGAGATGAGACAAGTAAACAAATATTCAAACAGTCACATTGTTTAGGATTGTGAGACAACATGGGGAAATCGAGGACTGCAGTCTGACAACGTTGCTGTTGCGCCTTCAAGTAAAAAATCAGGTTTATCGAGAAAATGTCTTCTTCCAGAATTTCTTGGACCTCAGAAGGGAAATTTTTCGTATGTGTTCGATAACGTGAATTGTCTCGAAAAGTCTAGACATCAAGCTGAAAAATGTAATGTAATGACTATAGGAACAACAGGTTAATATGTAAAACATAGGATACCATTTGAAGGTCAATACGCATTTGAATCTGCTTTGCCGCTTGATAATATAAATCCACAGTCTCTTCAATTAACAATGGACGAGCAGTATTCTCTCTTTGCTAATATGGTGCACAGATTCAAAACAATCGCCGTGCAACATATTAGCCATTTTCGCAACAATGCATTGGTTAAAGAAGCACCTAACCAGCCAGTAAAATTTCAAATTCACAGTCCACTTAAAAGCAAAATCATTCCTATTGGGTTTATGGATCAAGACGAATCGACTATTAAAGGTGTCATCCGCATACTTAATGACCTGGAAAGAGCAACTCCTGTTTTTGATGGAAGGAAGACCCCAATTCTTGTAGCTGGAGATGAACTTACATGCATGAGGGTAGAATCAGCTAAATCTCTCAGGAGTCATTGTGTGGGAACTACTAATTTTAATAACATATATATCACTCACGGTGATTGGCATCGCCGATTAGCTTTGATGAGAAATTTTGTCAATACATTCACCTTTCAACTAGGGAGTAGACATTCAATCGGTAGTTTTGCTAATATACGAGAAGTAATGGGTTTCAAAAGTGCAAGTGAGGATGTCAATTCCACATTTAATGCGGTTTACGACCTAGCAGAGGTAACAATGCATGGACTAGCAACATTACTGCTTGTGGAAATAATGGGTATTGAGTCAATGTCAGATATTCCAGCTGAATGTCCAAAACTTGAGGACGAACATGGATGTAGTTTGTATTTACACAAAATTTGTGTTAAAGCGGCTTGGACGCTGAATTTCGACAACAATACTGGAAGTGACATTTGCGAAAATTGCCAAAATGCTGAAATGGATCTTGTTGCTTGCAGAAATTATCTCTGTGGTAAAAAATTTCATTTCGAATGTCATCCTGAGTCTGTAAAAGAAAATACTAATGGGTTGAAAGGACCTAATTGTTCTTTACAATGTAGTGACCGAATTTATAATTATAGTCGTGCGCTTCTTCATGCATGCATGTCACAGGTAGATCGTCATGATACGATCCGTGTTAACGACGCTGAATTGATGCGGTTACAAATGAAACAAGATTCAGTAAATTTTTTCAACAATCGTAATCATCACTATGTTCGGCTTATGGTCAACTACCTTTTAACTGTGGATGGTTATGCACCACCGCAGGTCTCATTCGATGCTAAGTGGAATAGGTGTGTTAATAGTGCTGGTGAGTCTATGAGAAATATAGAACAGGATCTTTTCTGTGAGCATATGGTAAAGGACACAAAAAAACAAATAAATGTGATGCAAGGTGCCACAAAAACTAAAGCGCTTCAGAGGAGGACAAAAATTCATGACTGTAGGTTGCAAACTATGTTTGACACTGGCGCACCATCGTACACAAGGGGGGTGGACAAAAAAAATCTCCTTAAAACAACTGAGGATTAAGTGCTGAGGCTGAAATCAAAAAGTCTGTTTTCCTGCACTACCACACGCAGTCATCCTGGGTTAGAGGACAAAGCATATTATGTCAATTGCAAAGACGACGCTAATCTCATTGAAACAGTAAGAAAACTGATAGAAGACTACACATTATCCCAAAAATTAACAAACTGGTTCCAAGGTCAGCATGAGAGAAGTGAAAATGAGCCTTACGTACTACCGATTCAGGGAAAAGTGCATAATAATGTACCGTTTGAGAAGTTTGCTGACTTTAAACAGTTTAGTCAATTAACTAAAATATTTCCTAGACTTGTTGTTCCAAATCACCTACAATTCCAGGTTTCCGAAACGATATCTAACCAAAGTGACTTTGTTGGTATTTTACCTACAGGGTTTGGTAAAACCGTAATTATGGCTTTTTCGTCTGCCATGATACATATTAGCAAAAATAATGCTCCCACAACCGTTGCATTTATTGTTTCACCTTTGCTGGCTCTTATAGCAGATAAGAAAAGCAAACTTGCCAGCTGGGGACTAAAAGCATTAGAGTTGAATGCAGAAACAATGACGTCAGTGCTTTGCGCAGTGCATTTAGAAGCCGAGCTAACAAATAATGAGTTACATTTTTTGCTTGTCACCCCAGAATATCTTTGCAGCAAAGATGAAAAAGAAGCATGTGCGCAGTTGCAGCCTTCTGTTGTGTTTGTAGATGAAGCGCATCTTGTCCATGATTGGGGAATAGACTTTAGGAAATGCTATAATGAAATTGGAGATTTGAGATACTTGTTGACAGGAAACGTTGTGGCTATGACTGCAACCTGTACAGAGGGAGCATTAACTGAAATTAAGGCATCATTAAAAATGAATGATCCAAAATTTTTTTTCAAGTCCAAATAGAGCTAATATATTTTTAGAGGAGATTCCTCTGTCTGGTAGATCGAAGTTTTTTGAAAAGCTGTGTGAAAACGTCATCAATCATGGAGTCAATCATCCGAAATGTATCGTTTATGTAGAATTTTACAGTGATTTGGTTAAAGTACAGCAACTCATGCTGCATCGGTCGTAAGGATTCGCGTACTCTGGTTATACCAATTCACCAGAAACATGTCTTGTGGGGGCTTATTGTGCGGAACTAGATGACGAGACGAAGGAATTCATAACTGAACAGTTTTCAAAAGAATTTGGAACAATCAGAGTTTTGATCGCAACCGTTGCATACGGTATTGGAGTCGACAATAAGGATATTCGGATGGTCATTGATTGGAAGGAGCCAAAAAACTTGGGTCTCTATTGTCAGGAGATCGAAAGAGCTGGACGAGACGGAAAGCCTGCGATTGCAATTAAATTTAATTAATTTAAATCAATTAAAGCAATTAAACAGCCGAGTAAGCTGACTGGCTGTCTTCGAAAAAAACTGCTTGACGGCTTTGATTTAGATGAAACAGAAATGCTTTTGCTAGACCAAAAATTGGATTACCAAAAACCTTGCAATAAGGAATGCGAAGATTGTTTATGTGTTTTTTGTTTGTGTTGCTTTTTTTGCCGTTCTAATTGTGCTTGCAATTCAGAAGCTTTTTACAAAAAGTTTTTAGCGTGAAATTGACCTAGCTCAACTCATTTTTATACTAATTTATGATGGAAAACTGCTTGTTCATTTTTTTAGCGCCGTATTGACCTCTATGTTGAAGTCGAAATTTTTATAATGGAGTGTATTTTTTGCATTTATATGGTAATTACTTAAGCATAGATGAAAATTTTTAATAGTTTCTTATTCTAATTCTAAGAATACTTTGATTATGTATTGTGATTAAATATTCATGCAATAACCTAGAAATAATAAGTAAATCTTGTATACATTTTTCAAAATTTTATTTTGCGCCCTTACTGTTTTCGTGGAGCTTAAATAAAACCTCTAAGAATTTAATTTTTCAAAACTATGTTCATTTTTTAGTTCCTGTACTTTTTATTCGAGTCAAGTTGCATCAGATTCAGTTTTGGTCAATATTTTTCATAATATATTAGTTTTTTCAATGATCAGACGAAGTTTGCAGCATACACTTGAAAATAACTCATCCCACGAGATAACTTAACAGAGATGCCAAATTTTCAGGAATTCGGCATCTTTCAAAAGATTTGTCCCTTCGCTATACTCCCGCACCAGAGCTTTGCTCAATGGGAGTATAGCGTCTTCGCTACTTGGGCACCACGTGCACATAAATTTCAGGTAATGTTTTTACTTTCCCGTTGCATATATAATTGTATGAGTGTGATTGTGAGTGTATGAGTTTTCAGTGCCAATAGTGAATACTACCCTAAAGGTAACTTTTAAAAATGCTAAGTTGGATTGAAATTGTTCTAAATGTTCCCTTTTATGTAATCGGGTGACAAACATTGTGCAAATTGCAAATAATAATTTGAAGTGTATTTATATTGACATTATTTTTGAAATTTTTATAGGTGGTGGAGGCTGATGCATTTACCTTAATTCACCAAACCGAGAGTGAAACATGTATTCTGAAGTATACAGGACCCCGGAACGCCATTATGTCTACTGTTGATGACTGCGTGAATTCCGTGAACGTGGAGGTCCATAGCTTGATTTTGGCGCCCCCAGGAGTTTGTCTCCCCCCCGTAAAGATAAACGAAAAAACGAAGTATTTTGCCTTGGAACACTGTTCTCCACGGCACCAAAATGACGCAAGGGATTATATACAGATTAAGAGGTACAATAATAATCATTTGTATTGTTATGGTAATAATATTACTATTGCTGGTGTTGAACAAGCTTCCCCCAACCGCACTTGTGTCCTTCCTTAATAGGCGGGATTGTTGATGATTTTTCAACTTTTTCATGACGAGAGTATCGACCCGTTATTTTTGTTGAAAGCCAACATGCACTTTCGGCCTGCTATACAACATGATCATGTCGTTGCAGTATTGGAAAAACGCCATACTCACAAACCTTAATTATATGGAAACTAATTTTGATAGGGATGAGTTACCATTGTATGTTTATTTGTTGATTGGAAATTGTTTTGTATTCTGCTGTATTTTGATTTTACTTGGTGTATGCATTCACGAAATGAGGCGCGAAAAGCGGCTTAAGCGTGCAGACGAAATGTTTATGAAAGAGTTTAGTGAGTAATAGATAGTTAGTATTGACTTCGCTGTCAAGCTTAAATTGAAAGACCGACGCTTGTGAAATTTCGGCATCCGAGATGGAAAATGTATTTTAGTTATTTGGTTATGAAATGTGTAAGTTTATCGATTATTTAAACTTTTGTTCTTAATTTTAAGCCCTCAGAAGATCCTGGGGATGTTTCCAAAATTGTTGCGTCATCAAATTATATTTACACATCAAAGCGAAGAGCTGACAAAAATTGTTATGTGGGTCGAAAAAAACAAAAAACCTGTGAAGTGGAAGAAGAGGAGTCACCAGGAGTTGTAACCAGAAGCAAATCGAAACAAAATAAACCTCAGTAAGAAGCATATGCAGTGTTCTGTTTTATTAGTTTTATTTGGAATTCTAAAAAAATTTACATAAATTTTGAATTTGTTGCCGTTGAGTGACGTGAAAACATTTGTGTGTTGCATAATCAGCCATCCTAGCTATCAGCCTTGCATTTTTTGATTTGGGTGCCACGTAGGTTAAACAAGGTTAAACATTTGTTTTTAGTATGCCCAATAAAGCCATGCTTACATTGTGTGATTTGGACGCCGCGTATGTATCGTTCATTTCATACTACTGCTGAATATAGTCTGGGTACGATGTCGAGTTGCTAATCGTCGGATGTCGCCTCAACATGTAGAGTCATGATGCTAAATAGTGCCTCAGGCACTCAGGAAAGACACGGATCCAAACTAACTCATGTTTTCCTCATTCTTCAACTTGTTTTCTTAATTGTAGCTAAATTTTTTAACTAATTTAAAAAAACGCTCCAATTTCTCAATCTACATTGTTTGCTCTATAAAATGTGCATTATGATGAAAACACATTCGTCGTCCAGCTTTTGTGAAAAGTGAAACCAAAGCCTAAAAAGCATAGTTTTTTGGATTTAATTGCTAAGTTAATCAACGGATTACGTCCAAAAACTAATCAGTTCACCAGTACATTAGAATACTTAAGTGTGGAAAATTTCAAGTCATTCTGTTTAGCCGTTTGATCGGAAAATCGACACGGCCGAATTTTCAAGGTCATCCACCCGTAATGAGTAATCTCAATAGTGTTCTTTACAGAACACTAATAAACTGATTCATTGCCTGAAAGGCCTTTGGAAGTGAGTAGCTTGAATATTATTGAAACTTACATGGTTTTTCTTTCTGATATTCAATTTTAGGAATTCGCTGAGAAGGTAGGTAAAGATGCTGGTCGGTCAATTAACTCACGGATATCAAAACGGCAGAGGGAGGGAAGCTGTGGAAATGATGGAAAGAGACACAAAGTCTATAATGTGACAGAAGTGACAGCCCGAAGCAAATCTAAAAAAAAGAACAGAGTTGTTGCCTGCAACATCAGTGAGTAGTTTTAATATTAACATTAACAATCATTAAATGTGATATTTATGACTTTTTTTGTAGGTTACGTTGGCAGGAAAAATTATAAGTGGTGTTGTAGATGACAGTGTAAAAAAATCGAAAAAAACTAGCAGAACTGGAAAAGAAAAGGCTGTTAAACATACGAATCCTGGATCATTATATTCATATAATAGCTTTCAGAAAATTCAAAAACAGTTTCGTACAAATTTGAAAGAGCGTTGCGATCGAATTTGCGATTGCTGTGGAGGTCTGTGGTTTCCAAAAAGTGTCAGAGATTTATCCAAAGACACTCCTCGTTTGAAAGGAATTACAAATGACTTCATCAATTCTGCATTTTATGTTGATCCTTCTTCCGAAGTATTCTGTCAGACCTGTAGATTATCAGTTATTCAAGGAAAGTTGCCTAAACTGGCTTTAACAATTGGTTTGGACTTTCCGAAAATCCCGGAAGTTGTTAAGGTAAAAAAACAAACAATGAAAATTATAAACCAACTATAACAACTTGACTGGTTTTTGAATCTAGAACTTAAACAAATTGGAAGAACGTCTTGTAGCCCCACGATTGCCTTTTCTGCAAATTCGTGGGATTGAATATGGATTACAATCTTCTTTGAGAGGGAATGTTGTAAATGTTGAAAATAATCTTGATATTTGTGCAAAAGAACTCCCTCGGGCTTTTGATTATACGGCTACTATACAAGTTAAATGAGCTATAAATGAACTATAAAGTGCCCTATATGTACGATGTTATCAGACCTCAAGCAGTACTGGATGTGGCGAGGCATTTGGTGCGTACAGATTTGTATAAAAAACACGAGGTTCCGTTGTCTCAGGATTGGATAAATTCTAATGAAGGTAAATAACAAGAGTGTTAATTAAATTTCATGGTTTTAATTAACCTAATTTTCGACTTAAACTTGTTTGTTTAGAGTTTGTTCCATTTATTTGTGACCTGGAGAATGCAAATTACAATGAACAGGCAGAAACTGAGTGTGATTTCACAGCCTCTGCAGCAGTTGTTTCTCCAATTGATTGTACGATTCCTTTCAGAGCTACCATAAGTGGAATAAATAAATAATTTATATATATATATATAAAAATATAAATATTTTGCAGTGCACTCAAACAACGGAGAAGGTTTAGTCGAAGAGATTGACGAAGATCGTAACTTAAAGTTTGCGTTATTAACGTTAATATAAGATTATAGGAGCGTAATCATTGCATGTTATATATTTATTGACAGAGATTGATTGAAGGAAACACAGACGTAGAGGAACAAAATATTACAGGTGCTGATGAAACCCTAATTTTTTAGGAGCAAACTAGCTTCATGGATGGTTTCAAAATCGCACCAGCAGAGGCAAACAAGCCAATTCCTTTGTTTTTAGATCCTGATGCAGAAATTTTATCGTTTCCCACTATATACGGTGGAGAAGATAGAAAACTAAAGATGCATTTGTCTTATACGGATATTGCAAAATCTGAGCTTCGCAGACCTGATCGACGAGCATGCACAGCAATAAAAGTACTGTACAACTTTAAAAAATCTTTCAATGAAAAAATAAGAGATGCAGTTCAAGTTTGTTTGCGAAAAATGCAAGGCTCTAACAAGCTTACAGCACAAAAAGCAAGGGATTCAGCATATGTATCAAGTTTAATAAGTCGAGATGAAGGATATGGACCTCAGTGTTGGGTTGGTACGGACAAAGATAATTACTTTTGTAAAGTTGATATGTATTTTTGTTGATATTTGTAGGAATTTGTAAAATGGTATTTGCCGTCACTTACAACAGCAAACTTGTTTGCAGCAAAAACATATTGGAAAACCCTTATGAATTTGAAAAGCCCACTTTGATGGCACTTCCTCATTTCGCGAAATCGAATAATATTTTCTTTCACCACAAATTCGAAGAAGAAAAGGTACTTTTTAATTAACGTTAATTTACTGCACAGCCGTTAATATATTCATAATTAAAAAAATAATATATTGTGTTTTGTTGGTTGGCTATAGTTTCAAAAATGAATGGGAAGTACGAAAAACTCGGAAAATTTTCGCTGATCTGAAGCAAAATAATGTGGACTTCATAAGATTTGCTATTCTTTCGTTGTACGAAAAGCAAAGGGAACTAATCCAAAAAGATCTGTCAGATACCCTAGGAGCAAATAACGAAGTAATTTTCTTTTCTATTCTCTTTTCCGATAATTATTGTAAAGAACCGATTTTTAACAGCGGTATTTTTTATTTTCCCCAGGTGATTGTAGTCAATGTCGATGCTTTCCAAGGCCGTGAAGTGGATTTCATAATCCTAAACCTTGTTCGATCAAACTCCAAAAAAACTATGGGATTTGTAGCAGACACGAACCGTCTCAATGTCGCTATCTCTCGAGCAAAATATGGCTTACTAATCCTGGGAAACTTCTCTCGTTTCGAAAACTTCAAAAATCAGGGTTGGTCTAGCTTTGTGGAGCAGTTGAAAAAGTTAGCTGTGTTTATCCATGAATAAGAAAAACGTTTTTTTAATTTGCTGAATTTTAAAAGTTTATAATATTGAACATAACTAGGTTTTTTAGTTTGATAATCAAAATTTGTTGATTTTTTTATTGAGAACTATCATTGTAACTAAAAGAGACTCTACTCACCCACCCCTCACTAGTGCACACGATATACACATTCTTCGTTTAAGCCTCCCCATTATACTCACACCATACAAATCTCAAACCACAAATACCATCCTTGTTAGTTGCTTTTTCCTAATTTGTTATTCTGTATCCTTAATTCCGTAGCTAATAAAACAGAACACTGTATATATTTCTTACAGAGGTTTATTGTACTAAATAAAGTTGGTTGAGTTTTGTGCTGTAAATGTGTTGGTAGTTTTTACCATTTTGTTATGCATATGCTGATTTTTCTATACGATAGTACGATAGATATCAAATACGTCAAAATACAGCCTACAAAAAAATTAAAGCTGTTTGACTATTGCTGCTTCACTAGACAGATGTGGAAAATTTTTGCCTCATCCAAAAATACGAATAACTATCAACATTGACAATAACTCCAGGACTAGATAATACCAAAACTCAACCGCTCAAATCAAACTCCCTTGAAATCAATAATGTGTATTAAGTGTGAATCTACTGAGTGTCAAAATCTTTCTTTTTTCCACAACTAAAAATGAATATGTCTGCCCAAGGGGAAAAACTTGAGCATAGCAAGACTAGCCACAAGAGCGTGACTAGTTTGTACACTAAGCTATCGATAATGTCAGGAAAGTTCGGGATATGGGACCAAACGTATCTAGTGCTGCCGTCCCGTCTCGAAAATTTTCGAGCGAGACAGGCCTCATCTCGTCTCGTACCGATCGAGACGGGACAAATTTCGGGACACATTTCCTTGATTAATTTTGATACAAAAAAATGCCATATCTAATGAAATTTCATGAAAGTGATACCCAAAACATTTAGTAATTCCTTTTTAAACTTGGAAACACCACGCTAGCCGTGCAGCCGTGGTAGGCTACACTGATAACTATTCAACTGCTGTCCTTCAGCCTCATGTATTAAATTTTTGAATCCTTGGGGAAAAAATCTATGACAACAAGCTAAGTCATAGTGAATATGAATACTACTACTGTCCATTTCAGAATTAATGGCAGTTGCCCTGTGTTATTTGGCGACCCAGGTTAAATGGCCAAATACTCAAAATCGAACCGTAAATTCCAAAAATGCTATGCCAACTAAATTCATATTTTCCACTTTTCAGTTCATTTTTTTATCGTTTAAAACTTTACTTTTTGTTAGCACCAAACAAACATTGCCATGTAACCTAGCGAGCAAATTTACTGCCTTTTTTTTGAAATGGACAGTACGTAATTTTTGGATAATATTTACGATTACATTTTTTCGGGACGTCCCGAAACTATCCCGATCTTGTCTCGAAATTTCGAGCGAGACAAATGCCGTCCCGTCTCGAACATTTCGAGACGAATTTTAGGCCGGCTCGTCCCGTCTCGAACGGGACGGGACGAGACGAGTTCGGGATATATCCCGTCTCGGCGGCAGCACTAAACGTATCAAATCCGCTGGTGAACTACTAATTGTTTTTAAAAAAATATCGTTAGCCAGTGACTATGGTTTTTTTTAACAAAGAATGCTTTAAAGGTGGATATCGTTCTTAAATATAAACAACAAAAGACAAAAAATGCTCAAAACACGGACTGCATTGACTGTATCATTTGTATCAAAAGCAACTTTGAAGCTTTGTATTTGTTTCACTTAGATACCTACAGATGAAGAAGAATCGTTTATAAATAGGATTTACGCATATTAGATGTGCTTAAAAAAACACGCCTATAGCGGGTGAAAAAAGCTCAAATCATTGTTGCGGGAGACTAGCTTAGGTGTGCCTGTATTGAGTCAATAAAAATTTTCAAAGCTCAATTAGTACATATTGATGATTTTAATAACACTTGTTATGGGGATCACATCATTATCATCACAGAATGAGATTGCGTCGAAATGTATTGGCCACATTTTTTCCATACTTGGCCTCAAAAAATAGTGTAGACTCGCTAGCGCAAATCAAAGACATGATGAATGCTAGTTCCAATGTCAACGAATCTTTAATTAATTCTGCTGAAGAAGATTGTCTTCTTCAGTGCAGCAATTAAACATGTCAAAGATTTTTCATGAATCGGGCGAATCATTGCTCAAACTAAGGGCATACAAGGAATATACTGCACTATTTGAAATGACAGAATATACCAACATAATGTATCCAAATTGCACGCATGCATGAGTCAGATTGAGCGTCAGAACGCAATTAGAAGAAATGATACAGACTTAATTTATGTTCACATTAAATAAGACTCAAACATTCATTAACGAAAAAACCGAGCAGTTTTAAATTGGGAATTCATTAACGTTCTCCCATCTAGGCTGTGTTGTTCCTCAAATTCAGCATGATATGCGTTTCAACAGATTTGTTCTTACCTATCCTTCTAATCTTACTGATAAAACTTTTGACAACCTGTTGGAAGAGCTATAAAGGCGATAAACAAATAAATATTTTGAAAAAACATTTCAGCATGAAAGTTCTGCAGCTAAAGGCGCCCATAGGGAAACTTTCGAAGACGATTTTTAGAAATCTGCCAAATGAAAATTCCGTCTTAATTATTAAGAAGGATATTGACCCGCTTTTTGCACTGAGCGCCAATATGTACTTTAGGCCTGAAATTAACCGTTCGGATATATCTCTTTAAGCTCTGAATGTTTAAAAGGGAAGTAAAATACACTCTGAGGCAGGTTATATAATTTTAAACGTTATTTCCATGGCTATTAGTGCCAGTTTTTTAAAAATTTTTGTTTGTCATTGCGGTTTACTTAACCGTGCGTAAAATTGTTGTGAAAAAAATAATAGGAGACAAGTTCCAGAGCAGATGGTGTTAGGTATGCTGGAACATTAACTTTGCTATTGAATTTTTTTTGAGTTGCAAATTTATTTGCATGATTGTTTTATATCTTTATCACCAGTAAGTATTTGCGTAGTTCAACTTTAACGCAATTTTACGGAGTTGCCGCAATCATTATATCCAGCCTCGCGATCATTATAGCACAATAACGTTTTGTAATAAATGAAACACAATTATTACAGATTGTTATCCGCCCAATTATAACTGTAAACTGTGTACCGTACAGTCTTTACACACACGAAAATCATATGGTATATATGATTCATCTGCATTTTTTCTCATATACTGACCACTCATTCAATAACATCATACAAACTAATTCCAACAACTTCAACTACCCCCAATGTAAACCAATAAAAACCTATGGTTACATTCGCTTACGGTGGTTTATGTTTTTTATAAAATCTGATGTCTCAAAAATGAATCATCACTTGTATTTTGATACTCTTTGATCACAAACGCATTCTCAAGCGGCGTTTTTCGGGATCTATCTGAATTAAAAACCAGTTGTGAAAAACTGTAGATCTTTTGTGCGTTGCGTAGGCACAGACTGCTGCAACACATACAGTCTGTGATCTCACCATAAGAGAAAATTCGCGGCATACACACAGTGTTAAAGAGGTGTAAGAGTCAGGTTTCCTGACTCTTTCTGTTCCAGTGCATCATTATCCTGTTATCACTTATCCTCAGTTGCCAGCCAAACATTTTTAACCAGACGGTTTTGCGACATCCGACTGAGGATGTGCATTTAGACAGCCCCCAGACTTTCTGTCTGCACAATAATAAAATAATTAATATTATCTCCCCTTTCCTATATTATGTTCAGAAACATTTGCAAGCTGGAAACAACCGCATAGAAAAACAATGTCACCTATCATAAACATTGATGTTCAAAAGCGCACATATTTTAATTGCTGCGCTTAACTTAAAAACTGAATTATATCAAAACTATTCAGTCAACTTCAGTAATGATAAATCTAATATACATAGTATAATGATAGTCTTCACCATGGTCCTTAGTCCTAGCGGCGAAACAATCCAGCTTGTGCAAGGTCGCAAAATGCTCTACTGGTCCAACAAAATTGAATTTTTTTAAAAATAAGCCCACAGAATTCTTTCCATTCTTAACTTTTACTTATCATACATACTCGCACCCCAACGTGGTTAGGATGTGTTTTTAAATTTTGGAAATTTTTGGACTTGGTTGTGGGTGTGAGTGCGTTTTTTTATTTTTTCCTATGATTTTTACCGTATATTAAAAGAATTCTGTGAGTTAATTTCAAAAAAGTCACAACCTGGTAACAAGATGGCTTGTTTCGTGGCCACAGGGACCTTGGTCTTCACCATAGGTGTAAATATTAACTGTGTAGAATCTGTAACTTAAGAATCCCCAGAGCTGACTTCAACTTCATCCATTAAAGGTTGCTTTTGATGACAAATATCTAAATCCGACAATTCATGTGACTGATCCGCGAAAAGAAAGCCGTCACAGCAAGATGAGCAAATTTTAGTACACTTTGTTCCACAACTGCTGTACTTCAATCGTTTGGCCGCATTTGTTTTCCTTTAAAAAGTAAACATAAGAATTAAAAACATGTGCCACAAATAAATAAATAATCCAAGCAAAAGAGTCAAGTCAATCCTAAGCTACAAGCGTCAACTGAAATAATAAATCCTAGCAGCCAAAGATGGCGCTATTAGTACACATTGGTCTAATATGGAGGTGCATTAGGATATTCTATCTGTTTCATTAATATGTCACCATATGGATTATAAATGCACATCGATTGATATGATGCAACTGCCAGCTAACAGTTTTCCAACCATTCAGTTCATGGTTAAATATGCATTCAAGACTATCAAGATAAACAAGATCGCAGTGGCAAAGTATTTTTACCAACTTTCCTTTTAACAGAATCTTTATTCACATAATTTATACGTGCGATGCGGACATTTATGCACTGCATACGCTAAATATAAGTGTTAACAATCTGGTCCACTGCGGACACTTAAACGGAATTTTACTATAACTAAACTGACTGAGAGCATCACTGTATACCAAAAAACAAAATACCAGATTATGTTAGCCATATTTAACTTAAAACTGTAAAACTGATTATTCCTGCTACTGCCATTCACTCTAAAGAAAGGTGCTTTTCTATTACCACTAACATTTTAAATTATAAAATGACTCGACTATAAACAGTGTCCAAATAATTCAGCAGACAACCATTACATTATTTACATGACAAGTAGTGCATTATTAAAGCATGCACGAGATCAATGAAGAGTTACAGTACAATAGTTCCACTACTTCCTCACAAGTCACAAGGACAATCATCCTAATTTTATCAAGCCTATGAATCAAGGACGCGTTGTAACCATGTGATGAAGCACATCTTATGAACCCAATTATAGAAAAGTCACTTTAAATAACCAGTCAATTTTTCAATGCTAGATGTATTACAAGCCAAATCCGTTGTTAAGAACACGAGAGTAAATATTACTAACTAACAGGAAACATTCAAACAAAAATCTCACCCTAAAATAAGACTAGTACAAACGGTCATAAATCCCCCCATTATAACCAGTAAAGCCGTGATATTGGGGAAAGCCAATAAAGGTGCTCCTGAAGATCCTTTGCTTGAACGCAGTCGATCTCCATATTTATTTAGAAAGTCCAGCACAACTCCATTTGTCCAACCAAATCCAACAACTACGCTGTACTCACCGCCACCACCAGGCAGTCCAACTGATGTGACGTCGTACTAATAAAAAGAAAAAAAGAGATTTTGAACTGCTGGAATTTTCATTTTTTCACAGATTACAGATCAACACTTAAGCAGACATAATTACAAAAAATATACAAGACAAAACCTACTTTCTCAAACATGTGACTAGGCGTCGTCTGTTTAAATGCTTTGTAATTGTTGTCAATCCATCGTTCCGCAATGTCAAAAGCTAATGACATTGCTTCCTCATCCCCAGAATTGTGTAAAGCCTCCACAACCAAGTGTTGCAAAGGAGCCCATCCGTTCGGAAAATCCCATTGTTCTCCAGCATGAACCAAACTACTTGGAATTCCACCACGGTAGTTCAGCGATGTAGATTCCTTCAAATACTGGACCACTTTACTGACCATAGCAGGGGACTCTTGAGCTTGAGCCCACAAAGGGACGATATTTGATGGGTAAAACTTCGTATTCAAACGCTTATGAATCAAATCATAGTCAAACCAACAGCCTAACTGATCATCCCACAAGAGCTCATTCAAAGCTTCACGCCATTTGTTCGCAATATTTTCATACTCCGCAGCTTTATTTGGTTGTCCAGTCTGCAAAATCAAAATTATCCTTATGATTACACTAGCAAACCCCAAACCCCATGCAAACAAAGTTAAACAAAAAAAACTCACTTTACGACAAAACTCGCCAAGAATCTTGGCATTGGTATAAAGGAATGCATTCAAATCTGCAGGAATAATGTCTCGAGTTTTTGTCCACCTCAATTCATCTATGAAAACCAACAAATGTAACTAATCAGCAAAACTTTACTCACACAAATAAATTAAATTGCTCCTGTCACACCCATGAATGATATCATTATCGAAAAAGGGCAATAGTATTCAAGTAGCTTACCTTTGAAACCAGAAGGAGGTAAATACCAACGAGAAGAAAAATCCCAACCGGATTCTGCAGCTGACTTGAGATTCACGTACAACTCATCTTTCTCTTCTTCTGTTTTCAACTGATGAGCCAACTCGTAGTCCTCCCTGTAAGACTCAGGACGAGGAGCTCCTTTCTCCACATTATACCTGGCAAGCAAATACTCCTTGTCACCATGTGTGACAGTAACAGTTCGATTCTTCATCCAAAAGTCAAACTCTGCCATGAGAGTAGCCAAGTTTTTACGAACGAAATCCAAATCATTGGTCTTATCGGCGTACAACTTCACCATTGGAATTAAAAGTGGAGGTTGTGATCGCTGAAAGTAGACTCTACCGCCATTTGGGATGTACCCAAGAGTGTTTACCATGTACATAAAGTTCTCAAGCATTCCTTTAACCGTGTGCTCCATTTGAGACAAAAGAAGCCCATCAATGATCCAGTATGAGTCCCAGTAGTAGAACTCACGGAATCGTCCACCAGGTACAATCACAGGATTGGGAACATAAATCATCGAGTACAAGTTGGGTTGAAGGCTTACATCTTCTTTGATCTTGCGACCCAATTGTTTCCAGTACGAATGTAGTTCTCTCGCCCAATCTTTTAGATTTGGATCGGTGATGTTGGAAAGGAATTTTGGATTCTCGTGCCAATCCACTGGATCCCAGTTAACAAACTCGGAACCAGCTTCGTCAAAATTGTTGTGCACGAAATGTTCTACTGCATTTCGAGGAGGGTTGTCAGAGTACTTTCTCATGAGTTGTTCAAAGTTAAGCCATATCTGCTCAGGTGACATCTTCAACTTCATGTCCACAAAAGTTTTCGAGTCTGCGAAAATCCCTGCCATTTGGACTGTGTGTAAGAGTTTTCCATGACAGAAAATGTTGCTGGAATTGAGAAGTGACAAGTATAAGTCTTTGGTAGTATGGGATTATACAACAAGAGAAGAGTATTATGAATAAACCTCAGCAAGAGGGTATTACGACGAAGCCGGGTGATAAGGAATTATTTATATTAATATTACAAAAACCAGTAATAATAATTAGGGGTTTTTATCGTTTTTCGGTAGTCTCATCAGGTAGTCTTTCTCTGTTCACCAACTGGCAATCGCAAATGGAATCATCAATCAACATCATTTTGATTTTCGCGCCAACAATAATACTACTACAAGTTATCCCAGTAAACTGATCAGATGACCAAAAAATTACCCTAACATTTCAAATTGAAACATTTAATTACAAAATTAAACCATTTTGGTCACGGTTGGGGTTATTCTAAAACCTGTCTGAAAACTGCGCACACAACTTTTACCCCGTTCCAAACAGAGTTTACTAACACAAATTTCAATCTTGCGTTTTCAGGTGATTTTAGCTTTCACATGTGGAGCATAGGGCGCTCCCGTTTCTGGTAATTCTATTACTCCGCCTTCGGCTTCGTAATAAATATAAGAAAGAAACCCGGTGAAATAATATGTATCAAGGTATATCTGACAATTGTTTTGAATGCAAGTGAATATATAGTTGAGCAAAAAAATCGAATAGGGTGGGACATTGCTTTATAAAACATGAGGAATGCCATTTTTTAACGCATTGAACTGGTACTGTTCTCTGAACGCAAAGAAGGAATTGTAGTAGTTAGGCAATTAGAGAAATATTTAATGAGTTATGTAACAACATTGACTTCTTAGAAATTGGCATCGATTTCAAGTATACTTTTTCAAAAGCGACAAAGCAAATTTAATTATCAATTCAAAGCAAATAATTCAGACGTTTAAGGAATGTTTTTCACCAAATGATAATAAGCTACTTAAGGCGATTCGCTAACTTTTGTTGGCTCAATAAATGATATAGATAGACAATAAAATAAAAACATCCCATATGAGGAAGCGTCGGCTAGAATTAATTCATCCCATTTTTATGAAAAAACTCCTTATACCGATATAATTATAGATTATAGCCTGTCTATAAGATAATAATCACTTGCTGTCAGCAGCAGCATATTATCTCTTCAAGAAATCAAATTATACATATTCAGTTTTGCTCCACTGAACTCACCTGAACTGACTAGTAAAAAGACAAAAGATTGCATTGCCTGAAATGCGTACTCAATACTCAATATCTATTTCTATGGTTAAACATGATTAATAAACAGCATTAGATGGATGTAGCAATAATATAGTAAGATAGATTCCATTAGTATTGCTGAGTTTACAGAAAATAACAAAGCTACAACAATTAAATCTGGTACACACACATGATAAAAGAGTGAAATTCTGACGAAAAATTTATAATTTAATGTTAAATTCACTCCTATAACAGTTGATTGGTAACACAAAAAGGTACTTCATTGCTCTTAAAGGATGCATTAAACTAATTAAAATGCAAATCCCGGAGCTCCAGCCACTTCAGTAGTAGTAGTTGCAGTAATTGATTAGCAGAAGCAAGCATAGGCTAACTTTTAAGACGTTTTTTAGCATAGTCATGAATAAAATACGCACGATGGCATTCCCAACTTTTACAGCTAACTTGATACAAATACTCTCTTTACTTGAGATCTCCACTCTATTTCATTGCAATATCAGGCCTTAATAATAGCTACGAAAAATTCGGAATGTCGCGATTAAATCAGAATGGAAAGTGTGAAAATTTTTTTTGCATACCTTGGACATGGTGGCGGATAAGTTGCAGCTGCAAAACTAATTAGACGGCTACACGAAAGTAATCCAAAAATTCCAAAAGTATTCATTCCAGTATTTATCTTCCTTGTTTTCCAAGCAGTTAACGCGATCCCCAAATTAAATGGATCCGACTATGTGAACTACTCAACTAACTGGATTTAACGTCGGGCTTCAGTTTTTAGATCCCAAGTATAAACCGAGCTATGAGTAATTGCCTATTCAAGTCATTTCAAACACGAAAGAAACAGTCCAACAAATATATCTCAAGTTAAAACAAAGTGGACGCTTATAAATGACTGACGATAATGCTGCGAGTGTTAATAGTACTTATAGGTTGAGTCAGCGCATACTGGGTAATACTGGTGGAAATAAGATAATACAAATATCGTTATAGTTTTCGTTCAGGATTAAAAACGATAACAACAAGATTTGGTGGGTATGTATCAGTTTGAGCTCCAATTGACAGTTTTTCGTTGGATTAGATGCCCTGGAAAAATAGAAAAATATTTATATTATACCTACACTGCACATATTATGAATTCAGTGATAGTCACACTGTCACATAAATAGTTTTTATAAGCCTACTATGAATAGATTACTGCTTAAAAGGAAGGAGTCATAAGTCACATTCTTAAATGTACACTAAAGTGATGCTGCTGACACAGAGTCATTATTGTCATATGTTTTCTATAGATAAAATAATTTATTTATGTTCACTTAATCTTCCTATTTGTATTACTTACACTAATAAATACGAAACCTCTATAGATACTAGAGATTATTCTTTGCTTACAATACAAACAAAAATGACTGACTCATCATAAACAATCAATTGACCGTGGGAAATTGACGCAATAGTCATAATATATATCATAGCAATCTTAGAAAATTCAAGATCACGCTAAATTCATTCCGCCGTAACGGAGAATCATATGATTATGTGAAGAATGGAGGTATAGATAAAGTTACACAATAGTAACCATAACTTGGGGCTTTACACTCCACAAAGAACACTCAAGTTAAGTTTAACAAGTTATGAAATATAAAAGCTGGATGAATCAAGCAAACTTTATACACAATTTAATCAAGAATTTAAGCATGGAATAATGTCATTTCTCGCCATAAACTATCATATAATAAATAGGGAGGAAACTTTTGGTTCAAAACTTAGTTGCTATTCTAAAGGCATACACAGGGAATTGTTTAAACTTTCACATGATGTAGTAGTGATGGTGAGTGAGTAGCCCCCTTCCAAATGCCCCAAGAGCTAAGACTAAGAGTAATATGAAACTTTGGACTATAGATATGGAAACTTATGAAAAGAGAATCCCTTCAACCTTCATCCCAGTGTGAACCAATTTGAACAAATTGATGAGGAAAGTAAAAGGAAAAAAGTCTGCCATCTAAATACAATCAATACAAAAGGAGGGATACAGAGAAACCTAGCTGAACCCCGTATAATTGCAATTGTACAAATTTTCAGACATTAATTTTATCCGCTTATTTCCTGCCAATAAAATATGATACTGTCGTAGCGAAATAAATTCTAAAGATTTAAATAATGCTGACAGCTTTACTTAACTCAGGAGCTTCAATTACTTGACTACAAAATATAACTAAAATTATAATACAAACTAGACCTCGTCTATAAATATATGGAGATTATACGACAGATTTCATTAGACAGCTATATTATTCGTAAAACTTACTTTTAGTAACCTTCAGTTGAATGTGATTCTCAGAACGGGTGAATTTCTAGACAATCAAGGAGCTAGGAGTACAAAGGACTGTCACTGTAAAATGGATAAACCAACTTTTCCAGTCAAGTGCTCACATGGAACTGCCACAATCTGGAGCTTTGCATGAGCTTATGCCAACTTGACACTGCCACTTTAAACCATAAATATGCTGTCTTACAATGTGAAGGGAGGGAGTGAAACCTGTTCCCAGTAAGTGACTAAGCCAATGCGTAAAGCGTAGTTAGTATACTACGTATCCTGAACCAATTCTTCCATAAGCAGATCGACGCGGTCGCCGAATAACATCGTACATCTGCCTAAACCTTGCATTTGCTTTTGTCATGCATGCATTTGTACAGACATTTTAAGTTAAAATTAGGAGAGTGAAAAAATTAAATTCAATTTGCGTCATATTCCATTATTTAATGGTAAACGAAACGTTGGATACAATACTATGATTCTATCTGCGATTAGTTTTCAATGAAATTTGGATTATTGGATTTTGAATAAATATACTTTTAGCTAGACAGCGGGGCGAATTCGCACTTTTTATTATCCTCCTAAATATCCTTCGGGATGTTTGCGTCCTGAACAATACAATTGTAACTACAGCTGGTCTTTTCACACCCATATTATATTGACAGACAATTCATCGAAAAATAATACTGTCTGTTAGTCTATTTCCAATTGAATGAGACCTTCCCAATAGTGAGTTTACTACTTTGGTTAAATGGTAATTTTTTAAATTTATGGGAGGAAAATAGTCTCATTGTTATGGTAATAATAAGTTCAAAGAATTTCAAAGAAAGACATAAATTCCGTGATTTTCAATGCAATTTTTTGGAAAAAAATTAACTTTGTTTCTCCCAAGTTTGTTTACCGGACACCAGGAGAACAGAGCCAATGCCAAATAACTTAGGACTAAAATTTTTTTCATTTTACTTTGAAACGGACAGTTAATACATGAGAAATGAAGTCATATGAAATCAATTCTGTATAGTGCATACTACCTAAAACCTACTAATACCTACTGTGTAGTCAGTGTAGTGTACTGTTGACTTGTTTGAATCCAAAAGTTCAAGTTCATGAGAGTCTAAGATGCAATGGGTGGAAAAAACTCATAACATGAAACTGCGCAGCATTATTTACGTATCTTTGCAAGCACCTGACTAGGACTACCTAATCATCGTCACATAAAATCATAATTACAAGAATTTGATCTGCACGGATCCTTAAAGTCTATCAATGCCGCCGCAAGGTGAATAAAAACATTGGGACGACGAGACATTGCATGCTAATTGTTTTCAATTAATGTTTAAGATCGATAATTACAAGGATGATGGCCAAGCCTCTAAATCACTGGGTCCTATTGGCTAATTTATTTCTATTACATACATAAAACATATACAACACCAGATTGATTGGCAATACCTGAGCTACAGTTTTGTATTGTTTGCAGTCATAGTCATAATCCAATATATTTATGTGTGAAATGAATAAGATAAGATAATTAGTACATGATTAGTTTTTTTTTCAGTCATATCTTATGACTGCAAAAAAAACTAATCATGTAATTGTTAATAATACTTCTGGACTAATGTTTTTAACTGTTGCAGTTTCTTTTTCCCATTGTTACAACTCTTTTGTTGGCAAGGCCGTTTAATATTTCCTATCTTTACCAGTCTGTTAAGAGTTCCTATGTATGACTTGTAACTTGTATTTATGTTTTGCCTTTGCTAGTTAGTATATTATGCTGCACTTGCTTTTTTGACTAATCTTATGGATTCAATACTGACTATTTTACATCATTGTTTGCAAATTTATTGTTCCATCGGATTATTGTTTGACTTGACCTATATTTAGGAATACTATTAATGCATTGGATCCTATTTTTAATCATAAGATTTTACTAGTGTTTTTAAGCTTTTCATGTTTGTACTCTAGCATTTACTATTTGATCAATTTTCTTCCTAACTACCCGAAGTTGTTGCTAACTGTATATTTTGTCTCTAACTGTCTAATTAAATTTTGTCTAATATTACCCCAAGTCGTATTATTGGCACCTTTACACTTTACCTCAATCTACGTACAGTCCACACACATGCTCTATTCATACAGACCACTCCATCACACCACGAACACAGTCTATATACATTGTGAGTGCAAACTCCAGAATGGATTGAAAAATTGTATATTTAATAACTTATTTAGTCTCATTCGTCATTTATATTATCTACATGCGTGTGTATAGCTTTAGCTAGTTAACTCTTTATAAGTTGCTGAACGTCGGGGTTACTAGCGCAATAAAATTTATGAGAATATGAATGCAACGAACACGCATACGATGTATGATGTGAATGTGGTGGTCAGACAAATCACATAAAAGTATTAACCCTTAATTATCTGAAGCAAATGTTAATGGATTGTAATTGTAAAGTTATATAACATGAAAAAGTGCATTTTGAATTTTTTCTCGTAAAAATCGTATGAATCACGAATAAATGAAAAATCAGCTCATATATGTGCATCAGTGCTCCGCATGAAATGGCAATAAAAATTATTAATGGATATGGATGAAACACAGGTGAATTTCGCATAATAAAATATCAATTTGTCAGTAGAACACAAACACAAGAAGTCTGATACTACAAACATCATAGTTCACCAGCAGAATCCAATTACGACCAAAAAAATACCAAATATACTTTCCTAACGATAACTGACTGAGATCGTGAAACATAAAATATTTGCGCTGCCATACGCGACTTTTATAGCGATGCATAAGCATAATCCAATGTCAATACCAATCAAACTTATGCTAACTTTTTAAAGGTGACATAGGGCTAAACAACTGAATAAATGAAATGAAATGATGAAGCAGAAGCAGGCAGATACTAAACAAAGATATTTGTGGCAAATGTTTCATTTCTATAATTGAGGATATGACAAGGCAGAAAAAATGCAGCTCGGCATCAAGGTGGTAGAATAAAGTAGGTGCCCATTAAGCATTTGAAAAGTGGTGGGAATGTGACGTCACTGGTACACCACTGCTTTAATTTAACATAGGAAGATCTTATATCTTTAAATATTGAATGCTGATTAAATTTAAATTGTGTTTTGGGTTCTTTGGTGCATTTTAACCATTTTGCAATTTTCAGAAATTGTTTTTGTCCATATTTTCTCTCAAATTTACGAGTCAAAGATGCACATTTTAACGTGTGTAAGCATAGACTGCATAGAGCTGTGTGCACCGGTGGCAACACAAACTGCGCGGGAACAAAGACTGCGTTAAGGGTTCACCTTCTTTATTCTACCACCTTGGCTCGGCATGGCATTCAGTATCCTAAACATACGCATAGTAAAACGAGTAAAACACACAGATGCAGGCATGCAGGATTTTTAGAGAGCTTCAACGAAGCAAATCTCAAGTTGAAATACTTGTTAAGCGACACAGGGAGTAAGGTATGATTGAATGCGGTAACATATGATTTCATAAGCATTTGAATTAAAATAATTTGGAAAATTCTGAGATAATTTCAGCCAATATGAGTAAATTGAAAGCTTCCAGTAGGACACGATCAAAGTGCGCATCCTTCCATAAACATACAATATGCAATGCAATACCGACCAAAAAATTATTTAACAAGCTATGGCAGATGTCCAAATCACATTAAAATGCACAAGCATAATGATACAAACTATGGGAGGGATTTTACTATTTGGGGAGATGTTGAAATCGCCACCACCACCACCACAACCGCCACCACCACCGCCACCACCGCCTCCACCACCGCCACTTCCGAACCGTAAAATAATTATTAAGAATTCTA
>Ga0210040_10000635_pt1 | contig 57682 bp, 53 predicted proteins | sample CryGeyCG12114_NA_FD_185462 | JGI IMG/M metagenome (GOLD analysis project Ga0210040, IMG submission 185462) | Groundwater microbial communities from aquifer - Crystal Geyser CG19_WC_8/21/14_NA (SPAdes) (version 2) | ecosystem: Environmental > Aquatic > Deep subsurface > Groundwater | place: USA...
TCCCAGACCAGCACCATCGACCCAGTCCACAAGCACAAACACTCAGACTCGCCCGAGCACAACGTCGAGCTTCGATCGAAAAGCGGAACAAGATCATCGAACAGAACAGATTAGCCAAGAACCTTCGTCTCAAGAGCATGAACCTCCAGAACATCCACCAACTGGGCGACCAGACACGAATCTGTCTGCCGGATTATGTCATCCGGGCACTGACAGATAGTCAGGATAAGTACCAGGCAACGCTGGAGGAGAACAAGGACAAAGGAGAGGTGGATGGAGGTAACTTGCAAGACGTCGTCCAGCAGATGCACATGGCGAAGGATGGTGTTGGGGAGGATCCGCTGGGTGGCGTTATCATTCCTGAGGGATACGTTCACCTTGGCTCTACTGCTGCAAGTGGTGGCGGTGGCGGTGGCGGCGATGGCTACTAGAGCTGCTGTGATCAGTGACATGGTCTTCTAAGTTACGAGCGTTCAGCATGGTGTTTAGGGCTGTGTACTCGAGCATGAGCATTTGGCGTTAGTGTGGTGAGTAATATCAATTGATGTCAACTTGACATGAGCATCGCACTGTAGATCATTGGTGGATGTAGCACAGGAAAGAGCGAGTGGGCTGAAGCAGATACAGAGAAAACTAGAAAATGAATGACAGTCAAAGATTCAGAGGTTGGAATCTATGGCATTTGTAGACCTACTTTGCGAGCGTAACATGGCCTCTCTGTCGAGAATGCTACATTACCTTGCTCATATCAACCTCTTGCATTGCTATATTTTGTCTCTTCACGAGCTCCTCAGCGAAGTTGCGCGTCAGCCCGTATAGTTTGACCGTCACAGAAGCAAGGAGCACCTCGCAATCAGACCCTACCTCCATCCATCCTCTAGGACGATGGAGGAGCACCTCGACCCCGGCCAAATCCACCTCGGAAGGCAGGCTCGTAGGCACCAGGGGCAGCACCACCCTCCTTGTCACCCTGTTCTCGGCGTCGGTAGGGTCTGTCAGGTCTGTCGCCACCTCTGTCCCCTCTATCATCACCGTCTCGTCGTGGACCACCTCGGCCTCTTGGTCGGTCCTCACCACCCATCATGCCCCTAGGAGGGTGAGCTGGTCGCTGCTGCTTGATGTGGGTTGCAGGCACGATCTCAGCAGGCAAGTGAAGCCATTCTCGGAGGTAATCGAGGCCCTCGGGGGTCAGGGTGTAGTAGTAGTACTGCCAGGAGAATCGGGTCTTGAGGTAGCCGCGGGAAGTGAGGGATTGGCAGGCTTTGACCACCTGTAATTTGGGTTAGTGGACATGGGGGATAACATGAGAGGAGTGTCTCACGAAGAGGTTCTTGGTGTCAATGTCGGGGTGCTTGGGGAGGTTGAAGTCCTTCTTGGCCACGAGTACACCCTCCTTGAAGAGGTACTCGTGGATCTTCTTGCGATCAGCCTTTGGGATAAGCCTGCGCCAGCTGTTAGTTCGTGCGCATTGCCGACGTTGGTTGCTATACATACATTGTCACGAGTTCCAGGCGCTCTTCGGGGAATCGTGCACAATGCGAGAATTTGTCGAATGAGTTGTGGTTGTGGTTGTAGGAAACGTGGACCTCGTCAACTTTTAGTTGCAGTCCCGCGGGAAGGTGCGACTGTGGGCTTGGCAATCTTTTCGGGCAAAATAGTGGTGCCAAGCCACACTTTGGAGAGCACCACCGATTTTCGATCGAAGTGCGTGACCACCGACGACGACTACACTCTTTGATCTCAACTACCCACAACTTTTTCTATTGCCTGCTGAGGGACTGTAAAGACAAGTCAGGTATGTAGATACTGCGCAGGACATCTTTCAAAGCAACGAGAAGTTGCTGGACCATCGAATTCACGACCTCCAACACCACGAAATGTCCTGCGCAAACCAGAACCTCAAGACTCTCGAAATGCTAACATAACCCTTCTCTCCTACAGTTCAGCACCGCAATCATGGGTATCTCACGAGACTCCCGCCACAAGCGATCCGCAACAGGTGCGAAGCGCGCCTACTATAGAAAGAAGAGGTAATTCAACACCTCGTAACCCTGCAGACCACACGGTGTTCTAACAAACATCCTGCAGAGCCTTCGAGAAAGGTCGGCAACCAGCCAACACTCGAATTGGTAACAAGCGCATCCATCTCGTCCGAACCCGCGGCGGCAACCGAAAGTTCAGAGGTCTGAGACTCGACGCTGGCAACTTCAGCTGGGGCAGCGAGGGTATCTCCCGAAAGACCCGTGTCATCGTCGTCGCTTTCCATCCTTCCAACAATGAACTTGTCCGAACGAATACTCTTACTAGATCTGCCGTCATTCAGATTGATGCTGCGCCATTCCGAACGTGGTATGAGGCTCACTACGGCACTGCGCTGGGTCGAAGACGACAGCAGAAGGACCAGCAGGCTGAAGCCGAGAAGAAGGTCAGCAAGGGTGTGCAGCACAAGCACGAGGAGAGACTGAAGAACATGGGCAAGGTTGAGACGGCTCTGGAGAGACAGTTCGAGGCTGGTCGTCTGTACGCCGTCATCTCATCGAGGCCCGGCCAGAGCGGTCGATGCGACGGCTACATCTTGGAGGGTGACGAGTTGGCCTTCTACCAGCGACAGATCAGAAAGTAGACGCCATGTCCACGAGCATGGTGTCGCTGCTTGGTATTCTATATTTCTGTGTCGTTGATAGGCATCGCGAGACAAAGCACAGCTCCCTCGAGATGTCAAGATGGAGACACTCTTTGAATAGTGCACCATGCAGAGACAAAACTATCACGCTGCCCTTGCCGGAGCAGCAGCAGACGTGAAAAAGCATACTGGTGGCAACCATGATATGCTATGGCAGGCATGAAGGGATAGTATGCAGCACCATATGTAGCAGCTCTGACTAAAGAGATCAGTGCTGTAGCTGAAATACCAGACCACGTTTCCATATCATCTGCGCAGCTGTCCATGTAACTTACAAGGCCCACCCAGGACACATTCCTCACAAACCATACAGTGAACTCGGAACTGCCGGCTCTTCGTGTATCTGCAACCCCCTTCTCTTCTGACTCCCCTATCAACCAGCAAAATGTCCCTGCTCGTGCCGCCACTTATCAAACCTAAGCACACTCTGGATGACCACATCCGTCCCAACAGCACAGTCCGCCTTCTCACACCACTCACGCGGCTCATGACTCACCCCATCCTTGCAAGGCACAAACACCATAGCAGTAGGACAGTGTGGCGCCGTATTAACACTATCGTGACCCGCACCTGAGATCATCCTCGGTACCTCCCCCTCACCATCTCCCGTCTGAAGCACATCCCTCGCAGCCTCCTCGACGAGGCCAACAGCAAGCTCATCAAACTTCATGGCAGGACTGTGGAAAGTCTCTCTAAACTTCAAAGACACCTCATCAGCCGCTCCATCCTTCCTCGCCGCGTCATTCCTCTTCGTCAATGCCCCCGTGGTCTGCGTCATCAAGGTCTCCTCGAACTCGCGCAGTTGCTCGTCCGTCTCAGCCCGGATGTCCATCGTGAACATGACGTGATCAGGCACGGTGTTCACGCTGCCCGGCTCAGCCTTAATGATGCCGACACTCAAGAGCACACCGCTCATCCTCGCCATGCTGTTCGTCTGGGAGATCGTCTCCGCAGCGTACGCAAGCGGATCAGCACGGAGATGCATAGGCGTGGTCCCACTGTGGCATGCGCGCCCATACACGTGGACCTCGAACCACTTGTACGCCTGGACGCCCGTCACGGCAGCGACGCGCTTCCCCATCGCGAGCAGGCGCGGTCCCTGCTCAATATGTAATTCGAAGTGCCCTGCCATCCTCACCCCGCCGTCCTCCACCCGGGCCGGCACACTCCCCAGATACCCGATCCGTTCCAACTCCGCGCGCACAGTGCGTCTCGAGCCATCTCCACCACTACCGCCACCCACCTCCTCCAAATCATACGTCGCCTGCAACCCCCTAGCCCCACCCCAGACCCCACTCCCCATCATACTCACCGGAAACCGCGCCCCCTCCTCATTCGTCCAATTGACCACGCCAACCGGCCCCTCCGTCTCAATCCAATTATCATTCAACACCCTCAACATCTCGATCCCAGCGCACACACCCAGCACGCCATCGAAGCGGCCCCCCAGCGGCTGGCTATCAAGATGACTCCCCACAAACGTGGGCGCGACATCGTTGTTGAGGCCAGGCCGGACAGCGAAGATGTTCCCGATGCCATCGACGGTGACGGTGCAGCCGAGGGATTCCGTTGTTTGGACGAACCAGGAGCGGGCGTCCGAGTCGCTGTCGGTGAGGGTGAGGCGGGAGAGACCGGTTTGCTCGGGTTGGTCGCCGTAGCGGCGGCCGGTACCGTGGGTGGCGGTTGCGTGGATGTCGGACCAGAGACGGGAGGGTTGGCATTTGAGGGAGGGGAAGTGGGAGGGTTGGAGTTCGGTGGTTCGGAGGGGGCGGGCTGATGTCGAGGTGAAGGGGTGGTGGTGACTTTGGCGGGGCGGCCGGAAGGTAGATGGTAGCAATGATCTGGAAAGCTGACGGAATGGGTTCATGCTCGAACCTGGGACGAGGGCGCAAGCTCGAAGGGGATGGAGAAGAGGCATTGTTGGGTTCATCAGCATCTTGCCTACCTACTGGCTATCGATTATAATAGGATGTTACACTCATGCAAGTCTTTGGTCTCTACCCTATGAGTGCTCGACCTTAAGCCCCTGCGCTCGGCAACGGCAATGCTATCACCAGTTATCCATGAGACAGGCTCAATGTCGCGGCGGCGGGATGGTTATTTGCGCGCTTGCGGTGTTGCTCAATCGTAGGTTGGTGTGTGCATCGCATTGCAGCTGCAATCATAATGGTTCATGCAACTTGGCGACTTATCCAATGCACTCAGGCAGTTAGCTATGAACCGTTAGAAACAGGTTTCATGAAGAGCCCGAAACAGTAAGAGATCATGTCATTACGATGTGTTGCGTCATTACAAATTTGTCCTTTCCACACCAAGGATATAGGCACAACTGGTCATAGTACGAGTAGATAACGGCTTCCTGCAATTGTCTTTAGTTTTCTTGATCGTTGAAGGGCGAGGAAAATTGTACGCTGCTGAAGCTCGTCCCGTCGAGGACGCCGCCCTACGGATGCAACCATCATGGTATTATCTCATACGTCTCGTCAATTCATGACTGTCGTTGAGCGCAGACAATACCTGGTGTCTCCTTCCATGTAACCTCCTAGTCGGATCTCGTGGGATCTCATGACTAGAGTATCCTCAAAATTGTGTAGCGACTCCTCAAATCCGTGGGAAGAATTCAGTCTATTGTGGCGAAGACTCGCGACTCAGCATTGCCCATTGCGAACACTGCCTAAGCGATTTCAGGAGCGTCATCCGACTCTGACAGATCCTCGTCACCAGAGACTTCCTCGTTTTCTTTCGCCCTCTTGTCCATAAGTGCTTGTAGCTCCGCATCGTCGTGTTCTGCAAGGATGTCAGTATCACGCACAACATCAAATCGCCGAAATGCTCACCTGTGACAGCCTTGGGCGCCATTTTCACCACACAACCACCGCCAGCACCCTTGATTGACGCATCAATGTCTTTGATGGCCTGCTCCAACAGTTGAATGCCCAACCCCTTATCCAAACATTGGCTTGTCAACACATAGTGCGGTGGGCTCACAAGCTTGACCTTGACCTGCGTATCCTGCGTGTTATTCGCCTCAGCCTTCCTCAGCGCATCCTTGACAGCATCGATTCCGTCGTATCTGAAACACGTAACCTCAACATCGGCTCTGACCTTAGTCGGGTGCGGCGTGAGCTTCTTGCTGATGTAGTTCACAAACTCGTCCTTCACCACATCGTTCGGGAACTCCACATCATTCCACACCTCAGTGTTCGTGATACTCAGCTTGAAGGCGTCGTTCGCATGCCCGTACTTCTTGTTCAATGGCCACCCGATCTTCTCATACAACTGCAGGATGGGCGTCTTCGTCTTCTCAGCCACATGTCTCATGATGCTGTGTACACTCTTGCTCTTGTTATATCTCTCCTCACACCTCACGATATCCTCAGCAGACACCCTTCGTTTCGACAAATCAATGTACCCCTTCTCCTTGTCCACCCGCAGTACAACAACTACTTCGTTTCGACCAATCCGAATGAGTTTCTGGATGGATCTGATACGCCTGCGGGAGAGTTCGGACAGGAGAATCATGCCGTCGATGTTATCGTACTCCAAGAGTTTGACGTAGGCGCCCATTTCGGCTATCTGCTTGACGTTGACCATCACGAAGGATTCGATTTCTGGGTATTTCTCTTCGTAGAAGCGGCAGTTGGTGAGGGAGTCTGGGTCGGTCGCCATGATTGCGGTGTTGACGAGGTCTTAGCAGTGCGTAAGGACGCCTCGATGTGTTGTAGATCAAGAGAGAGGTGTCTAGGTTGCTGTTTGTGAGAGTGACTCAAGGGCAAATGCGCACCACTGCAGTGCGAGCCTCGTTGGAAAGTCAATAATTGCGGGACACTGGCAATTGGCAAGCCAAGATTTCATCACAAACTTTAGCGTCAAGCCGGTTACTAAAAAAAAGCCGACCGCAAAATAATTGTGTATTTAATAAGTTAGGGCGGCCCCCGGTGGTCACCCACCAACTCAACTGTAACGATAACACTGTCTGGTGTACCCCAGACACGCATCTCAAAAACTGAAAATCCCACTCCTCTTCTTCCGAAGCGGATAGACAACCAACGCACTCAGGAACAACCCAACGCTAATCGCAATAGCAACCTGCACCATGCCATAACCCACATTAAAGATCGTCCCACTGTACACATTGCTCCCCGTTGTTGTCGTTGTGAACTGCGCGTTGGTGAATCCTTGGGTTCCATTATTGATGATATTAACACCCGTTGTGTCGTCTGTTATTTGGTTTGCGCTTGTCAAGGCCGCGATGAGACTGCCACTTGCCGCCAAACCGCTGGGCACTATGACGAAGATTGCCGGTAACATAGCTGCGGCTGCGACACCGTGACGAAGCCTGCTATAACTATTGGCGAGTACGCCGATAGCGAAGGCCCCCAGTGCGTTGGCAACTTGGATGTTTTGCCGAAAGCGGATGGCACTCCAGAAGTTCACCTGGTAGCCGCAGAAGGAGATCAAGACCATCCAAGGAATCTGCTTGAATTTCGCTTGGTTGATTATTGCGAGGCAGATGGTGAAAATGGGTACCCAGATGAACTTGGTGTAGATGAGCGCCCAGCTGTAATTCCCTGCGTCCCAGTAACTGGGCATGTGGCATGTTATATCGTTCGTGACCCCTGGGTAGATTAACCCCATCATCGTTGTGCCGATCAGAATACCGAATCCAAGCAAGAGCGTGTAAATAATCGCGTAGACCATGCGAATTGACCCGGCAATGATGTTGCGCGACTGGAGCTCAAGTGCCGCTGAAAGGATGATCCAGCCCGGCAAGATTAATGCGATACTGGATTGGGCTAGTGCCGAGTAGCAGAACATTGGTTCACCTGCAGATGTCATAATGCTGCCGAAGCCACGGGCTGCGAAGGAGGTGACGAACGTGCCGAATACCTCGAAAACGGGGGAGAACTGCGAAGAGCGCGTAGCGAGTACGAGCTGAAGCGTTCCTAGGATGGAACCGAGGAGGAATTGTATAGGGAAGTCGATTGGGCGTGCTGAAAAGGCGAATGGTCCCACAGCAACAGCAGCAAGACCATACATAAGTATCAAGGTGATAGTGTTGAACTTCTTTTTTCGATTCCGGATCTCTCGAATATCATCCATTGCTTCCTCAAGTGAGTACTTGTTATGCATCACGTCTTTGTAGACCTGTTGCACCTCCAGAAGCTTTCCCAGATCGATAGCTGTTGGCTCCTTAATCAGTTTGACATCGGTGGTATGGGTGTCAGGGTCGTTGAAGGACATTATCATGCAGCTTGGCAGATATTGGAAGGAGGCCTGTATGCATAGCTTTGTAGCGGCCATCGAAAGGTTATCCTCGAGACGATGAGTGGGCGCTCCATATGCCATAAGTGCTTTGCAGACTTCAACGATGTAGTCTTGACTAGCCAAGCGATGAACCAAGTCTGCCATATATGCATCGGAGTCTCTGTGTAGGTTGCTCGACGAGCTGATGTTGCGCATATGCGTGATAGGATGTCTGGACATTTCGTGTGCCGATTGGCGGCCACTCGATACTTTGCTCTTCGATGAAGGTGTCCTCTGACCTGCGGCCTCCGGTGCTGCACCGCCAGCAGCTGCAGCGCCCTCCACCGCTGTGCTCTTTTCGTCAACCATATTCATTTTGTGTGCGTGTTTTCTACCATATAATTCTATGCAAAGTTGTCAGTTCATAAGAAAGGCAACGCCAGGAACGGTTATGTAAACAATGGGACGGGTCCACATAGTGCCAAGCAAATCGTCATGACACTAGTTCAGCTCGTTGTTGGGCAAGTGCGGCCTAGTCATTACATCTACTTCCAACTTGGTCCCATATACTTGATCAAAGTACTGGCGTGCGCCCGGGAGACGAGACAAGGTATCTAAAGGACGTGTTGTAGGCTACCAAATCAAGCTCCTTTCCGATACTGTTATGCGTCTTCTTTTCGAGCGTTAGAGGTGCTGGGGTGCTCCCGGCCGCGATGATCTAGTGCTGATTAGGTGCACCGTAGATACTATACCAGCTATATCAGTACTAGCCTTTCATCGTATGCCACTTGGAAGACCGCAGAAGTAAGTAGATGCATTAGTGTCTTGGCATTCATGAACCAATCAGGCTCTTAACGCGCGAGCAGCCGCTAGCTCCACCTACAAATGCATCTATAGGGGTCGATAGTAAAGAACAATAAGCTGTGGAAAAGTAGGTCGCTTAAATGACCTTCTTAACAAGTGATCCTATTGTAGCTCTAAGCACGGGGTACCTAACGTGTTCCCCTAACAATCGTCCGTCTTAAGTCGGTGCCCCCCTAGACTTACGAGCGGCGTTATATTTATAATTTTCCAATAATAACAAAAACCAGGCCTATTTTTCTACAGCTTGTTGTTGTCTACTATAGACCCCTATACTCACTTTTACGGTCTTACAAGTAGTGGCACCAGCACAGTTCATATGTAGGAAACAGAAGCCGCGACGCTGAACAAATGGAACAGGCATAGGTAGCTCTAATCTCGTAAAGAGGCAAGGATGGTGGAAACAAAGGAGAGTACCATCCGATCAACTGTTTGCATGGTATCAAAAGTGGATGGAGGTTGGAAGTGCTGGAACAAAATGGATGCTAAGTCAGGACTCATTGGAGTGACGTTGATAAAGGGTTTTCACAGATACGAAGCTCGGGCCTCGGTGAGCACGTCTTCAGCAGCAACGAACGCCCTGAGATACACAGGAGCGGAACTAGGATCGAGCGGTGCGCCACGGCCGCGTATCATAACGGATGTTCTTTACTTGTGTGAGGTCGAGGAGTAGGACAAGGTTCGAATAGACGAACACTCGGCGAAGGCCATTTTGTAGTACCAAGTTTGGTCTGCCTACCAGTGCGATGTTGGACCGAGTTGAGTCTGGCTACAAAGCTTCGAGGCCCGGATGGCGATGAAGCAAATTGCGCAACTGTTCTGACACCAAGTACGCTAGAGTTAATGCAACCTACACGTTGAGTGCTATTTGAGGTACGGAGAAGGAGGATGAACCAGGGGGGGACAACTGACGAATCATTGCGAGTTCTGAATTTCAATGCCGTCAAAAGTCCCGTGTTATCGGGCCGGAGCTTATGTCAGCCTTTTTACCGCAGGGTTGCCTTCTTATCAGCTTATATTTCGATGTTACAGTCTCAGTGGTACTTCTGTGCATGTCAAATATAAACCTTACAGCTGCACGTGCATATATGCGCGGTGGATGAACCCCTTAGCTTCCGTGCCTGAGCAGCTTGCTTAACATGCATTTCTACTTTCGTGGACGTTGAGCTCGAAAGACCCACATTCCTCAAAGCACCCCGAAATAGGAGCTTTTAAAAATACACCTGAGGATATCTGGGTTTCAACCCCATAGCCGCGTGTTTGAGCAAACGATGAGGCTCTTTCCCGGGTTGCCTCTTTCGGCATCTGTTCAGCAGTATATCGAAATACCGACAATCAATCTGTTGATGCGAGTACTTCAGTACTAAGTGCCATAAGCCGTAAATGCGCTTTGTCAGGTAGGCTGTCTTAACGCTGGCGACGGGAGTAAAAGAGAGGTTGGTAGCACTGCTGTATATCGAAGACCTCCTCTCATATTTACAAATCTTGTGACCTATCGTGCTGCGTCCGTACCCTCCAACACCTCGTGAATTCTAAGCGTCTATTGTTTCAACTTCTCCGTCAACTCTGGTACCAGCTCAAACAGGTCTCCAACAAGCCCCACGTCCGCAACCTGGAATATAGGCGCATCGGCATCCTTATTGATAGCCGCAATGACCTTGCTGTCCTTCATACCGGCTAGATGCTGAATAGCTCCAGAAATACCAGCACACAGATATAGCTGCGGAGCCACGTTCTTGCCGGTCTGTCCAACCTGCAAACTGTTATCGGCAAAACCGCTGTCCACAGCTGCGCGGCTTGCGCCGATAGCTGCGCCGAGCGCGTCTGCTAGAGGTGGTATGAGACGATCGAATTCCTCTTTTGATTTTAGACCGCGGCCACCGCTGACGACTTTGGACGCCGTTGCAAGTTCCGGTCTATCGCTCTTGGCGAGGTTCTCGGAGATCCACTCAGTTGGAGCATCGGCTTTCGGATCTGTGCCTTCTTCTATCGAGGCAGAGCCGCCCTCGGGTTCCGCGGGGGGGAACGCGGTTTGGCGGATGGTGAAGAGCTTGATCGGGTCGGTCGATTGGACTGTCAAAATGGCGTTGCCAGCGTAGATGGGCCGGACAAATGCTAGGCGTTGTCAGCTTGGATGGTACTCAGCCAAGGTGCGTGCTTACTATCTTCACTTTCGATGGACATCACATCCGTCAGTTGCTGGACATCGAGTAAAGCTGCTACTCGTGGCAGCAAAGCCTTGCCGAACGAGGAGTGTCCGACAATGACATGTGTATATCCTCCCTTCTTGATGTTCTCGACTAGTAGCGGAGCGTAGTTTTCCGGTAATCCTCTCTCGTAGGCTTCATTCTCAACCATTATAACTTTCTCCATGCCATTGACCTTCGCAGCCACTTCCGCCACACTCTTGACATTCTTGCCGGCGACGAAGCCATGTACCGAGCCACCAACTTTCTGTGCTGCTAGGACTGCGCCTAGCGAAGCAGTGTTTAGATCTCCTCCCTTCTGCTCGAGAATGGCTAAGGTTGATGCGAGCCTTTGGAGGAACGGTACTCGTGAGTGTGATCGCACAGCGCGCAGCGCCGTGTTCCTCGCTATCGGTAACATGTTAACTCGTTGTTGGTGCGAGGCAACACAGGCAAGCAGAAGCGGGAATGATGGCCGAAGTGCGAGTTCGTGGTGACGGCATCGGAGCTTCACGTCGACCACCTCGGTTGGGGCTTCATGGATGCCTCAGAATTCAGGTAGTCTACGCTCGTTGCAGAGAAAGCAAGGACCCAACATGACTACTTCAATTCCATTGTGCTCCTCGTGAAGCTCCTCGCTATCTATTCACAAAACTAATTCAAAAAGTGACCGACAAATGTCAAGGGTTGCAACTTTAAAGTGCTCCGTGCTTCGCCGCGTACGATAGAACCTTCGCTCAACGCATCACAAAATCAATTTGTCCACCATCATACACTGCAGCCAGAGAGGAAACAACGCTGCAGTACATGTACCACAATCTGGCATACACAAGCGTCTATTTGACGTGGCGGATGCAGGGAAACTTGCTCATTTGGGCCTCTTCCAATAGTATTGCTATGAATTGGTTAGCAGCGCTCCAGTTGACACTCGAATGGCAGTACTGACCTTGTGTTGCTTTCTGCATGCTCGCAAGCCTGGCTTCCTCAAGTCGTTTACAACAGCTTGCTTTCGGCTGATATCGTCATCTGCGTCTGGGATATAGTAGAATTCATTCTCTAGTGGCTTTCCAGCAGCATCCTTGCCCTCTCTAGCAACCTCACCGATGCATGGCGTAGCATGGATAAGCTCTTTCAGATCAACAAGAGAAGCGCTTTGTGCATCATGAGGCAAATGGCTAAGAATGGTCGAAAGAGGCAGAGAAGAAAGCCTAGAGAAGGCTAACTGGTTGATAACGTGACTTTGGACGTCAAACTCAACCGACCGAGATCTTGGCTGTAATGGCGACGATATGGGTTTGAGGGGCTCTGAGTGAGGTAAACGAGGAGGCTTGATCGGCGACGATCTGACGGGAGAGGTACCAGCATTTACAGCAGCCATCCTTGGGAGCAGGTTGGCACCGGAAGGCCCAAATGAGAGGATGATGGGATCATTCTCTTCGTCGTTATCGGAGAAATCCTGTGATGAGCTTAGGTCACTTGATTGTGTTTCGCAGCTCTGGTCGCCTGGTTCGGCTTTTCCTGTAGTGCTCTGAGTGGCATCGTTGCCTTTCTGCTTGGCACCCTCAGGTTCAGCAGTCTCGGGATCTTCGAAGATCTCAACTACTGGTGGCTCGGCCTTGGTCGGGATAGGTGGTGAGGATGGTAGTAGTGCTTGGGAAGAAGGGGTTGGTGACATTGGTAGTATCGAACGCATGCTCCGATTCTGTATTGGGCTCGGGCTGGGAGGCGTGGAGTGACGCCGCATTGGCTTGACTTTCTTGGACGGTGACGCCTCAAGATCTTCTTCGTCCGAGGAGACAGGACCGAGATGGGGCTTGTCTGGCCACTCCAAGATGACCCGGGAGTCGTGGATGTCCAGCATTATCTCGGCATCTCGCATATCGGAGGAAAATATAGCACCACGTCTCAATTCGAACACCTTGCTCTGACAATGAACCTTGACCCCATTCCAGCCCACACACATAATCTGTAGCTTCTCTCGATCGAGACGACCGACAGAGGGAAGGTATGTGACTTCGACATGCACCCTTGAGATCAGGCGGTTTGCGGACAACTGGTAGTCACACGTTTGGCTCGACCTACCAAGCTTGGTGGACGTGCCATCACCCTTCACGCGTACGGTAGGTAGTGAGCCTAGAGGAGTTCTCTCCGTAGTTTTGAAAAGCGTACGTGCTAGCGAGTCCTTCGATGGCGAGGAAGTGAGGATGTGTGTGGAAGAAGTTGGCACTGGTGTAGGTAAAGACGGTTTGCCTTCGAACATGTCTCGCGATCTCTTTAGGTTCTTCGGCAGCACGGGCGACGAGGACAATGGCTCGAATGCAGGCAGGAGAGATGCTGCTGACTTCTTTCTTGCAACACTTGCAGGTTCTGCATCTTGCCGAGGGGCGGGCAGGGCCATCTCTTTGTCATGCGGCAAGTGTGTGGTGCAAGTCGCGTGTTAGTGGGAGTGCTGCTGCTGGAGGGCTCCCAGGATCTGTTGGGAACTCGAAATGACTGCTGCTGTTCGAGGTATACCGGTGTCTGTCCAGCTGACTGCGTGTATGTCTGGCAGGCACAACACTCAAACACACTTGAGGAGGGAGCAGGTCACTGAAGCGGCCAAAGGTTGGTGTGGTTGGAGAGGTAGCAGACGCGCTCAAGCATGTCGCTGATCCAGTCGCGAAGCGCATCAACCCTAGTGGAGCCTCCCGCCAAACACGCGCTTTTTTCTGCTTGTACGTCAGAAGTCGAAGCCACCGAAATTACTGATCGTGCAATTAGAACAAAGGGAACGCAAGGGTGACGCTGGCTGGGAAGTGGTCGTGCATTTCTGGTGAAATGAAGAATGAAAACGAGATATTCGCGGTGAAGAATCCCTCCCACTTTTGCATACAACTCGGAGGGGAACGCGGTCATGGCCGGCACTTTGATTACTACGCTGTGACAGCTCCTGCGCAGCAAATCACGTCTCGCATATCATCCCTAGCATTGCTGGGATGGAGGATCCATCATCACTTCGTACCAACAAGGAGCCCTCCATAATACCTAACGTGCTCGTCCGGTTGCGCGAGTTCTTCAGAATGATGATCAACGGCTGGGACATATAGTTCTGGGTGACGTCTCGGGTGCAAATATCCCGGTAGCGAGGTGCTAGTCCCGGGAGTACCTCGCTAGAACAGTTGCGGACTGCAAATAATTGAGAAAAAGTTGCGAATCTGTCTGGCTGGTAGAATCCTAACATCCGTGCTTGCGTCGACGTGGACACACATCTTGCTTGACTGTAAGTTAGACTCGAGCTATCTTGCCGCATTTGTTATTGTCATAGTCACTCGTGACTTTCCAATCAGCCAGGCCATCATGGCCCTAACCACCCATGTCTCGCAGTCGGACAAGACTCAAACTCCGTATAAGATTGATCCGGAACAGGCATTGAGGGCTTCGCAGGCGCTCCTCAAGCATGTCAAAGCTGAGGTCAAGAAGCTACAAGAATCCGGCCAGAAGAGAAATCTGCTCGCAGCTGAAGGATCAGACGACGAAGACGAGGCCGCCGATGCGCAACCAATCTGGCTCAACCTAGCCACAAAACAGTATATTACTGACAAGCACCGCTTGAAACCCAGCAAGATCCCTGTGCCCCATTCTCTAAATACGAATGAGAATGCCACCATCTGCTTGATTACAACAGATCCTCAGCGAGCAGTCAAGAACGCTGTGGCCGATGCAACTTTTCCTTCCTCACTGTCTACACGAATCACTAGGATAATAGGTCTGTCGAAGCTGCTAGCCCGATACAAGAGCTACGAGCAGCGGAGACAACTTCTCGCCGAGCATGATATCTTCCTTGCGGATGATCGCATAGTGTCCAGGCTACCAAAGGTTCTGGGCAAAGTCTTCTACAAAGGTACTGCCAAACGTCCCATTCCTATCAACATCGCCCCTAAAGATTCGAACCGTGAGAAGAGTAAGAAGGTGCCAAAGGAAGAGAGAGAGGCTGCAGTGGCAAGCCCGACTGTTGTTGCCAAAGAGATCGAGAAGGCACTAGCTTGCGTACCAGTGACCCTCAGTCCAGGGTACAATATCGCTGTTCGAGTTGGCCTCGAATCATTCACTCCAGAGCAGCTACAAGACAATGTCACGGCAGCCGCAGATGCAACAATACAGAAGCACGTAGTAAGTGGGTGGAAGAATGTCAAGAGTATCCACATTAAAAGTCCTACCTCGTTAGCTCTGCCCGTCTGGCTTGCGGACGATCTCTGGGCCGAGAATACGAAAGCTGCGGTGACCGAGAACGCAGATGTCGCTGGGACCTTGCAGGACATGGACAGAGAACTTTCTGGCATCAAACGGAAGAGGAAGGTCAACACTACTCGGGGCCCGCAGAGTGGAGAGCGAAAGAAAGTACGACTTGCAGAGGAGAAAGCCAGGGAGAAGGAGGACGCCGCCGGGAGGAAAGAACGATTATCGGCGCAGAAAGCGTCGGTGTTCGAGGATGACTGATCTTCATGTGTTGCGGTAGTTCGGACAGCGTCGCACGCCTTTTCCGGATACTTCTGTACCGTGTCCCAGGTTGTCAGTGTGATCAACGCAGCTTGAAATGTTCGACCTAGACCGGATCAGGCTTTTGAGCGCATCAAAGGCATCCGTTCAGGCACGATAAGATTTGGCGCGAGCAAGCTATAGTGGGCATAGCTCATTTCAGACCGTGCGCCTGCGTCAAGGCAGCGGCAGCTGAGTAGTGCCCGTCCAACGATTTGTTCTCAAAGCTTCCAGCACGCCTGGCTCATGCTCACACCCTTGCCGCTGTCTGCCTGATGTCGAATGTCTATCATGGAGTCTCTTCTTGTCCTCTCCTTTTGTCAGTAGTGCAACGAATACATTTTTGAGTCTATCTTTAGGTGGTGGGAGAGCTTGTGATCCTCGGCCTAGATTCCGGTGGCCGATTTGCCCCGCAATTGCCCCTTTTGTACGCGTGCTGTGCTGCCAGTGATGTGCGATCGTCAAGCGTCTCTTGTTCACCGCTACAGGACTTAGCAAAGAACCCGCAGAGGCCAGGTCAGACCTGAAGCGAGGCTACTGCAACTGTCAGCTTAGTATATGGAGAACGCTTCGGCATGCTACTACGTACCGTAGGAGGTGAGGCAAATTTTTGGTGGACACCACTTGCCCAATGCGCCAGCAGCAGGGTCCTCGACTGCAGTGGACCGCTGCTGGCCTGCCCATTCGCGTACTACTCTGGTGACAGCGGGGCAAAAGCACGAGGGGCCCGGTGGGCTGCGATGAGAATGAAGATGTTTCCACATGATTGAGGGTCGGATGTGCTGGCAGCAAATGGACTGTTGCAGTCTATATAATCCGGAATTTGCTCACTTCAAAGTCCTCCGTTCTGCTCTCATCCACAACATCAACAACAGACCCTCCAGACTCCAAACAACAGCTACCAGGTAGGAAGCGCTGCTCGACTACGACTGGCCCAAGCGCTAACAAGCCTAAACAGTTCATCTAAATCAATTTACATCAACATGGGTATCGAAGAAGCCAGAGCCGCTCTCCGCACTGAGTTCCCGGAGCTCAGCCCCGAGGATTTCAAGTCCACCACTGGCGATCGAGCCGCCCTGGCAAAGAAGGTCGCTGAGAAGAAGGGCATTTCTGAGGCCGATGCAAAGTCAAAGATCGATGAGATATTCTCTGCCAACAACGCATAACTGCCAAGCGCCATTACCTGATCGAACCTCAACAAAGCCTCGCAAAGTTTCAAGACCATCCGGTGGAACATGTTCGGAGTGCGTTCGTGTTTAAAAGACTGTTGATATAAGAAGGGGCGACGTTAGTCCGAACGCACAGCACAGACAGTCCCAAAAACCCGTCCAGTACAATATAGCCTTACCTGACCCTTTTCCCTTGGACCACTCTACTGCGAAAGCAGCTGCGGTGCTATCGTCTTGCCAGCCTTGCTGACCTATAGAGTATAAGCTCATCATTTCCGTCAGTTGAGCGTGCTGCTCTTCTCTCCTGCGTTTACTCCATTATGTAGACAATACTTGCATAAAGTTGTGATCAACTCCGACGTGCATCGCGCATCGTGCATCGTGAGGTCGGAATAATGTCGGATCTGCTGCAAGCAAAGGGTGATTGTCGTGAACAAGCCCCTGAAGCCGGATATAAATGGCCGTAGTAACGTGAATCTTTGCAAGGCAGGAATGCGCCTGCAGCCTTGGCACAGACAAGGCCATAGGTGGGCGGGAGCCAGCGTCATTGGTACAATTAGGCGGAATATCACTTTGTTCATACTGACAACACTGGTTGCTAGCACTTGCGACAAGACTCACATTGAGAGTAGAAATTCTGCTCTCTATGTACTGAGTCTCTACCAGGCGCCATGCACGACGCACCTCCGAATCATTTTCATCGCGGCCCGTCATGGATCGCAAGAGAAAGAGTACGCACGAAAGACACTGACTCGATACATGTTTGATATTGACCATGCAACGCAGGGGAGTTACGTGACATAAATTTGAGAGTGTGGGAGGGTGCTCATGGTACTGCGACTGGAGAACATGCAGAACAAATCTAATACATCCTACAGATGTCTTCGCCGTCGGCGCAGCCCTTGACTCGTCATTGAAAAAGAACACTGCTTTCATCAAACGATTACGAACGGGAATATCGGCGTCTGCTCAATCAGGGCTCTTGTCCGAGATCAAAACACTGTCTCTACAGAAATACTTGTCCGAAATCATCTCAGCCACTGCTGAGGGCCTAAGCAAACTGAAGACTGCGGGCGACGTCGCCGCTGGGATCGAGGTTGTCAGCGCATTACATCAAAGATTTGGTCCTGCCGATTTCACGAAACAACTAGGCTGGTTACTCGGACGTGGTTTGACTTCCCCAGACAAAGCACAGGTCAAGCAATGGACTCAAGAGGTCAAGGAACGTGAAGAGAAGGATCGTATCGCACGGCACAGAGTGCTCCTACGGATCGTTACTGACTTCTGGCTGTGCGGCATTCTACGTAGTCTCGACGATGTGGAACGACCGGAAGATGCGACTGGGAAGGCGAAAGAGGTGACAACAACAGAGGCTGGGCGGAGTACTGAAGCGCAGAAGCTGAAGAATGCCCTCAACGGAGTCAGGAACGAGAACATGCGAGACCACGACCCATTCCCTCTCGAAGTGCTCAAAGATCTGCTTGGTCATGATGCAGAACTGGTCAATCTGCCCTTAGCCGTGTTGTTTGTGAAGAACTTTGCATGGGACATTCTTGGGATGAAACCGCCCTCGGAAGACGCTCGCAAGCAGGTCGATGGCGAAGGCGAAGTTACTAGGGATACAAACGGTACTCACGACGTGGATGATGCGCCTCTCATCACAGAAAACGTGCGCCAGCGCTTTGTCAATGTCATTGATCGTTATGCACAGTTCCTGAAGAAGCGCATCGTTAGAGACCAGCAATCTCTGAACAATCAGAGCAAGAGAAATGCAGAGGCATATGTGCGAAGCGGCGAGATCTTTGAGGACCGACAGACCAGTTTTGAGAAGCAGCAGAAAGCACAGGAGAAGCTCATTGCGAGCGCACAGACTCTGTGTGACATCCTGGGAGAAGAAATGCCAGACTTGAACGACAAAGACGGCACAGACTTCTCAGCGATTGGCTCCGTTGGAATCGTCAAGGCTGGTGAAGTTCTTCAGAGGACAGGCGAAGGAGCCGGGATTTGGGAGGATGAAGACGAGCGCCGCTTCTACGAGAATCTGGTCGACTTGAAAGGCCGTGTACCATCCATTCTCTTAGATGACAGCAAGAAAGCCAAATCTGATGGCGACGAGGCTGTACCAGCTCGACAGAACGAGGGTCCAACAACGGAAGCCGCGGTCAAGGTCGATGATGCATCGCTGCAGTTTGCGAACCGCACTGTTGGTGCTCAGGTAGATGCGCTCCTTCTGCGGCTTCCCGACCTGCAGAACAAGGACCAAGTCGATTCGGTCGCTCATGATTTCTGCTTCTTGAACTCGAAGGCTTCACGAAATCGCCTTCTCAAGAGTCTCCAAGATATCCCACGAGGCCGGACCGACCTACTTCCTCTTTATGCGAGGTTGATCGCAACACTTGGACAATACATGCCGGATCTGCTTAATGGCATGATCACATACCTAGATGACGAATTCAGGAGCCTTCAGCGACGCAAGACGAAGGACTTCTTAGGCCAGACCCGACTTGTCAACATGCGATATCTAGCCGAGCTGACAAAGTTTGGTGTCGTGCCAGAGCATGTCATATTTCATTGTTTCAAAGTCAGTCTCGATGACTTCTCGCGCATGAACATTGAGATCATCGCTTACTTCCTCGAGAATTGTGGTCGGTTCTTGCTGAGAAATCCCGAGACTGCGCCAAGGATGACCTCGTTCCTGGAAACCCTAGGACGGAAGAAGTCTGCACAACATCTTGGTGCCCAAGAACGCATGCTCATCGAGAATGCGCTGTACTACGTTGATCCTCCAGAGCGAGCTGCCATCGAGCAAAAGGACCGCACGCCGACTGAGCTATTCGTCCGGCAACTTGTGTACATGGACATGACGAAGCGTAACTACATGAAGATCTTGAAAACCATTCGCAAGCTCCATTGGGAAGAAGCTGAAGTAGTCATCATGCTTGAGAAGATTTTCAGCAAGCCTGGCAAGGTCAAATTCAGCAGCATTCACCTGCTTGCCGTGCTACTTGGAGCGTTGGCCAGATACCACCAAGACTTCGCAATCACAATCATCGACAACGTGCTGGAGAACATCATGCTTGGCCTCGAGCAGAACGACTTCAAGTTCAACCAGCGGCGAATAGCAGAAGTCAAGTACCTTGGAGAACTTTACAACTACAAGATGGTCGATTCCTCAACCATCTTCGACACTCTCTATCGAATTGTAACGTTCGGACACGAAGGTGGCACTCCGATCCCTGGGCGGGCAACTTTGTTAGATCCGCTCGATGACTACTTTCGCGTCCGACTCGTGTGCACCATTCTCGATACTTGTGGTACGTGTTTTGACCGTGGGACTTCTCGTAAGAAGCTGGACTTCTTCCTCACTTTCTTCCAGTACTATGTGTTGACCAAAGACCCGCTGCCTATGGAAATCGACTTCGTCATACAGGACACATTGACTACGGTGCGACCTCAGTGGAAACTCATCACTGATGTCGACGCAGCCGCAAAAGCATTCGCCGACGCTGTGCAGACGAAATACAAACAAGAAGCATCAGGTCCTACGCCCGAAGACGCGGATGAAGCGGATAGCTCATCTGACGAGGAAGCACTAGGAGAAGAAGAAAATGCTGCTGAAGTCGAAGCGCACGACTCGTCTGGCGAAGAAGGTGAAGAGGCCGCAGACGAGCAGTCTGACCATGAGGAAGCCGGCGAGTCGTCCAGCGAGGAAGAACACATTGTCGTGGTCCGAGAGGAGGAGAAGGTTGACCCCGAGGCGGAAGCAGAATTTGACCGAGAGTTCGCTGCTATGATGGCTGAAAGTCTAGATTCCCGCAAGAACGAACGCCAAGGTCGCTTCGATGTCCCTTTGCCTGTCCGCAAGGCGCCTCGTCCTGTTGCAGACGTTGTCGACGAAGGTAACATCTCTGGCAATGAGGCACCAATTCCGCCGACGAACACCATGGCTTTCCAGCTCATGACTAAGAAGGGGAACCGACAACAGGTAGCTATCATAGAGGAGCTCTCTGCTTCCCGAACACTGCTAATCGATTTTAGACCCGCACGATCGATCTCCCTTCGGACTCGCATTTCGCTCTCTCGATGAAGTCGCAGCGGGCTGCCGAGCGCGAAGAGCAGCAACGCATCAAGAATCTCGTCCTCAACTACGATTTGGGCGAGGATGATCAGCACGATGGTACAGAAGCCCTTCCACTGATGCCGATAATTCAGCCAGCTGTCAAGTCAAAGAAACCTGCTAAAGATACAACCCCAATAGGATACGAACACAACTTTGGTTCTCTTAGTCGAGCTGAGAGACAAGGCCGTGCGCCTCGAGCACGAAGACTCAACCTGAGTGATGTCGATTGGTATGCCCGCCATCAGTCGGCTTCTGCTAGTATACCAAAAGCTGGCCAGGAGAACAACCCGGAACCTTCGCAATCTGCTTTCAATCGTGAGAAGCCAGGCTAATGATATGGGCTCCACACAGGACGTGAAACAGCTACTCCAGTACTGTTCCCACAACAGCATTCTAGACCCATCGTTCGAGATGCTCGACAGCGCTCATCCCTTCCACCATTGGAGGGTATTGCAACCGACAACCAGTTGTCCCTACTCAAGGTGCGCAGTGGGACCAAGAGTAGAGTCCACGATTAGGCCTCGGCATCTTCCAGCAACCGGCTAAGGACAATCAGACCTTCTCTGTAACAGCTCGCGACTGCTGCTGGGGATCCGAAGCACATAGGTCCTTGACCAGCTCCAAAGTGAATAGCGGCCGACTGCCGTGCACGTTGATCTTCACAACATCGGACCGAATGTGGTTGCTAGTACTGACCTGCTTGCCAAACTCAGTTGCCCAGTTGGAGACGTCCCATTCGAAGCCAGAGGTGGTGATATGAGTCAAGCCAAGCACAGGGATGATTCCGACATTCTCGGCAAAAGCCCTGTTGTTGACATGCATCTCATTCTGGCCAGCAGCAAGCACGAAGGATAGACTTTGCTCGGAGAGGAGATAGAGAGAGCCGCGGAGGAGATCTCGTTGCTGAAGGACCATATACATGTGGTGAATCTGAGAGAAACCTTGATCGACTCTACCTCCTAGACCACCCATTACTACCACATCGAGATCTGAGTCTTCGCCTTTTCGACTGTCCCATTCTCGTCGCATCCATCGCAGTGATTTTGTGAAGTCTGTTGAGTATTGGTCTGGATCTTCGAGTATCTGAACGCCTTGATTGGCGTAGTGCTGTCTCGCTTCATTGCTTAAGGAGTCGAGATCGCCAACTATCGCGTCTGGAGATCTCTTCTTCACACCCGTGTGCCCATCGTATTGCATAAGGCGGTTGGCCCCGGCATCTGCGCATACTAGCATCACCGCAGTTTCGACGACAGCATCCAAGGCCGGTGCATTGATTGGCTGATTGAGCACAATTATGCCGTATGGCTTTGCCGGAGCCCCTTCGAGAAGGCCGGCAGGGTACCACGTAGTCATCGTTATTGTGATCCGTGACCAATACGTCTCAGGAGCACGACCCTTGCTAAACTCATGATACCTATAGCTTGGCTGCACACAGTCAGCCCTTCACTCAGTTGATCTGAAAGTGAGCACGAGGGAGCGGAAAAGTTCGGCATGCAATACTATTGGCTGTATTCGTGATGAGGTCAAGATCTTCAGGGATCGACGGCCTTGCTCAAAATTATTGGATTGCATAAGCATTGCGTTCAAGCTTCCATCCGCTTCAAGAAGTTCACGATCCAAGACAGCCTCGATTCCTCAATTTGCATATCCGACTTTCATCGCCACGAACGCCCATCATCGATGCGAAACCAATAACTGTCTGGAAGCACTTCGTTCCTTTTGTCTGCAACCTCCCTTGGTACCTGTACCTGTATTTGTATTGGCAATGTACCGGCCAGCAACGCGCATAGTCCTGCGCTCCCTGCAGAGACCCTTAGCACCAGCAAGGACTGCTGGACGAAGATACCTTACGACAGAAGCACCTCACCTACGATCGAGAAGTTGGAAGAGCAGTGCGGTGCGATGGGGCATAGCTGCGGCTGCCATATATTATTACAACACAAGTCCTGTCTTTGCAGAGTATCCCCAGAACAGTAAGCAGCGATGAGTGACAGCCGACCTCGTCACATCACATCTAACGCCATTGCAGACTTGCTCAACCCGAACTTAGACGCTCTGGACGATGAAAGAGCCCATCCGACCCTAGATCAACTGACGGCTTCTAGCCGCAACAAAGCCCAGAAAAACGCCTCCACCCTGCAATCTGCCCTCGAACATTCATCGGAAAGCGCAGCAGTGCAGAGCCAAGAGAATGAACAAGCAGTCAGCTCGGGTCCAACACCTGGTCATTCATCTGACCCTACAACAGGCGGTGCAGCAGACCTTGAAGCGGAAGCTGATTCGGAAGGCGCCTTTAACCCCGTCACAGGCGAAATAAATTGGGATTGCCCATGTCTTGGTGGCATGGCATACGGTCCTTGTGGCGAGCAGTTCAGAGCTGCATTTAGCTGTTTCGTGTATTCAAATGAAGAGCCTAAGGGAATGGAATGTATCGACAAGTTCCAGGGAATGCAAGATTGTTTCAGGGCGCATCCAGAGGTTTACAAAGGAGAACTTGAGGACGATGAAGCACTCGATGGAGAGCTCGCGCAGGAACGGGAAGAACTGAGACAAGAGATCACTGAGCGGAGAGCACAAGTCGAGCAGGGGCAGGGACAAAAGCACCAAAGAAACTCGTTGGACGAGGCTGAGCCTGTCCCGTCTAGCGACATGAGTAAAGCTCCAGCGAAGAAGACAAGCAAGACGAACGAAAGCATCGGTTCGAGCTTGGGTTCGCAATCGTCCTCGTCTTCAGATACACCGCAGCCTGAAGGGAAGACTACAAGCCACACGCCAGCAGAGTTCACCTTGGACAAAGAGACGGAACATAGTGCACCGTCACAGGCGGTATCAGAGCCGGAAACGAAAGGCACAGATGCCAATGCGCTGCCTGAGTCTGACGAGCTTGTGCCTAAGGCTGCGTTCGATGCGACAGGAGACAGCAGCGGAGACACGCCACCAAAAGCAAACTAATGGTCAAGTGTATAACAGGAGCCATAGCTCTCTTCTCTCACAATACTGTCTGCATAGCGGGGAAGGTAAAGATATTGTACTATAGCAATAACATAAACTTCTCCTATCACACATTGTTCGCCCCAGATGCAAAACACGACATACGACAAGGCTTAAAGCTCGAAACACTCGTGTTGGTGTGTTTCATCTTCCTCGCTCTTGCCGAGATTGCAACCAAGGCCTCCGAGGTCCAAGCTTGCGTGCTTTCGCCTCAAACTTCCGAAGTTTCGTTAGCTTTGCTGATCAGCATTCTATTTTTGAGAAGAGGCCAATTTCTCTCTTGGCCCTCGAACAAAGGCAAGCCCTTGTTTCCCTCGCCGTAGAGACTACCGTCATGCGAGTGTTGCATGTTATTCAAGGACACGGGTGCAGTGTTCTTGCGCTTGTCACAGCAAACGAGCAAAGCGTTTCTCAGAAACAAGCGCCTGGAGCACGTTACGAACGTTGATGACCACAAGCTAGTAGATCCAGGGGGCGTCCAGGCCACCTCATTTGAGGAGACAATGAGTCTAGAAGAGGCTAGCGATCGTTCGAGGAAGTGATTGGAATTGAACGTGAAAGCCACTAGCCAATCAGCCGTATTTGTTCCTTCGCGAGAAACGAGCTAAAGGCGTGCTGGCTCAATCTTAGGCTTGCTAGCGAGCCTCTCGGAGTGCTTTTGAGCTTAACTCTTGCTCTGGTTGCCCGCAAGCACTTTCGTGGTTGGCTGTTTCTGGCAGGGACGAGGGTTTTGGGACTTGATCCGCTGGCTCTCGAGAGCTCTGACGCCTTTGGCTGACCATCGCGTCTCCTCTTTTCCTCCTCTTCAACCATCAGCGACCGGCGTGCTGGGTGTGCTGTTCGTGCCTGCACCACTGCACTTGAACCTTCACATCTGCACCTTCCGATTTGGATAATTCACCCTCCCTCTTCCCTTGCAGCAACATCATCGCTTCTTTCCTGTTTCTTGCTCGTTGTCACTCCTAACTTCATTCACCCTCATCCGCTCTCTCTTCGACTCGAGTGCTTCCTGCGAGGCCACGAGGGGTCTCGGTCTCAGTCTCAACGCACGGTCCACCGCTCCATCCACACAATTGGCAGCTTCATTGTCCCGAATTTGCGCGACTTCCGCCCAACTTCAGTACAACATCAGATATCTGAAACGCGACTAGCAGATCCCCATCAGACCTGCCAGAACGTCCCCTTCCCATCCGACCTGGTAACAACATCATCGGTCGACCTTCAACAATAATCGAGCAAGCATCGTGCAATACAATCTCTAATTCATACGATACCTCAAAGCGTCTGCCGTCCTGTAGTGTCGGCAACCTTTGCTCTTTCGAAGCATTCATTGTGCATCGTCCAGCACTATTGTACATTGGTTCTTTATTCATCTGCGTTTCCCGGTCACTTCCACACTGGCCTTAGGTAGGCGTCTCTCTTGATTGTGTCTGCTCGACGTCCGTTTGCTGATCCGTCGCACAGTCACAGGCAGGAGCCTACACAAAAGATACCCTACCGCTTCTTCGGTTGCTTACTTCTTCCATTACATCTCGCAGTACATTCCTTCTGCCCTAGTACATAATCGCGTACTGATCGATATACTCGACTGCCTTCGCATCCGATCAGTACCTCTGGACATTCGATCTGTTGCACGGATCGAACGGCTTGGAGCTTTCAATTCCACCACAAACAAAATTCGCTAGATTCTAGACATGAGCTTCGACGCAGGCGGTCTAGCTCAAATGACTTACCATCCCTCCTTCAACATGAACAACAATGCTATTGGCGTTTCTGGTCCAGGTTTTGGAGCTCGTGGCAAGGGAAACCATATCAAGAGATTGAGCGTTGCACCTCCACCAAAGATCTCAACCATCGACGAGACGCAGGCGGCCAACCACTGCTCCACCCCCCGAACTGCTCGTGGCCATCTGCTTGCGGGCCTTAGAACAGCTCCCAAATCTGCTACCGTTGCTCCTCAGAGCTACGGTCTTGAAAGCAGCAGGTATGCCAACCCACAAAACAACCACCGAGTGCCACAAACCACCACTTCTGCCCACTTTCCGGGTCAAGGTCAATTCAATGGAGGCTATCAGCGCTATGGCTCTCCAGACCAGGTTCTAGCTCCCCCTCAGTTGGACTTCGCTCAAGACGGCTCCATGGATCCAAGCCTTTACGAAGAGCTTGTTGCACACAACAACCACTTGGCTCAACAACAGCGAGCTCTCCAGCAGCAACTGCTTAATTTGCAAATGCAAGCACAAATGGGAGGGTTGAACATTGGACAAGGCTACGGTGCTGTTCAGTCGCCTGTCTCGCCAATGAACATGTACAACCAGCAATACCAAGGCATGCAGCCCCTCGTCCAGCCAGTTGCAGGCCAGCCTGGTGTCTTCTGTGTCTACAACCCCATGACTGGTCAATCAAACTTCGTCTACGACAACTCTGCTCAGCACGACATTATGTCTCCACCAGTCAGTGTTGCCTCGCCGATTGATGCCAACAACATGCAACGCCGATCCCCTCCTACGATCTTGTCTCCACCAACACAACGATCAGTCAGTCCGCCGAAGCAGAGCACATCTCCTTCAGTCAATGTTGAGCCTCTGCCTCCGCCATCTGCCAACGCTTTCCGACGAGGTCACCGCAAGGGCTTGTCATCAGTCACCGTTAAGACCACTGGCGAATGGACTAGAGCTAGTGGTCCACGCACCGCAGGTCTGCCACCCACACCAATGACTGGCTCATTCGGTCCTGGTCAAGCTCGCGCAGGTGAACACCCAGTCCGACAACCGCGAAACCCACCTCACCTCAGCGAGCTGCAAGAGAAGCCAACTGCAAAACACGAAGGTAGCAAGAACTTCGCTACCCGTCAGCGACGGCGAGCAGTTCACGACCTTGTTCGAGCTGGCCGTGAGCGCCTATCTGATCGACATAGTAACTCTGACAGTGGTACTCCAGGCAGCGAGGCTGAGTTCAATTTCTCCGTCTCTTCTGAAGACAATGAAATCCTCAGTAGAAGCGGCAACCTTTCGAGCAAGCCAAGCAGCGGTAGTCTTGCAGCCATCGGCTCAGAACGGAAGGAAAAATCGAGAGAGCGTAACTCAGTTGGCAGCAACGCTTCATACGAAGCAAAGAGCCTGAGCAGTGACGAAGGTAACACCGTTGGTGGTAATATCGTCGAAGTTGAAACTGGTCGTCGCAGGACGCCACTTCTTGTGCTCAGCAGTGCAGAGAAACGCAAGAGTGTCGTTCTTTGAAGGACATCACACTGTCCCATCACAAAAGGGCCGAGCCCATAACATGCAAACATACAGCACATACTCAGGATAGCCCGGGTTGTACCTGGGTCCTGCCGCTCCTTACTAGTTAATAGCTATTTCACGACTTAACGACTACCTACGGGACCGAATTGAATGATGGTGGGGCTGAGTATAGCCAGACATCGATTGTGTGATTTAGGGATGGACAACATATGGTTGCTTTCGAGAGTCTGCCATTATCTTTGCTTCGCAGTAGGCATGGGTAGCTGATGGGACTTTTGACCCGCGCAAAGTTCTGCTGAGGGACATTGGCACAGTGCAGACGGACGCTCTTTCCTTGTGCTCAAGTGGATTTCTGCTTAACTATGTTTGCACGTCCTTCAGCTCGTACTTACGACGAAATCCGCAAAATGTTTATAGGGAACAATGAATAATTACTTCATCGTCAACCGTCTTGTCAACTCTTGCCCGCACTTGAATGATGTTGGCACCGTGTGATGATGCTCTGTGCTCAAAAAGATATGCTACGCTCATTGATCTTAACGCATCTTAATTAGGACACATCAGCATGTCTCTCTCCTGACTTGAACTTTGGCTCCTGCGATAAGCAGCCGTTCCTCAACCGAACCCGTAGCCGCGTTAACTGTAGGCTCGCCAGGCGTGCAACTTCAGTAAGCGTCAAGTGCAATGGTATCGTTCATGGGTGACTTATCTTCGGTCTTGGAGCTATGGATTTTGACTGTATCAGTAATGCATTGCTCGGTCGTAAGCTTGTGAAATGTCGTATAGGCTGGTGCCTGAGTCACTAATTCCCAAAGCCGAGATGGAGCTCGCCAAGCCGATTATTGCTGGGGTTGGAGAAGAGCTTCGGGTTTCAGTCCCTCTTTTCAAGTGTCCTGTCATCTCTTCCTTCGAGCATGCATGGGCTTCGACTTGTACTAGTTGGAGTGGTATTCCCGTGTGGTCTGATCTTCCCACTCTGTTGACTCAGGAAAGCTTGCAACTCTGTCATGGCGGATACGTAGGTGCCTCATGCTTGCAGATCCATGCTATCCTCTCCAAAGGTACGCTCGGACCAACCAGAGCCCCTGGAGAGACGTGCAGGGGCCCACCGGTGGATTAGATATCATCTGTGCCTTTACGCGGTGGAGCAGCGGCGTAACAGATCTTGCTGCGTAGCAGGCTTGAACCGAAGTTCTGGCTTACAAAAGTTATTGACGATCATAGCATCCTATGACTCCTTCCTTTGGTAAGCACTCTGATCTAATTCTAGGCAGCACTTCGCGGCAGAAGTCTATCGTTAGCAGTCCTCGGGCTTACCCACTGCTGGTGAGCACACCTAGCCATGAAACAGTCGCAGAGAAACCAAGGTCACCAAAAATAACATGGTTGTCAGTCAGTGACTATAGCTGTTGTGTGATGCCAGAAGTGGCTTGTCGCTTGCAGGGAATGATTCGCTCTATGCTCGATAGAGTAAATTTACGGAAGAGACACTGGCGCTCACCCAATCAGCTTATTGTCTCAGAAACGCCTTTCCTGCGACCAGGTATCCACAGCTCGGTCAAGGAGTCACAGGCAACTGCTATGCAGCGTATAGGGTACGCGGTCTGATGAGTCGTCCTTCGGACATAATGGTTCAGACTTGGCTATAAGTAAGCTGCTCACTATGGTCCAGTTCGTGACTTCCGCTCAGTCTCAAGGACCCAAACACCAAGCTTCCATACCCCCTCGCTCTCAGTACCGCTTCCCAGCTGTCTGAACATAAGTCGACAACCGCGAGCACTGTACAGCAATTACAAGCTGAACACAACGATCCGACACATCCGGCATCTAAGTCTACACACCCCAGTTCCACCATGTACTCAGAAAAGCCAACCATGAAGTCTGACTCCGCCTCTGTGCTCTCAACAAGCACAACGTCCACAATGACTAGTCTCAAGGCTCTCCTACACAAGCGCACGGACAAGCCTTCGAAGCCAAAGCCAAAGCCAACAGCTGACCAGCTAGCAAAGGAGAAGCAGATCAGAGCAGAAGCTACTGCGGCGTACTTCTCACTGCGGTGATCACCAGATACAGCACAGGAACCACATCCACATCGACGGTGATGCATCTTGGCCGTGTAGACAGCGGCTACACCACTACGCCTCAAGCTGGGCCAGAGTCAACGATATTCGTGGGGGATGGGAAGCTTTACCCAAGCAAGCGGGGGCGGCCTGGCGTTTCGCAACTACAGGCAGCTGTAAGATGGTTGGCCTAAATATAGTCATGCGGAAGTGTGGCTCGAGAGAGATTCCGGCGCACAATACACTACAGCGTTTGATACGAAGAGCAGGAAAGCATACAACCCCACCATGCAAATCATGACTACCAGTAGGAGAGAGCGGGGAGCCTAGTCAGCAGATGCTAGCATTATTACTATCTGAGCTGAATTATATGCCTTTCTAATTCTATTATCTATGTACAAGATGTACTTAGACTACTGCGATACGGACGTATAGCTTGGATCAATACTTAGCCGGCGCACGACACCGACATGATAGCAGAAGCTACGTGGGATGTGTTCAAAGTCGACGCACAACCTGAAGCGCAGAGCGACGAAGGACTGTTAGAGATGATGCAGCAGTTATTCGTGGACTATGATTATGCTGATGCACGATGGGAGGCACAAGGACCGGGAACTGGTATGACAAGACAGAATGCGCAGAAACATCAGCGCTCGCTCGCACGATTTCGACAAGAACACTCGCTACGAGGCAGGAGCGCATATATTCTTGGGTTCGAGCCTGAACGGGCGAGCACCTTTGAGCTCGAGCTTTCGGACATGAAAACAGTCCTTCCTACCTTTCTAGCGGTCAGCATCGCACCTTCCATCTTTATCTGGCGAGTGTTTCTCAGATTACATCTCAAAATCATGGCGTTTCTGGTAAGCCTCTTGTTCGGCTCACTTACGACCTCACCTGAGGCTTGGTGTCGACGCCTCTTGTTCGGCTCACTTACGACCTTACCTGAGGCTTGGTATCGACATGGCTTCAGCCCATGATCTGGACATCTCTGATTCAGAAGTGTCGGAAAATGAGGACATAACCACTGTTGAGGACATCGTTCCCAGCCCTAACGACGAAGATGTTGACTTGACCTACCACATCACGGCAGCAACCTCATACGAAGCTATCATCCAAGATCCTGCTATCCAGAACGAGACAATGTCTATCGTCAGTGGTGCGAGCGAGGACAGAATTGCTGCACAACCAGCCCTGTCTCGCGGCGCGAAGCGACTTCGAAATCAACTGTACATGGTCTTCCTGGTGCTGTTGATGAACATCGACCGTGATTTTCCTGGTATGTCGTCTAACATCCTGTCCGCTCGACTCTTTCTCATCTCCCTCACAGGCTGGATTAGTGTTCAAAACTACGAGATGCTCCTTTGGGTCAAGCGAACGAATCCAGCAGTGTTCTGTCAAGCCTGTGCCGCCGCTCTCCTCCTTAGCTTCCTCGAAGGCTTCGGTAATCTCTTGTAGCCGCTTACTAATGCCTTCCGTTAGCTTTACGATTTATAAGCTGCCAGTGGCTTGTTTTAGCTCGAGCAAGTCGCCTATTTCCTACTCTTCTCCGACCTTAAGACCGTCGGTCTTCTATAAGCAATAGCCGGCTATATTGGCCAGACCATATCTTACTGCTATCTAAGCTGACTCATATGCCTTTCTAATTCTATTGTCTATATCGTGGAATCGTTATAAGTTTTATACAAGCAGAATGGTTACTAGTTAGATACACGTGTCTACTGAAGCGGAGTCTCTCCATCCTTCCACCCGCTCCTCCTCGCTGAGTTACTGTACATCGACCTCAAGGTCATTGCACATAAGCCGCCTGTTTTAGACAATATTTCGGTGCTCGAAACTCCTCGATAGTTAATGATCACCCTCCTTCAAACCGCCTCTTTACACTTTCTTGTTCCACTTCCACCCCGCTAGAGTGACTCTACTAGCAACGAAGAAGACACAGCCGACCGCGCACATGATACCCGCAAAGATCTTGGCGTAGGTATAGTGTCCATGGTTCTCTACGACCAGCGCACCACCGATCGGCGTCCCAGTCAGAGCCGCAAACGCCGCGAGCCCGAATGCGGTGCCGGTGCGCGTGCCAATGTCTCTGATCTCTGAGATCTGCGCGATGAGGACGGGGGTGAGCCCTATACTAGCGCCGCTGGCAAAGCCGTAGAGCGGCGCGAACGCGATGAAGATGGCGTTGGTGTCGGCGGGAATCCACATGGCCAGGGTGAGGATCGTGGTCAGGATGCAGAAGATGCACATGGTGTTGAAGCGGCCGATTTTGTCGCCGATGATGCCGGGGAGGGTGCGGCCGAAGATGGAGCCGGCGTTGAGGATGCTGACGAGGTATTCGGCGAGGGTGAGCGACATGCCGTGGGAGGCGGCGTCGGCGACGATGAAGGCGAAGGGGATGAACATACCCCAGTAGAAGAGCCAGAGGGCGATGACGACGAGGCTGAATGTGAGTTCTTTGAGGGGGCGGATGAAGGCCATGAATTCGAATTTGCGCTTGCGGGGGGGCACGCGGGCGGTGACTGTGAGGTTGGCGAAGACCATGAGGGCGAGAACGAGGAAGGCACAGGTGCGCATTGCCCAGGGGAAGCCGGTTCGCGGGACCATGCGGCTGACGACGATGGGGAAGATGACGCCGCCGAGCGAGGAGCCTGCCGCGCAGAGCCCCATGGCCATCCCGCGGCGTCTGAAGAACCAGGTAGAGACACAGGTCATGCCTGGGCCGAAGAGCATGCTGGCGCCAATCGCGGAACAGACGCCTTGGCTGAGGAAGAACTGGTAGTACTCTGTGCTTAGTGAGGCCATCATCAGGCCGAAAACGTGCAACAAGGTACCGCCGATCAGGAGCCACCGCGGGCCGAAGTTGTCGAAGAACAGGCCGACCCATGGCGACATGAACAGCATGAAGAAGACCTCGGTCGAGACGATCCAGCCGACGGTGCTAGGGCTGTATTCGCGCAGCGGGCCCGTTTGGTAGTAGTTCTGGAAGACGCCGACTGCGTTGATCCAGCCGAAGGAGACGAAGAGGCAGGCTGAGGAGCCTGCTACGCAGAGCCATGCTTGTTTGCCGCCGTCCGGGAATTGCGAGGGGTGCATGGGGTTGACGGGTTCTTGCTTCGCCTGGGCATCTTCTTTGTCGGAATCGGAGCGGCCGGCGTCACTGGGGGCTTTCTCTTCGTCGAGGATTGGTGTCTTGTGTTGAGTGTTGACATTGTGGTCTAGTAGTTGTTGTTCTCTGCTGGCAACTGCTTGATCGTTGCTGCTAGTTGTCGGTGATTGTGCTTGGGCCGCCATAATGGCATGCAGCCCTTGGCGAGGAGTGATCGAAATCGGCTTAGATCCGAAAGGGGCTGACAAGGCAAGCCTTTGCTAAGATCGTGTCACCGGGACTAAGTTTATGCCTCGTTTCAGTAGTGCGTCTTTGGTGGTATGAAAAGACTGGCCGAGACAGTCTCCGAGTGTTTGCACATTGGGACGAAAGAGTTAGCAAGGGCGGCGGCATCTAGAACGTTATGTATCCTATCCAGTCTCCTGTGCAGCAAACACGCAGCAAATGCTTTCTCGCTTGCAATCTGAATCTCGGATCTTCAGAAGAGCGAGCGGTACGATACTTCGGTTCTAGATTAGACCGACCACCTGACATTTTTTAGCCGTTCAGAGACTCAGCCGTCGATACTTGTGCTTCACAAGACACAGTTTACCTGACAGGTAGGTCGATGCTCCAATCATCGACTGTCGTACACGTCTTGTCGTAGGAATACCCTACACCTCTCCATATTACTTAAAGAGGGTCCTCAACACAACCATCAAGTGAAAGGATGAAAGACCCATTTATCGCCCGGGGTACTCCTCACTGTACTCTAGGTAGTTTTACAAGTAAATACTGCTCCTTCCCGGCTGCTGTGCTAAGGAAAATTGAACTCGCACCTTGGACTTTCTTATCTCCATTGCAGGGATGCGCGTCAGGACATGTAAAGGGCTAACCCTGTTCGGCAGTGGATCGCTTTTCCAAGGCCTCGCTCGTCGTACAACCTCGCTGCACGAGCTCTCCCTTATTAACAATCTCGCACATCGCTACTGTCCGCAGCAACGCCTGTTCATGACTACCATGCTACTCGTAAAGTGAATACTTTGTACTTGGGACTATGGTCGTCTGTGCTAAAGTGCCCCGGTGTTACCTCTTCTAAGAATGGGATTTTGGTCGTTGTACGGAGTGCGCGAGGTAGGAACCTGAGGCTGCCAACCTTCAACCATCAGTCACAGACCTTTTGCGGTGAGAAATGACTCGAGTCAACGCAATATAGGTGTATTAGCACGCTACAATCCGTGAATGTATACTGTAGTACCGCTACCTTCTAGCTTCTACAAGATCTTATTAAGGTCTACGGACCTCCTTAGTAAACAGCAATAAGCTGTAGAAAAGTAGGTCGCTTACATGACCGTTTTAACGAGTAATCCTCTTTATAGCTCTAGGGAGGTGGTACCTAAGATCTCCCTAATTGTCGTCCGTTTTGAGCTGATGCCCCCCTGGATTTACGAGCAACGCCATGTCTACAGCTTTCAACTGACAATCGAAACTAGGCCCACTTTTCTACGGCTTAATGTTATTTACCAAGGAGGTCTGTATATGAGTGTGCCTGAGACGTTGGCCACATCGCGTTGAACGGATGCAACAAGCTGGGGAGGGTGAAGCCGGTGACTGTGTTCTGTACCTTGGTGATAAGATTGACGAGGGCAGCCGAAGCTCGGTCGACGGCCTGTCTTGTCGCGTTCCAGGTGTAGAGGCAATCGAGTGCCAATGTTCGAAATAGAATGGAGAGACTTGCCTCGATGATAAAGTGGAGAACCCCGAGGAGCTGCCCGACTGCTTCTGGCACCCAGTCCATATCTGCTATGAACGTCTAGTCCATAGTCTCGTATTGAGCTGCTGTAGTATGTCACCGGGTCCCCGCGAGAGGACCTTTCCTGATGAGAGTTTTGTGCCGCCAAATCCTGTTTATCCCAGACATGGTCTGGCTAATGTAGCCGGCCATTGCTTGTAGAACACCGACGGTCTTGGGGTCGGAGAAGAGCAGAAAATAGGCGACTTGCTCGAGCTGAAACAAGGCAGTGTGCTCACTTCTACTCCAATATTAGAGCAAATTTCAGGAGGTCTCCCTCGGCTATCTTTGTTTCTTTTGCCAGCAACTCATCTATATCCCACGTCGCACTGACAAAGCGCCCACCCAGCCATCGCAGGCCACCGTCACTCACGCGCTTGGTGAGAGACACGCAGAATGCACCGCAGAGCCCCACATCATCCACCAGATATGGTATAAAGCTTTCCGGAGTGTTGCCTTTCGCCATCTCAGTATTGACCGCGCCCGGATGAATCGTCACCGCAAACAAGCCACCAGCTGAGTCGCTACTGTATTGCTCGTGGAGGTACTCGATCATACGGGTCAGTGCCATCTTCGAGACACAATAGCCCATGTTTGCGATGTGCCCACGGCGAATACTGCCTGCCATAGAGCCAATGGCGAAAAATTGGCGAGCACCGTGCGGAGAGCTGAGGAGGAGCGGTATGAAGTAGTGAGCTGCGTTGAATGAGCCCTGGCAATTTACGTCAAACGCCCGCTGGATATCTTCGGGTTGATCGAGGTGAGCCTTCAAAGTGATGGGTGGTGCATAAGCTGCGTTGACGATTACACAATCTAGACGGCCGCTCTTCTCTTTGACGAAGAGAGATAGCGCCGCGACAGACGTAGCAGATGCGACATCGCAGCTGAAAACCTCCACTCTGATAGAGGCATTGAGATTGTGAAGCTCGGATTTTACTCGTTCGAGGTTCGGAAGACGACGGGCAGAGATGATGACCTTGCTTGCGCCGGCGCGAGCGTATGCGTATGCTATGTGCTCGCCGACTCCTTCGCTCGCGCCCAATATGAGGAGACTAAAGCCTTTTGGAAGAGGTGTGCTAGGCAGGTATAGGTTAGCTGGTATGGTCGGGCCATGCCGGGTTGTGGTGAAGTTGTTCAAGGCTGCCAAGTGGGGGTCGGACATTCTAGACGACTATGTGAGGTCCGCCAGGAACTCAAGATGTGATAAAGAGCTAGATGCCGAGCGGTGTTGGGAGGTTATGGTAAGCCTGATCGCTGCGACCGCTTCTGTGATGGCTGCATGCACAACTACATTGACGAAGCTTGCTTTTATCTGGATGATCCTGACAGGTCTTTGCCAATTCCTCTTGGGTTTACATATTCATCTTCTTGTCGACTCAAGCCAGTACAAGTTCATCTCAGGAACGCTTGTTCGTGCGAAGTCGACCGGTCACTGTGCCATCCCTGCTTACTAAGTTGTGATAGGTTGTTTTGCAAAGATGCCGATGGGTTTACCCTAGCGGCATGTTTTCTAGTGCCATTTGGCGCCTGAATAATGGCTAATTGATCTTGGGTCACCCATGTATCACGTGACCCAACTTATCAATTCCTACGGTGCTAGCCATCTGTTGCACTTGAGATCGACAGTGAGGGCGAACGCGGACTACAATGGTTGCACCGAGGGACGGAAGCTGTCTTCGTTATCTGTCCTATAACGCACGACCCTTCTGCGTATCATTGTACTCTTCTCGGACCACCGTAGTCCGTCAAACTGCACCTCGACACCCAACACCTCAAGCGTTCCTGGAGCTAGACATAGAGCTCATTGTTCCGTACCGGACAGAAACTGTGCCCTGTCTCTTCTATCCAGTTTTTTGAGCTGCAATACACTCATTAATACCTCTCTAGCAACGCAATCAATTGATCAACTTCAGCGAGTCCAACAAGCCCGCCGCGATTCGAAGCTATGATACCCGGACCCGTGATGGTCGGATCGCAGCCTTCCATCTACCACTAACTCAATGTCGATGCTTCAGGTTCCAATAGACTGTTAATGGCTCGGGTGGTGCGGACGAGCAGGACGAACAGTTTATGTAAAAGTTATGATCAGCTGACTATTGTTGAACAATATCTCATCTCTTTATCTTTCTGGCAAGGTTGGGATCGCTATCGGTGTACGCTATGCCCTAGCCCAACGGCTTTCATGGGCAGCCACGACGCAAACTTCGACACAAAGGGGAATTGACGACGGAGCGCACTGCCATACGGCGTGTCCAAATGTGCACTGAACCATATCGTGGTGAAGCCTGATATTGAGCATCCTGATGTGAGTGTGGGGTCCTCCTCGCCTGGCCCAACGAGTACTGGGTTTGGTGGTGAGAGGATGAATAGGGATCTAATGCCGGGAGCTATGGATGTTGAGCCTGTGGTGGAAGGGCTTATGGGGGCAAATCGATGCGTTGGACAAGTAATAGGTTGGGGAGCTGAAATTGAAAGACTGGTACCGTGGTAGGAGACTGGATGGGCGGGTCATTAGGTGGAAAGTCATGAAAGGCGGAATTGCTTGGATGTGATAAGTCAGGCTGCCGTATCTGATAGAATTTCTCAAAGATCTGCGCTAACTCAGAGCTTCGCTACCTCTTTGTAGCCCTTCTTGCCCCTTACCACTCCATACGCACCACCGCCTTTCCTGAACATGTCCCGCAAGTCCTTCACAAGCTGATCTGGCATCTCGTAGGCGAAAAAATGTCCACCTTTCTCCGAGTCTCTGTCAAAGACAATGTTGCCTAGCTTCTTCGCCCACGTCTTGGGTACAGGTCGAAGCTCGGCCGGTTGATGGCTGTAACCGATCTTCACATGAGGTATGTATTCGGCAACCCTTTCTCTTGTGATCTTGCCCTCGGAAGGCTTGTTCCATGAGTGAATGGCTTCGTAGTAGATCCTGACGTTTGCAGCAGGTCCGGCTTTGCTAAACCAGTAGAGGCTGATCCAGGTACAGACCTCATCGTCGGTAAAGGGGTAGTCGTCTGTCCAGTCATGGAGCTTCTCGTAGATCCACGCAAGGAGCGCCACGGGGCTATCGGTGAGACCGTATCCTAGTGTTTGCGGCTTGGTGCCTTGCTCAATTTTGTAACCTGAGCCTTCTTCCTGGAACCATTGCGCGCGTGCTAGACCTTTCTTCTCGCGAGTGGAGTATGGGGTAACCGCATGTTGCAGACTTAGGAGTGGATGCTGAGACCACGTCGGCGCTGAGCCAAAGTCGAAGTTCAGATGAGTCGCTTTGACATGCTGAGGATACATCAGTGACATGGCCCTAGTGATGTAGAATCCCCAGTCACCGCCTTGGGTGACATATTCGCCATAGCCGAGCTTCAGCATCAGCTTGTTGCAGGTCTCAGCATACTGCTCGATAGCGAAGCCTCTTTTCTTTGTGCCCTGGCTGAAGCCGTAGTTTGGCAGTGATATCAGAACGACGTCGAAAGCTGGGTCCTTGGTACCATCGCCGTCCACCAGTTTGTCGAACATCTTGAGACCCTCGTGCGCACTTCCGGGCCATCCGTGAACGAACAGTAGTGGGATAGCATTCTCGACACTGGACTTGCGCCACACGAAATGAACGTTGAGTGGCTCGAAGCCTTCAGCTTGTATGGTCGTTGTATACTGCGGGAACTTGTTCATTTCTGCTTCAGCTCTCCTCCAGTCATACTTGTCTTTCCAGTATGCCACCAATCTCTTGACGTCCCCCAGAGGAGCACCCATGTCCCATCCTGCCTGATCGAGCTCGTCTGGAAATTTGGCTAGAGATAGTCGAGTTTTGAGATCCTCGATTTGAGAGTCTGGGACATTGATCTGGAAGGGTGTGATGTCGGCCATCGTGCTCAAATATGTGGTGACTGCTGGTCGAGTTAGTCGCTATAAGACGCAGGCAACACAGGTCGAGGAGCCACAAGATATTTAGCTGGCAAGCAAATCACGGCATAGTAAACACTGTCATGGTGCGCATTAATAAGCTTATGTATATTGAGTGCTCAGAGTCGGGGCTTGACTCGCAGCAGTTGAGGAGATGACGGAAGGCCTCAAGTAAGAAGCAAGCGAGGCAGAAGCGTCACTCCACTTTTTGCGCCTTGTCGACGCCCTGAGACAAGTGCAATGAAGCACGATGCTGTGGTGTCCTGAATGGAATTAGGCAATGTCGAATTATTTGTCAAACCCTACGACCAGGCGGCAGACAGCACAAGGTAGCCCATAGACTGAACGAGAAGTTGGAACGGTGCAATGAGGACTTGAGGCGATGCATAAGCATGAGCTTGATACATACTATCATTTGACTATCTAAATTTACATTGTGGATGTTTTCAGATACATGTGTGACTGGTACAGAAAACACTGGAACGACTTCGGTCGTGACTTGCTGATCAAATCCGTGTCACCCAGTTCTAGCCCTCCTTTGCACGACTTCAAGACTTGAGACCCAGAGGATTGGTCGCACCTCCGCGTCCAGGGGCGGGCTTCACCGAAGGAGCAGGCTTTGGCTTGGCAGCGTTTGCGGTGCTGGGCTTCAAGGGTCCTGTGCTCTGAACACCTGCTGGCTTGGTGGATGTAGCCGGCTTTCTGGCTGCTCCTTGATTGGCAACGGGAGGCTTCACCACCGGAGTTGGCCCTTTCTTCGGTGCAGCAGCAGGCTTCGACGTGGCAGCAGGCTTCGGTGCGGCAGCAGGTTTCGATGCGGCAGCAGGCTTCGATGAAGGTGGTGGCACAGATTTCTTTGCTGGTGCAGCTCCAACTTTCTTCGGTGGAGGGGCGGACTTGTTTGCCGTCGTCGGAGTCTTCTTCTGAGGATGTGGCTTTGATTGTTGCGCAGGAGTATAGACGCTTGGATTGGTGGCCGCGCTTTTACCAGAAGTGGTGCTGCCACTTAGTCCAAGAGGATTGGATCCAGTCTGCGCTCTCGGCCCTGACGCTTTCGTCCAATCTTGCGTAGCGTTGCCATAGTCCTTGAACCCATCACCGTATCTCTTGATCGTCCCATTGATCGACTCACCCACGCCATTGATACCACTTCCAACAGTGTTGAAAGCTCCGCCAGCATACGTTCCTGCGGTAGACACTGTACTTTGAATGGTTGGCTGGATGGCATCCGAAACCTTACCAAGAATCCATGATGTAGCCATTATGCAGATGACTTGGCGGCTTCAGGAGCTTTCTTGGGACCTAGTTTCGGTGGCTTTCTCTTCTGTTTCTCACCGGCCTGACTAGATGTGTCGTCGGTAGACTTCTGGTCTTTGGATGCCTGGTTGTCGCTGGCAGCTTGCCTGGTGGAGTTGATGGTAGGTCTTGGTGGTGGTCGTGGTGTACCACTAGGGTCTGCTGGTTGCTCCTTGGGTGGTAGCTTTGGTGCTGTCCGAACTTTCCAAGAGGGTGTGGCTTTCGGGGCGTGCTTTCCTCGTGACGCAGAGACGTTGATGAAATCCTGGTCAAAGAAAACGTCAAATGAGATGTTAGGCATTGGGACAATTGTGTATCAGTAAGCAAGATTTTGGGGGGAGATTCGAAGCTGTACGTGGCTGTGGTATATGTACAACTCTTGCTCGGGAGCTGGAAAGCGGAGAATTATTGAGGTCACACACAGAGCAATGACAGTCGCGGAGCAAGGGTACGATTGGTCTCAGACACCTTGCACGATTGTAAGAATCGGCCCTGAATGAAGAGGGTGAAAACGTCATTCCCGGCCTGGATTCGAGTGAGCAGCACCGCCACACCCATTTGAGGGGAGAGAAGCAGGGGTCTTGCCATGATTTTCTTGACACAAACGGCACCCCGGCTGTTAGTCTTGCAGGCATGACCTTCCAGAGAACCCTTGGATGCACATGCGTTGATGTGATTGTGCAAGGTTGTGTCTCTCGGCGCCAGTCTCCGTCTCTGTCGAAATTGCCTATGACGACCAACGCCACATCTCCGCAATGATCTTCCCATTCCTGAGTGGGAACATCTCGATTGTGCCACACATCACGATGCATCTCGGCACAAGCCTGGGCGGGAGCTTTGAGCTTGTTATCGGTGACGACTCTCTCATAACACGAAACACCGTGCGACGGCTATCAACATCAACGACATTACCTGGCCCATCGAATCGTGTCGCTTAATGGCTGGCTGACAAGCACAACCACAGCGTCGCAATATGTCGAAAGCCAAGTCGCCCGGCGACCGGCATGCTGGAGCTGGCCTCAGTCTCGCATCGCCAGGTGCAAGACCCGACGACGTATCTGAAGAGAAGCCAAAGCAGTCGGTAGCTTCGAGGGCCGTTCAGTTGTCGAGCTACTTCCTCTCGGGTGCCTTAGCCATCAATCTGTCGCAGTTTCTCGGCACGCCATTGTATATGATCAATCAGGACTGGTATAATGCATGGATCGCGTTTACAAAGCAGTCCTTCGGGTTGCTGACAATGTCATTGACTCAAATGTTTTCACCAACCAAAGTCATCGTTTCAGGTGATGAATCTGTGCGAGGTCAGCTAAAACGCCAAACAGATGGCACTTTATTATTGGATTTCCCCGAACGCATTGTGCTTATTGCCAATCATCAAATCTATACGGATTGGCTATATCTCTGGTGGACGGCCTACTGCAGTGGCATGCATGGCAGGTTGTACATTATTCTCAAGGAATCGTTGAAGAACATCCCAATCATCGGATGGGGAATGCAATTCAACCAATTCATTTTCTTGAAACGGAACTGGGAGCAGGATCGCGGACATATGGCACAAGCATTGCAACGATTAAATAAGCTTACTGACCCCGTGTGGCTGTTAATCTTCCCTGAAGGCACAAATCTTGCACCAAGCACAAGGCAAAAAAGTGCTCAGTGGGCAGCTAAGAACAACATGAAGGACATGAGGCACACTTTGCTACCACGTAGCACGGGATTGAGGTTCTGTTTGCAAGAACTCAAAGGTACTGTTGGCTACCTTTACGACTGCACGATTGCCTACGAGGGTGTTCCGCGCGGCGCCTTTGCTCAGGACATTTTCACTCTCAAAGCTGGGTATCTCGAAGGACGACCACCAAAGAGCGTCAGCATGTACTGGAGGAGGTTTGCCGTCAAGGACATTCCTCTTCACAGCGAGAAGGCATTCGAGCTGTGGCTGCTAGCACGATGGCGCGAGAAGGACTTGCTTATCGAGAATTATCTCATTCATGGCCGCTTCCCTGGCGACACTGGTGTCTCGAAAACTGCATCAGGCGCAGTGAAGCGAGGTGCAGGTCATCTTAACGTCGAGATCAAATCCAGTCATTGGTACGAATTCCTGCAGATTTTCGCACCAATGGGCGTTCTGGCCATGGTTCTGTACTGCTTTTACGGCGCACTACCGCAGAAGTTCTTCAAATCAGAGAGCGGCAAGGCACTAAAAGACAGCGCCGATGATATCAAGACCATGGCCTCATCAGCTCGGTCCGTAAAACCACCATCGATGCCCAGCTGGAGCCTTGACACGATCTTCGACAAGGACAAGCAAGCACAGACTTTTGGCAAGGCTGGTCAAGCTCTAGCACAATTTGTCCAGTCACCTGAAGCACAAAGCATGATGAACCGTGCAGACCTTGTGCAGCAATGGCTACAAGACCCACAGAAATTGCTCATTGAATCGATGTCGGGAACCACTGACAAGGAGAACTTCTTAAAATCGATGAAAGAGGAGGAGAACCGGAGGAAGAAGCATACGAACAAGCATCAGGGCTCTTTTTGGCAGGATTTTGAGAATGCAGAATCAAGGCCAGTTAGGGCTGTTGCTGGAAAAGCTAAGGACGGCACTTTCTACAACAGATTACAGAAAGCACGAGCACAGAAGACGGCGTCCGCTCTCACAGAACGCAACCTAAAGAGCAAATCGAACTTTTGGGACGATTTAGAAAAGGAGACAAGTAAGAGGGCAGGCTCGGTCTTTACTCTGCCAACGATTTCATCTGAGGCTTCACGCACGGCTATCAATTCCATGAACTCGGGGTCAACGGCTGTTGGCAGTGGCGCTGCTACTTCCAAACCGCCGAAGCTGTCGAAGCAAGGGCCGTCGAAGTTGTCAACCACTACTTCGAGCAAAGAAGCGCCCACCGTCAAATCTGCACCCACTGTCAAGAAGCCAGCGAGCGGAAGCGCGGTGAACAAGCCTGCACCAAAGCCTAAGCAGTCGCCAACCAAGACAGCCCCAGCCGCAAAGGCGCAGCCTAAAACCAACACAACACCATCTGCGAAGCCTGTTTCGAAGCCTGTGTCCAAGCCAGCTGCACCGGCTGCGTCGAAGAACAACACAGTGAAGAAAAACCCACCCAAGCTGCAGCCGCCGAAACTGCCTGCAGCCTCGAGCAAGCCAGTGACCAAAGCCACATGACCGATGAAGCTCTGTTATTCTATCATCCTGCTGTTAGCGCTCGGGGGAAGCGTGGCGTCGAGTGTATACGAGTCAACTGTAGTCCGTACAAACTACCTGTACAATACTGCTAGTGCCAAGAAGCGAGACTCGACCTAAATCTATGATGCGTGCTGACTTTATTCTTCATCTCAAGTCCCTCCTCATAATCACAGTGTTGTAACTTCTGCCTGACAATTCTGTGCCCCTTAAGGCACAGTCAGACTATTTCATACCTTACTTCAGGCCGGTCATGCCTTCCAATCGATGCCCTTATTACTGCTTTGAGGATCCATGAGACTGTACGTAACATAATCATCGCCGAACTCCGACCACAGGGGCCGCACACCTGGTGCACTTCACCGTTGAGATGTACCACCAGGCACGAGCATGAATAAGTCTTGAACGCCAGAGGTGGAAACAAATGACAAATAGGGATCTGTGAAGCATAAAGCCCCATAGCACGAGTGTGCACAGTGTAATATTACCGTTTCTTGTTTCGCACTCCTATCGTCTCATCTTCTTGTTCTTACAGGTACTCCTGGGAATTCGTTCCGCTTACTCCCCTGACTGTCTGCAACCGAGCTCGAGAATTAAGGCTTCCGCAAGCCGAGCCTCACCCCGCCACCACGGACTTCTCATAGAAAGGCACAGGAGAGTCTGAATTTCACCAAGCAGAATCACCACCTCTAACTTGACACAACCGCACAATGGCACCTATAAAAGTCGGCATCCTAGGTCTAAGCACCAAGCCGTCCGCGTGGGCGACCTTGGCCCACTACCCGTACCTCAAAACTAGCGAGTACTACAAGATAGTCGCAGTCTGCAACTCCAGCCTCCAATCATCACAGGCCGCAATCGATCACTTCAATCTCACTGGCGCCAAGGCCCACGATTCATGGGAAAGCCTCGCTCAAGACCCGGATGTCGATCTGATTGTCGTGAGTACACGCGCTGACACGCACTATGACGTTGCAAAGCCGGCACTTCTGGCGGGAAAGAGCGTGTTTGTTGAGTGGCCGCTGGGCGCGAATGCTTCGCAAGCGAAAGAGATGAGTGAGTTAGCGAAGCGGAATGACTGTCGGACGATTGTGGGCCTGCAAGGGCGGGTGGCGCCGAGCGTGTTGACGGTGAAGCAGATTGTGGACAGTGGACGGCTGGGTGAGATCCATAGCGTGAGTTATCAGGGTACGACGAATGTGTGGCAGGACAATGCTGCTGGTGAGCGGTACCATTACTTCATGGATCGGAAGGTTGGTGGCAACTTGTTGACCATCTACGGCGGTCATATTATTGACTCGATAACTTGTGCTGTTGGGGACTTGGAATCGTGGCAGACCTTGGCGGGCAATTTCAGGAAGACGATGAAGGTGAAGAGGGCTGATGGGACGTTGTCGGACGAGAAGTGGCAGAAAGATACACCTGATCAGATGATGCTTGTGGGACGATTGAAGCGTGATCCGCCGGCAATGTTAAACTTCCACCTGAGAGCAGGCGATAAGTTTGCAGGTCAGCCTGGTAGTGTATGGAGGGTATATGGCACCAAGGCAGAGTTGCAGATGACGTTTAAGAGCGCGGGTCCGCAGATTGGAGTGGCTGAGAGTATGAGAATATGCGAATTCGGACAAGGCACGGTCGAGGATGTGACTATTGACGAGGGCGGTGAAAGATGGACGAGCCTGCCAGACCAAGGTCAAAATATTGGCAGATTGTACGAGGCGTTTGCAACCGGTAAGGCCGGCGTAGATTATGCGGACTGGGAGCATGCTGTGAGGAGGCATGAGATGATTGATGGCTTCTACAACACGATGGTATAATGAAGAGCGCAAACTATACTCACTGTGATTGAGCAAGATGCGGCATTGCATATAGACGCATCCAGAGAAGCATGACACAGGACTCAACAGTGTAGCATGTCCGGCTACAGCATATGACTGCTAGGTCTATATTAGTCTGCTAAGGATTTCGTAATTGCTAGGTTGTCTTGTGCTGACGACATTCATGACTACGTCGACACATGAGTTGCAGCTCTGGAAGACCGACAGTGAGGCTCTGCGGTATGGCTAGCAGCCTCAAGTTGACAGCCATATCCTGTGAAGCAGAGCCTTAGCCTTTAATCTCGACCCCTGGATGGGGTACTCCAGATTTCGTAGATGGTCTCACGTTGTCTCTAGTTGAGAATGTAGCTGTTCGTGGCGATAAGGATGAGCACGTGAGAAAGCATGAGGCAAGGTTAAGTCATACTCTACCTTCCGGAGCGAGACAGGCTCACGGCGACTGGAGCGACTGGTTGGATTCGTGAGATGCATCGTATGCATGACGAAATCGTTCTTGTGCTCGGAAAACCGTGCCTTGGAAGGAGGTATCGGTATAATACAGGTTATTATTCTACTCTACCGCAGAGCAGATCGTAACCATTCTAGGCAGACAGCGACAACAACAGCTCTCACAACGGGACGCCTTCAAATGATATGAAGCACTGGAAGGGATGAATGTGAGCGATATTGTTGGCATCGAAATCTCCGAGTTCTCCCGAAATGAGCTACCTAGGGGAAGTCCTTCAGTGGTCCTTGTCACTCGGTGTGGCTCCCTCGGTGGTGGCTTCGATTTTGGAAAAGCCTGCAAGGCACGTGGCTGCAAAGAGGCTGAGATGAGCCGACGCTGCTGTTCACTCAGAAGTCCCTGTAGCCACGCTTGGAGCAATAAAGATGAATCAGTGCGTTTGCGACGACATGAACAGATGACACGGTAAGGTAGGTAACCATGCAGGGCCACAGCGTATGCCGGAGGCAAATGCACCAAACGAGAATAAATTACAGGTATTGCCGCTGTACGGATGCATGCGGTTGACAAAACGAGCGAAACGATTGGCTGCTGGGGGATCGGAAGCCAGAGCTCACTGGAGCTGCATTGTTACTGCGTAAAGCTAGCCGATGTCATAGAAGCCAAAGCACTAGCACTCAGCAACTTTTCTTCCTTTGCCTCGAACTTGTTCTATTCCCTAACACCCCTAAGGTCCGGTTTAATCAACTACACCTCTTCATTCTTTCTCTAACATCGCAAAGTCATCAAGTTGTCTTTGAGACTCTAAGCAAGTCAAAATGGGCAAGAACGACGAATTCAAGGATGGTAAGTACGATCCAAAGCACTCTGACCTCATCCATCTCGAGCTTCATTCTTCGACCGAGCGCATGTTCCGCACATCATCAGAGAACTACACTAGATCGCGGATCAAGCGACGACCGACTACGTCTTGGTGGCTCCTCGTATCGTTGTCAAGTCCTGGTTGTGCGCCCCTGGTGCAACTCACCTCGTTGTTCTGCTGGGTGTTGATCAGGGGCGAGTAAGGTCACCAGCAAGGAGGTCAAGAGGTGGAAAGAGTCTATACTGTTCTTACCGCATAGCCAGAAGCTCTCAAGCGTTGAAAGGGTTCTGCTGTCGCCCCTTCCGCTGTGTGGCGTGACACCGCCCACGAGCGCGCGAGCTGCATTGTGGTGCATGGTCTTCGATGGCGGACGTGAAGCTCGAGATGATGACAAACTGCTGGCACCACCGTTGAACGGCCCGCTGACATTGCGTGCAGGTGACGCCAAGAAGGGTGCAAACCTGTTCAAGACCAGATGCGCTCAATGCCACTCCGTTGTGGAGTCCGAAGGCAACAAGATTGGTCCCAACCTACATGGTCTCTTCGGTCGACAGACTGGGCAGGTCGAAGGCTTTTCCTACACCGATGCCAACAAGTCGAAAGCCATCGAATGGAAGGAGGACACGCTGGTGAGCAAACCGAACTCTTGCCTGAAGTAGGACATGGCTAACGATCGCTTAGTTTGAGTATCTCGAGAACCCGAAGAAGTACATTCCAGGTACAAAGATGGCCTTTGGTGGCCTGAAGAAGGGCAAGGACAGGAACGACTTGATTACGTATGCATACCATGCAGTTCAGACCGGACATATGCTGACTATATCTAGCTGGTTGCGAGAAGCGACCAACAAATAAGTATCGACCATCACCAAATAGCGATCAGCTCCGTTCCTCTCGATCGGCGGCATGTTACCGGGCCTCCGTTCTATGCCCTCCTTATCCTGTAATCCTATCCTTGCCAAACACTCGCAGTGTGGATTTGACGACCTGAATGCTTCTCCTAAGCATTGTTTTGTGAGCGGGCCCTTGGGTTAACGGGTGGGGTGTAAATAAGTTATGAAATGATGGCGCAGACACTGGCGATGGAAGAACAGACGCCATCGCAATCATAAATCTCATCCTCTTCTCCAACCATTCATCCATATCTGTACCGGGACACCTTCCACGCAAAGCACCTTTGACCGCAAGTATCAGACCGAGGTCACCAGTCGGCCGCATCTGCTTGCCTTTCTCAAAACGCGCCGCTGGAACTCACTTCCGGGAAACAGAAACCAGGTGATCCTTGCATCAGACATGCTGTCCTTGGCGTTTTTGAGGAATGTGAGTGGCTCTTGCAAAACGCGCTAAAAATGGCTAGTCTATCGTCCAGGCATCCTCGCTGCCCCAGCCATCCTCTATCCCACTCATCTCTCAGACTCTCTTTGTATGCTGATCGAATGTATTGTCAGTGCTCATGCGAGACATCATCGGCAGAAGGGGCTGGAGAAGCTTGTTCCTGCATTTACGGCTTCGCGCGTTGAAGTAAGAACAAATGCGCCCATCTGGACCACGTGCATCTTCCATTTCCCATCATCACGTTGGTGACATCCATCGTTATCAAGCCCCTCTTACTGTATATCGACGTTGCCCGTGATACAGCGGCCGTTTCTTGACCAGGTCAAGTACCATCCCAATGCTGGCCACGCTCACAGGCCCAGCCTCCCCACCTTCCTATTCCTGTTCCGTGCCATTGCTTTTGATCGCATTTTGAAACTGCACATCAGCAGAAATCTAATGCAGCATGGCTGCAATGATGCCTCACCCTGACGAACCGTCTCATGACGATATCTCTTTGGCTGCGTCTGAAGAGGACTATTTCACTCGGCGGCGTTCGCCAGTCTTTGACATACCGTCACAGGTAAGCAGATCACTGAAATGCTTGACTGCTCAGAGGTCATACCAGTACCGACTAGGGCAGTTGCAGCTACAGTAAACCCAAGTTGGCATTGTTGAAGCGAGGCTGACAAGTGCGTTCTTTGCGTATAGCACTCCGGTTTCAAATCCGAGCAAAGTGAATCCGAAGCAGATGACCGATCGTTAAGCCATGCGCCGTGGAGCCCGCCTGGGTTCCGAGCGCAACAGCGAGCGTTGAATGCCAGTCCATGGTTGAGGCAAGACCCATACTCAAGGATGCCACACCTAAGGCCACCATTCAGTCCCTCGCGCTCGAGACAAACGAGTCCGGAGTACCAAGATGCGCAAGAAGGCGATAACGATGTAACGATAGCGGCAAATATACCTCTACCACCTGGCATAGATTCGCCCGTCAAGGGGCGCTCACCAGAACCAGAAGAAATCCCAGACAATATAACCAGAGCATTCGATGCAAAATCAAAGGTCAATAATCCAAATAACTACATCCGCTTTCATGTACAGGCTGAGGTTCAGCACCAGGAGCCGTTCGTTGCAACTCTGAACTGGGTGAAGAACAAGATTGACTCGGCTACGAGGACAAAATCTTCGACATTATGGTCTGTACTGGTCTTCTTATTTTCAATATCAATGGTACGGATCATCCTCGTACCACCCATTCCACCACCAGTACCCGACCTGGTCAAGCTATCGACATTGGCAAAATCATTCGAGCCTCTTATATTCTACTCCGAGAATGGATATGGCCAAATCACCGCACTGCAAGAGACGAGCGTGGCGGTATGGGACCTGGGGGAGTCTGTCCGAAGCGCAAACATGACATCGGCCCCTATAATCGTCCGAACACTCGATGAGCTGTCTGACAGCCTGAAGACCCTAGGTCTGGAACTCACCCGCTTCTTCGCTGACGTTGATTCGGACGTTGACAGCATATTGCTTGTGATGGACTGGTCGAAAAGAGAACTAGCTGGGCTGGCTTCTGCACATGTGTCGTCACTGCCAGGCATCGTGTTCGACCGCGTCCATGGATTGCTTAATAGGGGCGGACTACTGGAGGGGGCTTCTGGCCCCACTGCTCTGGGCAAACTGCTGACCGATGTCTTCGGTTCGAGCTCGCCGCAACGGACCAGAGCAATGATGACAAGGACTTTCCACGAGTTCCTCAATGTCCTTGAAGAAGCGATCAACAGCGAGTTGACTCACTCGACTGCGCTGTTTGCTCTTTTCGAAACGATAGACCGACAGTTCCTCAACCTGCAAAGAACAGTCGTGCGAGAGACAGACACTCAAGAACGACTCGAGAACGAAATGCTGTCATCTTTGTGGACGAGACTCGTCGGTTCGAACGCTGCCGCGTTGAGGAAGTACGAGAAAAACAAGCAACTACTTGCGACGGTTCGGTCAAGGACCGTCAGCAACAAGCACTTGATTATGGAGCATCATGGCCGACTGCAAACGTTGAAGGTCAATCTGGAGACGCTGAGACGGAAGCTTGTCAGTCCGCTCGTGAGGAGGAACGACAGTGTCTCTATTGATAATGTCAGTGCTGTGGAGCAACAGATTCGGGGTCTCGAAGGCACCTACGATTATTTGAGAGATGTGAGGGAGAAGCAGAAGAGCAAGTTGATGGAAATGGTGTATGGTGCTAAGGCAGGGAAGACCAAGCTTGTGGGCGGTCTTGAGGGTATCGGTATCGAGGACAGATAGCATTGCTGCATTTATGGTGACCATACAGCGCTTCACTGGGGCTTGAGCCTATATTTTTGTATTGAGAGACAATCAATGACTTCCTTATAGTAGTTCCTGAATCTTCTGCCCTGATGCACATGAATCTTGATGCCTCGAAGATCAGGTTGCAGTGACTTCATTTGTCGATCATGTAGCGGGACAATTTATTTGCTGTATGCAAATGGTCCAAGCAGATATCTGTGGACTGTTTGCAAGCAACAGGCTCTACTGTCTCTGCCGTACATCCTGCATCGTCTCGAGTAGCATTGACTGCTCTGCCGCTCTTTTCGCATTATCTTACATTCATTGGATCCGCGACCATCACATCTGTGTCCAGTATTTCAAGTCGTCTTCCCAGCCTCAACAAAGACGCACCTTGAACATCATGCCAGCTTCCGCGTCGACATCACAGCTCTCACCTGCTGAACTGTCCTACCTCCATTCTTCTCTGTCCTCACACCCACCAATACGCCCGGATGCGCGGCTACCGACAGACTTTCGACCTTTCAGCGCGGAGACAAATGTCCTACCTAACACGATGGGCAGTGCCCACGTTGGCTTCGCAGATGGGAGGGAGGCAGTCGTTGGTGTGAGAGCTGAGGTTGAGAGGACTGTGCAGGCCGCAGCTGGCTCGGATGCCCAGAAGGATGACATGCAAATGGGAGGCACAGAAGACTCCAAGACGGAAAGTGCGCAGGGAAAGTCAAGCTGGATTAGCCTGACTCTGACGCTGCCCGGTCTGCGAGACGACGACCAGGGTCTAGTCTTCCTTGAAGAGATGCTCAGGGAGGTCCTGGTCGCACCTTCTCCCACTACGTCTACAACCACAGCCGCTGCGGCAGGGAGTCTGCAGGACGCCCTTGTGATCAACTCCCGCTGGCATTGGCGACTCCACATTGACGTGGTTCTGATCTCGCCGCCGGAAGGTTCAGCGGCTGGAAGTTACCCCCTACCGTTGCTCAGCATGGCCATCCATCTTGCGCTACGAGATACGAGAATACCACGGTTAAAGAGTGAAGGAGAGGAAGATCCATTAGCAGACGATGATTGGGAGGCTAGTGTTCACCTTTATGCTAAACCGGGAAAGACCAGATGTTTTGCCGCCGGCGTGCCGCCCGTCACGCTACTGGTTATGGTTGTGGGTGGGAACGTGGTTTTCGATCCTAACGGGACGGAGTTGGCGGTTGCTGATGGGGTGTTCGCTGTTAGTATTGCAAGAGCTGGTTCGGAAAACGATCTTGTCAGTATACTAGCCGTACGCATGCTTGAAACAAGTGCTAGAGATACGTTCAAGGGTGTGCCACGCAATGAAGGTGGGAACGAGTGGGATGTCGTGCCTGGTGTTTGGAGGCCGAAACTCGGCGGTGTGAAAAGAGCTGTGCTCACGAAGGTGATGAAAGCTGTGTTGGGTGACGTGGGGAAGGAGATTGTTGGCAGTCTAGAGGCGTTCGTCGTCCAGGGTGGATGAAGAACGCAAACGGCCGGCCATTGAGAACGAATCACACAGTGGTATACACCACAGTATTGGAAAGGCCAGAGAAGAGCTTCGAAAAACCCATTGGAGCCGTTTGCTGCAGTAGTCGGTCTCTCGTCAATTTTTGGCTGCCAACAGGCAATACTACACTATCACGTTCGCAGAAGCAGTGTTAGAAGGGCGTGGGTAGGACTGAGGGGTGAGCGAAGACCAGACGGGACGCGCAAAGATTGGCGTTCGCAGAGGAGGAACGAAAGATGCACGTCGCTGTTCATGTCGGCAGCATCGTCGGATGCGTTTGTGACGCGGTACGCGCTGTCACTTACAAACACGACACCAACAACAACACGCCTACATAACCTTCAGCATCTGCTATAGTGGTCGCTACTATTCTTCACTTCATCTTTCCACCAAGCAAGACACATTTCCCGCATCAGAAGCAATCCATCTCAACCTTGCAAAACAACTCGACTTCGACGTTCATCATGACTGACGTGCCTCCACGCCCGCCAACACCCCCTGGCTACCCATCAGCCGCCACGGTCTCAAAGTCCGCCACGGTCTCAAAGAAGAAAAAATCGAACGAGTCAAGCACTACTTCCCACCAACAATCCCAGGAGCTCGTCCCCTATATACAGACATTTAATGGCGGCGGACTTGCCAGCGGTATCCAAACGACTCTCAACGCAAATAACGTGCCTGTAGCTGGCCAGGTCCGTGCGGATGGTGGTATAGTCTCAACGTCAATGTATGCTACATCGGCCGATATGAGAAGCGATGGCATCCAGCACGAACAGCAGTGGGGGTACAAGATTGCTGGAGAGTCAGGCGAGACTGGGGAGACGAAGAAGTGGTTCGTGGCGGCCCCCAAGAGCGCGAAGAAGAAGAAGAGCAGACAGTACGACAGCGAGAGTGAGAGTGATTAAAGGGTGGTCAACGAGTGTTGATGGATCGTTGGGAGAGCTAGCAGTGCGTCTGTAGGGGCAGACAAGGAACTTTCATGCGACATTAGCGTGCAGCGAAAGGGGTCGACTCTTACTGTCAAGTGCTCTGTCACAGCGAACGCTTAGAGCTTCGTAGGTGATAATGGAAGCATCGATCGTTGAAGCATTGCACAACATGATCGCCCTTGCGTCGGTAGTTCCTCCGCACTCGATGGTGTTGCCAGCAACGATGTCTCTGTAACCTGGCAAGCACCATGCCTTCTCGACCAAATGCTACTGTGCTCGATTGTGTCGTCCTTGTTTCCCAACGGAAATGCCTGTACTGGGTACTTCCTCACTGTGTTGTGACTGACGTTACTATCTTCGTCGACTTCCGGGGCCGACCATTGTGGCTCATCTTCTGTCACCTTGCTCAAATGTTGTCAGGCTCGGACTCACTGTCGGATGAAGCTGGCGTACTTTTGGGTTTTCAAGGCCTCATTTGCAGCGAGTATGCCTATCGTATGGCATTACGAAAGTGACAACGCCATCATGAATTTTAGGGGGGGGCAGGAGATCAGATATGGATTTAGCGGCAGAGGCCTTGGAGTAGTGCCTGGCGCCAAACTGTTCCTGGGGCCCTTCGAGCCAATTGGCGCCCGTTTCATCTGACGCGCGTGTGCTGACACAATCTTCCTGCTTGCACGCAAGCAAGGCGCAGATGGCACACCAGAGTCTCGAAAGGTCACAATGCAGGCATTGATGCGAGCGGAAGTGTTTGATGCCTCAACAAGCGCAAGCCACTAGTCGTCGCAGTTGGTAGGCTACCACATTCTGGGCACTGTGTCAGGGTGACGGCGAATCTATAGTTGCTCTTGGGCTGTGGCGCAGCGTCCAAGCAAATCTCACCAAAGGATCCAGATCTATCCACACCTCGCGTTACCCCGTTCAAAAAGTCCTTAAGATCCTCGTATCACTGAAACGACAAAGCCGTAAGCGAGAATGACTCTGAGAGGGCGATTGATGATAATGGTTGTAAGAGCCTCATGAGAACGATTCTTGGCCCCATCACCGATACTCGCGTCGTGACATTAAGTACAGATGCCGCCAGGGGCATTAGAGGAGTACGACTTGTGGTCGACGATCAGAGATGGCCGCTTCTACACAATACCAGAGGACCAGCTGGTGCGACAAATTTACCAGGCATTCAAACCCGAGACCGAACGCCTGAAAGGTGCTTATGCTGTTGAGCGCAACACTCCTCCAAGGATCGAACTCAACGGAGAGTCAATACCACGGACACCTTCGCAAATACTCTTTGATGAGGACTTCGATGAGGTTAACAGGACATACTTAGGTATACTTGTTCTGCGATGGCTCATGAACGGCGACTATGCTCGATTCACGAGAGGTCAGCTACCTGAGGTACGACTGACCGAGTCGTCTTTCAATTGGCTGCGTGACTATTTCAAGGAGAACCTCAAGACTCCTACAGACCTTCTCACCTTGGTACTGTCCATGGTCGTTAACGATCTCGGAAAGGATCCATCTCTGGTGCACGACCACTTCAAGCAGGGGAACATTTCTCTGCATGGCTCGAACCACGATACTATACTCCTTGAGGCTGCACGCGCTGGCCTGGTGAGATGTCTCGACTACCTTGATGAATCGCAACGAGCCAAAGTCATGCTTGGGCTCGAACTCGGATCAGAACTGAATGCTGGGCAGCTGGCTCAAGCAGAAAACGTACCTGTCAACCTATCAGGTCTGCTAATAATGCAAGGCCAAGAATCGGCTTTTCACCTCAAGTTCATGGAACAGATGCTCGATGTAGCAGGCGCTGCTGGACACGTCTTTGCAGATGGGAGTAAAAACCTCATTGAGCCAGTGTTTCAGGCATTCAAAACAGTGCTTGATGTTTCTCTATGCATAATACGCAGGGAGTGCACTCTGCGCGAAGGCTATGACCGGGTACTCTCAAGACGGGCAAGCTTACTTGAGGATGAAGGGTTCAGACCTCTCTCCGTGACGAATCCTGAAGAGAGGGCACTATTACGGCTGCTCACTATGGGCAGAGCAGCGACACTCGAGCAGGCCAAACTGTTTGACAACGCATTCGGCGATCTGAAACAATACTATAAAACATTACTGATCGAGGGGCTCAATATTGATGCCATCAAAGACACCGAAACAGCAGTCATACCGTACTACATGCCGGCAATGATCGCAGAGACACTTAGGAGTACTCGAGGCTCTGGCAGGGAAAAGGAAGCGCTTTCGGCTCTCATGCGATATCTAGCACGAGTGCTGCACTGGCGACCAGAAGATGATGACACAGGGCTCCCACCATTGAAAGAAGGTAAAGCTGCCACTTGGCCTCAACGACTACAATTACACATTCCTCCAGCGCCCAAGGAGGGCCGGGTGTTCGAGCGAAACATGACTAAGGCGCGAGACACCATCAGCAGCCCTCAATTTAAGCTGAATCCAAGCATACTAGACGACTTGCCGCCACCTGAGGCATACCTACAAAGACGACGGACGAGTCAGTCGGTATGAAAACAGATATCAGCCGACACAATGGTTGGAATGGTGGTGGATGAGTAGATGTGACCCATACTGAGAGGGTCGACAGCTGTCCATTTTGCGCCAGCCTGATCGCCTTCGCTGACTGCTCCGCTAGAAAATGTCACGGTGCAGGCTGTGACATGTCAGGCAGGGGCTGCGACATATTCGAGCCCGTCTAGGGTAACAACGGACTCTATTCTTGCTTCTGCTCTTTCGGACATCTCTCAAAAGCTAGGACGTGAGGATTGAGCAGGAAACGCACGCCATAGCGTTGCGCTACATGGCGCACTTGTGCACAAGCTGAATAAAGATGAGCATGATAACATGTCACACCTGCATGTGGGGCGTTCAAACCTTCTCAGAGCGAAGTGAGATCTGCCCTTTAGCATGCATCCATCAAATCAGTGTTGCCGATGACCCTCCATCGACGAAAAGTCCAAACATTTAGACTGTCAATGCGCTACTCCGCACCCACCTTGCCAGCAGGCAATGCTCATCGACATCTAGAAGAAGCTTCGAAGTTCCAGAACCGCTTCAGAAGGATCTAGGCGATGTTAGAGTACTGGATTAGATGCAATTGCTCGGCTTGCCACTTCCGCGCGGCACTTGGCACCAGCACCATCACGGACTTCTTCACAAGGAAGAATTGCAGTCGTAGATATCGAAGGCCGCAGTCAAAGCCAAGGAAGGTAGTAAGATGAAAGCATGGAAGCAATGAGCATTAGAAGCACTCCACAAAGCTGCAGGTCAGGAGGACGAAAAGAGGCTATGGTCGAAAGTCCAGCCAATGAGGGAGCACAAACGGCTGAAACGAAACCTTGACGACATTAGCGTAACAAAAAGTCCTGACAGGGCCCTCCGCGCTATGGATTCCACGAGACACGAGACACACGACGACTACGAGCCACGATCCAAGTGCGAAACGGACGTGCCAGAGAGCGTCTTCTGGCCGAGGATGGATGGATGCGACTGGTCTACGTGCATTCTACACATTGTTCGGAGGCCGTCCGAGCGACTTTGTTTTTGTACAATAATATTGCATCTATTTTGCAGCAATCGACGGACCGCTGCCATGGATTATGCACAGGATTTCCAGACTACATTTGAGCACGTTCACACTGTCCCGCAAGCTGAGTAGGCCGACATATCGCCACGTCGTTAAACAACCGACACCATGGGACGGCCTCGACAGCGCGACATCTTACGGTAGAGCAACGCGAAGCCGCAAAAGCTCGAAAGCTAGCTGCACAGACATGTTCGGACCCTTTACCTGCGCTGCAGCACTGTTGCACAGTCATGCACCGAGCCATGTTCCAAAAACGGACGGACCGTGCAGAGTAGAGTAGAGTAGAGTAGTGCAGAGCCTTCAATAATCCAACCAACCTGAGGCGTTCGAAGTAGAAACATGTCTGCATACAGTACGCACTTGCAATGCCCACCCATACATCCGGTAGAGGACTGAAGCCAGCTGCACGCTACTACAGCACAGCTCAGCCGAAACCGAAACCAGACCATGCACGTATGCCGATGCTTCGATCTACGATATCTCTCTCCCTGGCCGCTCACTGCCAACCCCCTCTCTTGTTCCCTCACATGTAGAACTCGAACATAGCTTAGCATAGCCACTTCCACTTCCAGACCATGTACTTCGCTGTGCTGTGCTGTGCTGCGCTGCGTGTTCTATACTCACAAGAACCCACCCCGTCCATGGACAACACGTGCAAGCCACGTTACGCTGATTCATGCGCTGCCGGTCCACGACAGCCCATCCCCTCGTAACAGCTACACTCCCAGCCCGCCGTCGACGTTACCAGCAGCTTCCGCTTGCGCTTACTCCGGTCCCCTGGTGTCCCGTTCGTCTCTTCCTGATAATTATCGTGATTGCTGGTAGTGCCTCCTGGTCATCAGTCATCAGTCATCAGTCATCCCTGCCGCCTCGCCTCATCGGTGCTATCTCCATCAATGCAGACAGACAGACAGACAGACATACAGACAGTTCCTCACCTCCCCGTACCAGCAGCTTCTCCATTCCAGTCCATGAAACAACGACTGCAACGGTCCTTAGTATCCCATTCGAGAGAGTAACAAACGCAACCTCCTCATCGCCCGTAAGTCGCACTTCCTCTGTCTATCTATCTATCTATCTATCCGTCACTCAGTCGGTCAGTCACAGCCCCCTCGTCGCGCCACCCGGCGGACTGCCCTTTCCCCGTACCTTAGTGAGTCGTGCGTTCCTCGTCACGGAATACATAGGCCGTGCCTTCCATTGTTACATATGTGCGGGTCTCAAATTCGTCACTAGAAGTCGTACCTTCCTTGATATGATATAATATGATCTGGTTTGTGCCTTAGTCGGTATCAGTCATGCCGTTCCTCGTCGTGAGTCGTGCTTTCCCCTTTAGGGGTCGCGGCTTCGTGGTCGTCAGCCGTGCCTTCTCTTGTTACAAGTCGCTCATTCCTTGTCGTAGGTCGAACCTTCTGCATCTTCAGGTCGCAGCTTCCTGATCGTGAGGTTCGTGTCTTCCGCGAAGGCATGGTGGCACTACTTCAATACTTGAGCCTCGCTCGATTCTGGAAGATAGCTGCTTTTATGTTACCGTTGACCCTATCTTAGAGGCTACTCAAAAGCAGGTACGCTGAATGGCGAGACATACTTGGTTGCAGGGAAGGGACATATTTATATATCTACGCGGAGCATGCTCACGCTGTAGTGCTAGACGTGTCTCGAAAGGGTACCAAGCGCTTGCCGTTGGCCAAATCAAGGCACATGGCAACTCCAGCTTGGACTTCATTGAATGAGGGATTTTTGTCGGGAGAAAGATGGTGTTTGGTCCAGGAGTTCTTCACACGATCTGCCTCTTCTTGCCAGCTTCGTCCTTACCAAACAGATCTCGCCAGAATTGCTTGAAGCCATAGCCTCGCTCGCCGGGTTCATCCCTCACCTTGGCGATATGTCCCGTGCCCTGAAACTTCTCCATGATACCTCCTTCTTTATGCATGGCAACCGAGACTCGCACGGGCCCTTTTCGGGCGCGTTGTAGTATTTCATCGGGCAATTGCGGCGCAACATCGGCGTAACAGCGTGTCAGCTCGCGCGATAGATTGTAGTATGGCTTTTGTGCGAGCTTTGGAGCCATGAGATTGTAGGACCGCGCTAGGGCGTTGATTTCAGTGACGGCTAGGCTGTGGTAGGCGGATTCGGTGCGTTCCCAGTCTGGGTCACGGAAGGGATAGGCCATTGGAACGACCCGTTCGGGAGAAGAGCGAGGAGATGGTGCTGTGGCGGGAGTGGCTTGGTGGTCAGTTTGTTGGTCTGGGATCGCTACTGCGGGATCTGTCGTGGTAGTCGAGGTCTCGATGGCGTCTTGTGCTGAGCCTGTGGTAGTGGTGGAGATAACGATAATGTCTTCAGCAATCTTGTCACCTGCTTCTGCTGAAGCTTGCGCGCCTAGGGTGGCCTGGTCAGGTGCAGTTTCGGTAACCTTAATCTCGATCGGGTACTCAGATGGCTCGGAGGCAACACCTGCGGCTACCCTCTCCTCGACGGTGATGCTGGTCAACATACCGGTCGGATCGATACTGCTCATTGTCTCGGACTTGGT
>Ga0210040_10000637_pt1 | contig 57642 bp, 45 predicted proteins | sample CryGeyCG12114_NA_FD_185462 | JGI IMG/M metagenome (GOLD analysis project Ga0210040, IMG submission 185462) | Groundwater microbial communities from aquifer - Crystal Geyser CG19_WC_8/21/14_NA (SPAdes) (version 2) | ecosystem: Environmental > Aquatic > Deep subsurface > Groundwater | place: USA...
CACCATATTTGTAGCGCGTTGTTGGCCATTTACTACCGCAGTCACTACATGTACCGGTCCACCACTCTGACGGACCTTTTACCTCTGTACATACCACTTACACCACATTCATTACACCTATACTGCTGCCTCTACAGTGTCGAGACACGAAAGCAAAACTTGGTACGAGCCGTTTTCCTTAGCACAATCGTTACCAAAGGCAGGGTGGAAGGCAAGATGAGCATGTTTTTTTTGTCGTCCGCAGCGCTGTCTTGGCATCTGCCTTGCGGCCTTGGGAGTTGCTGGTGCAGCTCGCCTCACAGCATCCGAGTCTACGAGCGATGGGACTCATTGTTGCTCGACTTCATCTCCTTGCGCGCGTGCTTGTCCTCTGAGCTCGTGACCTATGTCTCCTAGAGACACAATTCTTCCCACGAACCATGGGTGCACATCAGGAGCAGGAAGGACTGAGCAAAACAAGCAACAGCAATGAACGTGATAGCGAACGCCGGTAGAATGAGACTGCAGAGCTAGATACTCAAGACGTACATACATACAACCAACCTCATGCTTAACCACCCCCTCTCCACATTCTCCCGTCCGCATCCCCAAAAACACAACAACCAACTTAGTAAGCCCTCCGACTCAGTCTCTCAGTCCCCTGAAAACTCTCAAAATCCAAAGCCTTCTCCTTATTAATCGCATGCCGATGTCCCAACGCCCTCCTAATAATCCAATCCCTAGCATTAATCTCCTCATCGACCTCTCCCTCCGCCAACTGCGGGATCTTGTCCGACCCCTCCAGCCTCTTCATCAGCACCTCGTTCTCTGGTCTGGAGAAGTACACGAGGCTGTACCGTGTGTACTCGCCCTGCTTTCCGGGCGGGGACACGACGCGGTGGATGTTGGACCGCAGCAGCCCGTTGGTGAACTTCGCCATTGCATCGCCAAGGTTGATGATTGCGTGGCCCGGAAGCGGCTTGACGTAGCACCATTCGGAGTCTTTGCCAGGTGGCAGGACCTGGAGGCCACCGAGGCGATTGAAGAGGATGGTGACGGAGCCGAAGTCGGTATGTTCGCCGAGGGTTGTCTGGCGGTCGTCCATGGGTTGGGGCGGGGCTTTGATGATGCGGACTTGGTCGCCGCTATTGCGTTGGAGGCGGTGCAGGTTGGGGAGGGTGTCAGCCGGGAGGTCCAGGTGGGTGTTCAGTTGGTTGAGGATCATGGTGATTATGCCGTGGCTTGATTGCATGAACGACTTGAAGAGGGAGTGCTGGTTCTCGAGGACGTCCGGGGCGGGGAGTTTCTCGCCGACGCCGAAAATGTCGTCTTTGGAAACGCTGGTGGTAAGGTTTTAGCTCCATGTTCTCCGTAGTCTCGTTTGTGGTTGGGTAGATGCGTAGCACTAGGCAGAAGGGTGGAAATGGCAACTTACTTGTAGAACTCATTCCTGTCGGTGCGGCCTGTTCTATCAACCACCTGCATCTCGTCAGCGGACTTAAAGGTAGTAAGATTGGTTATCTAATATACGTTCGCCCCAAAGCCTTTGTAGCCGAAGTAAGAGTTCTTGTGCATGAAATCATATTTCTGCTTCTCCTCCAACGGTAGATCATAGAGCTCTTCGCCAACCCCGAAAAGCTTGTCGGCGTCTTCGAGGATGTCGTCGCCAGGACCTCTGAGGTCGAGATAGAAGAAGCCAATATCCTCGCATGCTCGGATAAGGCGCTTTATCTCTTCGGTGTCGTTATTTCGTAGCTTTTCGAAGGATAGAATGAGAAGTGGTGCAATGGGTACATCCTCTGGGAATGGTGGCGGACCAGAGGTGCCGTTGGTGTGGCTGCCGTTGAGGTGGACACCGTTGATTTGCGTGATGGTTTCTGTCGCCATTTTGAAGACTTCGTGGATACTTGAAGCCGGAAGTCTGTTCGCGATGCTTTCAGTCTTATGATGCTATGACCAAGTTCCCATTGATGCCTTGCTAGTAACCGAAGTACGGATCGGTGCCGCACTTCTCCATACCTGGCTTGGTGAAAGGTTTCTCGCTTAGAACCATCATGCGGGGAGATCGACGAATTGTAGACTGGGAGGCGTCAGCAAACTTGGGGATATCCGATTCTTCGTTCATAGTGCATCACGCTGGACGGATCATGCTCAGGCATTTACCACGCTGCATTTGCTATGGTACATGACTAACCACACTCTTAAGATGTCCCCCCGAGGTCACAGTCGCAACAATCCTTACTTCGACATATCTCCTCGATTTCGTCTGAATTCTCCGCTCTATTGTTCGTCCTTGCAACGGTTTGTCTTGAACAGCCCCTGGTGCGCTTACGGAAGGTGTGTTATTAGAGATGCATCGCTTGCTGTGTCCTGGTGATGGTTCATGCCCATGGTATATGGTACTCAGCTCGCTGCTTATATCCCCCCTGCGATGCTTGTCTGCTACAGCCTTGATTTGTGTCCGACTGCTTACCAACGCTTGCGGCCAAACCTGTTTCCACCTTCGAGAGGCTCCCGGACTGGCTGTTTGATGAGATGAGCACGAGCTGCTTTCCAGTCGGTGCCTCTGACAGTGTCAAAGCTCACAATGGCTTTACTTGGCCACGATATTGTAACAGTCTGGAAGTATCAGTGATATGGCTGCCGTCACAGGACCCGGGAAAACTCACTGTGAGATCCTGTTTTAAAACTTCTCGCTCGTCACCTATTGCAACGTAGACGACTAAGAAGAGCTTGAGCCCAGGTCTTTGTGGAAATGCGTCCAAGGCTCGCGTGATCCATCGCGGAAGGGATGGTAAAATCTTCTCCAACTTCTTGACCACTCCCTCTTGAAACTCCGCGCGAGTGAGATCTGCCTGGAGGCGTATGTATTGCCTGTTGAGCACATTGATGGTGAGCTGCTGAAGTTTGGCTAGACCCAGCAACAGACAGTCGTCGCCCGCCGTAGTAGTGAAGGTCCTTTTAGGAGGGGGCGTCCACAGGACATCAAGCTTCAAGATGTGCTTGAGTCCTATCATAGGATTTTCCCGTCGGTGCTTTTCGTGTAGCTTGAAGTGAGGAATTTCGAAAGTGCATTTCTGATAGAATATCTTGAACGCTTCCTTTCGGACCTGCTTGTTCACACGCAGTATGGACTGCAAGCCATGCTGGCGTTTGCCAGAGCCTTTTTCGACTATTTCAATGTCTACCATTTTCGACCCTTCAAAGATATGGTCGTAGATCATATACCGTATATCCACCGCAATACGTAAGAGAGGCGGATTCTGGTTCTTCTGCCTCTTTGCTTTATGTTTGTGCCATGTCTTTCGGCGTGTATTTGCCGATGGTATCGACATTGGGATATTTTGCTAGGCTTGTGTGGCTTGAGATTCTGGATTATCAGGCCGGTTCCTCTCCTGTACAGACTGCTCAGCAATCAAATGTTTCTAGGGTCGAGGATGGATTCGACCATATAATCTGACTAGTGGAACGCTTATTTCATGCCGTGCATAGAAAGTGTCTTGGGATCTGTTGGACGAAAGAGCGAAGCCAGCGAATCGTTAGATCCTTTGCTGTATGCGATGTAAGATGTCGGCATAAGCAGTCGCCAGTCGTGAGCGGGCTGACGTGGTCGAAGCTGTTAGAGTTGCAGAGAATGATGCAGGTATGCCCGATGGTGCCTTCCTTCTTCATCTGCCAAGGTAGTCAGGCAAGCACGTTGCTTTTCCGCTCCAAAGTGCTCTAACATTGTCTTCACATCGTCACGTGCATTCTCACTTTTGCACGACTCTTTTGCTGAGCACAAACTATTCGTGGTGGCCTCGGGCATAGTTTTGTTCTTCGCTTCGAAGTAGGTTGGTTCTTAGGTTTTGTTCAAGACGGCCAAGACAGACATTAGGTATCTAATTGTTATGCCGACACGAATGGTGAGGACATAACTGCAATGCTTCTCTAGTTATTGTTAGAGGAGCGATCAACATACCGCCTTCGATGTGCCTTCCATAGCTGAACATCCGTTCAGCGGGAAAGGTGTCACTACAAGGTTCAGCTTCAACGAGAAATCCTTCTCTATATCCTCCTTACCTTGAACAAATCGTCATCAGGCTGAAAATTGATCTGCCCACTTGCTTGCGCTGGGAGCACCCCAGCACCCCAGCACCTCTAATAAGCCTTGGCTGGCCGTATAACCATGACCGGAATCCAAGCTCAGCCCGATGACCTCTGAGACATATTCAGTATGCTTTGTCATCTCATTGGAGCACACCAACCCCTAGGTAATGCTATGACCTCTGTTGTCCATTCAAGTAGTTCGGTTGAACAGGGTTTTGCCTATCTTGTCCCAACACATCTCTGTGGCTTGGTACAGTAGCGCTGTTCACGCCAATTGCAAAGCGGAGCAAGACATTATGTCAGATAGTCAGTGAATGGATGGCGACAACATTCTTTGTTGGCCGAGCTCACTACCAAGTCGAACACTAGAACACTGAACAAAGGTTGCGTGGATAGGAGCTCAACTTTCGTGCCTAGCTCAGGCAGCAATGAAAGGACCAGAAGTATCACTGCGGCACCTCTTTCTCATTTATGCCGACCGCTATGATTGCTAGACAAAGACACCAGAGACAGCAGCTCGTTTGGCCTGTCAGGGGTCTTAGACCTCGTCCACGATGTTGAACCTGCCAGCGTGTTCATAAATCCAGCAGACGGTCAAATCAGTTGCGGTCACGGAGACTTCCTTCATCACGAGCACGCGACTGCTAGATTGCTCCCAATACTCACTGAAGCTAGACTGACCAGATATTTCAAGCTATCTAAGTTTCTCCCACAGAAGCAGGTAATATGCCATCAACACGCTCCTCTGCTCGGCAGAACCTCTCTTCATCCACCGAAGAAGATGACCGCATCACCAACACTCTCCTGACACTGAACATGCTCTACCAGACACACATCCACCCACTCCTACCAGAACCCTTGCAACCAATATCAAGCAACGTCACTTCCCTCATACTATCCTCGGCACCCTATCTATCCCAGATGATCGGCCTATTTAGATCCGTCCTTTCTTCAGCTTGGTCTGCTTCCCAAGGACAGTCACAAGATGGCTCTGCCATGCTCAGTGTGGGAGTGCTTCTCATCACGCTATATATGGGCTTCCGCATTATGAACTACATTCGACGAACGATCATGGGCTGGGTATGGCTGGGTATCAAGCTGATACTGCTTTTGGTCGTGGTGCAGGTGGGCTTCTACGTGAATAGTTATGGTTGGGAGAGAGCAACAAGTCAAGCCGGATGGCTGGGTGGCATTGTGTGGGGATTACTTGAAGACGCCATGAACCAGAATCAGGGTGGTCAGCAGAGGCAGCCGCGGGGAACGAGAGGAAGAGGTCAAAACAATTATGCATATGGGCAGGCGGGTGGTAGGGGAAGATATGGCTGACATTGGACGTGAAATGGCAAGAGCTTTTAAGATGAACAGATGCATGACCGTCACGAAAGGAACGACTTTATGATAAGATTTGACTTGAAGAAATTTGTACACATGGGTATCACACATAGAAAGTCCTTACCACCAACGCCTGCGCTAGAAAACACGAGTACATTGGAGGATCATTCGTTCTCCCATGTCGGCTCATCGAGGTCAAACTCTTTCGGTTCTCTTGGTTCTTGCGCCTCGTGATACTGGATGGCATCGTCGATGTAGCTCAGGATATCTCCAACGCTTTCTTCATCGTTCGCATCCAGCTTCAGGAAGGAGACCATGCTGAAATCGTCTATTAACCTGGCAACAGCACGATTCAACTTTTGAAAAGAGCCACCACTCATCAGCTGGTCAGTCTCTTTCGGGTCTTCTGCAAGCAGGATATCATCTGCAACCAGTTCACTTCGACCGGTATCCTCTTCATCCAACAAATTCGCGTCTGGATCCACGAATTTCTTCAGCTGTGTATTGTTGATTTGTCCCTTCAGCAGGTCCATCTTGGACAGGATGTTCACGTGCGGCAACTCCATCATGATCATTGCGCTCATGGCCGAAAGAGTTCCGGCAAAGAACTTGGCCTTGTCAACGACAAAGGTTGCCTCGAGGAGATATGCTGCGCAAAGACTGATGTTCAACGGACCTGCCCGAGCCAGGAACTTGATCAACTCAGGCAGAAGAGGGATATGAGTATAGAGTTCAATTTGGCCCGGCAGATCAAATATTATGAGGTACTCTTCACTGAGCGGGTCGATAGCGGTCTGTAAGAAATCGAGATTCTGGAGCAGGAATTCGAAGCAGAATATCAGGCCTCCATTGGGCCCCAAGGACATCTCTTCCATAACATCGTCGAGGGAGATCAGGTCACGGATATCAAGATCGGGCGTGTAAGCGAAAGTGTCGGCTGCGGGATCGAGATTCACATAGAAACATGACCGTCGTACCGTCTGTAGATGCTGGATTAGAGCTGTACAGAAGGTCGTCTTGCCTGCGCCCGCGGGGCCCATCACGAGAAGGCCAAACTTGGACATCTTGAATGATCGTGGTCGCTGTTGAGTATTTACAAATTGCGAACTTGAAAGCAGGAAAGAACAGCCTGCAACTACTACATCGCGAATTCTTCAAGCCTGAGTACCTGCCTAGGTAGCCTTGCGTCACTGCAAGCATAAGGCTTCTGTGTCACTTTGGAGGCACACTGCGGCCACCACTGTGCTTTGCACACACAGTTTATAACTCGAGTAAAACGCATGCCAACCATCCGTCAAGTGAGAAGGACATGGACAGCTCAGCCCACGGCGCCGAATCGGCGTCTTTGATTTTTGTTGACAAGCGATTGACCATTCGTGCCCTGTCTCGTTGCCCGAGATAGGACTGGGCCCGAGATGCCGGCATGGCGCAATGTGGCCGACGTAAACTTTTTCTTTGAGCTCGCTCCGGCAGATTCATTCACAACCTGATTGATACTCCGTCCACGTGGGGAGCCAGTGTACCCTCTATTGACGAGTGTCTGTACAAAACTGATCGCCCGCCTTACCCCCAAATCTTCTTCTCAATTTTCACCTTGAGCTGAACCTTGGAAAGACTTGCCCGCTTTCCTTCTTCGCCCACCAAGTCGACCAGCAGCAGACAATTATTGTCCAAACAACAAAGAACCTACCACCATGAGCTCAACCACGAACGGAGTGTCGAACTCTACCCCTAGGAAGGGAAGCTTCCTCTTCACCTCCGAGTCTGTTGGTGAGGGTCACCCTGACAAGATCTGGTTGGTGCTGTGAAATGAGTTCCCTGACAACAAATGCTAACCTGCCCAAGCGATCAAGTCTCCGACGCCGTTCTCGATGCCTGCCTCAGGGAAGACCCTTTCTCCAAGGTCAGTAGCCAAGTAGATAGTCATAACGATATCGTCTAACAGCCCTAGGTCGCCTGCGAGACTGCCACCAAGACCGGCATGATCATGATCTTTGGCGAGATTACCACCAAGGCCCGAGTCGACTACCAGAAAACTATTCGAGATGCCATCAAGGACATTGGTTACGACGACTCAGCCAAAGGTTTCGACTACAAGACTTGCAACATCCTGGTTGCTATAGAAGAGCAGTCTAAGGATATTGCACAGGGCCTACATTACGACCAGGTTCTCGAGCAGCTCGGTGCTGGTGATCAGGGTATTATGTTTGGTTATGCCACCGACGAGACTCCTGAATTCCTCCCTCTCACCGTCCAGCTCTCACACAAGTTGAACAAAGCTATGAAAGATGCCCGCAATGATGGAAGTCTGCCATGGCTGCGACCTGACACAAAGACCCAGGTTACTGTCGAGTACGACCACGACGGTGGTGCTGTTGTGCCGAGAAGAGTACACACTGTGGTTGTCTCCGCACAGCACTCAGAAGACATCACAACTGAGGAGCTGCGAAAAGAGATCAAGGAGAAGATCGTCAAGAAGGTCATCCCAGCCCAATTCCTGGACGAGAAGACCGTCTACCACATCCAGCCATCGGGTCTGTTCATCATTGGTGGGCCTCAGGGCGACGCTGGTTTGACTGGCCGAAAGATCATTGTTGACACATACGGCGGCTGGGGTGCCCACGGTGGTGGTGCCTTCTCTGGCAAAGACTACAGCAAAGTCGACCGATCCGCCGCATACCTCGCCCGATGGATCGCCAAGTCTCTGGTCAAAGCAAACCTTGCACGCCGATGCCTTGTTCAGCTTTCATACGCCATCGGCGTTGCAGAGCCACTCTCTCTGTTTGTTGAGTCCTACGGCACATCTGACAAGAGCTCTGACGAACTCGTCGATATCATCAAGGCCAACTTTGACATGCGACCCGGTGTCATTGTCAAGGAGCTCAACCTTACAAATCCAATCTACTGTCAGACTGCCAAGAATGGCCACTTCAGTGACCAGAGCTTCCCTTGGGAACAACCCAAGACGCTCAAATTCTAAGAACGGAATTTCTTCTTGGATGACTCTGTTTCAACATCAGAGCATTGTACAGTTTTGCGTATGTTGAGTGGTGGCGGATAAGGAGCCTGCTTCGCTGAGCCAATGCGAACAGGCTTCTACTAATGATGTTCATGGTTCATGATTCTCTCACGATGATGGCGCAGTCGGGGCATATTCACGGTGACAAGAGAATATTCAACATGTTAAAGATACCCATTTGCGCAATCATAGCATTCAGGAGTTCGGGAACCATAAAACTGGAAGAGACCAAAAACTAGATAGTCAGAGGAAATACCGAGGAGACAAAATGACCAATCGGGAGCATAGACCTGATCACCTGCATTCTTTAAATTGTTCCCGGTGCTACACAGGTTCTGTCTGTCGATGTTCTGTACGCTGCCTTGTAGTCCTTTCTTCCTCGCTCACTGCGATGCCTGCAAAAGTGTCACGAACGTTGCTTCCGTCTCACCCCGTCGTCGGGGCTGATACCCGCGGCTGACGTCATTTTCTGTCTTCCCATCTGCCCCTCTAGCAATACAATCAGAAATGTAGATAGGCTGCTTATAAAGTTCTGGTATTCCATTCTCGCGGACATTGGTTTTCTTATCAAAACCTAAACTCCAAGCACGCCCCGAGATGGCCGAGACAACCAACTTCCATGTCGAGCAGCTGTTCTCCCTGAAGGACTATGTCTGCTTGGTCACTGGTGGGGGCACAGGTATTGGCCTGATGGCCACACAAGCTCTGTCAGCCAACGGTGCTAAGGTGTATATTACTGGTCGTCGTAAGGAAGTTTTGGACAAGGCCAGGGAGACCCATCACCCGGACAAGCAGGAAGCAGATATCAGAGGCGAGATCATACCAATTGGGCCCACAGACGTACGTTCGAAGGACGACTTACAGAAGCTGATGAAGGAGATCGAATCGAAGGAAGGGTATCTGAGTCTCGTTGTCGCAGCAGCAGGCGTGCCAGGTCCCAAAGAACCAGCTCCAGATACCAACGACGCTAGAGAGCTCAAAGACAAGCTTTGGGATAGCGAGGAACCAGAACAGTGGAACGAGACCTTCAACGTAGATGTCACATCGGTGTATTTCACCACACTCGCAGCGATGCCCTTGCTCCAAGCTGCACCAAAAGACCACTACCCCTCCGCCATCATCATCAGCTCCATGTCCGGCATGATGAGGAATTCTCAGTCACATTTCGCCTACAACGCTGCAAAGGCTGCAACAGCACATCTGTCGAAGATGATGAGCAGTGAATTTAGTAGGTTCGGTGTCAGGATCAACAGTATCGCCCCAGGATACTTCCCCTCAGAGGTAAATTTTGTGCTTGATACGTTCATCTACCAGTAACTGATATTCTTCCAGATGACTATGAAGCAAAGTGACGAGAGGAACAAGGTCCACATGCCGGATGAGAAGGTGAAAGACAAGGGTCACAAGACCCCAGCGGAGAGATCGGGACGAGATGAGGAGATGGGTATGGCGGTGATCTTCTTGACCAAGTGTGCATATGTCAATGGTCAGATACTTGCTGTGGACGGTGGTGTTCTCAATGAGGTGGCAAGTTGAGAGTAAGTTCCCAAATACTCTGGCGCTTGCAACCCATCTATGCATAGGCGAAGGTGTATCCAGGTGTACCAAACCTGGGCCCACAAGTAGAGGGGACAGACCAAGCTAGAACAAATAGAGACAAGCTTCACGCTAGAACCCGGACTCCAATTGACGCCACTGCAGTGCTCGTGCTTCCGCTTGGACTTGCTAAGAAAGTTGTTGCCGTGCTTGCGTGGTTCCGTATCGATGTGCCAGCGCTTTCATGATTGCACTCTGATAGTTCAAGCAAACAATTCTCCGGACGTCGGAACAAGAGGCAGGCGTAGGTACTTCTTCTCGCACGAAGGAGGAAGGGGATCATCGCAGCATGATATAGCCCTGCACAACAGTCCGTGAGGGACGCAACCTTAGATCTGCTTCTGCCCATCGCCATCGCCGCGGCCTATGAGTGCAGGTTGAATCATGGCTTCAACTGACTTTGCAAGTGCCGCAAGTATCGCTGCACAGACTGCTACCACGAACTTGTCTGCGGCGACATCGAATGCAACCGTCTCTTCCTTCGCCGCAACCTCTGCAAAAGACGTCGCACTCTATCCTCTGCGTCAGCTGGCCAAGATCGACCGCTTCATCTTCTCGACATTACCTCGCAGAGTCTTTCAGTTGACGGGTCTAAACGTCCTCGCTCACCGTGCGATCGAACATTTTCGAACAGGTAACGGCCCAGCAGCTGGAGGAGCTGGCGGCATGGCACAAGTCGGAGAGGCCGCTGGTGGGACATGGACCGACCTCTTCTTCGACACCTTCCAGCAGGGAAGCAACAAGAGCTATTGGGGAATGTTACACTATGTCACCTCAAGATGGGCCTTCACCTGCTTCCTCATGGCATTGATACTGAACCGAGTCAACGTGTATGCTTCGTCAAGGCAGCGCATCATGTTAACCTGGAACAAGAGATTGGCACTGCGATTCATACCCATCATGCTTTTCATTACTCAGATGTACCACTTGTTACAAGCTGTACACTGCCAGACCTCGCCGCAGTTCTCTCTGTACCGGCATGGCGATATTGACAAGTATAGCATTCTAGATTGGTCAACCGAAGGTGGCCCTCTGCACCAAGCCTCTTCTGCCATTCTGTTCTGGTCAACCGACGAGCAATCATGCGCTGCTGTCGGTATGAGCAGACCCGAGCCAGGTGTTCGAGCTTCACGAGGCTCATTTTCCCTGCTTTGGCCTACCTTCCTCCGCCTGAGCTTGTCGCATCTCGTGGAGAATTTGTCATGCTCCTTGCAGCAGGTCCCGGTCATGACAGAAGTTGCTCTATCCGTGTTCGAGCATAGTCTAGCCTTTGCAGAGGCAGAGACCATGATCGCTCACACAATCACTAAAAGAATCACCAAGATGGCTAACACCACCACCAATACCACCACTAGGGCGGCCACAGCTACGGCAGCTACAGCATCCAATGCAAGTCTGGAAGGCACCATACCTGCGTCGGGCACAATCCTCGCTATCACTGACGCAGCTCATGCTATGTTTGGCTCCCATCCATTCGACCGTATCAACGTACCAGTCGAGGTTCTGCTGGTAGCTTTTCTCTCCTGTGGTAATGCCTTGACATCTCATATCATCGCCATACTAGGCAAGAAGCAGAAATGGAGGCTGGTAAATACCGCTTTCTGGGGCCTCTGCTACATGGTCGCCTTCACATGGGGCTTTTTCTCAGAGAGTGAGATGGTACGTATGGAGGGTGGTGTGCCAAAGCCGGTCAGTGGCTTGTTGCATTTTCCAACGGTTGCCATTGTTGGCTTCTTGCCTCACATGGCAATTATCCTCGGCATTTTGGCTTGCGGTATGATCTACTTTGTCGCTTTGCTGCTTACGGCAATTTCCCTTGGCACGAACCCAAATATTCGGCGGCCCACCAGTTTGAAGGAGCGAGTAAGCATTGCTCATGACAATCTGCAGGCAGCCATACAGCTGAAAACTGTCGCAATCCGCTACTATGAGGACTTTTATACAGCATTGTTGCGTGTCGGTTTCGCTGCGCTAACGGCCGCCTCGGAGGCGGTCTTCTTGAACGAAGGACGTGCTGTCGAGATGCGGCAGTTCACTTGGCTCGAAGAAGAACGACTTGACGAATTGGATGCATCACGATCGACGAGAACAGCTGATGAAGCTCACTTCCAGATTGTGGAAGAATATGGTCTGCCAACCATGTCTGTGGACGACCGTAGCCTGCGCGCAGGAGAGTGGAAGAGTGGTTACGACAAGGAGAGGAAGCTCGAAAAGAAAGAGAAGACTTTGCAAAACAAGGACTCGTTCATATACCCTAATCCGAGGACAGACGGCGTTGGTGCATTGCAGCGGACTACCAGATTCTATTTGTTGTTCATATTCATGCGGGGTATTCTCTTTACCATCGGTGGGTGGGCGGCATACGGCATTGGCACATTCCTAGATCGCGTTGGCATTACTGCCAGGCCAGCATGGTTGCGCAAGGTCATTGGAGGCTCGCTCAAGCAAATCTCAAACGACCGGGATAGACTACAGGCGCTAGAAGAGAACCGGAAGTTCGACAAATGGGCTCAGGCAAGCGGCATAGGCAACCGTTCAAGAGATGCTGACATCGACATCGAGCACGATATGAGGAGCAAGATAGTCGTGGAAGATCACGAGAACCCTCAAGAAGTGCTTGACCAGAGGATGTATGACTGGTGGAAAGGTGGTGGATGGTACGGCTCTGTAGATGAGAGTGGTGACTACCTACCTCCTATACCGAGTATCGAGCAGGATGAAGATGCTACAAGTGTCATTACAACTACAACCGCCGCTAGCATGGCTGATGACGAGCAAGCGTGGGAATCAGAACCTGATGGGGCGAGGACACCTACACAGGGCCAGCTGTCTTCAGGCTGGTCCTTTGCCGGCATACGTCAAAGACGATCAGTAACACCTTCCCCTGAAGCACCCATTCTTGACAATGCAACACTATCACGCCTTCTCAACCCTCCAGACCAAAAGTCTCGAGACGAAGCACGAATCTTGTCATCCCACCTCAACTCAGATGACACAGTCATGACGCGCTCCCGGTACCGCCAACAGTCCCAAAACGATCGTGCCAAGGTCCTTCTTGCAGGTCGCACTCCGTTAGCACTCAACATCAGCACTTCCGCACCAGCACAACATCCATCAATCCGAGAACCGCTAACAGGCGAGGAAGAATCACATGTTCTAGAGCAACTGCTTATTACGCGTCGCGTCCAGAAACAGCGCCAGACCCATAATCTCTCGCAACAGAACCTACCTGCATTCTCAGATGTGCAACCTGCTGAGCAGCAGACGCAGAGCGGGCCCTTGTGTGTGGTCTGTCAGGCTGAGCCAAGGACTATCATTGCTTGGCCATGCCGATGCTTAACAGTTTGTGAGGATTGCAGGGTGAATCTGGCGATGAACAATTTTGGAAACTGTGTTACGTGTCGGCGGTCTGTTGGGGGGTTTGTGAGGCTGTATGTGCCCTGAGATCGGGTTGGGATTGAAGTGATATACATTACGTGTGTACACAATACATAATGCGTCAGGTAGAGTACAGTACCCCGTGAGTTGTCCATGTACTCTCATTCTCTACAAGTTGAGCTTCCCAGTGACCCCAGCCTGCCCTTTCCAGATGACCTATTTTTGGAGTAGGCGGCAAGCCTTAGGCTTAACGTCATGATAAGTAGTATACAAGGGATACATTCAACATTCGATGCGAAAGTGCGAGAGAACAGACGCCGTACAATGCTACTACGTCTCGACATTGTCGCCCTAAAGCGCTGTCTCCATTATATGGCAATGCCCAATACCTGAGCCGCATTCCCACCCAACAATTTCTTCACGTCCTCGTCCTTGAGTCCCAATCCCTCCACGACGTTGAGGTTACTGGTAACACTGGACCACTTTCCGCTTGTGACCTGGCTGATTGGAGGAAAGAACGGGTGGTCAGTCCCGAAACAAAGTCTGTCAATGCCGTTGGGCCCAGCAGCTTCGATCGCGGCTTTCAGACCAGCCTTGCTGTAAATGACGGCATCAAGCCAGATATTTGTTTCCAGTACCTCCCAGATATCCCTCTGCGGACCCTGCTTGTCTCCGCCATTACTGATGAATTCCCGCTCGTGCTCCACGCAGCTCTGTATACGGCCCGCCAGAAAGGGAAGTGTCCCGCCACTGTGGGCGAGGAGCATCTTCAGCTTCGGGAAGCGGTCGAATACACCAGCTAGATACATCCTTGTCACGGCAATCGTGGTCTCGAGCGGAAAGCCTAGAGCAAGTGGTAAGACGTGTCCAGACCGAGCGATGGTCTCTGGGCCGCCGAAGGCTGAGTCGGGGAGCCCGTAATGCGGGTGGAGGAAGATCATGGTGGACTCCTCTTCGAGTGCTGACCATAAAGGATACATTCCTGGATCGTCGAGACCTGAGCCGAGGCCTGAGGTGCCGAGGATGGTTCCTTTGACGCAGGATAGGGTCTTCAGTCTACGGATTTCCGAAATGATTTCATCGGGTGATGCGGAGAGCGGTAATGAAGCAAAAGCATAGAGTCGCTGTGACGGGTCGTTCTTGGCGTTTTGTGATTCGCATGCTGCGTTCAGGTCGTCGTTGATCTGTTGAGCTATTTGTAGGGCCGTCTCGGAGGGGAGGAAGTCAAGCCAGGGGTTGGCGAGGGAAATGACTGAGATGGAGATGTCGTGGGTCTTCATGAATTTGAGCTTTTCGTTCCAGGATGAGTAGGATGTGTCGACTGGTCGACCGCGCTTCTCAGCGGGTTTGGAGGGATCATCATCAGAGGGAAGGATTATGAGTCGCGGATCAGAGTCGTCTGGAGGCCGGTGAATGTATGGTACCTCATTTCTAGACGCTAGTAGATTTATATACGAGGGCGGGTAGGTATGAGTGTGGATGTCGATGATGACCCTCTTCGATATCAAAGGTGCTGAGGGTTGCTCCGCGGAAAGGAGGTGGTGATGGCCCATGACTGTTTGACTTGGATGTGAGTTGTAGTGATCGGGTCACGTCGTGCTTGCTTGGAAGATGGTCAGACATGCAACGTACCTGCCTATCACGACTCACGGGGAATTCCGCGGACTGCTTATCTCGACCAACCATCATGCGCATGCTGCGATCTACATTGATGTTTGTGTTACACGCTGTACAGCGTACGAGATTTAGACCAAGGTCATTCTATCTTTCCTAGGAGCTTGGAAAGTGAGTGTACTCATGGACAACTTGGGATCATACCATTTTTGATTGTAAACCTGGAAGAACCATCTTGCTGTCACCGAGGTGGAGCATCTCTGAATTTCTCCCCTACTGATTCATACGTTCTCCAAAAAGCAATAGCCATGACTAGCATCCCAGCGGAGCCCGTGCAAGGGGTCGATCAGGATGGGCTAAAGATGCCAGTCGGTGTTCTTCAGCCGTGAATAGTGCTTTGCTAAGCCTTGCAGGTCATCGATTTCTCCAAATTCCGTACTGGCTATCCCGCGCAACGCGAAGAGATTGCTAAGCAGATCTATGAGGCATTCAAGAACTCAGGCTTTCTGTACTTGAAGAACCATGGCATACCAAAGGAGCAGGTGCACACAGTGTTCGCCCATTCTGCAAAGTTCTTCGAGCGCCCACCGGGCGAGAAGGACGTTCTTGCTTGGACCACAGCAAGGTCGAATCGTGGATATGTTGCTTCCGGCCGAGAGAAGGTCACTCAATCCGAAGATGCTGAGGAGATTGCAAAACTGCGAGCATCAAACCCTGACCTGAAAGAGTCAATGGAGATTGGCAAAGAAGGCGTTGAAGGCATGCCGAACGAATGGCCTGACCGCTTTGGTGACGAAGACGGGCTCTCTTTCACCAAGACGATGAAACAATTCTTCTTGACGTGCTCAGATCTCCACAAGAACGTCATGCGAGCTATCAGTGTTGGCATGGGACTCGATGAGGGCTTCTTCGACGAGTATACTGCTGGCTTCGACAACAATCTGCGGCTTCTGCACTATCCACCCGTCAGAAAGTCGGTGTTCAAGGACAACCCAACTCAGGTCCGCGCTGGGGAACACTCCGACTATGGCAGCATCACTCTGCTCTTCCAGGACAACGTAGGCGGCTTGGAAGTGAAGTCCCCTAAGGGTACCTGGGTGCGTGCCACACCAATTCCTGACACAATCGTCATCAACGCCGGGGATCTACTAAGCCGCTGGAGCAACGATCTCATTCAGAGCACGAAACACCGGGTCATCCAACCTCCGCCAAGAGAGGGCGAAATGGCCGACGTGGAGCAGCCCGACTCAATGTTTCCCGCTCGGTATTCAGTAGCCTTCTTCTGCAACCCCTCCTTCGATAAGACAATCGAAGCCCTCCCAGGAACCTTTGAGAACACAGCCGCCAAGAAGTACCCAGCTGTCAAGAGTGGCGACTACATAGAGATGAGGCTTGCAGCGACATATTGAGGCGCGCCACAGGATAACAGTGGTGGCAATAGAATCGTACAGCCCTCATGCACCAAGGCCCACAGCCAGCTCCAAACCATCAGACCTGTCTAACAGGACATCCCACCCGATCAGATTCCAGACTTGACTTAAAAACCAATCTTCATTCCCGGGGTTCTGGCTGGGACCTTCACAAGATTCTGCAGGATTCACAGTCGGAGGTCGTGCGCCCATACCATCACTGCCAGCGCTTGCTTCGATGTCGTCGCCAAAGATGCCACGAATCAGCCGGGTTTGCAGCTTGTGCAGAACCACAGAATTGATCCTATTGTCCCGTGTGTCTTTCGGAAGATCGTTGGGCTTTGTCGTATCGTCTCTGGAAACCTGACTGCGCATTAACCCTTTCAAGATGCTGACCAGGTAAGGCGCTTCAAGCTGTGTTGCCAGCAAAGCATCTTTCGTCTCAATATGGGATACATCTTCTATTCCACGCGGGGCAGCCAGGACTCCGCAATCATCTGAGCCGTCGGGATCGCCAAACAGATGGAGTGACATTGCGGAGCCCAAGTGCTCCAGATATATAGATGCGATAGCCTCGAATAGTCTCTGATGCTTCTGTTGCAGGGTGGTAGCTATAGCTAACATGTGAGCTAAGACGGACGCGACAAGGCCACAGTTGTGCTTGAAAAGCTCGGCTTTCCCAGAATCCTTCTGTAGCGGAGCCCTGGTCTTTGATCCCCGTAGTTTGGTGTTTCTCTTGGCCAATTTCATTCTTCGATCAGCTTCGTCGAGGCAGTACTGGTGTAGGCGACCCAGGAAGGTTTCGACTACCATACACATCGCGGAAGCGACTGCAGCAAACGGGTCATTGGCCTTCTCGGGTGAAGAGGTGTCAGAACGGAGCTTCGAGAGCAAAATTGACCATACGCTCTTTGCTGCGATACAGCATTCGTTCAGAGTTGGAGGCTGGAATTGCTGTGCTGTCTTCGAGGCTGTTGTATCTTGAGCATTCCGGCAAGTCTCAATGATAGTGTCACAGGCGAGATGGATGATCGAATCCGTTCCTTCGTCGTCAGATGGTAGTTGATCCTTGGTTCGCGCCAGACCGTAGATCACCCTCAACAGCAATGCACGATCTGTACGAGATTAGCTTGAAGGCCGACAGGAGGACAACACGATATTCACCCCGATGTTGCTGTGTCGTCGAGATGTGTTGTTCTTCAGCTGCAAGGCCAGCAATCTCGAGAGACTTCCGGCGCTTTGCCTGCCTGTTATCCTCCGGTGTTGTCGAAGGGGCTGGACGCTTTCGCTTGCGAGGAGTGCATGGTGTAGCGCTGCTGGTATTGTTCTCGTAATGCTGCACAGCACATTGGGCTCGAAGACCGAGATTGTCACGCTGAGTCTGCAGGAAGAGATCATGCCATAGAGCCGTACTGTCAAGGATGTGTCCCGCTCCTGCACGCGACCTACTTTTACAAAGCAGCGACTTCCGTAGGGAAAGGATGTATGCTGCTTTGATTAGCTGAATATCGCGATAGAAATGTTTGCATACCTTCTATTGAAACACTATTTGGCTTAGACTTGAGCACAACGATGGCACATGCAAAGCGAATGTGGCCCACTCTGTCAGTAGCTGCCATGGTTGTAGCTCCTGACATTCATGCTCTGCTCTCGGTCGAGGGATACCCGTTGGCAGATGCCCACCAAGACGCACGAAGCCATTCAATTGATGGTTTATGGCCACAGCATGTATGAAGCCGGGTGGCACCTTCCATTTTTACCATCTACTTACAACCTCAAACCGTCTCGTCCTTGCTCATACTGAACCCGATGGCTCTTTCCGTAACGGACAGAGTTGCGCTGCATGACGCCAGCTCCAGATGTCAGGCATTAAGGCATTTACACTGCTTGTCACTCATGGTCAAACATTGAATGTGCCTAACTCTAACACTACTTTTAACGAGGGGTATCTTCTTGGTGTTGCAGCTCTGACTACCTGATCGCACTGCCGTGAGAACCACTAGAACGCGTTGTCACCGTCATGGCCACCACCACGGGCGACGTAGACTTTTCAAAGATCGATCTGTATGAGTTTCTAGGCCTAGCGGGTCCCCAAGTGACCAACAAAGAGATAAATAAAGCCGGACGGCAGACCTCTTTTCGCTACCATCCAGACAAAGTAGCCGCCACTCCCGAGAATCTCGAGAAGTTTCATCTTGCTCAGATCGCCATTGGTGTGCTCTCCGATCCAGCAGAAAAGACCAAATATGACCAACAACGAGAAGCGAGATTACGGCGGAAAGCAGAAGTCGATGCGCTGGATTCGCGACGGCGGAAGATGGCAGAGGATCTGGAGGCCCGGGAGAAATCTGGTTCAGGTAGCAACGTGGTCGCCGGCCAGAAGAGAACATTCTCAGAGCGAGAGATGAAGATTCGGCGCGCACAGGAAGAGAACAGGAGAAAGATTGACGAGAGGAATGCGAGGAACAAGCTGGAAGCTGAGCAGAAGGCTGCACAGGGAAGGGCGCAAGCAGCGAAGGCAGAAACAACTGGTGCTGTTCCGAGTGTGGCCGAGACAGCATCTGGCACCGAGCATGGCTCGGAACGTGCCCAAAGCGGCGAGCCAGGCATGAGCAAATCTATCAAGCTACGCTGGCTGCGAGAAGAAGAAGGGCAGGCATATGACGAGAGCACCATTCGGGAGATTTTTGGTGAGCAGAACGTCGAGGATGTCGTTCTACTCAGGGACAAAAAGAGGAAGATTGAGGGTCGAAAGGTAATGATGGGTGTCGCGGTGGTAATATTCGTCACCGGTTTGGCAGCGAAGGAGGCTATGGCTCAAAAGGGCAGGTTAGCTGACAAGTTCGAGAGCTGTGAATGGGTGAAGACAGAAGATAAAGATGAAGCATGAGTGTTAGGGTGGTACTCCCCAATCATGACTTCCGGACCCAAAGGCTTACTGCATCAGCACAGGTCCTGTCAGAAATGGCTGCTTTGATCGAGCTCAGAGATCAGAATGACCGATTAGGCATTCTCTCCACCGTTACGAAAAGTGCCCTGGACCTGCTTCACCTGGGCACCTTTTCCAGCTTTTTGGCTTCTCGAGTCGACGTCGCTGGGGCGCTCGGAAGGACATTGGCTCTCGGAACCAACACAAGCGAAGTGTATCTTCTTATCAGCACTGGGTGCAAGGCTGACTTCTAGCAGGGGCCCAGATGAAGTTTCCCAACTTGACCCGAGTGGGAGACGGTGTCCATGGAGTGGAAAAGACTGTCGTCTTTGCCGCCAAAGGCTGTAGGACGTGGACAAGACTGCCAACGCGTCGTCGATATGCCCGCCTTCCGTGGTCTCTGTCCGGCCAACCCACCCACGACACTCCAACGTGCTGGTACAGCAGCTGCATTTGTCGCTGTGGTTTGCTCGTCTCACGTCTGCTCTACCCTTTCGGTACCCAAATTCTGGAGATGGCTGACACAGGCCTTACCCAGGAGCAAGGTCGAGAGCATGGAGCCCGTGACTGGACACGGATTCGTGATATTGACGGCGCAGCCCTCAACCGGCCTATGCTGAGCTGTCTGTCCAGTGTGACTCCAAACCTGCCTCATTGCCTGAGTTCCAGGATCCATACTCGATTCGTGAGCTTGATAAGCCGATGGCTGCTCCTAGATGATTCTGAACACCAGCGTTAGCTTCGCTATAACGAAGTGTCATCTGCTTGCATGCACTCCTCCATGGTTATACTGATATAGGTTGAAAGGTGGCATTAATCGACGATAGTAAACATCGCTGAATTGTGCTACTCTTCCAGCTCAATTGGAAAAAGTCCGTAGGCGCAGTGCGCTCTAGTGTCTAGGCTTTCACCAGAACAGCTGCAAGGACGGTAACGTTCATGGACAAATCAATACTGTCTCTTCTGGTCCTCAACACCGCAAGGGGTTCGCGATCTTCTACATAATCAATTCAGGATCATCTCTGCTAGACTAAAGGGAGAAGCAGAACCCCAAGCGTTGTGATGATCTAGACAAGCCCTATTGGATGTGTGAGAAGTTTTCTTAGACATCGACTCGTCTTCCTATGTGCATCTCGTACCCAGGTATCCATGCGCCCTGCTTGCTTGTCGATGTGGTGGTCGAGAAGCAGATGCTGATTACGTAACCCGTTGAACGCGCTAGGGTTGCCAGTGCTGCGCTGGAAGTCGCGGAAGGCGCAGCTAGTCCCTGACAGCGTCGGCCAATCAAAGATCAGCAACACCATTAGAAAACCGCAAGGCACATCTGTCTATCGAACATTCAAGGCACCTGCCTCGTTACTCGACAAGCATCCAAGGCCATTGCTGGCTTAACAAGTACCGGAATCAGAAAAGCCATTGGGACTCAGTCAATCGAGACAGCCGAAGGGCAGAGACGATGAGAAGATGGGCGTCGTCACTGGCTTTGCTAGGATATCTGGCAACTTGTGTAGCCGGCAACGAAGTCAGTTTAGTATGTCGTCAAACGTACCTTCTAGCAAGCACTTCGCTGACATGTGTAACAGAAACAAGATGACGACCACCGGCAGAGATGCGCCGGCATGTACAGCAAGAAGTCTTGGGGAGGCTCCGTCGACCCCTACATACTGATCAAGTTCATCGGCGACCGCAGCGAAGACGATACAGATCCTCTTGCAAGTCTAGTAGTATTTGAATGGCAAGACGAGGAACTCATAGGGCAATATCCACCAAACAGTGACTCATTCGCGCCGAAGAACTACATATGCGACCAGCAATCGGTAGACTTGAGCCTGTGCAAAGAGGAGGAGATTGGCGCCTTCATCCTTGTGCCAAACGCAACGGATGTGTCCACGAATCCTGTCTGGAATGAAGGTCCCATACATCTCAAGAACCCCAACGCCGTCAACTATCCTATTAAGAAGACCGGCTACTATTGTGTAACGACCTACCCGTATTCGGGCCACGAGTACACCGCTGTGGTTGAGTTTCGAAATGCATACGGAGAGCTGCCAGCAGCACAGATCGCAAAGCTACCTTTTTACGGAGGACTCGCCATCACTTATCTGGTGCTGGGCATCTTTTGGGCATTTCTTTATTTTCAGAACCGGTCCGATATTCTCGCAGTTCAGAACTATATCACGGCGACGTTGATCTTCTTGATCATCGAGCAGCTGATGACCTGGGGTTTCTACGACTACCAAAACACGCACGGAAACAATGGGCTGAACAAGGCGTTCATGGTTTTGGTGTCGATCCTAAACGCTGGTCGAAACTCCTTGTCATTCTTCTTGCTACTTATTGTGTGCATGGGATATGGAGTCGTGAAGCCGACACTCGGAAAGACCATGATCTATATACGGATTTTGGCCATCACCCATTTTGTCTTTGGTGTGATTTACGCCATCGCGTCGCTCTCAGTCACGCCAGATAGCGCTGGCCCGCTGGTGCTCCTGGTCATTCTTCCCCTAGCAGCAACCCTCACTGCATTTTACGTTTGGACACTATCCTCGCTCAATCTTACCATGAAGGATCTCGCAGATCGGAAACAGAAGACGAAGTTCTTGATGTACAAACGGCTCTGGTGGTGTATTCTGGGCAGCATAATGGTGATTTTCGGCTTTTTCTTCATCAACAGTATATCATTTGCTGGACGTTATGAGGCCGACTTTGTGCCTACCCACTGGCAGACAAGATGGTTCATCCTCGATGGTTGGTTGAACTTAGTGTATCTTTTCGACATTGCCTTCATCGCATATTTGTGGAGACCAACGGCGAACAACAGGCGGTTTGCCATGTCTGACGAGGTAAGCAAACTGCGAGATGACTTGTCCTAGGATTGTGCTAATATAAACTAGATCGCACAAGACGACGACGGCAATTTCGAGATCCGTTCTATCGGCGGCCTCTCTGATGACGAGGAGGACGACCTCGAGGCCCGAGCCGAACGTAAGCTCTACGACAAGGCTGTTTCTCCTGGAGGTGAAGCATCAACCTCGATGACGGGCCAAGCATACGCGCCTATGCCATCAGGAACGAACGGCCCCTCGAGAAACCCACCGCCCGCCCGACCACGTGAGTCACTGGATGGTGAGACCATCTTTGCAGTAGGAGAGGGCGAAGATTGGTCTGATGCGGACGATTCTGATACCGAGGAGCACGGCAGGCTGACCAGGAAGATATGAGTGAAGCTGTACTTGTACCATATTAGACTTGATTCTCAACATTGAAGACTATCGGCTTTGCCTGAATGCTCGTTTCGACACGGCTACGCCTAAACTACACCTATCTGTGCTTGTGTGCCACCTACGAGCTGAAGCCTATGGAGAGCCTTCAATTCTTCTGCTGCGTGTACATTGACATGAAGGGAAGACGTAAGTTCGACAGACGTAGGGGGTACTTTGCGCCTCAAGTACAGCAATTTCCCGGCCGAGGGTGGCACCATTCTCAACTCCACATTAGCATCCGAACCGTTAAAAGCGAAGCAGTGTCGGCGGTCAGGATCTCTTTTGGTACGATGAGGTTCTGCAGCCATGCCAGAATTATTCACTTGTCAGCGGTGATCACTTTGCCCAAGTAGACCGTATTGCTTCTTTAACACTGGCAGCACAAGATCGTCGTGAGCGTGGGTGCATCCAAGACAATTTCGACGTCGACTCGGCACGCACTTGCAGCCTGCCCGGTCCGTCTGATTTCTCTAACATGATTGGACGTCAAATTCTCTAGGTTGCACAGCGCAATTTAGCAGTCACCGGGAGAGGCACAAGGTTCCTCAAACAATCCATCGGGCTGTGCTAGGGTCTGGCTCTTGACCAACGAAATCGTGCCTGAGCCACCGGACTTTCTGAAACCTGTCGATATGGGTCCTTAGCTTCGCATCGTCTAACAAGGTCTTTGCTGATCACACGCCGAGATCAACCACGTTTGGCATCTTGTTATCACTGCTTCAAGCCGTTTCTGGCCTGTGTCTTGGCTCGTGTCGCAAGCTTGCGGACTCGGCTGTTGTTAGGTCGCGTAACTGAGTGGTAGCTTCCCGCTCGCCGTTACCATCGTCCTGGTCCTTCCCTCTGTGCCGGAGTCGAAGTCTACTTCCTTCCTCGACACCCTGCTATAGAGGTGCTTGCGCGCCTAGGTATCTTGATACCGCAGTATTCTCGACAACAAACCGACCTCAGTCACTCGTTTAGACCCAACTCACGCTCGCTGTTCAACGTTTACAGAGGACTCTTGCTCTGTACATAGTCATCTTTCTTCCGACAACTAATCATAATAATATCCTCCTCATCTGGCCACCGGTCCACGGTCACCTTCGAAACCTCAGCACATTACGTCGGCTTGGATACCTGCCGAGTGTGCGACTACCGCGAGAACCTGTTAAACATTCTGGAAAAGGCATGATCGCAGCATGAAAGTTCTTGGGAGGACAATACGTGGAACATCGCACGGACCGACCCCCAGGGCCTGAGCCCTCCTTGACATGAGAAGGACCGCTTTGGTTGCTGCATCGGCAGCGTTGATCACCGGAATATATGGACAGAATTGTATCTCATTAGCAGGATCGACAACGTGTCCAGCATTTGACGCGGCGTCCATTTCAACAGATTCAAACCTTGTGGGCTTGTAGTAGGTATTCTCTCGCGAAGTCCCATCACTGAACTGACAGTCCCTAGCCCGTTCCTCCAGTACGTCTCGAATCTCGAGGACTTCGACCAACAACTTTCCACATACGTCTCGCAGGGTTATGTACAATCAAAATATGTCAATCTGTTTGGCTGCACCAATATAAACTTGAGCAACACAACAGACTATTATGCCAGGTACACTACCAGCTTCATTTGCAATGGCATAATCCAGAACTCGCGGCAAACCTGCGACCTATCCGACGAAGCTGCACAGCCATTGTGCGCTGACTCTTGCGCGGAGCTAGCCCGCAGTGAAGAGACCATCATCTCGAGCACGGAACTATGCTCGCCTCGCAGTGCCAACTATGCCGCCCAGTTAAGGGCAGACTTCACCAACTGTGCTTTGCCCGCTGACTCGTTGGGCGGTCAGTGCATCGGAGGCGCCGAAAATGAATCCAACGACTGTGGGTTCAGCAACAACCTGATCGGGCTCTGTAACTACTGTCGATCTAGTACCGAGAATGCTACAGACTCGTGTTGCTTCACGTCAAATGCAGAAGGACGATGCCAGGATGTGACTTTGCCTGTCTTCTCCTCGATTGCGGATGTTTTCACTTCAACCGCGAGCCCTACCTCTTCTCCAAGTAGCAGCGCGAGTGCAGGTACAGGTGCATCCAGTGGTGGCAGACAGGGTCTCAGCGGAGGCGCGATCGCTGGAATTGTCATCGGGTCGATAGTAGGGTTCCTGCTGTTGCTCGGCCTGATCATACTTGCGTGCATTCTGATACGCAAGAGAAAGCAGCGACAGAGTCAAGGTACTTTCCTCAACCAGCCGTCGCCTCAACGCAAAGGCATGACAGCCGGTTCATATCATCCGCCTCCCTCATCATCACAACAAGGATATGAAGTTCTACCTGGTGGTCGTGTCGCACGCATGGCGGCACTCTCCGGTGACGAAAGTGGGAATCAAGGAGACTACACATCGACATCCGACCCATATGGCGACAGTCCCGGCTCAGGCGAAAAGGCCGCCGGTATCGTCGGTGGCATCAAGACTGACCGGTCTCCCGGCACTGACACCAATAATGACAGCAGTAACGAATACTCTTCACCAGAGGGGGTTGCTAGTGGTCAGTCAGAACAGCTACCTTTCTTTAAAGACTATTATTCCAACGATGACATCCATCCTGGCGACAAGGTGTCTGTGCTGTGGGCATACCAGCCGCGTGCAGGGGACGAGTTTGAGCTCGAGCGTGGTGATATGCTGAAGGTGGTTGGTATCTGGGACGACGGCTGGGCCACAGGTGTTCGCATAGGTGACCGAGCAGAGGACTACGAAGGCAAGCGCAAACTTCAGAGAGATAGTGGTGTCTCGAATGGTTCGCATGCGCGCGACGAGTCACCTCCTCCTCCAGGTGAGATCAAGGCGTTCCCACTTGTCTGTGTATGTCTGCCAGAAGCTTGGAAGAAGACTGTTGAGGGCGATTCGTCGACTGAAGGATCAGGGCCCCCTGCCTTCTGAAGAACCCGAGCAAGATTCCTGTTGCAAAAAGAATCGTTGAGATCTAGGAAGCAACGGTTGACGCAGGCAATGCAACAGCACGACGAGCAACATGCTCCAGTATATCTACTATCATACCTGACAGTGACACGGATATTTAGAAGCAAAGATTGAGATACCCCTTATGTACCCTGTTTTGGACAATACAGTATAGCACCGTCCGGCTTCGGTCAGCGTCGGCGACTCAATGATCAATCGTCTGATTTCCTTAGATCAGGCTGTAGATACTTGCTGGGATGATCAAAAGGTGTTTATGAAGGTTCTCAGATACGACAATCCTGATCCGGGTGAGTACGTTGTCGGCGAAAGCAATCTCAAACTTGTTATGCTGCGGCCATAGTGCTCTTTAACCTGCGAGAGCAGTACAGTACAATACACCGATGCAATGGCACTGGCGGGGCACTGGCAGACCATGATGTGGAGCCGTGCGGCACAGGCCTTGTGCTTGGCGTCAAGATGGTTCCCACGCTTCCTACTCCTGACCGCAGGCATGCATGCATCTGTAGCAGACACTTTTTTTCTCTGCCTTGCTTCTCGGAAGACGGACGGATACAGTGCGTGCCAGATGTGCAAATCACGAAGCATATACTGTAGCCATTCATGGATAAGGTCTGGCTTCGATGGCTGTTGTGCGGGTATCCGAACTTGTGGTCTGCTTCTAGCCATGTCTGAAGCGTGCAAGCTGTCTTAGCGCCAAGGCCCAAGTCTGTGGTCCGAGTGAAGCGAATATGCACAGTGCACCTCCACCTCATAGCGTCCATAGCCATCCCGCCATGACGGCATACCCTGCTGCACGGCAGTCTCGACCTCAGTCTCACACCACCTGCAGATATTGTTGACAGCTTGGTCAGTGAAAAACAAAGCCTCATCAAGGTACGCAAAATGAGATGGAATAGTATCCGAGACATTTGGACAATCCTGCAGCGGCATGAAGCATAATCGTTCCGCGCCAGGTTCATAAGTCGTCGGCATGAACGGCTTTTGAACGGCTTTCATGAACAAATAACATGCGTGACGTATGCACTGTCGCGGCAAGAGCGCAGATGTGCAGTGACAAACTCAGCACGTTTTTCACTGGAGCGTCCTGTACGAGCCTGAGACATTGTTGCCTCGGCGAGGTTTAGAAAAGGCAATACGAAGAAGGTACACGCATCCTTGTACATACAAGTACCGGTTCCAGCAATCTTCCGCATCATGACTTGGATTGTTCATGGGGTGTAAACCCAAAATTGGTTGAAAGCCACTTTGAAAGCGCCGATCGTATAACCTTCGACTTGTTGGTACAAGCAGATCGGGTAGCTTGGAGTAGCCGGAGTTCTCGGCTGATACCTCTGTTATTCATGATCCCTGAACATAGCACCAACATGTTGAAGCGCTAGAAAGGGGTTTGACAATTATCAGCATTATCAATGTGGGGGACAGGGTTTTGCTCCGGTAACCACGAGACCATCTTGTGGCACGTATCATTGACCATCTAACTCCAGCATTGCTTCCTTGGCTCAACATGATAATGACTACGGCAAGACCAACAAAGCAGGTGTGTAGCAGATCTGTCGAAAGATCTTTTCATGGCAATTCCTGCCTCCAGTGGAAGAGCCCACGTGTCTACTTACAGTTGACAGTTGTGATATACGGTACAGAGCCAACAACCACCCAATCATGACTGCGTGACAACTTCGGTCTAGGCCGCCATGCGAGGACGGGACGACAATTGTGTCGTTCGCTTGCCCCGCAGCACACTGTCAGAGCTGGCAGCCGTCCTGCCTACTATGCACAGCAGACGCATCTGTGCCTCGGCGACATAAAATACGACATCATGATTGGTAGCAGGCAATTTCCGCCGTTCGTATCCTTTACCACGCTAACGGAGTCCCGGCAAGGATAGCCCAAGCACTTCGAGGAAGCTTGACCATACGGAAGATGCCTTGTTCTCAGCTTACTTCGACTACGCAGTTCACTGCCTGAAATTGATCATGTTACTGCACCAAATAGACTCTCTACGAAGTACAGATCTGAGCTTTTACAAGATCATCATTAGATTCGATCGAGCTTAATAGATCCCAACCTTAGGTTACTCCTACTCCGCAAGTACCACGAGCTGAAGGGCAACGACCGAGCACCACAATCGTCAACTGGTATCCTCCATCTGGATCCTCGCATTCAAGGATGACGAATTACTCTGCCCTCCACTGCCGCGCAGCTCAACAATACATCCGTGCCCATACGTTTCGGGTGGCCTTTGCTTGAAAACCTTGAGTACTACTCGCGAAGCATCAAGCAGTTCTGACATATTGAGCCAGTCACGAAGCTTCGTTTCGATGCAGATACAACGCCAAGCAAGCTCGTCTTGCCGCTTTGCTGTACGATCTGTGATCGCAGGTCAGCGACTACAGCCACGAAGTACGATTCAACCATACATTATGACTTGGTAAGTCCTGGCGTTAACACGGGTTTTGCTGCAAGTGACAGACTTCCCATAACCGGGATGCCGAAGTACCGTTTCGCGCTTCGATTCTTCTAGACAGCCATCGTTTATGCTTTGTGTGGCTACTATTCTTGCAAGCTCAAAGATCCCCAAACTTTGTGCAAATCGGGACTTTCATGCACTGACCTCATCGACACATAAGGTCTCTCCAGATGACTGTCACTACCCTGGCTACGAGTCTACCATTTCAGGTGGACCTTTCTCCGCTTCCTCGCTTGCTGAGAAACGGTCGCTTGTTCACGCGCATTCGTTTGCCACCAGCTCGAGCTCCAACCAATCGCACTAAACCTTTGGACGGCTCGCCTGCGTTAGCTTCACAGTCTGTGGATGTCACCGAAGGCTCTTTCTCCACGATGGGGCCAATGATGCCGAACAGCCCGTACGAGGTACATGATACTCTATCCGTGCAGTCAACAGATGAAAGCAGTTCACCTCCTCAGTTCTTCTTATAGACGAAAGCCCCAATCCTTCGCTCGAGGCTCTTTCCCTCTCCAGCTTCATTCGATTTACAACATCAACTATCGTTCACCGACATCAACCCTCGTTAAGCACACCAACATCTACCAAGATGAAATACAGCATTGCTTTCCTGGCCGCTGTGGCAGCCGTACAGGCCTCGCCAGTTCCTCAAGGTGTAACTGCCAAGCTTGCTCCCACGGCTAGTGCCCCACCAGGCTGCATGCCTTCCTACTCCGGCACATTCGGTGTCGTTGTCCAGAACATCACAGCTGGTGGCTCTGCCTCAGTGACGCAGAAGGCAGATGTGAGTTCTACCGCTTCCTCGGGTCATCGGGGTACACTAACCTCCCACCAGGGACAGCCAAATGCAAACAGTGCCAAAGTCACCCAAATTGCGGATGGTCAGGTGCAAGCCTCAACAGCCGCCGCCGTATCTCAAATCCCGGATGGGCAAATACAGGCAGCAACTGATGTTTCTGTTGCACCAGTCAACCAGATTAGCGATGGACAGATCCAGGCTACCGGCAGAATGACTATGCACCCTGTAACACAGATCGCAGACGGACAGATTCAGGCCACATACATGGCACCGGTCACCCAGATCTCCGATGGCCAAATCCAAGCGTCGGCGATGCCAGTCTCTCAGATCGCAGATGGACAGCCACAAGCTGCCAATACTGCCGCACCAGTCTCGCAAATTGCAGATGGCCAACCACAAGCTGCCAATACTGCCGCACCAGTCTCGCAAATTGCAGATGGCCAACCACAAGCTGCCAATACTGCCGCACCAGTCTCGCAGATTGCAGACGGACAACCACAGGCCGCTACCTCCGCTGCACCAGTCTCGCAGATCGCAGATGGTCAACCACAAGCTGCCAACACCGCTGCGCCAGTCTCGCAGATCGCAGACGGACAACCACAGGCGGCTACCACAGCTGGCGCAGTCTCGCAGATCGCAGACGGTCAAGTCCAGGCCTCGTCCGCCGTCTCCCAAATCGCGGACGGCCAAGTCCAAGCCTCCGCCACCGGTTCTTCATCAGCCGCCAACTCCGCCTCCCCACAGATGGTCGCCTGCAAGGGTGACGGTGTCCTCTCCTTGACGCTGGACAACGGCGTCCTCCTAGACGACCAAGGCCGAACCGGCTACATCGCCTCCAACTACCAGTTCCAGTTCGATAAGCCAGCCCAGGCCGGCGCCATCTACACCTCCGGCTGGTCCGTCTGCGGCAACGGCTCTCTCGCCCTCGGTGGCTCAACCACATTCTACCAGTGCCTGAGCGGAAACTTCTACAACCTCTACGACCGACACTGGGCTGCTCAGTGCAACGCAGTCACCATCGACCTCCTCGAGCTGATGAACTGCGACTCTTAGGCCTGTTGCCCTCTCGAGTCACCTCGCCTGGCAAGCATGCATATCTTCCTGCTTGCTCTCAACCATTTCCGTCTGCTACGTACCACGCAGCACACACTGCGCACCGCACCGCACCAGTAGTAATGACTTAGCCTGATTCCGTCATCCCGGGGTCGGCATTGTGCACAACAAGTAATCATAATCACTAAGCATCACATCATATTACAATCTTTACGACTTGACGAGAGCACTCATGGTTGGAAAAGAGTACATACAGACGTACTAATCGATGGAAACATTGAACTCGTCAACGTAACAGGAGATGAAATATGAATACTAGCCGGAACGTTCCATAGTTTTCAGCGCATATTGCAATAATGCAAAAGCTTTTGAAAGACATCTGAGATGTTCTCGTGCCAGTTTAAATGATTATCCTGAACCCACAACAGTCTGCCCTCCGTGGTGTAGTCATATCACTTAACGTCGCCGACCAGCTTGTGACTCAGGCAGGCTTGCGACCCACTTGACGTTAAGATAGATAATAGACCTCGAAGTGTACCTAACTTTCTAGTTATAGAGTAAGGAAGACTAGGAGACGATACTACCTTAAACTTAACATACGAATAGCGGCTAATCGTTAGACTATAGATGAGAAGTTAAGACATATAAGCCGTACGCCTACTGTAACATTAAGGGTTGAAGTCCAGTGGTATTCTGAAGTCTATCATCTTCTATGGCGTCAAGCCTGAGGCCACACATCCGAAACCAAACACCAAGCTCGTATTTATACTCCTGGTCTCAGTGTTTCATGTTCAGCAAGCTTATCGTGCAGCTTGTAGATTTCATCGGCAATCTACTTTTGAGCATCGGCGGACTAAGCGACATATCGACATGCAAGACCTCCCTCTGCATGCCCACACCAGTACTGCTGATCTAGTGATGAGGCTAAGCGCGAAGCCCAAATTGTGTGCCGATTGGTGCAAGATGCCACACGAGAGGATCACGCGTGCAGTGCCCTGCATCCACGAGTAGAGAGGCTTGTCGCAATGGGTGTGTTCACGCAGCTTTTCCTTCCTGGTTCCCGATGTTAGTCCAGCGGCTTTCAGGTTGCTGCTGAATCCGATGGCTGCGGCAGGCCAGAGCATTCCGAACGTTGGTTTACAAGTATTGTTACCATCACTGAGCTCGATGTCTTACACCAATCCACAGGCACCGATGGGTGCCATGAGCACGTTCCACGCTCCAGATCCGGCAAACGCTGGTAACACGGCCACTAACCGTCCTCCCTCGACGACCCCCAACCCTCCAAGTCCGGCACTGACGGCTGCGAATTGCACGGCAAATACTTCTCCAAGTGCAGCTAGTACGCAGAAGAGGCACCTCCGATGCAAGCTGTGTGGAAACATAACACAAGGCATTCTTGCTTTCTCGGCGTTACTTCTTGGGGTCGTGATGGCACTATGGACCTACGCAAGCCTGGAAGAAGCTAGAGAAGCAAACAGGAAAGCCGAGTGGGCAAACAAATTGGCAGAGTGGTCCTCTCTTCAAGCATTCAGAGAGGATTGCAGAGCACAGAACGAAACTGCACGGGTGTTAAGTCAAGACTGCTCTGTGGCACTGAATCATCCTCTTCCAAGCCCACCTGGTATTGAGACTGTTCACAACCGTCGTGCAGTCATTGTTGTGTCGCTTCATAGTTCAGAGCTAGCGTCAGCAACTCTGGATCTACGTCGTTTGCAACATAGACTGGTCTTTGTCGGGGTATTCATTGCCGTTTGTGCTGTAATCACATATCGAGCAGTAGCGCTGCATACCCAAGCAGACGACGAAGGTATCTATATTGATCACCCAAGTACGGCATTTGGGTATCCCTGGACCAGCAATGCTACTGCGAGAACCCGAGCAGTTCTGGAGCCTGCTTTGGCCTCCCAAGAAGATTCAGGAGCTTTCGACGATAATATCGTTGCCAGTGCAACCTCCATGGATGTCGCGATTGCCGCTGGCCGTAGTCATATACGACGTCGGGTGAGAGACCCCAACGCCCTGCGCTCGTCCCAAGTGGCCGAAGATGCTGTGGTTGAGCTGGATGCGAAATTCAGGTTATACACGGAGCGCGAGCGGAAGGTTGCCTTCAGGCGTGGAAGTGTGATCGCCGTCTTCTGGCACGAAAATTATGGACCGAAATTCCCACCAGATATGTCAAACAATGATAGACTTGGCCCTGGGTGGGTTTCACGAGTGAACAATGAGGCTGTCTACAGCCGCAAGAGAATCTTCGCCATCGTTAAAGAAGGTTCTGGGTTTTCAGTTGGAATACCCATATCTTCTTATGGTGGCAAAGGGCTCGCCCTAAACAGGATGAGCCAAGACCAGAGACAAGCGCACACTATTGTATATGCTCTAGGAAATACTCCTACACGACGAGAAGGAGAAGCACCGTTCACGAAGGAGCCCATTTGCATCGACACATCGATTTGTGGAGAAACACTTTCCTCCAGCAGCCGGCTTTGCTACTCAAAGCCTCAAAGCATCGAGCACAACATTAAAATCAAGCATCTTGGGCATGTGCTGCCGAAGGACCTGCCTACCCTTCTACTGGATTATCGCCAAGCGAACATGCCTACCTCTTTGTCGGAATTTTGTGAAGAGAACACCCTCGGGGCTGGTGAAATATAACTGGCGATCATGGCTTTGCGAGGCTTTCTTGCGTAGCTCTGCTCATCGCAGCGGTCGAAGCAAGCTTTGCCGGGCCGTAGCCAGGGCAAAAACCTAGTTCACGCGGCACCACTGAAGGGGGGACGACACGATTGGCGATTGGTCGCAGTGAACGGTACGGGCCAAATGAGGGCCGCCCTGCCTCTCTCATGCTTGTGAGGTTCACCAAAAGTGCCCAGCCAAGCCAGATAGATCTCCAAGCCCACAGGAGCTCGTGGGGGACCACCACGAACGTTGGCGTGGTTGGGACAATGACCTGAAAGCACTAATGAGACTCTCAGTAATATCCCACGAGAGCTCCATACAGATGCAATGTTTGACCATACGCAACTGGCATGTACAACTATCTCTGAGAGCGGTCCTCAAGCACAGAATAAGAAGTTCACAACTTTGGCTACCTGCCTGCTCGTAGTAGCTGAATCTGAGCATTCCTTGCGAAGGTATCCTCGGCGATATTTGATGCTCCGCCACGGGATATGAGGACCGGGAGCGTTCAATGATGTCGTACATTGGTATTTACCCAAGACTCATGACCAGGCAAAATGCATGGCACAAGTTGAGGCATTCCCTTCACGGACACTCCATGTAATCGAAACCGAATCTGTCTAACCTCACGGTATCTGCAAAGATGGTTGTTCTTCTGGACCAAATCCGTGCTTGCGTCAGCAGCACTCTGACAAGCTTCCGTATGCAAGATGGGTTGATACAGGGCCCGATCATATCCCTTCATTGTTGCTTTCACCACACCTCTATCGTCATGCTATGGCATACGAACAGAAACCAATTTGCCATGTACGACCCGCCAGCGTCGCTTTGGAGTTCTGGAAAGCGGTAGCTCCTCCCTTTGAAGCTTGGCTCTCCTCCAACAGAGAAAAATCGTCCACATCATTGACAAGCGCTCTCCACGGTTTCTTCCAGGGCTCTCTCCTAAGCGCGTGCCGATCGCCGTCATTCCTTTCTCAAGATCTGTATCGGAAGAGCTTCTAGGTTGTCGCCAAGTCAGATATCTGCCGTTGTGGTCTTGACTCCAATACCGTCGAACGTAAATCAATGCGCCGGTCGCAACGAGAAGAACTGCGACGGCAACCACAAAGCCGATGAGAACAGCCTGGTTGGGCTTAAGGTTGAGGGCTCTGTGCTCAGTCATGGAGCCTGTGTCACGCCGACAGTCATGTAAAAACGAAGCTAAAGCTCTGATGAGGTGGCCGCTCGACGTCTATCTGTCAATGCTGGATTGCTTTGTGGGCTGTTCGGGTAGGACTGGGTTGTAGGTAACAAAACCTTGCAATGAGGATAGCGCAAGATCTTAGTATTACTGCTTTCAGGATGGCAATTTAGGAGATAGAGTGGGAAGCTCCAAGCTACCACACCCTGGCTATGAGTAAGTTACCATCTTTGAAGAGCCCCACCCAAAGCAGGGAAAAATACTGAGCACGTGAGACCATCCAAAGGTCCTCCCTCTCCCATCAAGGTAAGCACGGCACCTTCCGTAGCAACTTCGATGCTCATTGCACTGTGTTTCAGGTAGGCTCAGTAGATGAAGAATCTGGAAGATAGCACTTCTGCGCATATTTCCAAGTCATGGGAGTCGTTTCAGAAGGGTTCGGAGACAGTTAGGAGGCACGCCTAGCAAATTGTCCATGGGTCGCGGGTTCGTCGTAGGTGTTTCCTAGCAAGAAGGTTCTCCTCGATTGACTGGTGACGCGGGACGCGTTCATTTGAGTTATCTGAAACAGGCTTAGCGTTCATTTTAGCTTAGCCTTTCTCTACCAAGGCACCAAACTCCCTGACAGCGAAGGGAACGGTTATATTCGATACGTACATGATAGCGAGACTATTTATACCACTTCATCCGGAGGTATCTGCTCGTCTGCCTGCCAACGCTCTCTCAAGCTCATCCTGCTCAGAGGTTTTCATATATTGGCCTCCGAAGGTGTCAACCGGTAATAAACTCCCATCATGAACCAAACAAAAAGTGGTTCTCTTCACATCTGCGGCTTTGCTTTCGGGAGATTTCTTACTACCTGCTTCGTCCACGTTTCGACATCCACGGCGTCCGCCATGGAAACAGCCTCATAATCTTGCATTGTCTTCAGCCTATCGGGCAGAGCATAGTAGCTCGAAATGTTGGATAGTAATGCCTCATTGTAGTTGCGTGCCATTTGATACAGTTTAAGCCACAGGCTCTGTACACCATGTAGTACATGATCTATGCTTTGTTCTTCTCGAATTGGGGGCCCGGTAGGTTGCCTTAAAATGCCTGATCTACGACCTTATCGATAACCGTGTCGAACTCGGCCCAAAACTTCGGCCGGATGCCGATCTCTCACCAGGAAGTACGTCTCAATAAGCATTACCAGCAGCAGAATGCTCTGCTCAGACTATGTCTCATGAGACTCTACTGACGGACCTCTGTGCCATCTGGTGAGTTGAATTCTACCATTCTACCTTAGGTCCTACCTAACAATATAGCCATGTGAAGGCGATCAAATACACCTGCCCTCGCTGCGGCATCCACACCTGTTCCCTCCCATGCGTAAAGAAGCACAAAGCATGGGCGCAATGCTCCGGCGTGCGCAACCCCGCCGAATACCGCAAACGAGCTGAACTGGCGACATCGTCCTCGGTCGACAAAGACTTCAACTTCATCACGAACGTCGAACGAGCGATTACAAGAGCAGACGATGCTGTCACAGACCGAGGCATCAGCATTGTGCCGGCACGACAGGTGCGACGTGATGATGCGCGGCCGAAGGTGGAGGTTGAGATAGAACAGAGGGGTGTCCAAGTAATCAAAGCGCCGAAGGTGTTTTCGCGCGCAAAGCAGAACAAGACGCATTGGGTGGGTCCGCAGAAGAGTATTATGTGGACGATCGAATGGGTTTGTTCCGATGCAGAGAAGGTCGTTGGATCTGCGCTTGAGAGTAGGACTTTGGGGGAGGCTTATATCAACATTGTTGGCAAGAAGAAGATCAAGAGGAAGAGGAGACTCAGTCAACATGATCAGACAAGGGCAGAACCTCCACCCAAGGTCGCGAAGCAGGAGTCTCACTCGTCTACGAAGGAAGAGCAAGTCCAGCACCAGCACCAGCACGACGCTCAGACATCTAGCTCAGGCGACGAGCAGCTCCTAGCCGGCATGCACTTTTACCTGCACGATCCTCGGACCCCGTCAAAGTTCAGATGTCTCATACCGCTACCGCCAGGTCAAACGGTCAGAGCTGCCCTCGAGGGACAGACAGTACTCGAGTTCCCTACCATATACATCAAGAGTGAAAGCCCGGACCAGCTCAAAGAGCCCTTCATAGCTCAAGAAGAGTATCAAAAGCGCCACGGCGACGATATACCCGTGAACCTCACCGTGCCTCTAGAAGATGGACAAATCGACGAGCCAAGCGAACCAAGTTTAGCAGCAGCAGGAGAAATTGTCCCCGAGAAAGTCTTGGAAGTCCTAGCACGAGATCTAAGTTAGCGAGCGGGCTGAAACCCAAACATCCATCGTTCATCGTTCATCGTTCAACATGATCTACCCCAACTTCCCAGGCACAAACGGATGCCCAGCCGAAAGGCCACCACAAACAGCCCAAGCCTGCCCATTAACATAGCTAGCCTCATCAGAGGCCAAAAAGAGCGCAACCCGCGCCACCTCGTCCGCAACAGCGCCCCTCCTCAACGGATTCAACTGCCCAATCTTCTGCTGCGTGCCCCTCTCCCTCGCCATATCATACATGGCCTTCGTCATCCCCGTCTCAATCACCCCCGGACAAATAGCATTGACCCTCACCCCGGACCCCGTCAACTGATAGCTCATCGTCTGCGCCAAACTGACCACACTCGCCTTACTCGCGCTATAATCCGTCGCGCCGGCATTACTCCGCAGCCCCGCCACACTCGCCGTCCCAATAACGCTGCCGCCGGGGTACTTCTTCTCCTTCCCCGTCTGCTGCATCGCGATCGCCCCATACTTCGCACACAAGAACACCCCCAGCGAATTCACGCGCATAGTATCCATGTACTGCTTACTATCAATCCCCACAAACGTCGTGCGCGCCCCCGTAACCCCCGCATTCGCAAACATAATGTCCAGCCTCCCGTACTTCTCAATCGCATCCGCGCACACCGCCTTCACGCTCTCTTCGTCCCCGACATCGAGCTTGACGCAGTGCACCGCGACGTCCGGGTACAGCGCCGCCAGCTCCCTCTTGTGCGTCTCGAGGTTGTTGTCCGCCCAGTCGCACATGTAGATCGCGCGCGCGCCGTTGCGGGCCAGCTGGTGCACGGTTGCGCGGCCGATGCCGATCTCGCTGTTGGCGCCGGTCACGATGGCCACTTTGCCGGGGACGCGGGGGCCCGTGGAGGAGCCGGCGACTTCGCGGATGCGCGAGATGTTTTCGAAGGTGCCGGGGGAGGGGATGCCTTCTACGAGTTGTTGGGAGAGGGCGTCGAGGCGGCGCTTGCCGGCGGATGTCATGGTTGCGACGGCACGGGGAGGGGGGAGGACGAGAGTTGTATTTGGTGCGGATCGGGTCGGAGGCGATGCAAGCTGTTTGTGAGGTATGATTGTTGAGAGCCTGGGTTGGAGCTCAATTGCTACTTCTGTAGGTGCGGGCTACAAGTAATAGTCGAACCTCGTTGCGAGTGGACATGCCGAGGTAAGATGGAAAGGTGCAAACTTCGCAAACTGATTAAGAACACCCGCACACCATGACAGTCGACGTGCCCCTTGCCCAATTGCCGAATTGCCGAGCGTGTTACAAGGGGGTGACGAGACGCTTGACTTTTTAAGCTCGACCAGTCCATACTGTCCACTATGCTGGTGATATTGAGGAGTAGTTCGTCTCTCAGTACAACGGCACTGTGCCCCTCTCGAACCGCGGCTTACCGTCTTCACCTCGTGAATAACCTCTGATGTACGATAAGGAAGGCAAAAACTTCTTCCCACCGTCTAGCTCATAAAGAATGGAAGCATGATCGCAAACCGTTTCTCGACTCGGCCATGCTCCTTGCCAAGTGCCTTCTGCCACACTCTTCGTCAAATCCTCGTCTTCCTCGATCTCCAGTAACCGCTCGATCGCCCTGGCATTCATCTCCGCGGCGTACAGTGCTTCCTGCTTTGGTGCCCTCCGGAGTAGTTCTACCGTCTTCCGACGGATCAAAGGATGTCGACATCTCGACCCCGTGAAGAAGAGTGGGGGTATCACGCCCATCTCGAACGAGAACGGTACAGGAGTCTCTTGGCTGCCCATCTGTGCGGCATCCAACAGAGTCTCAGCACAGTCCACTACCCTCTGAAATCGATGTGTCTGCTTATCCTGCAACATTGTCTCTGTCACATCGAATATAGTCGAGATCCAGATGCATGCAATGTTGTAGTACATGATCATTGAAGTCGAAGCTAGCTGTTCCTTCTCGCTGAACTTGCCAGACCTGCTCTGACTAAAGAGGAAGAATGCTTTGTCCCACTGCGCCAGTTCCGCCATCACCGCTGCTTGCTGTGACTTGAGCGGTCCCATCGGACTCAAGTCGGGGGCAGAGTCCTCCATATACGCGCTATTCGCGGCGTATACGACCTCCATCCCCTTGAACAAGCACGTGTATAGCCCAGCACGAGCGTCCGTCAAAGACCGAAGTTCTGAAACGGACGTGGGAGCAATACTCTGGAACCGCTCGAACCAATGCTTGGGCGGCAACCGGCCAAAGGTTGCCATCAGTACTGTCTGACGGGCCAATATCGGTACCAAAATGCCCTTGATAGTCGAGGAGATGCTGTTTGCTGAGCTGATGAAGATATTACTCGCCATATCATACCCATGCTTGAGTAGCATAATGGCGTTGTGCACATTGTTCTGTTGAAACTCGATCGTGGTCAGGAGCACACAGCTCAGTAACGCGAGCTCGGTCTGCTCCTTGTCCTGCGACTGACTTAAGCTAGTGTAGAATCCTTTGATGCTCCGCGACTGCCACTTGAGAGCTTGAGATTGTGCTTTGGTAATGACCGAAGCCGCCCTTACCGGATTCGAAGTCTCTGGGGGGTGCTCAAACATGCAGCTAATAGCTAGCACGGCGTTTCTTGCGGCAGCATGCTGTCGGACGACTTGAGGTACTAAGGACGTCCAGAACGACCCGTCTTGTGTAGCTGCTAGACATGGCGCGGCCCGGTGCAGGAAGTAGTCGAATGCTCGGCTTTCATCTGGATCTAGTTGCAGCACGTCCAGCGCAGCTGTAGGTGACGGGCTAAGACCAGGCGGACTTCGAGACGTGATACGACTCGTAACCAAGGATCCAGAGCCCACAAACATGAACTTGCTTGGGGCGGGTCCATCGCATTTGCGACCGGTATCCGTGCATTTCCTGCAACACGGCAGTGTCTCATCACACTTGACTTTGCGCTTCCTGCAGCTCTAGTCAGCAACCTGCACAAGCCATCCGCTTCCAAACTCACCTGCAGGTCAAGCAACCAAATCGTGATTTTTTAGCCATCCCAAACTCGATTTTGCGTCAGGAGTTCTCTCAGGCCGTGAGTGATGAATTGAGGCTAGAGCTTCGAAGTGATCAGATACTGGGAGGGCCATAGTGCAGTGTTGGCCTTCGATAGACTACATTTCGAGGTCGTCGGTCGCACGTCGAATACCGAGAAGATCATCGGGCGAAGGAAGATGGTGGCCTCGAATGTCCCCTGCCATTGGCCGGCTCGCCTCGAATGCCTAATTGAGCTTAGCGGTACATATCATTTGAGGTGGTCCATCTTGCCCACTTCCCTCACCATCACCGTACAAAGCTGTCAGCGTCGTCAGATATCGACACTTCACGGACTTGCGCTGCTGGTTAGATGTCTAGCGTGATTGCAAGGCAGAACTCTAACCCTGCTTACGTCTCGGACCAACCGAACGATGCCCACTGCATAGATCAAAATGTGATTACATGACGGTCTTGTGTGGCAATGTTGAATAGTAGGAAAGCACCACAAAATGGTCGTACCAGTGTAGCTTCTACTAAAGAGGTCTACAGCAAACCCAACACCGCGTAGAAAAAGCCATTGACGTGCAACACAAATTGATGTGCAAGATCACCAAATCGAGGTTTGCAGGATCAAAACACCCAAATGGTCAAACAGGCAGGCAGTGTAAGCATAAGAGTCATGAAAGAGAGATGTCTGAAAGAGCGATGTATTACCAGCACTAACTGTTTCCTGGACAATAAGCAAACGCTTCTAGTACATAAACCGAAGCGAACGACAGCATCACAATGCCATGCTATCATTATACCGTGCGAAACAACATCACCGTTTCTTCAACTGTGCTCTCCACCTCATCACAGAAGCACAAGACCAACGCAAAATGGGTATCAATCGTGAGACATGCCACCGTCATTGCTTTTGCAGCGTCAACGAAGAGCTCATACTAGAGTAATCTTCTATCGGGTTGCAGTGTTATAGAAGCTAGTGTTGGGAGCTGTGTTGCCAGTGGTTCCAGTTGCACCTGTTTGGCCTGTGGAGAAGGCTTGGTCCATCTCTCGGTTCAACCCGCTAGCCGCGCCAGATGTACCAGTGGTGGGTTGCCCACCGAGCATCTGACTGCCTGGAACGCCGGCACCAGTGCTTCCAATGTCGTAACTCTGACCGGGTGCCATGGTACCAGTAGGAGCGCCACTCATTCCGGAACCATAACCGGTACCATACTCGGAGCCGGTGGTGCCAGGCATACCAGTACCCATGCCAGTACCAGTTTGTGGATAACCAGAGCCGGTGGTACTAGACATACCCGTACCCATGCCAGTGCCAGTTTGTGGGTAACCAGAACCGTATTGACCAGCACCAGTTTGTGGATATCCAGTGCTGTACTCAGAGCTGGTGGGGTAACCAGCACCGGTGTTACCAGCGCCGTACCCTGTACCATACTCGGATCCGCGACCACCAGTGCCTTGACCAGTGCCGTACCCAGAACCAGTACCGTCGTATCCTTGTTGGCCATATCCTTGTTGACCACCTTGCTGACCATATCCTTGCTGGCTTTGGCCATGCTGGCCGCCTCGACCAGTACGGTGGGTGCGTTCACTTTCGTCTCGAAGACGAGCAGTTCTAGATTGGTGAGGCTTGCGAGTAACCTTCGAGGCGTGGGGGAGGTTGGATGACTCTCGAGCACTGCCAATACCAAAGACAGGAGACTCCCATCTGTTACCCTTCGCAGCAAGGTCCCTGTATTCGGTAGCCTTGGTAGAGATACCACCTGGCAGGGAAATGTGGGGGAAGATGGAAGATTTCATGTCCAGGGCAATGTTGGTTTGGGTGTTCTTCTTGGCCTTGTCGCCCTTTTCTCTCTTCGCAGCCATCTTCTTCTGGAAGGCGTTCATGTATCGCTGGTACATGTTGGCAGCTTCCTCGGGATCCCGCTTGGCGGTCTCCTTGCCCTTCTCAACCTCGCTGTAGATGCTGTAGGCGAAACCATCGGCTTGCTCGAACTTATCCTTGATAATCTTCTCAATGGCTTTCGTGATGGCTGGTTTCATGACCTTGAGCACCAAAGACTTGGCAAGTTTGAAGAGCAGCTTGTGGTTGGACTGCTTGACCTTGATGTCAAGGTTGTTGATTTGAACGTCAATCTTGTCGATAACGAGGAAGTGGGTTCGGTCAGAGCCCTTATGAGCGTTGCGAGCAGCAATCTTGAAGGCGAAACCATCACCACCCATAAGAATGTCCATGACACCTTTGTCGGTGATCGACGGGAAGCCTTGCTTCTTCTTCATGTAGTAGGCAACATCTCTTAGATCCATCTGGACGCCGGAAGCAGCAATCATGACCTTGTTCTCGCGATGACTCTTAATCGACTTGCGGCCCATTCGCCAGTAGTTGTCCGAGCCAAACTCAAGAGCATTGGGAAAGAGGTTGTCAGACTCGACGACCAGGTTCTCAACAACCATGTCAATCATAGGATCAGAGTACTCGATTCTGGGGATGGGAACATATCTGCTGTTCTCGAAAATGCCTGGAACAATGACCTCGGTCAGGTCCTTGATGAGATGAGGCTTGAAGGCAGGATTGCCATTCTCGTCTTGTCCAAGGTCAAGGAACATCTTCTGCATCGCGTCCCCAAAGGCACGGTTCTGTGGGTCTTCGTCGAACTGATCGGCGAGGAACTTGACTTCGTCGATGAGGTGATCGACATGATCTTTGTATCTGTCTCGGAGGAGGAAATCGCCTTTGTCGTGTAGCTGGTTCCATTCTTGAGTAGACTCGTCCCGAAGAACGTATCCTTGCTCTCGCAGGCACTTTCGGATGTAGGTGTTCATGTTTCGGAACCAGCCCTTCAACTCAGGGTCGTGGTCGGCGTCACGATACACCTGGTTGATGGACTCGAAGAGATCGTCAGCGCTGGTGAAGTTGGCAAATCGCTCGATGAGGGTCTTGAAGATCGTTAGCATTGATCTTACGCGGGAAGAATAGCACATTACCCTCAGGTTAGCCTCGCAACGCTGCAAAGCCGAGTCGCTGGCAGCGCCTTTCAGAGTACCAGTTGATTGGTGGCCCATGTCGCGAGCGTGGCCGCTATACTCCTCAGCAAGGTTGAGCAACGTCGTGACGGCTTGCTGGTCTATATGACAAGTCAGTGATCGGCAGGAATGGTAGCTTTTGGAAACTCACAGTCAGAGTGTCCTTGGATCTCGACAATCATCTTCTTCAACCGCCAGATAGTTTGTTCTCGTCGTTCTCGAGGCATCTTCTTGCCAATGTAGTTTCGGGCATTCTCACGACTGGCCTCTTTGGCATTTCGTGCATCTTGCTTTCTCTCTTCCGGCATGTTCTGCTCGGCCTTCGCCTTTAGGTTACCAAGAGCGTGTTGAGCACCTGCTTTACCAGATTCCTGAGCTTGCCCACGATCAGCGGAGGGGTCGGACGGATGCTGTTGGCCAGCTTGTTGACCTTCTTGTGCACTCTGCTTGACATCATCGCGGCTGAATGGCTTGTTTTTGTTCTTCATATCAGCTGCCTGTTGTCTCAAGCCACCCTTTGATAGATTTGGAGCATCGCGCCAAGTGTTGTCTTCAGCGGGCTCGTCAATGCTTTTCAATCGCTCCTGGTCTGGGTTGACTTTGTTCGCTGCCTCCTGAGCAGCATCACCCGCCATGTCTCGTGCAAGAACAATAGCGTCATCGAGAAGCTTGCGGAATTGGCCATTTGAGAGGATTAGCCGACCAAGAGTCTTCAGACCATCAAGAGCCTCGTCACCGTGCTGCTGCGCAGTTCCTCTGTCGATTGGTGCACCAGGCTTCTGGGCATTGCCTCCAGAGATGCCTTGAGCATCCCAGATGAATTCTTGGAGCAGGTTTCCCTCGTTTTTCGACAACAAGAGTTTCTTTGTCTCCTCGACTGCTTGTCTGACGTCTTGCACCAAACCTTGACCCTCTGACGAGAGTCGGGTAGATTTGTGTGAAAGTGCCTTGGAGGCTAAAAAGCTGTTGAGAGCGACATCTATCTGCTTGTTCGAAGGGGCCTTGCCATGAGAAAAGGCCTCAAAGATTCCTATCCATGAAGTCAGTATTGGACATAGCAATGTTTACACGATGATGCGCTTACCGTATAGTTGGAGCTTTGTGTTAATGTCCTTCTCTTTCTGAGCGAAGTTGGTAGGTACGTTGACGTTGGCCGCCATATTGGTCGTGTCGCTTTGCGCGATGAGTATGCCCGGGTATCAAAAAGTGCAGAAAACAAGAAACTAGGGTATCGTGAGTATTAAGTTTGGGCAAGTTGATATGCTGGGTATAGAAGGATGGGTATCTTGGTGAATTGGGTATTTGGGTGTGGGAGAGAAGTTGGTTTGGGTCTGTCACCGCAAATATGTGTTTGTTCGGAAGTGATCTCGTACAGTGGGAGGAGCTCCAAGTGATGATGATGTATGATGCAAGGTCAACTGAAGTGGACCCAATTGTGGCACGGCAGGGGCACGGCGTCACTTAGGAAACAGCGATTCAATCGGAAGCCTACGCACACTATCGCTACAAGCGTCTGCTGTACCACCATGTGAACAAGGAATCCAGGCCACGAAAGCCTTGACCTTGGAAATTGCGACAGAGCTTTCGTTCGCCAGATCGAGCAGGATTGTCACCTTCCTGATCGCTCAGCAAAACTTCATCGCGCGCAAGCTATGACGACATGTCAACACTCGTGCTTGCCAAGCGTCTGCCCAATTATGGACTTGGCTGCCAACTTCTTTCCCTGTGCCTGCAGTACTGCATTCTTTCCGGCTCCAGAAGTGGGTAGGGATGGTCTGCAACTCAGCCTGTCAAAGAGCGGGAAAGGACTGCTTTCGACTCCCCAGCTTGACGCTAAAGCAAGCAATGCTCGAATCGACGAACCGCCCGAACTGGCACTAGGGCGGTCACTGACAGCCACGCAGTCTTGGTGGTCATAGCTCCAAGTTCCAAGACAAGCTGTCTATTGCAGGACTCATCTACTAAGAGTTCCCAACATAAGAACAATGTGCTAGATGAGCCGCATGTGTTACTACAGGTACACCATCTGATGCCAGTACACGTGGCCTCATGCACCTGTCGCTTGTCACTAAAGCAGAATTCATGTATAGCTTTATGCAGTCTAGCTGGTATGACGTATGTGCATTGTTCCTTACCACGACGGGAAGTAACCTCCGCCTCCACTGAAGGCTAAATCGCGTCGGTTAGCATCCGGGAAGACCTGGTCTTCGAGGGGAGAGCTTGTGGCTCCTCTTCCCTCTTTTCGGAGCTCACCAGCCACATCGCGGCATTCTGCATGCATGAACAGTGTTTCGTGCCAAAGCATCTTCCCAAACACCCTTATCACTGTGCAAGGCCTTGAACAGAGCCAATGCCCGCTCAACTAAGCTTTTCCCAGTGTTTGTGCTGAAAGTCCATCCACGCACCTCACGTGCACGTCAAATCATGCTTAGTAGTGCCTCAGGCAATAATCACGTGATGGCGCCTTCTGGCTGAACGCGACATGAGGCGCGCAGAATGTGATATGGCTGACATCCTGCTAGATCTCGATTCGACGACCATCAGAGGGTTGATGAATGAGGTTTCTTATCGCCCTTGCTTGCTGACACGATGAGGACTAGACAGCAGAAAAAACAAAGTCGGCTCAGCTTCGAGCCATTGCCTTCCTCTTCACCCGCCAAAAATGCATTCAGCTCTGCAGTAAAAGATAGACTCGCATCTGTGCGCTTTGATGGGTCCAAGTCACCTCGAAGGTCCAGCCGAGGGGTCAGAGATGCAGCAGATAATCTACCCACGCCTGAGCCATCCTCCCAGCCGCACGGTCGATGGTCCTCACCTCTGAGCGATGCGCCTTCGACGCCGGGTAAAAATTCCAATGAGCTAGAGAATCAACAGGAAGACGAGGACGATATTGTTGTACCCTCGAGTAAGCGCCGCAGACTATGTCCAGAGATACACCTTGAGAGCACGCCAACCCGAAAATCATCAAGGCTTCAGACTTTCAATACACCACATTCGGGTTTCTCACGTGGCAGAAACAGGAGCGGCTTTGGCATAACAGCTTCATCCCCACCCAATGCTCTGAGCATTGGTTCTCCTGAAACGAGCGGTGACGAAGATAGTGCTATTGAGACCAGACCAGTAATTCGCCAGCGAGCCGCAAGAACTGCTGCGTGTGGTGAAGATCCCTTCGTTGTGTCCGATGATGACGTGGAACTGGTCGCCCATAGCGACACTCGTGGAGGTAAGAGTAGGGCGCAGGGTCGTACTAATAGTAGGGGTAGTGGTTTTATTATTGTTGATGACGACGAAATCGAATACATATCGAGCGACGAAGACATGGCATCTGCAAGGCGGCGTCGAAATGGCAAGCACAAAACACGGTCGAAACGCGAGCAAGACGAGATCGATAACGACCTTAAGGACCTCCAAACATCAGACATCGAAGAAAAGCCCCTACATTCAGAAAGTAGGCGTACTAGGGGTGGCCCAGTCACTACGCAGAAAGATCGCAATCGTGAGCACTTCGAGGCACTCAGGAGGAGGCGGGCGGGCGAGAAGATACCTCGAATAGCGGATTCTGACGAAGAAGAAATCAACTACGATTTCGATCAGGGTGACGGCGCGGACATTGAGGAAGTCACCCAAGATATGCCAGGACAATTTCTAAGGCTTCGAGAACGAGACGAGTCAAGCAGTGATGACGAACAGCAGCATGACAATGCGACTGAAGATGTGGACGAAGATGACTTTGTTGTGAACGATGAAACTGATCGGAGACACGGTCATTCAGGTATTCCGCTTCAATTCACCTCATTTGCCAGTAGCAAGCCAAAGGAACTCTTCATACATATCATCGAATGGCTAGTCAAGAACAAAATAGCCCCAGCTTTCTCTCGGTCAGACGAATTGTATACCCTTTCTTGGAACAAGATCAACGATCAACTCAAGGCACAAGCAGGAAGTCGTCTAATTTCAAGTGCTTGGAACGCTGACTTCAAGAATGCAATACTTGCCCGCCCAGAGATGCAGGTTGAATATGTCTCTAGTGGCGATGACGAGTCGTACCTGGACTGCGACGCCTGCAACAGAACGAACCATCCAGCTCGATACGAGTTTAGACTCGGTGGGCATCCCTATGATCAGAACACCCTCGAACCGATTGACGAGGACGATGACGAAGAGAAAGATGACGAAGAGGACGATAGGGAGGATAACGGTAACGAGAACGAAGACGGCCACAACGGCAAAGCCAGCTACGACGAAGCAGGTCACCTTCTACTCTCTGCAGATACCAAATTCTATCTAGGTCGCTTTTGCGCGGCGAATGCAGAGATGGGTCACAAATTGACTCATTGGAAATATCACCTCAACCAAGCACTCCTAGCCTATCTCGAAGAACAAGGCGTGCTCTCCGCTGAGGCAATCGTAGCGCGTGAGAAATTGAACAAGAAGAAACGAGAGAAAGAGGCTGAGAACGTAGTCGACATCATGCAGGAGACAGGTGTCATTGATGAGATGTGGAGAGGTCTCCAAGATGATCTTGAGGACGCCAGGTACGGCATGGAGGATCATGTCGCGAGAGGCGGAAAGCGCAGCAAAGGCAGGATTGGAAAGGTTCGAACGACGAATGCGACATACTAGTTGATGATATTCCTGATGTGACACAAGCTCTACGTTAGCCATAGGGGCAGGCAGCAACCACGCAACCGTAGCAGTTGGATACCCTCCTAACATCCCATACAAATCAATTCACATCCTCTCAACCACCCACACCAGATCCATCTACCCTTCACAACTCTGCAGTCCCCCTCAAATCCTTCCAGAACCAAACCTCATCAACCAACCCCCATCAACAAGGCTAATCCCATACCCCCGCACAACCCCCATCCTCTCATACCCAAGCCGTGGATACACCCCCTCCCCATCCGTCCCCACCGTCGTATCAAGCAGTAAACTTCACCCCTCGCACATCTCTCCAACTCCCTCATCACACTCCGCGCGACGCCCTTGCGTCAATGATTCGGCGACGTGAATAGTTTCCCGACTTCAGCTCTGAACGGACCTGTTTCGAAATCTGGTCTATACAACGAGACGACGCCCGCAACTTCGTAGTTGCATTCGTATTCGTGTTCGTGTTCGTGTGCTGCGACATCGAGCGAGATCGTTGGGGCCGAGACTGGGGAATTACTGTACTGTCAGCGGCGGAGACGGGGTCAGGGACGGTTGCGGTCTGGGCAGGAGTTGGGCGATGATGTGGCGGGTTCCTTGGCGGACTTGGCCGGTAGGTCAGCATTTTGGGGCGCGAGAGGGGTGGGAGGTAGGTTGCTAGGGTGCCGTTGTGGAGGATGCAGTGGGCGTGGAGATGGACTATGCCGGCGAAGATGGTTTGGTGGTGCGGTGTTGAAGGGGTTAGGAGGATGGGGGTGGTGGGCTCTATGGTGGGTGGCATGGTGATACTGTGTTGTAGGGTTGTGGGACGGGGATTGATCTTAGTCTGGGGCGGCGGTTGTGCTGTAGGAGTCGGTTGAGATGTGCGTGTGTCTTAGACTGGCTTTCGAGAGAGGAGAAAGCTGACAGTTAGAAATGTAAATGGCTTAGACTTGTATAGGGAGCTGACATTGAATTCGCTGATCTACGTGAATTTTTGAGGTTCAACTGCATTTAGGCATTTTATACACTTCGATACCTTTCCCCTAATATCTTGCATACGCGGCAGGCGGGCCATGAAACAGTGCCATATGACGACGCGACTCGCTCTCCGCTGCTGCCAGAATGCATGAGCAGGGATAGGTCCATACAGCCTTTTTACACTATTGGTCAGGCATCGTCAACATGTTGCGATTGCGTACAGCGTATAAAGGTAATTTCTGTATGTGGAATAGCGCTGGCTCAGCCAAGCTTTGCCTGAATGAGTAGCTGTTGGAGGGACCTGTGAGCCTCGCGTGGTAAACGCCCCTACAAAGCCTTCTTGTATCTGCAATAAGCTGAGGGAAAATAGAGGTAGTAGAAGATGCACCGGTGGTATGCTATCTATGTAGTCTTTGTACAGATTCTATCCTTGTATGCCCATGAAGTCGTATCATCTAACAGTGGGTATCGTTCTATTGCATGCTCCAACGCTGACCATAACTCCTTCGCGTCTCAATGCTGTACATCAATGCTACCTTTCACAAATCGTGTCGAGCGTGCTTCGACTTCTTCCGAATGGACTCCCCATACTTGAACAGGACGAACGGAATCGGTATGAATGCAATCGAGATGAAAGCGAGCGTCGAGGATGCCCAGTCCACGCCTAGATAGTTGTACATCTGAGTTGCGAATAACGGAAAGCCCGCACCGAAGCAGGACCGGAAGAAGTCGTTACCAGCCAAAACACTGGCAGCATACTCTGGGTATGCGTCAGAAAGGTAGTTGAGCACCGAATTGAACAGCAGAAATGCACCGATCGAAAACCATGCGCTGCCGATGATAGGCATGATCCAGTGTGTGCGTCCCGCAGACCAACCAAACCAGAAAAGGCATATGGGGATGGCAAAAGCACCGACAAAGGACGGTGGTAGTCGCCACTCAGGTTTGAGCTCTCCATTTTCATCGAACTTAGGCTCGATGTACTTGTGCTGATACCAGACGAATGGTGGCAGAACAACGAAGACGCCGATGAAGATACCGAGAAATGCCAAGCCTTCGAGACCGAGGTTGAATCCGTATATCTGTATGAAGACGATCGGAAATGATTCAAACCAGATGTAAAGCAAGCCGTAAATTAGAGCGATGTACATGTTGAGGCAGAAGCAGATCGGCTCGCCAATGGAGAGTGTGAAGGGTCGCACCAAGGTCATCACAACAATGTCCTTGCCCATCATCGATTCGCCCTGAAGCTCAGGCTCCGAGATAAGTTTGTCGTTTCCAGTAAGTTTGCGTAGTCGTCGCGTTCGTCGGTAGAGGATATTAGCGGACGACGTCTCTGGTAGGAACACGATGAGGAGGGCTAGACAGAAGCCGCTGAGCCACATCAGCTCCCATATCGTCCACCTCCAATTCCTGTGTTGTGCTGCGAAACCACCAACCAATGGACCTAAAGAGTTGGATATTAGCGGCTTTTCATGGCTATCATGTATCAGCTTGAGCTCACCTAACGTCGGACCGGATACAGCGCCAATCCCCCAGACTGCCATGCCATATGTTCGTTTCTTGGGGCTATACATATCGCCAATCGAGGCCCCACCGGTCGCTAGGGATGGAGAGCCAATAAAGCCAGTGAGAAACCGGAAGGCGAGTAGCATGCCGAAGTTGACCGCCAGAGCAGTGGGCACCTGAAAGATGACGAAGACCACGAGCGTACCGATATAAACAGGGTTCCGGCCGATCTGAGGTATTTCTGACATAGGCGCCCAGACCATGGGGCCAAAGGCATACCCAAGGACGAACAAAGTTAATCCCAACACAGACGCGGTCCTGCTGACGCCAAACTCTCTCGATACACCTTCGATACCAGCCGAGTAGATCGCTGAGCCAATGTATACGGAGAACGTCAAGAAACCTGGAAGCGCATGAGTTAGAGCTGCGAAGAATACAAGGAGCAGATACCACACTTACAGATGCAAAAGGTGACCCAGATACGCTTGAACCTGCTCCAGTTTCGAGGATTCTCCGGATCATCTGGTCCATACCAATCGACCAGGTGGACATCCCTGCCCTTTTCTGGATCGACACGTTTGCCAGATACCTCGTTGACTTGTTGATCTCGGTCAACGACGGTTGAGCCTGAGCTCGTGGACCTCGCTTGTGAGTCGTCTGTATCTTGCTCTTCCAGCTTCTCATCGTTTGGTGGCGTGGGCTGACCATGCTTCGCCATGTTGCCAGATTTCTCCTCGTGAACGTACTTCTTCCATAGTTCGGGATTCTTCTCTTCCTCATACAGTAGTACCTTGTTACCGGTCACAAGTCGCAGAAAGTGCCCAAGCACTGTGTCGCGTATGAGCTCGGCCATATTGGGTAGGCAGAGAGATAGGAGACAAACAATGCAACTCAAGAATTGGCAAGGCGCTTACCGGTAATCAAGCACACAGGCGCCCCGGCAGAATCTTACCTATATACGACACCGGGGCGGACTCATATTGACGATATTTGGACTCCCAACAGACGTCACGTTTATGCTTCTGCGGAAGTATTTCTCACGACTGCACTCAGAGATCTAGCAATCTGCCGAACTGGGTCCGGGAGTATAGGAACCGAATGTTGAAGATTTGAAGTTCATCGGAGCATTCGGCGCAGAGAAGGCAGATCTACGCTGCAAAGACGATCTCGTCGATTGGTCAAGGAGACGGCGGCCGGCTCGTCGATCAGCGGAAATGCAGTTGCGTACCAGTAAACTCATGCTGTTGATGCAAATAGACATCAGATCTATGACGAGCTGTGGACCAAGGCTGTTTTGCATGGGCTTGGCAGCTTAATAACAGCATCGATGGAGTTCGGCTTTACCTACTAGTAGATGGATGGTCATGAGCTCCTAGACTTGAGCCTCATTTAGCCAGACGGCCAGCTTTGAATCGCTCCCAAACAAAGCAAAGCAGTCACAATGAGTACCAAGTAATATGGATACATATGCTGCTCACAGCGGGATGTGAGATGCACGAAAGGTTTCGGAACAGGGATAAACACAAGTCATAGATTTGGTGATTCTAACCTAGCCAACAGCCTTACAAGATCACGTGCCCGGACTTCCAGCCTCGTCGTGCCTGGCCGTAGAAGAGTTCTTCGATCTCCCCAAACCATTTTACCTACTTTTGCTATCCAAGGTTAGTATTGTCAAATCGGCCCCTACCATTGAAACACATGCTGATTCCTTCTCAGTGCAAGGGCATTACGTACATCAGTGAGGACTCGTCCGAGATTACGTTTTTGCTAGTTGAAAACTACAACTATGACTGCTCTTGTTGGTCTTCGGATCGGCAAGGAATTTTTGCAAGAACCAATCTACCTCTTTTCATTGCTATCTGCGCCTTGAGCGCAAAGGTAAGGAAGAGCTGGTCGTATCTTCGTCACTCCGAGACTGCCCACCCATGGACACATCGCTCTCGACGAAGACGATTACGGGTGGCGCAACCGATCATGTGCTGCTCGCGTCTGAGTGATTACAACCATTGCAGCAAAGCCGGCATGTTACGACAGCACTGCGATATAGTGACCGATGACCGAGAGATTTAAGAGACATGACAACAACGCGCTGGTTCAGGTCGACCATGGAGGAAAGAGCTGAACACACAGTAGCTGGTGCTATGGTATGGTCGAGTTGAGAGTTTCCCAGCCAAAGAGCAGATAAAAGACAGTTACGCCGCGCTATGCCTCGATTCTAATGTACAATGGTGATCAACTTCTCGTTCATATGTGGAAGCTTATTGCCCGTCCTTCACCACCTTTACCTCCTGTTGGTCCTTCGCGTTCCCTCCAAAGAACTTCCTCCACCCAACCTGCACCCAGAAGATAGTCTCCGCAGTACTCAGAATACAGAACGCAATGATGATAACGACCTTGACCGGTCGAGGTGCGGCCTTAATGGTTGCTATGAGGGTCGAGCCAGAGTCTGGTGGGTGGTGCTTGGCCTTGTGAGCATGAGAAGGATCCTGCTGATGTGTCTCGGCGGGGGCTCTCAGGATGGATTGCCGGGAGAAGTGGCGTGCTGGGAGGAAAGACGCCGACGGAACGTTCGAAGAATGGAGTTCGTGTCCCAATCGTCGCGTAGCATGTCGCGGTTGGGCGAGCAGGATCTTGCGAAACATGGCAGCATCCGATCTAGGATATATCATGCAAGTGCAGGAGCGAGACTTGGATTGCTTGAAGGTATACTGTTGATCGCTGTGCTCTGTGTCTGAAGTCTCTACGATAGTTGTTCGAGAATGCCGTTGAGCAACTCGCGTGCGAACTTACGAACCTACGAAGCATATTATATGCCTTTGAAACAAAGCGTTGCATCTTGACTCACTTTTCTCATCCCATCGACGCTACTTGTTGCTTGGTTGCAGGGCTCGCGGAGCCGGCGCTCAAGTATGTCTCCGATTTGACGCAAGTACAGGGCATATGTTGCTGGTGCTTCGGGTCGAAGCGTTTTACCTGTTAGGGACCATCACCCCTGCGCTTCCTTGCGCGACACTTCGGACCATCTTTCACGAGCCACATTGCTTCCGCTATGCTCGAGTGAAGCAGATTAACAATCTGTCGCGAGGGTATGTACTCTTCGCGACAAGATGCTGCCTAGTCTTGCCGCACGATATTCTAGGCACCCCGTAGTATCCTAGGTGTACGGCAACCTCACGTCATAGGCGTTTCTCGGGCACAGCTTTAATCGAAGAGGACGTCACCGGTAGAGGCATCGCCTAACGCGTCTTGCCTTACCAAGAACCTCAACGGACTCGACAACTTCTCAACCCCTCTGTTCCACTGATCATGTAAGAACGAGCTACGTATTAGATCTGTCCATGTCCGGCCATATACAAGCTTCAGCAAACTATTTGGTGCAAGCACTCGACTACGCCACAATTTTTTCGTTACGAGAGACACACGGCGCTGTATACCACATTCAGTGCCCAGTCAACAACATCAAGCCAAGAATGGTCTTACGGGCGCCACGGCCGCCGTGGTATACCAAAGGACCTGATTCTACCAATGAGAGCATGCATACTAATATTCGCTAGGAGAAGACGTTTGGACGTTGCGCTTGACCTGGCATACCATATTGGCACGCTGTCTAGAATCTTTTAACCTCGTTTGATCTGCCTGCCAGCTTCAGACTCTCTACCTTTTCTGACTACACTTCTCACTGACTGTGTGCGGTCACTTTAATACTTCCTCGCCCTGAGTGGCGGAGGATTAGTTTCGAGATACCTCACAGCATCCTCGCGGGAGGGCGCGCTCCCTCCCGCCTCCCCCCATCCTACAACATGATCGAACGTCTCACATAAATGGTCGCTCTTCTACAACCACAGACTTTCATTATGGTTCAACTCAATTTCTGGAAACCGACGACTACCCACTCTCACATAACATGATTGTGCTGTATGCAATGTTGACTGAACCCAGTCATAAACTCCGGCCAACAAGCGATCCGCCTCCAGCCTCACGCCCGCAGGATCGACCCAAACCCAGCTTGTCACTAGAATCGCATACAAGCAACAGTGTGTTTACAACATCATTGCGATTGACAAGCTCGCCGTCCACGACATACTCGACATCCTCCTCGGAGCAGACTTGCAATGTGTGCGGGCAAGAATTTCGATTGCCCTCTCAGCTCCGGTAGGCATATGGCTTAAAGTATCTACGCATGATAACTTACACGAGCATAGGAAGCATCATAATAAGCACCTCAAGCCCAAAAGGTGTTGCTATTGCACTGAAAGTTTCGAGGACAATCCCCATCGCAAACGGCACGTACGACAAGCACATCCGGAGCACGCCGACGAACTCTACTACTGCCCGGTCAGCGAGTGTAAGCGTTCGCTTCAACCCTTTCCCCGCCGAGACGTCCGCGACAGTCATGTCAGAACAATGCATCCTAACAATCCATGGACGTCGTCCGTCAAAACCAGAAAAAGATCGAGACCAGAAGAAACCTGAGAAGAGTGACCCTGAAGCACGACAAGCCTTGGTGGCTGTCCACGGCGCAGTGGATATGCTCATCTTGTGCAAGTCTGTTTCAGCTATTGGTCGTTCAACAGAACCATCGAATCCACGAACCACTAGTTGCTGTGTCTCAAAAGGGATGATCCATTCATTTGGAACTATTGCCAGAGACAGCATCGGTGATCAAGAATTTATCGTGGTCGGTCGGCCACACAACTGAGTCACAGTGTCGCCAGAAGGGCCCGCTAAGCGTTGTGCGGGAACCACCTCTTCTGGCGAGATCAAGTACTGTCTTCAACAGGGGGGCTTGATTCGGTTGATAGCAATAATCCCTTGCCCCTTCACATACGTTACACGGAATTCCAGGCGCCACTGGATACCTATCAACGTTAGGACGTTCGTAAGCAACATCTCGGGTACGAGATTCGACGTCTCCTGTCAGGAGTTGGACCCGCCGCCGGAAAAGTGAGCGTGAGAGACCAGATTCAACATCTAGTCGCAAATCCATTGGAGTTCGGAGGCATGATCTCGAGCGCTCTTTGCCGTCATTTTTATTAGCTCATGGAACTGTAGAGTCTAGAATACTTTGCTTCCTGTGACGGATTGCCCTTCGCTTGTAAGCGGCTCTACACGACCAGAATTACGATTTGCCCGCGCATCAAATGTTGCCAGGTGAGCTGCACTGGTCACGCGATGACAGCTCGCTAAGCGAGTCCCCTAGTCGTCAGATGATATACGTAGTACTGGCAAATCGTCAGGTCGGTCTGAAGCATAGCGCCGAGTCGCATGCTTGCATGGCCCCGTAAGTTGTTTCGGTATACCAGGTCTTAGCTCCTGATGTCTGTGCTGCGCATTACTGACGAACCTATCTGCGTCTCAATTTGCCTACCTGAGCCCGCCCGAGCATCTACTATGTCCTGTCTGCCAGCCGGCGGACCGCGTCACCGTTAGGCACGAAGGCCCGGTTTATTTCGCTACGAACCTTGCGACTCTGCACCGCCTGATCATCTATCCTTGGCCCGAACACCAATACAGCCACTGTCACATACGTCTGCGAAGCAGTATACCATCGGCCGCATGAGCATGAGCTACGTGGGGTCGATCGTCACTGCAGCGCTGAAGCTGAATGCAGCCTTGCCTAGGCTCAGAGCACCTAGTAAGCAAGATCGAAGGTAATTTTCTGGTTCCTGATTCTACGTTGGCTTCGACGTGCTCCTGGCACGCGGCATCGTTACTGCAGGTGTCCAATTATTGGAGATCGCTATCCAGTATACCATCAAGTTCAATCCTTGTCTTGGCTTTGGTATAACATTGAACTCGGATCAACTTCCTTTTGCCAGACCAGCACGGAAACTCAAAGACTTTGATGGGTATTAGCCCCCTGTCGAATTGATTGTCAACGGTGTACCATGGTGATGGCAGACAATGGGTAGGCTTGCAGAAGATGCTATATTTACGTGGTGACCAAGTCACCCCACGCCCAATGTGCTTGGTATATTCTGTTCCCAGGCCTCAACAGATCAATCATGACCTCAATATGGTGCTGGTATACCATGCTGCTACATCACTTGCCTCATGCATCACCTACTTGGAGTCCAGCATACCATGTCGGTACCGACAGATTCATGAACAGATATTGAGTATAAGTATGCATCATTATCACCACCAGAGTGACGAAGTCCTCCTCATTCATCACGACATTGACCACCCTCCTGCAAGTATACAGGCAGCGGAGAGTCACAATACCCCAGACTCGAGTACGAGCGAGCACGATGACATGCTCCACAAGACGATAACAGAACATCGAGCCGGTGAAAGTCACAGACGGATCCTGGACGCATGACATGACGCGCCTGGAGCGACAATCCCACTCAAAGGTCTCTTATCAGAAGACGTATCCACTCAAAGGACTCAACAGCGTGGTCATACATGAGGCAACTCACATTGAGCAACTTGAGACAGCCAGACACCCTCAGTCTGTCCGCGTGACTAGGGTGCTTGAGAGTATTACTAGAAGTACGACCACCATCGCCAGCACCAGACACGACTCAGACCATGGGAAAATTCGATCTGGGCACGAGAGTCCTAGCAGAGGTGATAGGGTAGAAACGTGGTTCAGTGAGACATCTCACAATCTGCGATGCCAGGAGGACATGCGGTTGAGGGCACGAAGGTTTTTCGACCTCGACGCTGAGACGAAGCGCGCATTGCGAGCGCTTGAGGAGCCGATGGGACAATCGGGTAGTGATGGTCGAGGAGGCTCGTGGCGGAAGCAACAAGGTGAGCGTGAGCTGCAATGGATTGGTGAGTGGACGGATGAAGGGTATACGCCGAGGTGAACCGGCGTATTGTTTATGATCGAAGCTGGAGGGGGTGGGGGTTTGTCTACGTTCGGCCGTGGCCTGGACAGACAGGTGTTCTGCGCTCGAAGAAGCACTGCTGAAACTATGGAAGATCCGTACGGAAGTTGTGATAGAGCTGGATTTGATTTTCTTGTCAGGAGTATTGTCCCGACAGAGCAAGAGAACGAGAAACTTCTAAGTACAGATGACCTATATCGGTTGTGTCTTGCATCTCCCTTTCTACTTCTTCGTCATGTTGAATGCACCACACCGCCTCCCATTATCTCCTTGCCACCTCCTTCATCGTTCTCGAAGTGCCTCCTATTCTGCAGCGCGTCAGTATCGTCGACAGGCAGATTTCGTCGAGCTTACGTACCCTGCTCCGACCGCATGATGACGCAAGGGGCATCGGGCATCTGGGGCCAGGGTGCCATTGTGAGTTGTGTGGTATTTGATAGCTGAAAAGCTCTGTTGCGTCTGATAGGTTGTTGCTGCGGACTTGAGTGTTTGGATTTGATTTAAGTTGAGTTTGCTTTTCTGCTGTCCAGTCAAAGTCACAAGAAAGGAAGAGCCATCAGGAATAGCTGCGGCATATTTGAACAGAGCCTGAGACCCTCGAGCTGCTAACGTACAACGCATACCATGAACATGTACAATGAACAGCGGTGGCTCTTTCTGCGAACATAAAGATGTGGGTCACTTTCCGATGGCGATGCAGGGCACTAGAGGAGAGTCAGAAATGGGAAGGAGTTGCTGGACGCGTTTGTAAGAGGGACTCGTAGAGCACGTGACGTTAGTATTGTTGTGGTTAATATTGTTCTTCAAGAGACAAAGCGGACGAACATCATTGCATAGCGATGCACATCTGACCAGCATCGAGGGGTTTGAGATAGTCAGAGCGTCGCGACGCATGCGTGATAGGGACGTGGTTGAGCGTCAATTCCATGTCTATTTTGGTATGTTGTGTGGAAAAGTCTAGAATCTGGTGAAGGGCAACCACTTGCCTCGAAGGTGGATGTTGACCTGCATCCGGTAAGCGGTTGTCTCTCTGCACAAGTTCTTGACTTACCCAAACCACTCCATCCTTGTCGGTCTCTTTCTCAACCTTGGTTGAGAAAGCAATGGCGCTCATGATACCATCGCCGAACTTCTCGTTCAACACCGCCTTGTATGCATAGCCATAGTTCTGCACAATCTCGTACAATCTGTAGATCAATGGCTCTCTCGGCGGCATCTCGACGCTCTTTCCCCGATCTGGGAAGCCACCCATTTGTTCCTCAAGCTGGGCATGGTCAATGCCAAGGTATTCAGACAAGTTCTTAATGTCGTCTGGGGAGGGCTTCGCTTGGCCATAGAAGAGGGCTGCGCAGGCTACCTCATCGCGGCCGAGCTTTTTGGCGATTTCCTCGAAGGTGACCTTCTTCTTGGACTTGGCTTCGAACAGAGTCTTGGTTGAGGCAGGAAGATTAGGGTGCTGCGACGTCTAGTCCTCGTCAGCGACACTGCTTCCTCACGGCAAAGGTAGACTAACGTCGACGGTGGCTATAGACATGTTGGATGCTGGTCTTGCTGAGCTACGTGTGGGTAGAGACTTCTGCTGGTACGAGTAAGCTGTCTTTGATGATCTCGAGATAGGGAGGAA
>Ga0210040_10000638_pt1 | contig 57553 bp, 53 predicted proteins | sample CryGeyCG12114_NA_FD_185462 | JGI IMG/M metagenome (GOLD analysis project Ga0210040, IMG submission 185462) | Groundwater microbial communities from aquifer - Crystal Geyser CG19_WC_8/21/14_NA (SPAdes) (version 2) | ecosystem: Environmental > Aquatic > Deep subsurface > Groundwater | place: USA...
CCCAGGGCAGCCGAACCGGGAGAAAGAACACGCCACGCGCACCCGCCTCGGCCGCGCGCTCGATGATGTGCTCCAACTCATGGTCGGTGATGGCGGGGATTACCGGCGCGATCGACACCATAGTCGGGATGCCCGCGTCGGCAAGTCGGCGCACCGCGGCCAGCCGCCGTTCGGGATGTGGCGCGCGCGGCTCCACCGTGCTGGCGACGCGCGGGTCGAGCGACGTCACCGACACCGCGACAGACGCCAGCCCGTCGGCCGCCATCGCCGCCAGCAAGTCGATGTCGCGCACCACCCGGTCGGACTTGGTGGTGACGGTCAGCGGGTGGCGCGTCTCGGCGAGCACCTCGATCACCGCCCGGGTGATCCGCCACTCCGCCTCGATCGGCTGGTACGGGTCGGTGTTGGTCCCCAGCGCCATCGGCGCGCAGGCGTAACCAGGCTTGGCAAGTTCGGCGCGCAGCAACGCCGCCGCATCGGGCTTGGCGAACAGCCGGCTTTCGAAGTCGAGCCCCGGCGACAGGTCAAGAAACGCATGGCTCGGCCGCGCGAAGCAATAGATGCAGCCGTGCTCGCACCCACGATAGGGGTTGATCGAGCGGTCGAAACCGATGTCGGGCGAGGCGTTGCGGGTGATGATGGTCCGCGGCTGCTCGACGGTGACGGTGGTGCGCAGCGGCGGCGGCGCGCCGTCAATCGCCGCCCGAGCATCGAGCCAATCGCCGTCCGCCTCCATCTGCGGCAGGTTGAAGCGCGCGCTTTCGCGGTTCAGCGTGGCGCCGCGCACCGGGCGAGTCTTGGCCATTGACGAACGCTAAGCGCCTCGCCAGAACATAGCAAGAACACTATTGGGGAGCGAAGGATGGCGCGGATCAGTTACCTCGAACTGCCGGTGGCGAACACCGGCACGGCCAAGGCTTTCTACGGCGATGCGTTCGGCTGGACCTTCACCGACTTCGGCCCGACCTACGCCGCGACCCTCAGCGGCGATACCGACCTCGGCTTTCAGGCAGACTCTGCGCAGAAAACAACGGCGGCGCTGCCGGTCGTCGAGGTCAGCGATCTGGAGGCAACGCTCGCCGCGGTCGAGCGGGCGGGCGGGAAGATCACGGTTCCCATCTTCGCCTTCCCAGGCGGCCGGCGCTTTCATTTCCGCGATCCGGACGGGCACGAGCTGGCCGCTATGCAGCCTGCCGCAGGTTAGCGGGAGCGCTGGCCGCGGGGAGGGGGGAGGGGGCGATTGACACGGTCCGCCCGATCCGCTCCCATCAGCCTCCAGGAGGAGCGGCATGGCGACAGCAGCATTCGGTGGGTCAGGGCGAAGCAGCGGGCGGGCCTTGCGCTATTCCGATGTCGCGATCGTGCTGCACTGGGCGATCGCCGCGCTGATCCTCTACAACCTGGCCTCTGGCCTGCTCCGTCCCGTCCTGCCTCGGGGCTTCTTCGCGCTGCATGTGTCGTCCGGCATCACCATCCTCGCGCTGACCCTCGTGCGGATCGGCTGGAGGCTCACCAACCGGCCGCCGCCGTTCCTGCCCATGTCGGCAGGCGAGCGCGGCCTCGCGCATGGCGTCCACGTCCTGCTCTACCTTGCGATGCTGATGCTGCCCTTTTCCGGCTGGGCGATGGTGTCGGCCAGCCCGCCGGCCGGGTCGCCCGGCGCCGCCTGGGCGCTCGCTCACCGCCCGCCGCCGCCGCCAAGCCCTGGCGGAAAGCCCGACCGCACGTCACCGGGCGGCCCGGCGGGCGAAGGCAAGGGCGGTGGCCAGCCGCCGCGCGCCCGCGGCCCGCTGATGATCTGGGGTGTTATCCCGCTGCCGATGATCGCGCCGGTGAACGAAATCGGCCGCACGCCGCAAGGCGTCGCCGGGCAGCGTGAACTCCACGAGCGAATCGAGACGGCTCACCTGATCGGCGGCTGGATCATGCTCGCGCTATTGATCCTCCACGTCGCCGGCGCGCTCAAGCACCAGTTCGTCGATCGCCGGCGCGAGCTTGCCCGCATGGGCATCGGCCGCGCCTGAGCGAGGCTGGCGCGGGCGCGGCTCAGCGCTCCGTCAACCGGGGCATCAGCTCGACGAAGTTGCAGGGCTTGTGCCGGCTGTCGAGCTGGTCCCTGAGGATGCCGTCCCACCCGTCCTTCACCGCCCCGGTCGAGCCGGGCAGCGCGAAGATATAGGTGCCGCGCGCCACGCACGCGCACGCCCGTGACTGCACGGTGGAGGTGCCGATCTTGGCATAGCTCAGCCAGCGGAACAGCTCGCCGAAGCCGGGGATCATCTTCTCGGCCACCCGCTCTACCGCCTCCGGCGTGACGTCGCGGCCGGTGACGCCGGTGCCGCCGGTGGTGATCACGCAGTCGACCTCTGGATCGTCGATCCAGCCGTGCAGCCGCGCGACGATCAGGTCGGCGTCATCGCGCACGACAGCGCGATCGGCGAGGAGGTGGCCCGCGCCGGTCAGCCGCTCGACCAGCGCGTCGCCCGAACGGTCATCGGCAAGCCCGCGCGTGTCGGAGACGGTGAGCACGGCGATGCGCACGGGCAGGAAGGCGGCGTTTGCGTCGATCGGCATGGCGCCCGTCTAGCGCCGCCCACCCGCGCGTCCACCCCCGCTCGGCCCGGGAGGGGTTGAGGCTCAGTCCGCCTGCGTGTTCGACTGCGGCGAGACGCTGGCGTTGACCGCGAGTCTTCCCGCGCTTGCCGTCGCCGTCCGGTTCGGCTGCGCGTTCAGCCGCACGGCCGCGGCGCCCGGGAGCCCCGGGAAGCGCGGCCACAGCCCCTGCGCCAGCGCCGCCCGGCTCGGTGCCGCCTTGCCGGTCTTGCCCTCGTACACCCAATAGTTGCGCAGCACGGTGGTGACGTAGCCGCGCGTCTCCCAATAGGGGATGCTCTCGATGTAGAGCAGCGGGTCGCCGCCGTCGCGGACGATGGCGTTCCAGTCGCCCACCGGCTTCGGCCCGGCATTGTAGGCGGCGATCACCTTGGGCAGCAGCCCGCCCGTCACCCCCGCCATGTCGCGCAGCCGCTCCAGGTGGCGCTGGCCGATGTCCATGTTCGTCGACGGGTTGGAAAGCGCGGTGCGGTCGACGGTGAAGCCGCGCTCACGCGAATAATCGGTCGCGGCGGACGGCATGATCTGCATCAAGCCGTAAGCGCCGGCGGGGCTGACCACCTGCTTGCGAAAGCCCGATTCTTCCAGCGTGTGGGCATAGACCAGCGCCTTGTCGACGCGCCAGCCGCTGGCAGGCGTCCAGCTTGGCGTCGGGAAGCGCGCTTCCGCGACCGCAGGCGCGCTGGAGGTGCCGGCGGGGCAGTTGTGCGCGAGCCATACCGCCGTCGACGGCAAATCCAGCGCCTCGGCGAGGCGGACCAGGCCGGTGAACTCGCGCGGGTCGCCGATCCGCGCCTGCTGCCGGATCACGTCGTCGGCAAGCTCGGTCTCGCCGATCTCGGCCAGCGCTGCCGCGACCCGCACGTTCGGCCGCTTCTCCAGCATCGCCCAATCTCCCGCGACACGTCCGGTCGCGATCTTGGGCGCGTCCTTGAGCAGCAACGCCTGCCGGGCGAGCTGGCCGTAGAAGCTCTCGGGATATTGGGCGGCGGTGGTCAGCCTGCCTGAAATCTTCTCGGGCCGGCCGCACGCCATGTCAGCGCGCGACGCCCAGTAGAGTGCGGCAGCCCGCAGGTCGACATCGCCAGCAGAGGCGGCGACGCTTTCGAACGCCGCACCGGCAGCGCCGCAGTCGCCGCTCCGCCAGGCGCTCAGCGCGCCCACCCAGCGGCCCTGCACCGCCCAGTCCCCGACGCCGGCCGCGGCCTTGGCGGCCATGGCGCGCGCGTTGCCGTCGTCGCCCGCGATGTAATAGATCCAGGCGATCTTCTGCTGCCACTCGGTCTGCGCCTCGGGGGTCAACCCTTCGGTGCCTTCGAGCAGCGCCTGCGCCTCGGTGCCCATGTCGGCCTTCACATAGGGCTGCATCTTGAGGGCGAGATCGGCGGCGATCAGGTCGCTCTTGATGCTCTTGGCGTGCGCGCGCCGCGGTGCGCCGTCCTGCCAGATCAGCGTCTGCGCCTGCGGGAGCGGCGGCAGTTCGATGGCGCCGCGCGCGGTGGCGAGGCGGGCGATGGCCGCCGCCTCCGGCAGTTCGGGTGCTTCGTTGAGGAAGGCGAGCAGCGGCTCCAGCTCGACCTTGGGCGAGCCCTTGGCAGTGTAGAGCTCGGCGCGGGCGATCGCGTGCAGCGGCCCTGGCTTCATGGTGTCGAGCCCGATCTGCGCGTCGGTCCAACGGCTTTCGCGGATCGCGGTGAAGACGGTGCGATAGCCGTCGCGCTGGGCGGCATCGAGCTGGCTCGGGATCCGCTCGGCCCCGGGAATTGCCGACAGCGAGGCGTCTGCCACTGGCTCCGCCGCCAAGGCGGGCAGCGGCGTTGCCGTCAGGGCGACGGCCAGCGCCAGGAAGCATTTGGTGCGCGTCATGTCTCTCAGTCCAAGCCCTTGATCAACATCTGCAGGTCGGCCCATGCGCCTGCCTTGGCTGCCGGCTTCTCCAGCAGAAAGCGGGGATGATAGCTCGCCACCACCCCGGTTTGTCCACCATCATGGTTGAGGGTGTGTAAATGTCCGCGCGCCTCGCGCATCTCGGTCCCGAGCACGGCACGGCTCGCCGCATTGCCCAGCAGCAGCAGCCGCTTGGGCGCAACCAGCCCCACGTGATGCCGCGTGATCGCCGTGAGCCGATCGTGAAGGTCGGGCGGCGTGCGCCCGGCGGTGGGCCGCTTGGCGCACACGGCTGCAAGGTGGACCTCGCCGCGCGACAACCCGATCGCCGCCAGCATCCGGTCGAACAATCGCCCGGCCGCACCGGACAGCAGCCCCTCGCCGTCGTCGCCGCGATCCGGGCAGTCGACCAGCACCATCACCGCAGCGTCAGCCGGTCCGCTCGCCGCGACCCAGCCGCCCGGCCACCCCGCCTCGGGCGCGGCACTGCCGGACCGCCAGGCGAGGAAGGCGTCGAGCACCGCCGGCAGCGCATCGGGCTCCGCGACCGGTGCGGCGGCCTGCGGCACGGCGCGAGTGGGCGCAGGGGCAGGGGGCGCCAGCCAGTCGCGCGGCGCGTCGTCGACCAGCATGTCGACCCCGGCCTCGTCCCACCATGCCAGCGCGCTGGCGACGGCGTTTCGCCAATCGATGCTCTGATCTGCCCCCACGCGCCCATCTCCCGATGGTTGACGTGGCGGTCAACTCGGGCAATCGGACGGGTACGCCAAGACGTTGCAGGCCCGCGCTCATCCGATGGGCGCCGCCAGCCGGGAGAGAAGCCGTGAGCGAACGCGAATCCATGCCATACGACGTCGTGATCGTCGGCGCCGGCCCTGCCGGCCTGTCTGCCGCGATCCGGCTCAAGCAGGTGGCGGCGCAGGCCGGCGCCGAGCTGTCGGTGTGCGTGCTGGAAAAAGGTTCGGAGGTCGGCGCGCATATCCTGTCGGGCGCGGTGATCGATCCTCGCAGCCTCGACGAACTCCTTCCCGACTGGCGCGACGATTGCCCGCTCGCCGAGGTGCCCGTCACCGACAACCAGCATTGGGTGCTGACCGCCAAGAAGAAGATCGCGCTCCCCCACATCGCGACGCCGCCGTTCCTCCACAACAAGAACACCTACACCGGCAGCCTCGGCAACCTGTGCCGCTGGCTTGCGGGCAAGGCCGAGGAGCTGGGCGTCGAGATCTTCCCAGGCTTCGCGGCCGCCGAGATCCTGTGGGACGATGACGGCCGCGTGAAGGGCGTCGCCACCGGCGACATGGGCATCGCCCGCGACGGCACCCGCAAGCCCGACTATCAGCCGGGCTTGGAGCTCCACGCCAAATACACCTTCTTCGCCGAGGGCTGCCGCGGCCACCTCACCAAGGAGGCGATCCGCGTCTTTGACCTCGCCCGAGACAGCCAGCCGCAGACCTACGGCATCGGCGTCAAGGAATTGTGGGACATCGACCCCGCGCTCCATCACCCAGGCCGCGTGATCCACACCCAGGGCTGGCCGCTGACCGAGACGGATGGCTCGAACGGCGGCGGCTGGCTCTATCACCAGGCGAACGGACAGGTGAGCCTCGGCTTCGTCACCTGGCTTGGCTACACCAACCCGTACCTCTCGCCCTTCCACGAGATGCAGCGGTGGAAGACGCACCCGGAGATCGCCGCGATCCTGAAAGGGGCCAAGCGCGTCTCCTACGGCGCGCGCGCGATCAGCGACGGCGGCCTGCAATCGATCCCCCGCCTGGTCTTCCCCGGCGGCGCGCTGATCGGCGACAGCGCCGGCTTCCTCAACGTGCCGCGCATCAAGGGCACCCACACCTCGATGAAGTCCGGCATGATGGCCGCCGAAGCCGCCTTCGCGGCGGTTCAGGCCGGTCGCGAGCATGACGAGCTCCACGCCTATCCGGAGGCCTTCGAGGCGAGCTGGGTCAAGAAAGAACTGTCGATCGTCCGCAACGCCGTTCCGCTGGTCAAGAAGCAGGGCGACTTCATGGGCTCCGGCCTGGCAGGCATCACCATGTGGCTGGAATATTTCGGCCTCAAGATGCCCTTCACCCTGAAACAGCACCCCGACCACGAGACCCTCTGGCGCAAGGACCTCGTCAAGAAGATCGACTACCCCAAACCCGACGGGGTCCTGACCTTCGACCGCCTCTCCTCGGTGTTCCTCTCCAACACCAACCACGAGGAGGACCAGCCCGTCCACCTCACCCTGCGCGATCCGGACATTCCGGTGAACTACGACCTGCCGATGTACGACGAACCCGCGCAACGCTACTGCCCGGCGGGCGTTTACGAGATCGTGGGCGAGGACACGGGCGAGCCGCGCTTCGTGATCAACGCCCAGAACTGCGTCCACTGCAAGACCTGTGACATCAAGGACCCGACCCAGAATATCAACTGGACGGTGCCGGAGGGCGGGGGAGGCCCGAACTATCCCAACATGTAAGCGCCTGCTGCTCTCCCTCGCATCGGGCGCGGTCGCGCTCGGTGCGGCGCTCCCCGCCGGGGCGGATACCGGCAACCTCGCAGCCTATCTCACCGCACGCGCAGCCGATGCGGATGGCCGCAGCACCGTCGCCGCGGCCGCCTATGCCGAGGCACTGGCCGCCGCCCCGGACAACCCGCTGGTCGCGATCCGCGCCTATCGCGAGGCGCTGGAAGCGGGCGACCTGGCGCTGGCAGACCGAGCCGGCACGGTCCTGACCCGGGCCGGCGTCGCGCCTTCCGACGTGCCGCTGTTGCCGCTTGCCGAGGCCGCGCGCGCGGGCGACGCCGCGGCGGCGGAAGCGGCGATCGCGCGGCTCTCCGGCGGCCCGCTGGCGGTGTTGACCCGCGCGCTGCGAGGCTGGACCGCCTTAGCGCGAGGCTCCGACCCGCTCGCCGCCCTGGACGCGCCCGGCAACGATCCCATCGCCCGCCGCTTCGCCGCCGAGAACCGCGCGCTGCTGCTGATCGCCACCGGCAAGTCCGCCGAGGGGACCGCCGCGCTGGCGGCGCTGGGGCCGGCCGGGATCCCAGTGGACACGCGGTTCGCTGCGGTCCAGCTGCTGCTCGGCCGTGGGGAGCGGACCGCCGCGCAGACGCTCGCTGCCGGCGATCCGGCGCTTGCGGCGACCCTTGCAGGACCCGGCGCCAAGCCCACCCTCGGCTTCGGCGTCGCCCAGCTCTTCACCCGCGTCGCCGCCGAACTGGCCGACGGCACGCCGCCGCCGCTGTCGGTAGCGCTCACCCGCGCCGCGCTCGTCGCCGATCCCACCAGCGACCGTGCCCGGCTGCTCCTCGCCGACGCGCTGATCAAGGGCGGATCCGGCGATCGCGCGCTGCTGGTGCTCGATCAGGTCGCCCCTGCCAGTCCTTGGGCCGGCGCTGCCGCCATGCAGCGGATCAGCGCGCTCGACACTGAAGGTGACGCCGCCGGTGCGCTCGCCGCCGCGCAGGCGCGCGCGGCCCGCTCCGGCGCGACCGCCGCCGACCTCCAGGTCTATGCCGACCTCCTCGTCACCCGCGGCCGCCCGGCCGACGCCGCCCCAATCTACCGCCGCCTGCTCGACAGCGGGAGCGGCACGCGGTGGGCGGCGTGGCTGCAATATGGCGGCGCGCTCGATCAGGCCGGTCGCTGGCGCCAGGCGCGCGCCGCGCTCGAACAGGCGGTCAAGCTCGCGCCCGCCGAGCCGCTCGCACTGAACTACTTGGGATACGCCCGCATCGAGCATGGCGAGGCGATGGCGGCCTCCGCCAAGATGCTCGAACGGGCCAATGCGCTGGCGCCCAACGATGCCTCGATCGCCGATTCGCTCGGCTGGGCCTACCACCTCACCGGCGACACGCCGCGCGGGCTGCCTTTGCTCGAGCGCGCCGCCGCCAGGGAGCCGACCAACGCGGAGATCAGCGAACACCTGGGCGACGCCTATTGGACGGTCGGCCGCCGGTACGAGGCGCGCTACGCCTGGCGCGCCGCGGCGGTAACCGCGAACGCCGACGATGCCGCCCGGCTCGCGGCCAAGATCACCAACGGCCTGGGCAAGGATCGCCGCCGCTGATGCTTGTCACCGAAGCCGCCCCCGCCAAGATCAACCTCGCACTTCACGTCCGCGCCCGCCAGCCGGACGGCTATCATCTCATCGAGACGCTGTTCGCCTTCGCGCGCGACGGCGACGTGGTCACCGTCGCCGAGGCGGACGTGCCGAGTTTCACGCTGACCGGCCCGTTCGCGGCCGGCCTCGACGGGGAGGGCGACAACCTCGTCACTCGCGCCGCCACGGCCTTCGCCGAAGCTTTCGGGATCGACCAGCCCCACGCGATCATCCTCGACAAGCGGCTGCCGATCGCGTCCGGCATCGGTGGCGGGTCGGCAGACGCGGCCGCGACGCTGCGCGCGCTCGCCCGGCTGCACGGCATCGCGCCCGACGACCCGCGTCTGCTCGCCGCGGCCACGCCGCTCGGCGCCGACCTCCCCGCCTGCCTGCTCGGCCAGACCTCGCTCGGAACGGGCAGGGGAGACGTGCTCGTGCCGATCGAGGGCCTGCCCCAAACGCCGCTGCTCCTCGTCAACCCGCGCGTGCCGGTGCCGACCGGCGCCGTGTTCCGTGGCTGGGACGGCATCGATCGCGGCCCGATTCCCGAAGGCCCGTTGCTCACCCGCGCCTCGGCCGGGCGCAACGACCTCGCACCGCCGGCGATCGCGATCGCACCGGTCATCGCCGAGGTGGAGGCGATGCTCGCCGCCGCCCCCGGCGTTCTCCTCGCGCGGATGTCCGGCTCGGGCGCGACCTGCTTCGCGCTGTTCATGAACGAGGCGGACCGCGACGCTGCCGCGGACAGAGCCGGCACCCGCGGTTGGTGGACGCTGGCAACCTTCATGGCCTGATCCCGCCGCCCGCGCGCCCTCCGTTCGGCCTGAGCGAAGTCGAAGGCTAAGCGCCGCGACGCCGTGCTTCGACTGCGCTCAGCACAAACGGCAGGTTGGAAATCACCCGATCAACGAGTTCCCCTCTTGTTCCTGCGGAACATAGCGCGTACATGGGCGAAGACGCGTTGAACGGTTCGCGCGCTTGCTTTAGCGAGGGACACTCCTGATGGCCGCCAATCTGAAAGTGATCGACACGGGCATGGCTACCGCAAACGCAGACCGGCAAAAGGCGCTCGACGCCGCTCTCGCCCAGATCGACCGCGCGTTCGGCAAGGGCTCCGCGATGAAGCTCGGCGCCAAGGAGACGATGCAGGTCGAGGTGATCTCCACCGGCAGCCTCGGGCTCGACATCGCGCTCGGCGTCGGCGGGCTGCCGCGCGGCCGGGTGATCGAGGTGTACGGCCCCGAATCGTCGGGCAAGACGACGCTCGCGCTCCACGTCATCGCCGAGGCGCAGAAGACCGGCGGCACCGCTGCGTTCGTCGACGCAGAGCACGCGCTCGATCCCGTTTATGCCAAGAAGCTCGGCGTCAACATCGACGAGCTGATCGTGTCGCAGCCCGACACTGGGGAGCAGGCGCTGGAGATCGTCGACACGCTGGTCCGCTCCAATGCGATCGACGTGCTGGTGGTCGATTCGGTCGCCGCGCTGGTGCCCCGCGCGGAGATCGAGGGCGAGATGGGCGACAGCCATGTCGGCCTCCAGGCGCGCCTCATGTCCCAGTCGCTGCGCAAGCTCACCGGCTCGATCAGCCGCTCGCGCTGCATGGTGATCTTCATCAACCAGCTGCGCATGAAGATTGGCGTGATGTACGGCAATCCGGAGACGACGACAGGCGGCAACGCGCTGAAGTTCTACGCCTCGGTCCGCCTCGACATCCGTCGTACCGGCCAGATCAAGGACCGCGAGGACATCGTCGGCAACGCAACGCGCGTGAAGGTGGTCAAGAATAAGGTCGCGCCGCCGTTCAAGCAGGTCGAGTTCGACATCATGTACGGCGAGGGCATTTCCAAGATCGGCGAGATCCTCGATCTCGGCGTCAAGGCGGGGCTGGTCGAGAAGTCGGGCTCGTGGTTCTCCTACGACTCGGTCCGCATCGGCCAGGGTCGCGAGAACGCCAAGAATTACCTGCGCGAAAATCCCGACATGGCAGACCGCCTCGAAAAGGCGATCCGCGCGCGTACCGACAAGGTCGCCGAAGAACTCATGGCTGGTCCAAGCGAGGACGACGATCTTTGATCGGTTCGCCGCTGCGATGACCAACAGGAGGCCCGCCGCCATGGCGGGCCTTTTGCGTTGGGGGCTCGCGCGCGCACGCGAGAGGGTGCGACCTTTGTGACCTTCCGTCCTCTTCCACTCACCTGTCGTTCGTGCGGACTCAGCCACCTTCCGTCCGTGCTGAGCTTGTCGAAGCACCGTTCTTCTCGACGAGCAGCGCGAAGGCGAGGGAAGGGTGGCCAACGCCAGGCTAACTGTCCTACGTTCAGCCAGTCACGGAGCAGCGCATGATCATCGTCCACCACCTCGAAAACTCCCGCTCGCAACGCATATTGTGGATGCTCGAGGAACTGGGCCTGCCCTACGAGGTGAAGCGCTACCAACGGAACAAGGCGACCATGCTCGCCCCGCCCGAGCTCAAGCGCATCCACCCACTCGGCAAGTCGCCTACGATCGAGGACACGGACGACAGTCGCGTCATCGCCGAGACCGGCGCCATCGTCGAATATCTGGTGGAAAAGGCGGACGGCCGTCTCGGCGCGCCCGCTCATCGCGACGCGGCGCTTCGCTACCGCTTCTGGCTCCACTACGCCGAGGGCTCGCTGTTGCCGCCGCTTTTCGCCAAGCTGGTGGTCGGCCGCGTGCCGCTGCTCGGCAAGGCGGCGCAAGCCAAGCTCCAGCCGATGATCGACACTCACCTCGATTATGTCGAATCCGAGCTCGCTCAGCGCCCCTGGTTCGCGGGCGACCAGCTCACCGCGGCCGACATCATGATGAGCTTCCCGCTCGAAGCCGCCCGCAGCCGCGGCGGCCTCGACGCGTCACGCCCGGCGACCACCGCCTGGCTCGACAAGGTCCACTCCCGCCCCGCCTATCAGGCGGCGCTAAAGGCGGGCGGCCCCTACGCCTACGCCTACGCCTATGCCTGACGGCTGACGTGCGAGGGCGCGTGCGGCGGCTCGATTTCCGCCGGCACGGGCGCCTTGAGCTGGCCCTCCCACTTCGCCATCACCGCACTCGCCACCGCATTGCCGACCACGTTGGTCGCGGTCCGCCCCATGTCGAGGAACTGGTCGACCGCGAAGATCAGCAGCAGCCCCGCATCGGGAATGCCGAAGGTCGGCAACGTCGCCGCGATCACCACCAGGCTGGCGCGCGGCACTGATGCGATCCCCTTGGACGACACCATGAGGTAGAGCAGCATAGCCACCTGGCTGCCGAGGCTGAGATGGATGCCATAGGCCTGCGCGATGAACAGCGACGCGAAGGTGGTGTACAGCATCGATCCGTCGAGGTTGAACGAATAGCCGAGCGGCAGCACGAAGCTGGCGATCTTGGGCGGCACCCCGAACCGCGCCAGCGCCTCCAATAGGCGCGGAAAGGCGGCTTCCGACGAAGCGGTGGTGAACGCCACCAGCAGCGGCTCGCGAATGTAGCGGACCAGCTGGCGGATGCGCGGCCCGATGAAGAGGAAGCCGATTCCGATCAGGATCGACCACAGGATGACGAGCCCCAGGTAGAAGCTCAGCATGAAATAGGCGAGCTGGCCGATCACGCCTGCGCCGCGCTCCGCCAGCGTCGCCGCGATCGCACAGAACACTGCCACCGGCGCGAACCGCATCACATAGTCGGTCACCTGCAGCATCACCGGCACGATCGCGTCGATCGCGCGCACCAGCGGCGCCGCCTGCTCGGGGATCGCGGTCATCTCCACCCCGACGAACAACGAGAAGACGACGATCTGCAGCACCTCGTTGGTGCCCATCGCCTCTATAATCGAGGCCGGAAAGATGTGCGTCACGAACTTGGTGATGTCAAACGCCCCGGACGCAAGCCCCGTCGCCTCGCCCGCCGGCGGCAGCGGCAGGTTGAGCCCGACGCCGGGCTGGAGGAGGTTCACCAGCACCAGCCCCAGGCTCAGCGAGATCAGGCTGGCGATCAGGAACCACGCCACCGACCGCACGCCGACGCGCCCCAGCGTCGACGCGTCGCCCATCTGCGCGATGCCCGATACCAGCGTCGCGAAGACCAGCGGCGCGATGATCATCTTGATCAGCCGCAGGAAGATGGTGGTGCCGATGTGCAGGTAATCGGCAATCTGTTTGAGCCGCGCTGCCGACTGCGCCGTGCCATCGTCGAGCCAGCCGTTCAGCGCCAGCCCCACCACGGCGCCCAGCACCAGGCCGATGAGGATGTAATAGGTCAGCCGCTTGGCCATGTGGTCGTTCCCCTGAGGTCCGCCTAGGAAGGGGATTGCGGCGCTCCGGTCAAGAACCGTATCGCTTCCGCTATGCCCGCCCCGCTCTCCCGCCGCACGCTCCTCGCCGCCGCCGCCAGCGTGTCGCTGCTCTCCGCCCCGGCGCTCCGCGCCGCCGAGCCGGATCTGTCCGCCCTGCGCGACATCACTGGCGATGCGAAGCCGATCGATGCGGCGGAGCGGGCGGGGCGGTTGGCCCGCGCGCAGGCGCTGATGAAGGCGCACGGCATCGGCGCGGTGCTGATCGAGCCCGGCTCGTCGATGATCTACTTCACCGGCGTGCGCTGGGGCCGCAGCGAACGGCCGACGCTGGCGATCCTGCCGGTGGACGGGCGGCCCTGCATCATCACGCCGTTCTTCGAGGAACCCTCCGTCCGCGAGACGCTCGCCGTGCCCGCAGAGGTGCGCGTCTGGCAGGAGGATCAGGACGCGACCGCCGTCGCGGCCGGCTTTCTCAAGGACCGTCGTCTCGATCGGCGACCGGTCGGCATCGAGGAGACCGTCCGCTTCTTCATTCCCGCCGGGCTCGCGCGCAACTTGCCGGATGCGCGGCAGGTGTCCGCCAATCCGGTGGTCCGCGGCTGCCGGATGATCAAGACTCCCGCCGAGCTCGCGCTGATGCAGAAGGCGACGGACGTCACCATCGCCGCTTACCGCTGGGTCCACCCGCGGGTCGAGAAGGGCATGGCCGGCCCGGACGTGGCCGCGCTGATGGACGCCGCGACAGTTAGGCTCGGCGGCGCCCCGGAGTTCAGCCTGGTGCTGATCGGCGAAGCCGCGGCCTACCCGCACGGCAGCCACCTTCCGCATACGGTCGCGGATGGCCAGATCGTGCTGATGGACTGCGGCTGCACCGTCCAGGGCTATCAGTCGGACGTTTCGCGCACCTTCGTTCACGGCACCGCGAGCAAGGAGCAGCGCACCGTTTGGAGCCACGTCGCCCGCGGCCAGCAGATCGCCTTCGCGGCGGCGCGCATCGGCGCACCTGCCGGCAGCGTCGACGACGCGGTGCGCCGCTTCTACACCGCGCTCGGCTACGGCCCCGACTACACGCTCCCCGGCCTGTCGCACCGCACCGGCCATGGCATCGGCCTCGACGGCCACGAGCCGGTCAACCTCGTCCGCGGCGAGACAACACCGCTAGCCCCGGGCATGTGCTTCTCCGACGAGCCAGGCCTATACCTCCCTGGCAAGTTCGGCGTCCGCCTGGAGGACTGCTTCCACATGACCGAGGCCGGCCCGCGCTGGTTCAGCCAGCCGCCCCGGTCGATCGACGCGCCGATCTGAGGAGGCCGGGATGACGCTGAAGGCAATCCGGTTCGGCGCAGCGCTCTGCGTCATCGCTGCGGTTAGCGCGGAAGGAGCGGCTCCGCCGACGGTCGGCAGCCCTCCCGCAGTCGTGGGACGCTGTGCGTTCACCACCATTCGCTGGGTAGGCCAGCGGCTCGGCGATCCAGAGACGCATCGCGACGTCCCCGATACCGGCTCGTCGCTGACGCTCGTCAATGGCGTCATGGGTGTTTCCTACGATCAAGTGCCTGCGGTGAACCGCTCCCGGGCCGGCGATCCGGTGATGACCTGCCTCGCCAGGCTGCCCCGCCACTGCCCGCCGGGCGACCGCCGCGGGAAGTGGTACGCCACCGCCAACCTGCGCACGAACGAGGCATGGATGCTGCCCGATTCGGAGCATCAGTGCGGCGGCGCCTGACGCCGGCCCCCCATTGAGCCGCCGGGCGCTCTCGCCTAAGTCGCAAGGCATGATCTCGACCAACGACATCCGCCGCAGCTTTCTCGACTATTTCGCGCGCGAGGGGCACCAGATCGTCCCATCCGCGCCGCTGGTGCCGCAGAACGATCCCACGCTGATGTTCGTCAATGCGGGCATGGTGCCGTTCAAGAACGTCTTCACCGGGCTCGAGAAGCGGCCATATTCCACGGCCACCTCCTCGCAGAAGAGTGTGCGCGCCGGCGGCAAGCACAACGATCTCGATAACGTCGGCTACACCGCGCGCCACCACACCTTCTTCGAGATGCTCGGCAACTTCTCTTTCGGCGATTACTTCAAGGAGCGCGCGATCACGCTCGCCTGGAACTTGCTGACCAAGGAATGGGGCATCCCCGCGGAGAAGCTGACGGCGACGGTCTACCACACCGACGACGAGGCCTATCGGCTCTGGACCAGGCTGCTCCCCGAAAGCCGCATCATCCGCATCGCCACCAAGGACAATTTCTGGGCGATGGGCGACAGCGGCCCGTGCGGACCGTGCTCCGAGATCTTCTACGACCATGGTGAGCACATCCCGGGCGGCTCTCCCGGCAGCCCGGATGAGGACGGCGACCGGTTCGTCGAGATCTGGAATCTCGTCTTCATGCAGTACGAGCAGGAAGCCAATGAGATCACGGGTAACCTGCCCAAGCCGTCGATCGATACCGGCATGGGCCTCGAGCGTGTCGCCGCCGTCCTGCAGGGCGTCACCGACAACTACGACACGGACACCTTCCGGGCGCTGATCGCCGCATCGGAAGCGCTCACCCAGACCAAGGCGGAAGGGCCGCACAAGGCCAGCCACCGCGTCATCGCCGATCACCTCCGCTCGTCCGGCTTCCTCGTCGCCGACGGTGTGCTGCCCGCCAACGAAGGGCGCGGCTACGTGCTGCGCCGGATCATGCGCCGCGCGATGCGGCACGCGCATATCCTTGGTGCCACCCAGCCGCTGATGCACCGGCTGGTGCCGGCGCTGGTCGCCGAGATGGGCGCCGCCTATCCCGAACTCGTCCGCGCCCAGCCGCTGATCGAGGCCACGCTCAGCCAAGAAGAGACGCAGTTCCGCAAGACGCTCGACCGCGGCTTGCGCCTGCTCGACGAGGCGACCGCCGGCCTTGCCCCCGGCGCGACGCTGCCCGGAGAGACTGCGTTCAAACTCTATGACACCTATGGCTTCCCCTACGACCTGACTGAGGACGCGCTGCGCGAACGGGGCCTCGCCGTCGATCGCGCCGGCTTCGACGCGGCGATGGCGGAGCAGAAGCGGGCGGCCCGTGCCGCGTGGAAGGGCTCGGGCGCCAAGGCGTCGGACGATCTCTGGTTCGACATCGCGGAAGCGAGCGGCGCGACCGAATTCACCGGCTATGCCGCCGACAGCGGCGAGGGCGAGGTCGTCGCCCTGATCCGCGACGGCGAACGCGTCGAACAGGCGAACGCCGGCGAAACAGTCCTCCTGGTCGTCAACCAGACGCCCTTCTACGCCGAGAGTGGCGGTCAGGTCGGCGATGCGGGCACCATCAGCACCGATGCGGGCCTTCAGGCCACGGTCACGGACACCGCCAAGCAGCTCGGCCGCATTCACGTCCACAACGCGACGATCGATGCCGGCACCGTCAGGGTCGGCGAGGCGGTGAGGCTCCAGATCGACGTCGAGCGCCGCGCGCGCATCCGCGCCAACCATTCGGCGACGCACCTGCTGCATGAGGCGCTGCGCCAGCGGCTTGGTACGCACGTCGCGCAGAAGGGTTCGCTGGTCGCGCCCGACCGGCTGCGCTTCGACGTTTCGCATCCGGTGGCGATGAGCTCGACCGAGCTGGCCGATGCGGAAGCGGCGGTGAATGCGCAGATCCGCGGCAACGGCACCGTCACCACTCGGCTGATGACGCCCGACGACGCCATCGCGATGGGCGCCATGGCGCTGTTCGGTGAGAAATACGGCGACGAGGTCCGTGTCGTCTCGATGGGGCAGAATGCCGACGGCACCTACTCCGTCGAGCTGTGCGGCGGCACCCATGTCGGTGCGCTCGGCGATATCGGTCTCTTCAAGGTGGTGGGGGAGGGCGCCGTCTCCTCCGGCATCCGCCGCGTCGAGGCGCTCACCGGGGAGGCGGCGCGCGCCTATCTCACCGGCCGCGACGAAAAGCTGCGCGAGGCCGCCGCCGCGCTCAAATCGTCGCCCGACGAAGTGCCGGCACGCGTGGTGTCGCTGATCGAGGAGCGCCGCCGGCTGGAGCGCGAGCTTGCCGAGGCCAAGAAGCAGCTCGCCATGGGTGGCGGTGCCGGTGCGCCCGCGGGCCCCGAGCAGGTCGGCGGTGTCAGCTTCATCGGCCAGGTGCTCGAAGGTTTCGAGGCAAAGGGACTGCGCGGCGCCGTCGACGACGCCAAGCAGCGCCTTGGTTCAGGCGTCGCCGTGATCGTCGCGGTCAACGACGGCCGCGCGTCCGTCGCGGTCGGCGTCACCGACGATCTGGTCGGTACGCGCAACGCGGTGGAACTCCTCCGCCGCGCCGTTGCGGCGCTGGGCGGGCAGGGCGGCGGTGGCCGGCCGGACATGGCGCAAGGCGGCGGCCCGGACGGCAGCAAGGCGGCCGAGGCGGTCGCGGCGGTGCGCGATGCGCTGGAGGACGCGAAAGCGACCGTCTAGACCGAGCGCCGCAGCCGCTTGATCCGCGGGTCGCGGTTGAGATCCGCCTCCCGCCGGATCAGCTGCCGCAACTCGTCGCGCTTCTCGTGGATCGAGGCGATCACCGGCCCCATCGCAACGCCGAGGTCGACCAGCACCGCCTCCGACAATTGCAGCGAGCTTTCCAGTGTCTCGGGCACTGCGTCCGTAGCTCCCGCCCGGTACAGCTCGGCGGCATGGCGCGGGTCCCGCGCCCGGGCAATGATCGGCAGATCGGGCGCCAGCGCGCGCACCCGCCGCGTCAGCCGCACGGTCAGCACCGGATCGTCCATGGTCAGGATCAGCGCGTCGGCCGTCCCGAGCTTCAGCCGGTCGATCAGCTCCGCGCGGGCGACGTCGCCGAACAGCACCGCATAGCCGGCGCCCTGGGCGTCCTTGACCACGTCGATGTCCGCCTCCACCGCCAGATACCGGCGATCGTGCTTGGCGAGCATGTCGGCGACCAGCCGCCCGACCCGGCCAAAGCCGATGATGATGCTGCCATGGTCGTCAGCCTCCAGCGGCGCCTCGCGGGCACCGCGTGCCTCGATCGCGCTGGAGAATGTGCGGCCCAGCATCGCCAGCAGGGGCGTCAGGGTGAGGCCGATCGCGGTGACGGTCTGCCAGAACGATGCGGTGGATGGCAGGATCAGGCCCGCCTGCGCCGCCGTGCCGAGCACGATCAGCGTCGTTTCGGATGGGCTGCCCATCAGCAGCCCCGTCTCGGCCGCAACCCCCCGACCCACATCGGCGACGCGCAGCAGCAGGAACGTGACGATCGCCTTGATTGCCACCACACCCGCCACCGCAAGCGCGAGTTGCCACGCGTTGCCGGCGATCAGCCTCAGGTCCAGGCTCATGCCGACGGTGATCAGGAACACGCCGAGAGCCAGCCCCTTGAACGGCGCGGTCATCACTTCGACCTCGCTGTGATAGTCGGTTTCGGCGATCAGCAGCCCGGCAAGCAGCGCGCCGACGATCGGCGACAGGCCTGCCGCGGCGGTGGCAACGCTGGCGACGATCACCACCAGCAGCGAGGCGGCGAGGAACAGCTCCGGGGACTTGGTCCGCGCCGCCTGCGCGAACAGGCGTGGCAGCACGAAGCGGCCGGCAATGTACAAGGCCCCGACCGTCAGCGCGCCGCGCAAGGCAATGCCGGCGATATCGCCCAACCCCGACGCCGCCGCGGGCGAGATCGCGCTCAGTACGAAGATGATCGGCACCAGCGCCAGATCCTCGAACAACAGCATCGAGAAGGCCGCCCGGCCAACAGCGCTGGTGGTGCCTGCCAGCGGCAATACCAAAGCCGTGGAGGAGAGCGCCACCGCAAACCCCAGCCCGAGCGCGCCCGCCCAGGGCTGGCCGATCAGGTGGAGCCCGATCCCGATCAGCACCCCAGATCCGATCAGTTCGGCGCTGCCCGTGCCGAACACCAGCCGCCGCATCGACCAGATGCGCCGGAACGACAGCTCCAGCCCGATCGAGAACAGCAGCAGGACGATGCCGAACTCGGCGAACGGCTCGATCGCATGCGGGTTGGTGATGGTGACGTAGTAAAGCCAGGGCGCCTGCCCGACGAGGCTGCCCAGACCGGCGGGGCCGACCAGCAGCCCGACCAGGATGAACCCGATCACCGGATTGATCCGGAACCGGGCAAAGGCGGGGATCACCAGCCCCGCCGCACCGAGGATCACCAGCGCGTCGCTGAAGCCCTCATTGTCCAAGCCCATCGCCATGCCCGTGTGTAGCCCTGGGCGGGGGCGCTTGTCATCGCGCGAACACGGGAAAGGGAGGCGAGCGGCCGCCTGGCCGCTCGCCCTGCGCCATTACTGCCAGGTCGACATCGCCTGTTCGAGATTGGCGCGAACCGCCTCGAAGAACTGTTCGGTGGTCATCCACGGCTGCTCCGGCCCGATCAGGATCGCGAGGTCCTTTGTCATGTGGCCTTGCTCGACGGTGCTGATGCACACCCGCTCCAGCGTCTCGGCAAAGCGCGTCACGTCGGGCGTGCCGTCGAACTTGCCACGGAACTTGAGGCCGCCGGTCCAGGCGAAGATCGACGCGATCGGGTTGGTAGAGGTCGCCTTGCCCTGCTGGTGCATGCGGTAATGGCGCGTGACGGTGCCGTGCGCGGCTTCCGCCTCGATCGTCTTGCCGTCCGGCGTCATCAGCACCGAGGTCATCAGGCCGAGGCTGCCGAAGCCCTGCGCCACCTGGTCCGACTGGACGTCGCCGTCGTAGTTCTTGCACGCCCACACGAACTCGCCCGACCACTTCAGCGCGCTGGCGACCATGTCGTCGATCAAGCGGTGCTCGTAGACGATGCCTGCGGCCTGATACTGCTCCTTGAACTCGGTCTCGAACACCTCGGCGAAGATGTCCTTGAACCGGCCATCATAGGCCTTGAGGATGGTGTTCTTGGTCGAGAGGTACAGCGGCCAGCCGCGGCCGAGGCTGTAGTTCATGCTTGCCCGAGCGAAGTCGCGGATCGACTCGTCGAGATTGTACATCCCCATCGCGACGCCGGCGGCGGGGAAGTCGAACACGTCATGCTCGATGACCTGGCCGTCCTCGCCTTCCCACTTCATGGAAAGCCTGCCCTTCCCCGGAACCTTGAAATCGGTCGCCTTGTACTGGTCACCGAAGGCGTGACGGCCGACCACGATCGGGTGGGTCCAGCCGGGGATAAGACGCGGCACGTTCTGGATCACGATCGGCTCGCGGAAGATCACGCCGCCCAGGATGTTGCGGATGGTGCCGTTCGGCGATTTCCACATCTTCTTGAGCTTGAACTCCTCGACGCGCTGCTCGTCGGGGGTGATGGTCGCGCACTTCACGCCGACGCCATAGCGCTGGATCGCCTTGGCGCTGTCCACCGTCACCTGGTCGTCGGTGGCATCGCGGTGCTCGACCCCGAGGTCGTAATAATCGAGATCGATGTCGAGATACGGCTTGATCAGGCGCTCGCGAATCCATTCCCAGATGATCCGCGTCATCTCATCGCCGTCGATCTCCACGACCGGCGTTTTTACCTTGATCTTCGCCATGCTTGCTCGTCCTTCGGGGGGAGGTGAATGGCATGGCCCTAAGGGACGGGACGGCTGCGATCAACCGTTGCGGGCGTGCGGCGTTGTGCCGCTGCGCGCGGCGGGTTAGACGGGCGGGATGACATCGCTCGACAAGCCGCCGCTGGCGACCACCAACGTCAAGTGGCGTTTCCCCAGTGTTCATCCCGAAGGGCGAAAGTACGTCGCGATTGCGGTCGGCCTCACCCTGCTGGCGACGCTGGTCACGAAGGTGCTGTTCTGGCCTTTCGTCGGCGTGACGCTGTGGGTCGCGACCTTCTTCCGCGATCCGATCCGCACCACCCCGATCGGCGAGGGCCTGATCGTCGCGCCGGCAGACGGCCTCGTCACCATGATCCAGCGGGTCGCCGTGCCGCGCGAACTGGTCGCAGACCTCGGCGAGGCCACGATGGTGCGCGTGTCGATCTTCATGTCGGTGTTCGACGTGCACATCAACCGCACGCCGATCGCGGGCACGATCCGCCAGGTCGTCTATATCTCCGGCAAGTTCCTCAACGCCGATCTCGACAAGGCGAGCGACGAGAACGAGCGGCAGCATATCGTGGTCGAGGGACGGGACGGGCGCCGCATCGGCTTCACTCAGATCGCCGGCCTGGTGGCCCGCCGCATCGTGCCGTTCGTCAAGCCGGGCGACATGGTCGCCGCCGGGCAGCGGATCGGGCTGATCCGCTTCGGCAGCCGCGTAGACGTCTTCCTGCCCGACGACATCGCTCCCCAGGTGACGCTGGGGCAACGCACTATCGCGGGCGAGACGGTGGTCGGCCGCCTCGGCGCCGTACCGGTCATCGGCGTGGCGCAATAATGCTGCCGCCCGAGCGCCGCGGATTAGGAGCGCGGCGGCGTCCGACGCGCGGGCTGCCGCTGCGTGCCGTTGCTCCCAACGCAGTCACTGCACTTGCGCTGTGCTCCGGGCTGAGCGGGGTGCGCTTTGCGATCGGGGGGGAATGGCAGAGCGCCGTCACCATGATCATGATCGCGGGCGTGCTCGACGGCATTGACGGCCGGGTCGCCCGGCTGCTCCACGGCGAGAGCCGCTTCGGGGCGGAGCTCGATTCGCTGTCGGACGCGATCTCGTTCGGCGTCGCGCCTGCGTTGATCCTGTACCTCTGGTCGCTGTCCGCCCTGCCGCGTTTCGGCTGGATGTGCGCGCTGTTGCTGGCCGTGTTCTGCGCGCTGCGCCTCGCACGCTTCAACGCCAAGATCGACGAAACCGAGCAGCCACACAAGTCTGCCGGCTTCCTGACGGGCGTTCCCGCCCCGGCGGGCGCAGCCCTGGCGATGCTGCCGATGTATTTGTGGTTCTGGACCGACGAGCCGCGCCTGGCATCGCCCTATATCGTCGGGCCGTGGGCCGCGTTCGTGGCGGTGCTGATGGTGTCCAGCGTCGCGACGTTCAGCTGGAGTTCGCTTCGCCTCCGCCGCAACGTTCGCTTTGAGGCTATCGCGCTGGTGGTATTGCTCGGCGCGGCGCTCGTGTCGGCGCCCTGGCACACGTTGAGCTTCGCGGTGATCGCCTATCTGGCGACACTGCCGTTCAGTGTCGCCAGCTATGCCCGGGTCAAGCGGCTGCGCGCATCCGGCCCGCAACCGGCGCCGGCGCTGCCGCCCAGCGCCTGACGGCGATCCGCCGTTCAGCGATCGCAAGCGTCCGCAGAGGCGTGAAGCTGGGTTCCAGGTGGCCGGTCGCGAGGCTCGCGATCCGCCGCCATTGCGGAGCGATCATCGCGGCGATCACCCCGATCGAGGTGGCCAATGCCCCTGCGAAAATCATCGTACTCAGAATTGCAACCATGTTCGCCTCCCTGACGCGAACTTATTGTGGATAAGTTCGCAAACCCGTGGCGGTGCAACGAGTTCCCTGCTGACGCGCGAAAGTGTCGGAAAAGGCGACACTTTTCGTGCTAGTCCGACGACTGGGAACCGCTTGTCCGCTTTACGTGCCCTGTATGTTCCACTCCCGTTCCGCTGTCAACTGGTTGCGTTCCGCCAGGCGCTCGGGTAATGGGCGCGCCTCAACCCGCATGGGAAGCAACATAGCCCGGTGCGCCGGACCGAAAGGTCTAGCGTCATCCGCTTCCCAGAGGCTCAACCGGAAGGAGTTATCCCTATGGCGGCACCTGTCGTCTCCATGCAGCAGCTCATTGAAACGGGCGCGCATTTCGGCCACCAGACGCATCGCTGGAACCCGAAGATGAAGCCCTACATCTTCGGCGACCGCAACGGCGTTCACATCCTCGACCTCTCGCAGACCGTGCCGCTGTTCGCGCGTGCGCTCGAGTTCATCAGCTCCGCCGTCGCCGGTGGCGGCAAGGTGCTGTTCGTCGGCACCAAGCGCCAGGCGCAGGAGCCGATCGCGGACTCGGCCCGCCGCTCCGGCCAGCATTTCGTCAACCATCGCTGGCTGGGCGGCATGCTCACCAACTGGAAGACGATCTCCAACTCGATCAAGCGCATGAAGAGCCTTGAGGAGCAGCTCGCGGGCGACACCCACGGCCTGACCAAGAAGGAAGTGCTCCAGCTCACCCGCGAGCGCGACAAGCTTGAGCTGTCGCTGGGCGGCATCCGCGACATGGGCGGCATTCCGGACGTGATGTTCGTGATCGACGCCAACAAGGAAGAGCTGGCGATCAAGGAAGCCAATACCCTCGGCATCCCGGTCGTCGCGATCCTCGATTCGAACGTATCGCCGGAGGGCATCGCCTTCCCGGTGCCGGCGAACGACGACGCCAGCCGCGCGATCCGCCTGTATTGCGAAGCCGTGGCGATCGCCGCCACCCGTGGCAACCAGGAGCAGCAGTCGCGCCGCGGCGTCGATCTCGGCGCCATGGATGCGCCGCCGGCCGAGGAGGCGCTGGGCACCGACGCGCCGATTGACACCGACGTCAACGCGGAAGGCCATGTGCTAGCCGCCGCGGCGGCCGAGGGCGAGCGCCAGATCGACGCCTGATCCGCGTCCCTGAACCGTCATGCGGGCGGGGTAGGGCGCGATCCGCCTTGCCCCGCCCGCACTCACATTCTGACTAGAGGATATACGAACATGGCCGATATCACGGCAGAGATGGTCAAGGACCTGCGCGAGAAGAGCGGCGCGGGCATGATGGATTGCAAGAAGGCGCTGAACGAGACCTCGGGCGACATGGACGCCGCGATGGACTGGCTGCGCACCAAGGGCCTTGCCGCCGCGCAGAAGAAGTCGAGCCGCACCGCCGCCGAAGGGCTGGTCGGCGTTGCCGTCGCCGGCACCCGCGGCGCGGCGGTAGAGGTCAATTCCGAGACCGATTTCGTCGCCAAGAACGACCAGTTCCAGGATTTCGTCCGCGAAGTGACCCAGCTCGCCCTCGCCACCGGCGGCGATGTCGACGCGCTCAAGAACGAGTCGATGCCGTCGGGCACCACCGTCGGCGAGGTGCTGACCAACAACATCGCGACGATCGGCGAGAACCAGTCGATCCGCCGCGCCAAGCGCTTGGAGGTGTCGAAGGGCGCGGTGGTGGCGTATGTCCACAACCAGCAGTCGCCCGGCCTCGGCAAGATCGGCGTGCTCGTGGCACTTGAATCGGACGCATCGGACGACGTGCTTCAGGGCCTCGGCAAGCAGCTCGCGATGCACATCGCCGCCGCCTTCCCCAAGGCGCTTAATGAGGAAGACCTCGACGAGGCAGAGATCGAGCGCGAGCGCGCGATCGCGGCCGAAAAGGCCAGCGAGAGCGGCAAGCCTGCCGACATCGTCGCCAAGATGGTCGAAGGCTCCATCGCGAAGTTCCGCAAGGAGCACGCGCTGGTCAGCCAGCTGTTCGTGATGGACGGCAAGACCAAGATCAGCGACGTCGTCGCCAAGGCCGGTAAGGACGCGGGCGCGTCCATCGTGCTCAAGGACTATGTCCGCTTCCAGCTCGGCGAAGGCATCGAGCGCGAGACCAGCGACTTCGCCGCCGAAGTAGCGGCGGCATCGGGGGTGCCGCAGGGCGCATAACGTCCTCCATCTCTTCCCCGTCACCCCAGCGAACGCTGGGGTCTCTCCGTAACGGAGAGATGCCAGCCTGCGCTGCCATGACGGCAAAGGTAAACACCGCCACCCAGCAAAGGCTGGGGTCTCTCGCCCGAGGGGAGACCCAGCCTTTGCTCGCACCAGGGGGAGGAGGGCACCTGTTCGGGTTGTGCGAACACTAGCGTCCGCCTAAGGTCCTCGCCGCTCCCGCCCCCCATACGCAATCGGAATCCATGACGCCCGCGCCGCAGTTCAAACGCATCCTGCTCAAGCTTTCGGGCGAGGTTCTGATGGGGGAGGGTGGCCTCGCCATCGATCCTGTGATCACCGCCCGCGTTGCCGAGGAGATCGCGGACGTCCGCGCCACCGGCTACGAGCTGTGCATCGTGGTCGGCGGGGGCAACATCTTCCGCGGCCTGTCCGCGGCGGCAAAGGGCATTGAGCGCGCGACCGCCGATTACATGGGCATGCTCGCGACCGTGATGAACGCGCTCGCGGTGCAGAACGCGCTGGAGCAGATCGGGGTCGACACCCGCGTGCAGTCCGCCATTCCGATGGCCAGCGTCTGTGAACCGTTCATCCGCCGCCGCGCCGAGCGCCACCTCGAAAAGGGCCGGGTGGTGATCTTTGCCGCCGGCGTCGGCAGCCCGTTCTTCACCACCGACAGCGGCGCCGCCCTGCGCGCTGCGGAAATGAAGTGCGACGCGCTGTTCAAGGGCACCAGCGTCGACGGTGTCTACGACGCCGATCCGAAAAAGGTGCCCACCGCCACCCGCTACGAGACGGTGACCTTCTCCAAGGTGCTGTCCGACGACCTCAAGGTCATGGACGCGAGCGCCATCGCGCTGTGTCGCGACAACAACATCCCGATCGTTGTCTTCAACATCCGCGAGCACGGCAATTTCGCCGCCGTGCTGCGCGGCGAGGGCATCTCGACGATCGTCCAGAACGAAACGGAGAAAACCGATGCCGGCGTATGACAAGGCCGATCTCGAGCGCCGCATGGAGGGCGCGGTGGAAGCGCTCAAGCACGACCTGGGCGGCCTGCGCACCGGGCGCGCCTCTACCACGCTGCTGGATCCGGTAACGGTCGAGGTGTACGGCTCGAAGATGCCGCTCAACCAGGTTGCGACCGTCTCCGCGCCGGAGCCCCGCATGCTGTCCGTGCAGGTATGGGACAAGTCGAACGTCGGACCTGTAGAGAAGGCGATCCGCTCGGCAGGCCTCGGGCTCAACCCGATCAACGACGGCCAGACGCTGCGCCTGCCGATCCCCGATCTCACCGAGGAACGCCGCAAGGAACTCGCCAAGCTCGCCAGCCAGTACGCCGAAAAAGCCCGCATCGCCGTGCGCAACGTCCGCCGCGACGGCATGGACAACCTCAAGACCGACGAGAAGAAGAACGTCATCTCCGAAGACGAGCGCAAGCGCCACGAGACGGAGGTGCAGAAGCTGACGGACAGCACCGTCGCCGAACTCGACGCTGCCGCGTCTGCCAAGGAAAAGGAAATCCTCGGCAAGTGAGGCCCGCCGCCGCCTCGGCGACGACGGCCGTTCCCGCGGCCGGGGCGATGCCGCGCCACGTCGCGATCATCATGGACGGCAACGGTCGCTGGGCCAAGAAGCGCCTCCTGCCGCGCTTCGCGGGCCACAAGGCGGGCGTGGAGGCGGTGCGCAAGGTGACGCGCGCGGCCCGCGCGCTCGGCATCGAGGCGCTGACGCTCTACGCCTTCTCCTCGGAAAACTGGCGCCGACCGGAGGAGGAGGTCAGCGACCTCATGGGCCTTCTGCGCCTCTTCATCCGCAGCGACATCGAGGAGATGGTGCGCGAGAACGTGCGGCTGCGCATCATCGGCGACTACCGCCGCTTCACCCCCGATCTCGTCGCCATGGTCGATGGCGCGGTCGCCCGCACGGCCCAGAACACCGGCCCGATCCTGGTGATCGCCCTCAACTACGGCGCGCAGGCGGAACTCGCGGCGGCCGCGCGCAAGCTGGCGACTCAGGCGCGGGAAGGGCGGATCGACCCCTCCGCCATCGACGCCGCCGCGATCGAGGCCGAACTCGATACCCGCGACCTGCCTCCGCTCGACCTAATGATCCGCACTTCGGGCGAGCAGCGCCTGTCCAACTTCCTGCTCTGGCAGGCGGCCTATGCCGAACTGCTGTTCGTAGACACCTTGTGGCCGGACTTCGACGCGGATGCGCTGGCCGCCGCCGTCGGGGCCTTCGGCCAGCGGCAGCGCCGCTACGGTGGCCTGTGACGCAAGCCCCGGCGGCGAAGCGGCCGTCCGACCTCGCGATCCGCACCGTCACGGGCCTCGCGATGATCGCGGTGGCGATGCTGGCGCTGTGGGCAGGCGGGATCGTCTTCTGGCTGCTCACCGTCGTGGTCGCGATGATCATGATCGCCGAATGGGCGGACCTTCACAGGCTCGCCGCCAAGCACAAGCGCCTCGCGCAATACAGTCTGTTCGTTCCCCTCGCACTGATGTCGCCCTCCCCGCCGGGGGCGGGCCCTGGCTTCCTGACGCTGGGCTTGCTCGTCGGCGCGGCGTTCTTCGTCGTGATCGTCACCAACAAGCGCATGCTGGCGCTCGGCACGCTCTATGTCGGCCTGCCTATCTTGTCGCTACTGCTGATCCGCCACCAGAAGGAGGGGGTGGTGTTCACCCTCTGGGCGCTCGCGCTGGTATGGATGACCGACATCGGCGCCTATTTCGCGGGCCGCACGATCGGCGGCCCCAAGCTCGCGCCCGCCGTCAGCCCCAACAAGACTTGGGCCGGCCTGATCGGCGGCGTGATCCTCGCCTCGCTGTTCGGCGCCGCGATGCATGCTCTCTACGGCCTGCCGCTGCGCATGACGCTGGCGACTCCCGCCCTGGCGGTCGTCGCGCAAGCTGGTGACCTCTACGAAAGCTGGCTCAAGCGCCGCGCCGGCGTCAAGGACAGCGGCACGCTGATCCCCGGCCACGGCGGCGTGCTCGATCGTCTCGACGGCATCGTCCCCGTCGCGCCGATCGCCGCCGCTTTGGTGGTGCTGCCGCACTTTTACCCATGAAAACCGTTACCATCCTCGGCGCCACCGGCTCGGTCGGCACCTCGACGCTCGACCTTGTCGAACGCGAGCCCGACCGCTTCCGCGTCCGCGCGCTCACCGCCAACGCGGACGTCACGAAGCTCGCGGCCGCCGCGATCCGCACCCGCGCCGAGCTCGCCGTGGTCGCCGACGAAGCCTGCCTGCCCGCCTTGCGCGAGGCGCTCGGGGGCAGCGGCATCGAAGCCGCCGGCGGAGCGCAAGCGATCTGCGATGCCGCCGCCTCGGGCGCGGACTGGACCATGGGCGCGATCGTCGGCTGTGCAGGTCTCAAGCCCGCGATGGCCGCGGTCGAGCAGGGCGGCACCGTGGTGCTCGCCAACAAGGAGCCGTTGGTCTCTGCCGGCGACGTTATCCTCGCCGCCGCGGACACCTCCGGCGCTACGCTGCTCCCCGCCGACAGCGAGCACAACGCGATCTTCCAGTGCCTCGACGCCGCCCGGCCCGAAGCCGTACGCCGCATCATCCTCACCGCCAGCGGCGGACCGTTCCGCGACTGGTCCACCGACCGGATGCGCAGCGTCACCCCCGAGCAGGCGGTGGCGCACCCCAACTGGTCGATGGGCGCCAAGATCTCCATCGATTCGGCGACCATGTTCAACAAGGGCCTGGAGCTGATCGAGGCGGCGCGTCTTTTCCCAGTTCCGGCAGACCGGATCGAGATCGTCATCCACCGCCAGTCGGTGATTCACTCCATGGTCGATTACGTCGACGGCTCGATGCTCGCGCAGCTCGGCCCTTCCGACATGCGCGTGCCGATCGCGCACACGCTCGCCTGGCCCGAGCGGATGGCGACGCCGATGGCCCCGCTCGACCTCATCGCGATCGGCCGGCTGGAGTTCGAGGCGCCCGACGCAGAGCGCTTCCCCGCCCTGCGCCTCGCCCGCGAGGCGCTCGACGCGGGCGGCGCACGCCCGGCGATCCTCAACGCGGCCAACGAAGTCGCCGTCGCCGCCTTCCTCGACCGCCGCATCGGCTTCCTCGAAATTGCCGCAATCGTCGCCGATACGCTGGAGCGCTACGACCCGGCGGCACCGGACAACGTCGACGCGGTGCTCGCCGTCGACGCTGAGGCGCGGCGGCTGGCGGGCGAGCGCGTGAAGGATTGCATGGCTTGATCCAATCTCCCGGCCTGCTGATGACGATCCTCGCCTTTGCGCTGATCATCGGCCCCCTCGTGTTCGTGCACGAGATGGGCCATTACCTCGCCGGCCGCCTGTTCGGGGTGAAGGCGGAGGCCTTCTCGATCGGCTTCGGCCGCGAGATCATCGGCCACACCGACCGGCGCGGCACCCGCTGGAAGCTCGGCTGGCTTCCCCTCGGCGGCTATGTCCGCTTCGCCGGAGACATGAACCCGGCCAGCCAGCCCGACGCCGCCTGGCTTGCGCTACCGGCGGAGGAGCGCAACCGCACCTTCCAGGCGAAGGCCGTATGGCAGCGCGCGATCATCGTCGCGGCCGGGCCGATCGTGAACTTCCTCGTCGCCATCGTCATTCTCGGCGGCTTCGCGGTCGCATTCGGGGACGTCCGCATGCCGCCGGTGGTGCAGGCGCTGGAGCCCGGCAGCCCGGCCGCACGCATCGGCCTCCATCCCGGCGATCGCGTGACGGCGCTCGGCGGCCGCGCTGTCGACAGTTTCGACGACATGGTCCGCTACGTCCGCCTGCGCGCGGGCGAGACGATCCGCATCGACTTCACCCGCGGTACCCAGCAGCTCTCTCGCCCGATCACCGTCGGCACCGACGTCCAGCGCGACCGCTTCGGCAACACCTTCGCGATGGGCCGCCTCGGGATTGCCGGCGGCAAGCCCGTCGTGGTGCCGGTGCGCTGGTGGCAGGCGCCCGCCGTGGGCCTGCGGCAGACGGGGCAGGTGGTGCGCTTCATCGGCGACACGCTGGGCCAGTTCCTCACCGGTCGCCGCTCGATCAAGGAGATGAGCGGCCCGATCGGCACCGCCCGCGTCGCCGGCGAGCAGCTGTCGCTCGGCCTGGTCGACTTCGTCGGGCTGGCGGCGCTGATCTCCATCAATCTTGGGTTCATCAATCTGCTGCCAGTCCCGATGCTGGATGGCGGGCACCTGCTCTTCTATGCGGTGGAAGCGGTGCGGCGGCGGCCGCTTGAGCCGCGGGTGCAGGAATGGGCGTTCCGGGGCGGGCTTGCCGCGCTCCTGGCACTGATGGCGATCGTCACGGTGAACGATCTCGGGGCGGTCGGGCTGTGGAAGAATCTCGCCGGGTTGATTGGGTGAGCGGCTTCGGGCAGGGCGATCTAACAGGGGCTGATGCGGCTTCTTGGGGTGGGTTGAGTGATCTTTTCTGACGGTAATACGGTCGCGCGTGCCAGCGCGTTCCTGCTGGCGAGCACGATGCTCTCGGGTGTTCCTGCCTTTGCGCAGACCGCGCCGGGCACTCCAGCGCCCGCCGCGGCTCCTGCTCCGGCAACACCCGCTGCCGCGCCTGCGCAGCAGCGCGTCATCAAGACGCTCCGGGTCGAAGGCGCGCAGCGCATCGAGCCTGAGACCGCGCTGTCGTACACCAAGCTGCGCGTCGGCCAGGCCTACACCAACGAAACGCTCGACCAGGCGATCAAGGACCTGCTCGGCAGCGAGCTGTTCGCTGACGTGTTCATCGTCGGCGGCGAGACCGGCGACATCGTGATCCGCATCCGCGAGAACCCGATCATCAACCGCGTGATCCTGGAGGGCAACAAGCGACTCAAGAGCGACAAGATCACCAAGGAGATCAAGCTCAAGCCGCGCCAGATCTTCACTCGCACCGCCGTCCGCCAAGACGTCGCGCGGATCGTCGAGCTGTACCGCCGCCAGGGCCGCTTCGCCGCGGTGATCTCGCCCAAGCAGGTCAGCCTCGACCAGAACCGCGTCGACGTGGTGTTCGAGATTGCGGAAGGCCCCAAGTCCAAGGTCCGCCAGATCAACATCATCGGTAACGAGGTGTTCTCCGACGACAAGCTGCGCGGCCAGATGGCGACCAAACAGTCGCGCTGGTTCCGGCTGTTGTCGTCCGGCACCAGCTACGACCAGGATCGACTGGCCTACGATCAGCAGAAGCTGCGCCAATTCTACCTCACGGAAGGTTATGCCGATTTCCGCGTCACCTCAGCCGTTGCCGAACTGACACCAGACAAGCGCGACTTCATCATCACCTATGTGGTGGAGGAGGGGAAGCGCTACCACTTCGGCGACGTCAGCGTGGACAGTGAAATCCGCGACTTCGATAACAAGAAGCTCGCCGATACGCTGCCGGTGAAGAAGGGCGACTGGTACAACGCCAAGCTGGTCGAGGATTCGATCGACAGCCTCAGCCAGTCGACTGGCCTGTTCGGCTACGCCTTCACCGATGTGAACCCCGAATATAATCGCGATCCCGAAGCGCTGACCATGTCGGTCAACTTCCACATCGCGCAGGCGCAGCGCTCGTACATCGAGCGCGTCGAGATCAACGGCAACACGCAGACGCAGGACAAGGTCGTCCGCCGCGAGATCCGCCTCGCGGAAGGCGATGCCTTCAACAGCTTCCAGGTCAAGCGCAGCCAGGACCGAATCAACAGCCTCGGCTATTTCCAGGACAAGCTGGAGATCAAGCAGAACCCGGGCAGCACGCCCGATCGCGTGGTGCTGGAAACCAATGTCGAGGAGAAGTCGACAGGCGAGCTCCAGCTCTCGGCCGGCTATTCCAGCCTCGAACAGTTCATCATCCAGGCCAACATCACCCAGCGCAATTTCCGCGGCAAGGGCCAGGAACTGCGCGCCGGCGTCAACTATTCCAGCTATTCCAAGTCGATCGAGCTCGGCTTCACCGAGCCGTACCTGTTCGACAAGAACGTGGCGCTCGGCATCGATCTGTTCCGGCGCGACTACAACTCGTTCAACTATGCCGGCGACGAGCGCCAGACGACCTATTCGCAGGTCTCCACCGGCTTCCAGATCCGCGCCGGCGTGCCGCTCACCGAATATTGGTCGCTGTCGGGCCGCTATGGCCTGTCGTACGACAAGGTCGGCCTCGATAAGAGCATCTACTTCACCGACCTTAACGGCGACAGCATCCGCGGCAACAGCTCGAATGACGTCTGCGATCCGCTGCAGTCCGGCCGGTATCTGTGCGATGCGATCGGCAATCGCTGGACCTCGTCGGTCGGCTATTCGCTGATCTACGACAGCCTCAACAGCCGTCTGCGGCCGACTGCCGGCAGCCGCTACACCTTCAGCCAGGATTTCGCTGGCCTGGGCGGCGACGTGCGCTACCTGCGCACCCGCCTCGAGGCCGCGAAGTACAAGGGCATCGGCGGCGGCTTCGTCGCCTCGGCGACGGCGGAAGGCGGCTATATCAAGTCGCTCGAGAGCAGCCGCGGCGCCGGCATCGACCCGGTCCGCATCACCGACCGCTTTTACCTCGGCGAGCCGCAGTTCCGCGGTTTCGACATCCGCGGCATCGGCCCGCGCGTGCGCCGTTACTCCTACACGGGTGACGTGACGACCGGCGACCAGGCGCTCAACACGAGCAAGGACAGCTATACCGACGACGCGCTCGGCGGCCGCGCCTACTACCTCGCCCGGCTCGAACTCGAGATTCCGCTCGGCTCCGGCGCCCGCGAGCTCGGCCTGCGTCCGTCGATCTACGTCCAGGCCGGTTCGCTGTTCGGTCTCAGGCGGCCGACGACGACGGACTCGGGCCTGCAGGCGACAGACGCGAACGGCAACAAGCTTTATAACAAGGACGGCTCGCCCTCGCTTGTCGCCACCCAGACCGCCCAATACACGACGATCAACGGCCAGACGGTGCCGCTGTACGTCGTCGGTTCGGCCGACACCACGAATGCCGGCGCGGTCACGACGTGCGCCACCGGCTATTCGGCAACACTCGGCGGCAGCGATTGCGCGGGCACCACGGTAAACGGCGCCTACACTGTCACAAACCCGCTCTTCCACGAGCAATATTACGGCAGCACCGCGCTGCCGCGCATCACCGTCGGCGTCGGCGTCAACTGGAACTCGCCGTTCGGGCCCCTTCGCATCGACGTCGCCAAGGCCTTGCTGACGCAGCCCGGCGACGATCCCAAGCTTGTCACCTTCAATGTAGGAACCCAGTTCTGATGACCATGATCAAGAAGCTTCTGCTCGCCGCCGCGCTCGCGGCTCCCGCCACCGTGATCGCCACGGCCGCCACCGCGCAGGTGTCCGGCGTCGCCGTCGCCGACCCGCAGGCGGCTATCGCCAACTCGCGCGCGTGGACCGCCGCGCGCACGCAGATCGAAGCCACCTACAAGCCGCAGCTCGACCAGGCCGAGACTCGCCGCCGCGCCATCGCCACCGAGCTCCAGCCGCTCGTCACCGCGTATCAGAACGCCGCGCGCGCCCCCGGCGCGACCGAGGCGTCGCTGCGTCCGCAGGCCCAGGCCATTCAGACGCGCGAGACGGCCGCCAACCAGGAGCTCACCCGCCTGACCGCACCGGCCCAGCGCGCCCAGGCCTATGCGATCGAGCAGATTCAGGCGCAGCTCAACACCGCCGTCCAGAACGCGGTGCGCGCCCGCAACGTCAGCCTGCTGCTCTCGCCGCAGGCGGCGCTCTTCGCGCAGCCGACTGCCGACATCACCTCGGCGGTGACCGCAGAGCTCGACCGTCTGGTGCCGAGCGTCAACACCACGCCGCCGGCGAACTGGCAGCCCGGCCAGCAGGGCCAGGCCGGTGCGGGTGCCCCGGCGCCGGCCACCGCGCCCGCGACCCGCGCCACGAACGGCTCGCGCAACCAGCCCCAGGGCCGGTGAACGACACGACCACTAGCGCCGGCGCCGCCATCGGTCCGCTCGACATCGGGCGGGTGATGGCGGCGCTGCCGCACCGCTACCCCATGCTCCTCGTTGATCGCGTCGAGCAGCTGGTGCTTGACCAGTCGATCACCGCGATCAAGGCGGTGTCGATCAACGAGGGCTTCTTCCAGGGGCATTTCCCCGGCCGGCCGATCATGCCCGGCGTCCTCATCGTCGAGGCGCTGGCGCAGGCGGCGGGCATCCTCGCGGTGGAATCCTTGGGCCTCGCCGGGTCGGGCAAGCTCGTCTATTTCATGGCGATCGACGGGGCGAAGTTCAGGAAGCCGGTCGAGCCCGGCGTGCTGCTGCGGCTGGAGGCCTCGTTCGTGCAAAAGCGCGCCAGCGTCTGCAAGTTTGCAGGCGTTGCTAAGATCGAGGGCCAAGTCGTTGCAGAGGCGAACTTTACCGCAATGATCGCCGATCCGCCCAAGGCGTCGTAGGCGCTACTTTTGGGTTACCTTTGACATGTTGGTGCCGCTCCCTTATGCGCCGCGCCTTCCTTTCTGGCTGGTCGGAAACCAGCCGCACCAGGAGCTAAGTTCATGAAAAAAGAAGGCCATCCCGACTATCACACCATCAAGGTGCAGATGACCGACGGCACCGTGTTCGAGACCCGTTCCACCTGGGGCAAGGAAGGCGACACGATGCAGCTCGACATCGATCCGCTCGCGCACCCCGCCTGGACGGGCGGTCGCGGCCAGATGCTCGACGCTGGCGGCCAGGTGGCGCGCTTCAACAAGCGCTTCGGCGGCGGGCTCACCCTGCGCAAGAGCTGATCGCCTCTCACGGCTGACGCTTGAAGGGACCGGTGCTCACCGAGCGCCGGTCCTTTTCGCATGCGCGGCTGGCGGAGAGAGTGGGATTCGAACCCACGGTGGGCGTGAACCCACGGCGGTTTTCAAGACCGCTGCCTTAAACCACTCGGCCATCTCTCCGCGCCGGCCCGCGATAGGGTGAGCGCGCCCGTCTGTGCAAGCCTTGCGACGATAAGAGGTTCCGGCTTCCCTCCGGCTGTGGCAGTCACGCGGGGATGGGGACGGGGACATTCACTCGCTGGCTGCGCGCAGGCGCGGCGATCATGGCCGCGGCGCTGGCCGGTGGCTCGCCGGCGCACGCGCAGGACGAGGACGGATTTCAGCGCTATCTGCTGACGCTCCGGGGGCAGGCGATCGCCCAGGGCGTCGCCCCTGCCACAGTCGATTCGGTGCTGCCCGGCCTGACTCTGAACCAGCGGGTCATCGAACTCGACCGCGCTCAACCCGGCAGCGACACCGGCTCCGCCTCCGTCGCGCCGTTCGCGCCCTACCGCATCGCCCATGTCGACGCCGCCCGCATCGCCCGCGGCCGCAACGTCTACATCGCGCAACGCGGTCGCCTCGCCGGCATCGAGCGGCAGACCGGTGTGCCCGAATCGATCATGGTCGCGATCTGGGGCCACGAAACCAATTACGGCTCGTACACCGGCAATTTCGACCTGCTCCGCTCGCTGGCAACGCTCGCCTATGACGGCCGGCGGCGGGATCTGTTTGCAGGCGAGTTCATTGCCGCGCTCAAGATGATCGATCGCGGCGTGCCTCGCGACCGGCTGAAGGGAAGCTGGGCCGGCGCGACCGGCAATCCGCAGTTCCTGCCCTCCATTTACCTCCGCCTCGCCCGCGATGCCGATGGCGACGGGCGCGCGGACATCTGGACCAGCCAGGCCGATACGCTCGCCTCGATCGGCAACTATTTCACCAACGCCGGCTGGCGTGCCGGCCAGCCCTGGGGGTGGGCGGTCAACGTTCCCGCTGGCTTCGATCGCAGCGAGGTCCGCAATCGCCTGGTCTCTCCCCGCTGCCCCCGCGTGTTCGCGCGCCACTCGGGTTGGCGCACCGTCGCCGAATGGCGGGCGCTCGGGCTGTCGCCACGCACCACCGCCTGGCCGGCGGACAACGTCCTCGCGACGCTAATCGAGCCCGACGGACCCGGCGCGACCGCCTACCTGCTGACCGGCAACTACCGCGTGATCCTCGACTATAACTGCTCGAATTTCTACGCTTTGTCCGTCGGGCTGCTCTCCGATGCGGTTTCTAGCTAGCGGGGCGCTCGCGGCGCTGTTCCTCGCCGGATGCAGCGGCGGTGAGGGAGACCGTCTCCACACCCAAGCTCCGGTGACGAAGTTGCGCTATGCGGGCTACGATGCGAGCGGGCTGGCGAGCTGGTACGGTGAAGAGGTGGCCGGTAACCGCACCGCATCAGGCGAACGCTTTAACCCCGACGGGATCACCGTCGCGCACCGGACGCTGCCGCTCGGCTCGGTGGTGGAGATCACCGCGCTCGATACCAGCCGCTCGATCCTCGCCCGCGTCACCGATCGCGGACCAGGGCGCCGTGACCGCGAGATTGATCTGTCGCGGGGTGCGGCGCGTCTGCTGGGCACGGACCGGCGCTCGGTCGCCACCGTACGGGTGCGGGCCGTGACGCCTTCGGTGAAGGATGAACTCGCGTTGCGTGCTGGCCGTGCGATAGTCCCCAGTCAGGGCCGCTCGACCTTCACACGTGCGCCGGGCGCACCCACCATCGCCCCGCCACCGCTTGCCAAAGACGGCCGTTACCTCGTCCAGGTCGCCAGCTATTCGAGCGAGCACCGCGCGCAAACAGTGGCGTCGGCGCTGGACGGGGACGTCGTGCCCGCAGGTGCGCTGTTCCGCGTCCGCCTCGGCCCCTACAAAGGCGCGGACGCGGCGCAACAGGCGCGTGACGCCGCCCAATCGCGCGGCTATGCCGACGCTCAGATCCTGCCCGTTAACTAAACCGGACACATCATGCTCAAGCTTCTTGCCACGCCGCTTGCCATTGTCGCGCTCGCCGTTCCCTCGATGGCAGCCGCGCCGCAGTACACCACGGAGGTGCCGATCGGTTACCTCAAGGATCTCTCGTCCGGCGCGGTGCTGTTCCAGCGCGATCCCGATCGGCGGATGCCCCCCGCGTCGATGGCCAAGATGATGACGGTGTATGTGGCATTTGACCTCATCAAGCGGGGCGAGCTCAAGCTCAACCAGACCTTCACAGTTCGCCCGGAAACCTGGGCCAAATGGCATGGGCCCGCCGCAGGCTCGACCATGTTCCTGTCAGCCAACGAGAATGTCAGCGTGTCCGACCTGCTCAAGGGCATCGTCACGCTGTCCGGCAACGACGCCTGCGTCGTTCTGGCGGAGGGCATCTCCGGCTCGGAAGAGGCGTTCGTCGAGCGCATGAACCGCAAGGCGCAGGAATTGGGGCTGTCGAACAGCCACTTCGGCACCTCGAACGGCTGGCCCGACAACGGCGTTACCTATGTCACCGCGCGCGACCTTGCGACGCTCGCGTCCGGCACGATTCAGAACTACCCTGATCTGTACAAGAAGTTTTATTCGCTGCGCAGCTTCACCTGGGGCAAAACGCTCGGTGCCGGCGCGGACATCACGCAGGCGAACCGCGATCCGCTGCTCGGCAAGGTCGCCGGCGCGGACGGGCTCAAGACCGGTCATACCGAGGAGGCCGGCTATGGCTTCACCGGCTCGGCCGAGCAGAACGGACGCCGCCTCGTGCTGGTGCTCGCCGGCATGAAGAGCTGGAATCAGCGCGTTGAGGAATCCGTGCGGCTGATGGAGTGGGGCTTCCGCGCGTGGCAGGCCAAGCCACTAGTTGCGGCGGGCAAGCAGGTATCGACCGCCGAGGTGCAGATGGGCGGCGCGTCGACAGTAGGTCTCGTGGCCGCCAAGGCGCTGACGGTCACGCTGCCAGCGGGTGCCGCGCCCGAGCTATCGGCAAAGGTAGTCTATGACGGCCCGATCAAAGCGCCGATCAAGGCCGGCCAGCACATCGCCGACCTTGTGATCAGTTCGCCCGACCTGCCGGAGCAGCGCATGCCGCTGGTTGCGGACAAGGACGTGGCGGCAGCGGGCTTCTTCGGCCGCGCTTGGACGGGACTGAGGTCGTTCTTCGGCTGATTTCGGCAGCGGTGTGGCAAAGCTGATCGGCAACCGGGCGGCGCACGCCGCGTTCGCCAGCGCGGCCGCTTCCGGCACTCTCCACCACGCCTGGCTCCTGGCCGGGCCGGAGGGCGTCGGCAAGGCGACCTTTGCCCGCGCCGCGGCACTGCGCCTCCTCGCCGATGCCGCCGCGCCGGGCACGCTGCCCCCCGGACTTGCGGTTCCGAAGGCGCACCCCGCGCGGGCGCTGATGGACGCGGGGTCGCACCCGGACTACCGCCTGCTGGCCCGCCTGCCCAAGGACCCGGAAAAGCCCGACGAGGACCTGGCGCGGAGCGTCACCATTGCGCAGGTCCGGGCGCTCGGTCCGATGTTCGCGACGCGGCCGTCCTTGAGCTTTCGCCGGGTGGTGGTGATCGATGCCATCGACGATCTGGAGCGGGGCGGGGCCAACGCGCTGCTCAAGAATCTCGAGGAGCCGCCTGCGGGCACCATCTTCCTCCTGGTCAGCCACGCGCCCGGCCGGCTGTTGCCGACGATACGATCGCGCTGCCGGCTTTTGCGCTTCGAGCGCCTGCGCGATGACGATGTGCGGGCGGTGCTGCGTCAGGCGCTGCCGGAGGCGGAGGAGAAGGAGATCGCGGCATTGACACGGGCGAGCGACGGCGCGCCGGGCAGGGGGCTGCGCTACGCCGGGCTCGACATCGCCGGGCTCGACCAAGCGATGGCGGCACTGGCGACGGAGGGCGACCGCGGCAACGCCCGCCGCTCCGCTCTCGCGAAGGCATTGGCCGCCAAGGCGGCCGCGCCGCGCTATCAGGCGTTCCTCGACCGAGTCCCGAGCTACATAGCCGACATTGCCCGCACCCGCTCCGGCCCGCCGCTCGCCGCCGCGATCGAGGCGCATGCCGCGGCGCGCGATCTCGCAGGCGCCGCACTCGGGCTGTCGCTCGATCCGCAGGCGACGGTGTTCGAGATGGGCACGCTGCTCGCTAGCCTGCATCAAGCCGCCTGAGGCTTCCCGCGCCCGAACCGATGCTCTAGGAGCGCGCGGATGGGCGAGCCCTTTTATATCACCACCGCGATCAGCTACCCCAATGGCCGGCCGCATATCGGCCACGCCTATGAGGCGATCGCCGCGGACGCGATTGCGCGCTTCCAGCGGCAGGCGGGGCGCGACGTGCGGTTCCAGACCGGCACCGACGAGCACGGACTCAAGATGGCGCAGACCGCCCGCGATCAGGGCCGCGACGTCCGCGATCTTGCGGCCGACATGTCCGGCCAGTTCCGCGCCATGTGCGACACGCTCGACATCTCGTACGATCGTTTCATCCGCACCACGGACGCCGATCACGCACGGGCGAGCACCGCGATCTGGGAGGCCATGGCAGCGAGCGGGGACCTCTACCTCGATCGCTACGAAGGCTGGTACTCGGTCCGCGACGAGGCGTTCTACGATGAGAGCGAACTCGTCGACGGGCAAGGGGGCAAGCTGTCGCCGCAGGGCACGCCCGTCGCATGGACCGCGGAGGAGAGCTGGTTCTTCCGCCTCTCAAAATACCAGCAGCCGCTGCTCGATCTTTACGCGAGCAACCCGGATTTCATCCGGCCTGAGAGCCGCCGCAACGAGATCGTCCGCTTCGTCGAAGGCGGCCTCTCCGACCTGTCCGTTTCGCGCACCAGCTTTGACTGGGGCGTGCCGGTGCCGGGCAGCCCCGGCCACGTCATGTACGTCTGGGTCGACGCACTGACGAACTACCTGACCGGGACCGGCTACCCGGACGGCGGAGGCCTGTCGCGCTTCTGGCCGGCCGACCTGCACCTGATCGGCAAGGACATCGTTCGGTTTCATACGGTCTACTGGCCGGCGTTCCTGATGTCGGCCGGCATCGCCCTACCCAAGAGCGTCTTCGGACATGGCTTCCTGCTCCACCGAGGCGAGAAAATGTCCAAGTCTGTCGGCAACGTCGTCGATCCCGGCGAGCTATCGACCGCCTTTGGGGTGGATGCGCTGCGCTACTTCCTGCTCCGCGACGTCAGCTTCGGGCAGGACGGCAGCTATTCGGCGGAGGCGATCGTGACGCGGGTCAATGCCGAGCTGGCGAACAGCTTCGGCAACCTCGCGCAACGTACCTTGTCGTTCATCGCGAAGAACCTCGCGGGTGAGTTGCCCGGCCCGGGTACCCCGGATCCAGCCGACGCCATGCTGATCGAGGAGGTCGTCGTGGCTTGCGCAGGGCTCAAGGCGGCGTTCGAAGACGTCGCGCTCAGCCAAGGCATCGAGGCGTGGATGCGCGGCGTCTTCGCGTGCAACCAGTATATCGACGCGCAGGCACCCTGGGCGTTGCGGAAGACCGACCCGGAGCGGATGCACGCGGTCCTTCGCACCCTGGTTCGCGCGATCCGCGACCTCGCGATCACGATCCTGCCGGTGGTGCCCGCTTCAGCGGCCAAGGTGCTCGACCAGTTGGGCGCTGAGGGACGCGACCATGGCGCGATCGACGATGAAAGCTGGTACGACCGGCTCGCCGAAAGCGGCTTCCGGATCGCGCCGCCGAGCCCCGTATTCCCCCGGCTCGAGTTGCCGGCCGAAATCGCCTGATGCTCGCCGACAGCCACTGCCACCTCAACTACAAAGGTCTGGTCGAGGATCAGGCGGCGGTGCTCGCGCGCGCAAGGGCGAGGGGGGTCACCGCGATGCTCAACATCGCCACCCGGCAGAGCGAATGGGACGACGTGCTCGCCACCGCCGAGCGTGAGCCAGACGTTTGGGCGACCGTCGGCATCCACCCGCACGAGGCGGATGCGCATCCCGATGTCGACACCGCCAAGCTCGTCGAGCGCGCGCAGCACCCGCGCGTTGCCGGCATCGGCGAAACCGGCCTCGATTACTATTACGACCACTCCGACCGCGCGGCGCAACAGGCGAGCTTCCGCGCCCACATCGCCGCCTGCCGCGAAACCCAGCTGCCGCTGGTTGTCCATACTCGAGATGCGGAGGAAGATACGCTCGCCATTCTCGCGGAAGAGATGGGGAAGGGGAGCTTCCCGGGCGTGATCCACTGCTTCACCGCCAGCGGCGCGTTCGCCGACCGGGCCCTGGAACTCGGCTTCTATATTTCGATCTCGGGGATCGTGACCTTCCGCAACGCACGCGACCTCCAGGAAACGGCAGCAAGGCTACCGATCGAGCGGCTGTTGATCGAAACCGACGCGCCGTTTCTCGCGCCCGTTCCGCACCGAGGGAAGACGGGCGAGCCTGCATTCGTCGGGGACACTGCGCGTTTCCTCGCCGACCTGCGCGGCGGCGATCTCCAAGACCTGCAGACGCGCACCGCAGCCAATTTCCACGCGCTCTTCACCAAAACGGCAGCGAACTCCGCGTGAAGGTGCGTGTCCTCGGCAGCGGCACCTCGTCAGGGGTGCCGCGGATCGGTAACGCATGGGGCGCGTGCGATCCGGCCGAGCCGCGCAATCGGCGCACGCGTGCCTCGATCCTCATCGAGCACGAGGGCACCCGCATCCTGGTGGACACCAGTCCCGACATGCGCGAGCAACTGCTTGCTGCCGATGTCAGCCAGGTCGACGCGATCATCTGGACCCACGACCATGCGGACCACTGCCACGGCATCGACGACGTGCGGCAACTCTTCCACGCTTCGGGCAAGCCGGTGAGGGGGCTCGCCAGGCCGGCGACGCTCCGCGTCATCGAGCAACGGTTCGGCTATGTGTTCAAGGGCCGAGCGGGCTATCCTCCGACGGTGGCGGGGGAACCGCTGCCTGACGCGCTCACGATCGGTGGCATCGACATTCGCGTCGTCGATCAGCCGCACGGCAACATCTCATCGGCCGGCCTGCGCTTCGATGCCAGCGGTAGGTCCATCGGCTATGCGACCGATTTCCACGAACTGACACCGGCCATGGCCGCGCTGTATCAGGGCGTCGACGTATGGGTGGTCGATGCGCTCCGCTATGCGCCGCATCCGACGCACCCGAGCGTGGATGATGTGCTCGGCTGGGTCCGGGACCTTGAACCGGGACGGACAGCGTTCATACATATGGATCATTCCATGGACTACCGGACGCTTGCCGCCGCGCTGCCTGCCGGTGTCGAGCCCGGCTATGACGGGCTTGAACTGATCGCATGACCGAGGGTCTTGGCGCTAACGCGTTGTTATACCTCCTGTTGCTAATTCTGCCGGTGTCCGCTCTGATCGGTCGCCGCGTACCGCTGGTGCGTGTCCTGAGCATGCTGCTCGGCTGGGGCGTACTGTTCGGGATCGGGGTGTTTGTGCTCGGCCAGCGCGAACGGTTCGACCCGTATCTGGCGCGGATCGCAAGCGCGCTGAAGCTCGACGATCAAACCGTCTCCGGCAAGGAAGTCCGGATCCGCATGGCGCCCGACGGGCATTTCTGGGCGCGCGTCAACCTCGACGGCGTTCCGCGGCGGATGCTGGTCGACAGCGGCGCCACCGTTACGGCAGTGTCGAGCACTACGGCCGACGCGGCCGGTCTGCGGGTGCACAAGAGCATGTTCCCGATGATCATCCAGACCGCCAACGGGTCGATCTCCGCCGATGTCTCCGAGGTGAAGAACCTGACGCTCGGCGACATCGCCGCGCACGATCTGCCGGTCGTCGTGTCGCCGGCGTTCGGGGAAACCGACGTGCTCGGCATGAACTTCCTGTCGCGGCTGAAATCATGGCGGGTGGAAGGACGGACCCTAATCCTCACCCCGCATCACCCGCAGGAATTTACATAATGTATATTATCGGCCTGTGGAATAGCCATTGATGGAGCGGCTGCTTGCGATCATGGCCCGCCTGCGCGGCCCGGACGGCTGCGAATGGGACCGGGCTCAGAGCTGGTCCACGATTGCACCGTACACCATAGAGGAAGCGTATGAGGTCGCGGATGCGATCGAGCGCGATGATGCGAGCGACCTCAAGGATGAGCTTGGCGATCTGCTGCTCCAGGTCGTCTTTCATAGCCGCATCGCCGAGGAAGCCGACCTGTTCGACTTTGCCGATGTGGCAGCCGCGATCAGCGACAAGATGGAACGCCGCCACCCGCACATCTTCGGCAATGCCGCAACATCGGCCGGCTGGGAGACGATCAAGGCAGCCGAGCGGTCGGGCAAGCCCGATGGCAGCGCGCTCGCCGGAGTGGCGGCTGGGCTGCCGGCTCTGCTGCGCGCCGAGAAGCTGCAAAAGCGAGCCGCGCGCGTAGGCTTCGATTGGCCGGACGCTGACGGCCCGCGCGCCAAGATCGCTGAAGAGATGGACGAGATCTCCGCCGCGACGCCTGAGACGCTGGAGGAGGAAGTCGGCGACCTGCTGTTCGCCGCCGTCAACCTCGCCCGCCACCTCGGCGTGGACTCCGAAACAGCACTACGCCGCGCTAACGCCAAGTTCGAGCGCCGCTTCCGCGCGATGGAAGATGCCGCCGCCGGCACCTTCCCCTTTCTGTCGCTGGAGCAACAGGAGCAGCTTTGGCAAGGTGCCAAGCAGGCCGAATCCAAGGCACCTCAGCCGCGCTGATGAAACCGTTCATAATCGTGCTGCGAAAGCCGGACCTCGTACGTTGTCTCTAGCCCTTCGGTAGCTTGGGCCAACACCTCGCCATGCGCGTGGAGCCACGCGGCGCCGGCTCCGTCAGAGGCGTCTAGCGTGATCACATAGCGGCGATGACCCGCGGTAAGCTTGGCGGCCACCTGCTCGACCAGATCGGGCACCCCTTCCCCGGTCAGCGCGGCAATGGCAACCACATCGTCCCGGCGCGCAGCATCGGCCAGCGCTGCCTCGCGTCTCTCTGGATGAAGCAGATCGATCTTGTTCCAAGCCTCGAAGCGCGGCGTCGTTTCCGACACGCCGATCTCCTCCAGCACCGCCTCCACATCGTTGCGCTGGGCCTCCGTGTCGGGATGCGCGATGTCGCGAACGTGGATCAGCAGATCGGCCGAAACCACCTCCTCAAGCGTCGCCTGGAACGCGGCGACAAGCTGGGTCGGCAGTTCGGACACGAACCCCACCGTATCCGACAGGATCGCCTTGTCGATGCCGGGCAGCGCGATCTGCCGCAACGTCGGATCTAGCGTCGCGAACAGCAGGTTCTCGGCCATGACATGCGCGCCGGTCAGCCGGTTGAATAGCGTCGACTTGCCGGCGTTGGTGTAGCCGACTAAGGCGATGACAGGCCACGGCGCGCGCTGGCGACGCTCGCGATGCAGCCCGCGCGTGCGGCTGACCTGCGCGAGTTCGCGCCGTAAACGCGCCATTCGGTCGCGGATCAACCGACGGTCTGCCTCGATCTGGGTTTCGCCCGGGCCGCCGAGGAACCCGAAACCGCCGCGCTGCCGTTCAAGGTGAGTCCAGCTGCGAACCAGCCGGCCCGCCTGATAGTCGAGATGCGCCAACTCGACCTGCAGCCGGCCCTCTGCAGTCGCCGCGCGCTCGCCGAAGATTTCGAGGATGAGCCCGGTGCGGTCGATCACCTTGGCTTCCAGCGCGGTCTCAAGGTTCCGCTGCTGCACGGGCGTCAGGCTGGCGTCGAACACTACCAGCCCCGCATCCTCTTGGCGGACCTGCGTCGCGAGCTGCTCCACCTGCCCGCTGCCGATCAGTGTCGCCGGCTTGGGCGCGCGCACCCGGAGCGCGATCTTGTCGGCAACGACAACGCCGATCGCGGCCGCTAGGCCGGCGGTCTCCTCCAGGCGGGCATCGGCATCACGGCTCGCCCCACCCTGGTCGGGAAGAACCACCAGCGCACGGGCGCCGCGGGCGAACTCATCGCGGTCGCGATCGAAGCCGCTGGTCAATCGTCGTCCAGACCGGTTTCTTCAGCCAGGTTCAGCGCGTGCGCCGGCTGAATGGTGGATACCGCGTGCTTGTACACCAGCTGGGCCATGCCCTCGCGCTGGAGCAGCATGCAGAACAGGTCGAATCCGGCTATCGCGCCTTGCAGCATCACGCCGTTGACGAGGAACATCGTGACGCTGTCACCCGACTTGCGCACCGCGGAAAGAAAGATGTCCTGAAGCTGCGGCTGCTTCTTGCCGCCGTCGCCCACGCCCGCAACGATCGCGGCGACGTCGAGTTGGCCGGCAGGCATGATCGTCGAGATCGCATGCTTGTAGATCAGCTGCGACTGGCCATCCCGGCGCAACAGCACGGAAAAGTTATCGAACCAGGTGACGATTCCCTGGAGCTTGACGCCCTTGACGAGGAACATCGTCACCGGGGTTTTGGATCGGCGGAGCGCGTTGAGGAACAGATCCTGGAGCGATCCTTGCTTGTCGGCCATGTTGGGCCCTTTTTGTTGGCGGGTGCTGGCCCGCGGGCGCGTCGTTTCCCGACGTCGGACGGCCGCTGGAAGCGGCATTGCCCATCTAGGATCGCAGTTCCCGGGCGTCCACCCCAGCCCCGCCCTTATTCGTCGCGACTATCCGTGATGCCCAGCAGCTTGAGCTTTCGGTGCAGCGCGGAGCGTTCCATGCCGATGAAGCTCGCTGTCCGCGAGATGTTGCCCGAAAAGCGGCGAATTTGGACGCGCAGATACTCACGCTCGAACGTTTCCCGCGCCTCGCGCAGCGGCGCTCCCATGATGGCGCCGGTGCCGCCGATCTCCCCCTGCTCGCCCAATACCTCGGCCGGCAGAAGGTCGACGTCGATCCGGCCGATCCGGTCGCCCGGAGCTAGAATGATCGTGCGCTCCACGACGTTGCGCAACTGGCGGACGTTGCCCGGCCAGTCATAGCTCTGAAGGACGACCATTGCGTCCGCCGCCACCTCCGGCGTCGGCACCCGCCGCTCGGCCGCATAATGGGCGATGAAATGCTCCACCAGTGCCGGGATGTCTTCGCGGCGCTCCGCAATTGGAGGGATGACGACGGGCACCACGTTGAGGCGGTAATACAGGTCTTCGCGAAAGCGTCCTTCCGCAATCTCGTTGGTCAGATCGCGCGAGGTCGCCGAGACGACGCGCACGTCCACCTTCACCACGCGGGTACCGCCGACGCGGGAGAAGCTCTGGTCGGTTAGCACGCGCAGGATCCGCGCCTGTGTGGCGATCGGCATGTCTGCGATCTCATCAAGGAACAACGTGCCGCCATGTGCCTGTTCGAGTAGGCCGGGGCGAACGAGGTCGCCGCCCTCTTCCGTGCCGAACAGCTCTTCCTCGACACGCTCCGGGCTCATCAACGCCGCACTGACGATTACGAACGGGGCCGCCGCGCGCTGGCTCCAGCCGTGCAGGAGACGTGCTGCGACCTCCTTTCCCACGCCCGCAGCACCCATGATCAGCACGCGGCTCCCCGTGCCCGCGACGCGCTTCAGAGTCGCGCGGACGCCGTTGATGGCCCCGGAGCTGCCGGTCAGATCGGCCTCGCGCCCCGCCGAGGCCCGCAGCGACGCGACCTCGCGCTTCAGCCGCTCCGTTTCGGTGGCGCGGGCGACCATCAGCAGGAGGCGCTCCGCCTCGAACGGCTTTTCGATGAAATCGGCCGCCCCGCGCCGGACGGCGGCCACCGCCGTATCGAGGTTGCCGTGCCCCGAGATCACCAGCACCGGCAGCGAGGGATCGCGACGCTTGATCTCGTCGAGTAGTTCCAGCCCATCGAGCCGCGAGCCCTGCAACCAGACGTCGAGCAGCACCAGCGACGGCCGCCGCACCGCAATCGCCTCCAGCGCAGCGTCGCTGTCGGCTGCACCGCGGGTGCCGTAGCCTTCGTCCTCCAGGACGCCAGCCACCAGTTCACGAATGTCGAGTTCGTCGTCGACGACGAGGATGTCGAGCGCCATCAGGTCAGGTCCGATTACGAGTAAGCGTGGCGAGTTGGCCCTCCCCTGCCATCTCCGGTAGGTCCCCTTCGTCCTGCGCCGCCAAAGCGGCCGCGTCAAAGGTCATCGTTACCACGGTGCCGCCCCCCGGGCGATCGGCGAATGCAATCGTGCCGTGATGTTCTTCGATGATCTTGTTGACGATCGCCAGCCCCAGGCCCGTGCCACGCGCGCGCGTCGTCATATAGGGCTCGACGATCCGTTCCCGCTCGGCGGGAAGCCCGACGCCGGTGTCCGCCACGGTGATCGTGACGATACGCCCCGGGTCTTCCACGAGGGTCATGGTCACGGCGCCGCCCGTCCCGCCCTTGGCCTCGATTGCCTCCACCGCATTCTTGACGATATTGGTCAGCGCCTGACCGATCTGGCGGCGATCGCACACCAGCGTCGGTCCCTCACGGTCATGGACCAATTCAAAGCGTACGTTCGGATGGGCAACCTCATGAAGGAATAACGCCTGACGTGCGGTATCGACCAGAGCCTCCTGCCGAAACTCCGGCTTTGGCATGCGTGCGAAAGACGAGAACTCGTCCACCATCCGCCGCAGGTCGCCGACCTGGCGCACGATGGTGTCGGTGAGCCGCGCGAAGGTGGTGTCTTCCACGTCGACCTTGCTGCCATATCGCCGCTGCAGGCGCTCTGCCGCGAGCTGGATCGGAGTCAGCGGATTCTTGATCTCGTGCGCGATGCGGCGGGCGACGTCGGACCAGGCGGCGCGGCGCTGGTCGAGCACCTGCTGGGTGATATCGTCGAAGGTGAGGATCGGCCCTGCATCGGTGCGCGCGATGCGCACCGCCAGCGTCTTCGCCTCGCCATGGCCGACCTGCACCACCGCCTCACGCGCCCCGTCGCTTGCCAGCGCACCGAGTTCCGGCGCGATGTCCGCGAGCCGGCGCCCGACCAGCCCCGAGGCATCTGTGCCGAGCAGAGCGACTGCCGAATTGTTGGCGATCCGCACGATTCCATCGGGGCCGGTGGCGATCACGCCGGCAGACACCCCCGCCATCACCGCCTCGATCAGCGCGCGCCGGCTCTCGAGCTGATCGTTAGCCGTCACCAGATCGGTATTCTGCTCCTGAAGGCGGCTCGTCATCTGGTTGAAAGCCTTGGCGAGCGTGCCGACCTCGTCTCGGGTTACCCGGTCGGGCACCCGCGCGGTGAGATCGCCACCTTCGACGCGGCGGGCCGCGGCGACGAGTTCTCCAACCGGCCGCACCAGACGATCGGCGACCGCCAGCGCGATCCATACCGCGACGCCGACGATGAGCAACGACAGCGCCAGCAGGGCCGCATTGAACTTGAGCTGCAACGATCGCGAACGCGCCAGCAGCGCTCGGTAATCGGCCGTGATCGCCGCGGCGCGGGCGGTCTGGTCCGTCATAGTCTGGGTGTTGCCCACCCGGGCCGCATAGAGGAAAAGCTGATCCGAGCCGGGCAGCAGTGTGATCACCTGGATGCGGTTGCCCGTCACGGCAACGACGCTGCGCTGCCCCCCGCGCAATTTGGCAATGGCCTGGGGCGTCACGGATTTGGTGAGATCGATTTCATACGGGTTGACCACCGCCATCGTCTGAACCCCGCTACGGCGCGAAATCTGTAGCAAGGCGCCTTCGGACAGGCTGCGATAATAGACCTGTCGGATGAAGAACGGGCCGAACCGCGGGTCGAGCGAGTTCTCTCGTAGATAGGCGGCCATGTCGTCCGCCATCGTCACGGTCGCTTCTTCCCACCGCTGAAGCTGCTGTACGTAGGAGGTACGGGCCAGCTCGGCTGCATTGTCGAGCATTCCCCGCGCGCGGTCCGAGTACCAGAACTGCACGCCATACTGGAACAGCAAGGAAGCAAAGATAGTCACCAGCAGCACCGGAACCGCGGCGATCACGGAAAACAGCGCTACTAGCCGCACATGCAACTGCCCCTTCCCTCCCACCGGAGAGCGCGCCGCGCGCCGCTGGGCGATACGGCGCCCCAACAGCATCATCAGGCCGATGTCCGGTACCAAGTTGGCGATCAGCAGCAGCGCGATGAGCGGCGGCGGGATCAGGCGATCAGGATTCCTGTCACCGCTGAGCACCAAATAACTGGCGATCGCCACGGCCAGCGCCAGCCCGAGGACGCAAAACTCCACTAGGGGGGTAACGGCGAAACGGCCGCGCGGCTCGGGGTCGTTGATATATGGGGTCGCCGGCGCGATCATCGTTGCAACGGTACAACGTAGAGCGTTGCCGTGAAACCACATAATCGGGGTTTCAGCGTGGCGGCGGCTCGTCTTCTCGGGCAGGTATGATCGGAATGCCAAGGTCATCCAGCCGCTTGCGCAACGTATTGCGGTTGATGCCCATCGCTCGAGCGGCGCGCAGCTGGTTGCGGCCATGGCGGTCGAGCATCGCCTCGATCAACGGCCGTTCTACCTCACCGATCACCCGGTCATACAAGGTGCCGTCGTCAAGCGCGCCCGGACGCTCGCGGGCAATGCGCTCGATCAACGCCCGGACCGCGAGCGCGATGCCGGTGTCCGCCGGAGCATCGGGAGGCGCGGCACCGAGCATCTGTCGGATTGCGTCTGCCGCGATAACCTCGTCGCGCGCGAGCACCGCGATGCGCCGCATCAGGTTTTCAAGCTCGCGAACGTTGCCTGGCCAATCGTGCGCCTCGAGCACGGCGATCGCGCTGGGGGCAAGCTGCCGCCGGGGCAGACCCTGCGCGGCAGCCGAATCGAGGAAGTGCCGGGCGAGCAGCGCCACGTCCTTCCCGCGGTCGCGCAACGCCGGCAGCGCCACCGGCACCACGTTCAGCCGGTAGAACAAGTCTTCGCGAAAGCGGCCGCCTGCGACGAGCTCCGGCAGTTCGCGGTTGGTCGCCGCGACGATACGCACGTCGGCCTGCATGGTCAGCCGTCCGCCGACGGTGGTGAACTCGCCCGACTGAAGCACGCGCAGCAGCCGGGTCTGCGCCTCCATCGGCATGTCGCCGATCTCGTCCAGAAACAGCGTGCCACCTGCCGCCTGCTCGAACCGACCGGCGCTGCGCTGCTGCGCGCCCGTAAATGCGCCGCGCTCGTGCCCAAACAGCTCAGCCTCTATGAGCTCGCGGGGAATGGCGGCCATGTTGAGCGCCACGAACGGGCCGTGCCGCCGCGCCCCGAGCTCATGGACGGCCCGCGCCACCAGTTCCTTGCCGGTCCCCGACTCGCCCGAGATGAGCACCGTCAGATCGTTCGACAGGACCCGCGCGATGATCCGATAAACCTCCTGCATGGCGGGCGATCGGCCGATCAACGGCAGCGCTCTGTCTTCTTCGCCGAGCTGAGCCTCAGCCGCGAGCCCTACCCGCCCGGCGGCGCCCGCGACGGCTCTGGTCAGCACGTCCAGGTCGAACGGCTTGGGCAAATACTCATAGGCGCCGGCTTCGGCCGCCCGCACGGCGGTTGTGAGCGTGTTCTGCGCGGACAGGACGATCACAGGAAGCGCGGGAAATCGCCGCGAAACCGATTGCACGTGCTCTAGGCCATCCCCATCGGGAAGCACTACATCGGTGATCAGTACATCCGGCACCGCACCCGCAAGCGCCCGCTCCAGATCGCCCAGGCTGTCGGCAAGGCTTACCTGGTGCCCCGCACGCCGCAGCGCCTGCGCGATCACGGTGCGGATCGCGGCATCGTCGTCGACGACGAGCACGCGGCTCATGAGGACGCTCGCGGGAGCAGCAGGCGTAGAACGGTGGTCTCCGGCCGTCCTTCGCGGGCGTATTGCACGATGCCCCCCATGTCGCGCATCAGCTTGTCGACCAGCGCGAGGCCGAGCCCCTGCCCGTCGCGGCGCCCGGACACGAACGGGTCGAACAGATGCTCGGCGATGTCCGCTGGGGCGCCGGGCCCGTTGTCCACGACGCAGATCTCGATCGGCAGCGGCTGCCGCGGCCGCCCGGGAGCCGGGCTGACGGCCATCCCATGGCGGTAGGCGGTGGTGATCGCGATCCGCGGCTGCCGCTCGGACTTCAAGGCCTCGCTCGCGTTCTTGAGCAGGTTGATGACGATCTGGAGCAGTGCGTCTCGATCGATCAGCGCCGGCGGCAGCGACGGGTCGAACCGTTCCTCGATGGTGATGCCCCGCGCGAACCCAGCCAGCGCGACGCCGCGGGCGTGGTCGAGCAGAGGGTAGATGTTGTGACCTGCCACCGGGCGCGGGCGCGTGTCGCCGAAATCCTGCATGCGGTCGATCAGCGCGGCGATGCGGTCCACCTCGGTAGTGATGAGCGAGGTGAGCTCGCCTGGCCCAAGCAGCTGGGCGGCGCCACGGATACCGGACAAAGGGTTCTTGATCTCGTGGGCGAGCATGGCGGCGGCGCCGATGGCGGACCGGGCGCCGGCCGCGCGGTCGGCCGAATGGCCGAGCCGCCGCGAACTCGCGGCCGTGTGGAGCGCAATGGCGCGCCAGCCGGGATGATCCGCGATTATCGTTTCGACGAAATCGACCCGAATCCGTTGTCCGCGCGCCGTGGCGATTTCGGTGTCGTAGACCGCCAAGCCATCGCTGTCCCGGCTGCGCGCCTCGCCGGGGGGCGGCATGATGGCGGCGAGGGGCTGTCCCACCATCAGCCGCTCGGACAAATTGAGCAGGCCCTCCGCCAGCGCGTTGGCGTGGGCGATCCGGTCCTCCGGATCGATCACCACCACGGCGACGGGCAGCGCGGCAAATAGCTCGGCGAAACTGGGACGGCCAAGCCGCGCCGACTCAGGCAGCGGCAAGGCTGCGCCAGGGAGCATAGAATTCCGCAAGCATCGCCTTGACCACGTGCGGGTCGGGTTCCTGATTGACGCGGTTGCGGAACTCGGCCGATCCGCTGAGGCCGCGCGTGTACCAGCCGATATGCTTGCGCGCCATGTTGACGCCGGTGACGATGCCATAATGCTCGAGCATGGCCTCATAATGGCCGAGGATCGCGCGATACTGCTCGTCGAGCGTCGGATCGTCGACGCGGCGCCCGGTGGTGAACCAGGCCATCAGCTGGTTGAGCAGCCAGGGCCTGCCATAGGCGCCCCGCCCGACCATGATGCCGTCTGCACCCGACTGGGCCAGCGCAGCCTCGGCGTCCTCGATCGAGCAGATGTCGCCATTCGCGATCACCGGCACGCGCACGGCGTTCTTCACCCGGCGGATGAACGCCCAGTCGGCCGAGCCCTTGTACATCTGGTTGCGCGTGCGGCCGTGCACCGTGATCATGCGCGCGCCGAGGTCTTCTGCGATGCGAGCGAGCTCGGGTGCGTTGAGGCTGGAATGATCCCACCCCATCCGCATCTTGAGCGTGACGGGCACGTTCACCGCCTTGACCACCGCCTCGATGAGCTGCGCAGCAAGACCAAGGTCGCGCATCAGCGCAGAGCCGGCATCGCCATTGGTCACCTTGCGAACGGGGCAGCCCATGTTGATGTCGACGATCGCGGCGCCGCGATCTTCCGCCAGCTTTGCGGCCTCACCCATCTCATATGGCGTACAGCCGACCAGTTGCATCGACACAGGCTCCTCGGCCGGGTCCCACGCTGCCTTCTGCAGCGACTGACGCGTTTCGCGGATCGCCGCCTGGCTGGCGATCATCTCGGTCACGTTGAGGCCCGAGCCATAACGACGGACCAGAGTGCGGAACGGCAGGTCCGTTACGCCCGTCATCGGCGCCAGCGCGACGGGGCACTCGATGCGGACGGGGCCGATCTCGATCGGCCCGAGGCAGATGGGAGAGTTTGAGTGCATGATGCCTGAAAATTGGGCAGATACTTGAGAACGGGCTGCGCGACAAGGCTGGCGGCCGGCCGCGCTGCCCGCTAGGCGGCGCCGATGGACCGAACCATCGCGCTCATCGTGGCCGCCGGATCGGGAGTGCGTGCCGGCGGCACCGTCCCCAAGCAGTTCGCGGCCGTAGCGGGCAAGCCGATGATCGCCCATTCCGTCGAGGCGCTCAACAGCCATCCTGGCATCGACCGGGTGATCGTTGTCATCGGCGAGGGGCAACGCGCGCAACTGGAGGCGGCCGTCGGAGACGTCCAGTCGGTGACCGGCGGTGCAACACGGCGACTGTCCGTAGCCCATGGACTCGACGCCGCCGGCCGAGCGGGCGCGACGCGCATCTTGATCCATGACGCCGCCCGCCCCTTCGTGCCATCCGCGGTGATCGACCGGATACTGGCCGCGCTCGACAGCCATGACGGTGCCACGCCGGTGCTGCCGGTTGCCGATACGCTGGCGCTCGGCAGCGAGACGCTCGGCGAAGTCGTCCCGCGCTCGGGCCTCAACCGAATCCAGACGCCGCAAGGCTTCCGATTCGCGCAGGTTCAAGCCGCGCACGCCGCCTGGCCTTGCGACCGAGAGGCGACCGACGATGCGCAGATGGTGCGGCGGCTTGGCGGCAGCGTCGCGTTGGTGCAGGGCGATGCGATGCTCGACAAGATCACCTATCCCGACGATTTCGCGTTGGCTGAGGCGCGCGCCGCGCTGGAGACGCGGACGGCGAGCGGCTTCGACGTCCATCGCCTGGAAGCGGGCGAGGAGTTGTGGCTCGGCGGCGTGCTGGTCCCGCACGACAAGGGGTTGTCCGGCCATAGCGACGCCGACGTGGCCCTCCATGCCCTCACTGATGCGCTGCTCGGCACGATTGCGGCCGGCGACATCGGCACGCACTTCCCGCCCAGCGACCCGCAATGGAAGGGGGCCGACTCGGCGCAGTTCCTCCAGCATGCCGCTTCGCTGATCGCGGAGCGGGGCGGCCGTATCGCCTTTGTTGACCTGACCATCATCTGCGAATCGCCGAAGATCGGGCCGCATCGCGCCGCCATGACGCAGCGCATCGCCGAACTGTTGGCGCTGCCGCTCGATAGGGTTAGCGTGAAGGCGACGACCACCGAGCGGCTCGGCTTCACCGGGCGCGGCGAAGGCATCGCCGCCCAGGCGGTTGCAACGGTGCAGGTGCCGGCACGATGAAGCTGCTGATGCTCGCCGCCGCGCTCGCCGCGCCACCTGCCCCGAGGGCGTGCCTCACCGAAGGCGATGCGCAGGCGGTGGCGCTGGTGGCAATGCCCGAGATCATCCGCGAAACCGGCATCGTCTGCGCGACCCGCCTGCCCGCCACCAGCCTCGTTCGGCAGACCAGCGGGCCGTTCATCGCCAAATACGACGCCGAAGCCGATCGTGCATGGCCCACCGCCCGCTCCGCGATCACCCGCATGATCGATCCGATGGCGGATGTGCTCTTGCAGTCACAATACGCCCGGCCGGTGCTGACGTCGCTGCTGGTTCCGCAACTGGTCGGCCGCATCGTGCCGGGTGATTGCGGCACGCTTGACCGGCTGGTGACGCTGCTGGCGCCCCTGCCCCCGAAGAACACCGCCGGCGTAATCGTCACCGCGCTCGCCTACTTCAAGGCGGAGAAGGCAAAGGGCAAGAACGTGTCCGTCCCGGACTTGCCGCTGTGCGCGGGTGCCGGCCAGTGACGGAGTTCATGCTTCCGGCAGCGTTGATCGACGCCGCGGTCCGGGTGGTCGAGGCGAACCGGGCGGCTGGACGGCGCATCGCGGTGGCAGAGAGCTGCACGGGCGGACTGGTATCGGCGGCGTTGACGGAAGTGCCGGGGGCCTCCGAAGTGCTGGAGGCCGGCTTCGTCACCTATTCCAACGATGCCAAGGCGGCGATGCTCGGCGTCAGCGGCGACGTGCTTGAGACGTTCGGCGCGGTGTCGATCGCGACGGCCTGGAGCATGGCTCGCGGCGCGCTGGAGCGCAGCGGTGCGGACGTGGCGGTGGCGATCACGGGCATTGCGGGGCCGGGCGGCGGCAGCAGCAAGAAGCCGGTCGGCACGGTGGTGTTCGCTCGCGCGGTGGCCGGCGCCGACCCGTCAGACATCCATGCCGACCGCAAGGATTTCGGGGAAATCGGTCGCAGCGGCATCCGCCTTCAGGCGGCGCTATGTGCGCTCGAACTGCTGCTGCCGGATGCCGAGGGGCCGTAGAGCTGCGCGGCCCGCGTTTCGAAGGCGCCGGTCATCCTGCGGAGCGCGGCCTGGAACACCTGGCCGGCCAGCATCTCGAACACCCGATTCTTGAACGCGAAATCGACGCTGAAGTCGACCGCGCAGCCGCCCGGTTCGGGGCGGAAGGTCCACTCATTGCGGAGGAACTTGAGCGGGCCTTCGATATACTCGACGGTGATCGAGGTCGGCCGCTGCTTGCGGACGCGGGAGGTGAAGGTCTCGCGCAGGCCCTTGAAGCCGACGATCATGTCCGCCAGCGTCTCGGCCGGCCCGTCCGCCCGCACTCGCATCGCGGAGACCCAGGGCAGGAATTCGGGGTAGCGCTTCACGTCGGCGACCAGATCGAACATCTGCTCGGGCGTATAGGGCAAGTGCCGCGTTTCGCTGTGGTTGGGCATCCGGTGCTCGGAACCTCCCTCAGAGCGCCGCCGTGAGCGGCACGGAGACCATCGGCGTGCGACCCAGCTTTGTCTCCCGGTTGGCGCGCAGGCGGGCGAAATCGTCGCCGGCATGATAGCTCGACCGCGTCAGCGGCGACGCCGCCACCAGCAGAAAGCCCTTCGCGCGGGCGATGCCCGCATACGCGTCGAAGGCCTTGGGGGTGACGAACTCCATCACCTTGGCGTGGCGCGGGGTCGGCTGGAGGTACTGGCCCATGGTCAGGAAATCGATGTCGGCGGAGCGCATGTCGTCCATCACTTGGTGGACCTCCAGCCGCTCCTCGCCGAGCCCGAGCATCACGCCCGACTTGGTGAAGACCGATGGATCGTGGCGCTTGATGCTCTCCAGCAACCGCAACGACGCGTAGTAGCGCGCGCCGGGGCGGATCGTGGGGTAGAGCCTCGGCACGGTTTCGAGGTTGTGATTGTAAACGTCGGGACGGGCGGTGACGATCGACTCGACGGCAGCCTGCGCCTTGTTGCGGAAATCGGGGGTCAGGATTTCGATGGTAGTGTTGGGGGTGTTGCGGCGGAGCGCCTCGATCACCTTCACGAACTGTGACGCGCCACCGTCGGGCAAGTCGTCACGATCCACCGAGGTGATGACGATGTGCTCCAGGCCGAGCTCGGCAGCGGCCACCGCGACATGCTCGGGCTCAAGCGGATCGACAGCCCGCGGCATGCCCGTCTTAACGTTGCAGAAAGCACACGCGCGCGTGCAGGTGTCGCCCAGGATCATCACCGTGGCGTGCTTCTTGGTCCAGCACTCGCCGATGTTCGGGCAGGCCGCTTCCTCGCACACGGTGGCAAGGCCGAGGCGGCGCATCAGGCCCTTGGTTTCGGCAAAGCCGACGCTGGTCGGCGCCTTGACGCGGATCCAGTCGGGCTTGCGCGCACGGGGCGGGGCGGCGAGCGGCGTCATCTCGTTCATGCCTGCGAAATAGCGACTTCTGCCGCGCAAACAACATGCCTAGAGGAACGCGCATGACGGACTTCACCGACCTCGTCGCCGGCTATCGCCGCTTTCGCACGCAAGGCTGGTCCGGCCAGCGCGAGCGCTGGGCCGAGTTGTCCGAGGGGCAGAGCCCCAAAGTTATGGTGATCGCCTGCTCCGACAGCCGCGTCGATCCGGCGATCATCTTCGACACCTCGCCGGGCGAAATCTTCGCCGTACGCAACGTCGCCAACCTGGTGCCGCCGTTCGAGTTGGGCGGCGGCCGCCATGGCGTGTCGGCCGCGCTGGAGTTCGCGGTGACGCAGCTGGAGGTGCCGGAGGTGGTGGTGCTGGGCCACGGCTCGTGCGGCGGCGTGCAGGCGGCGCTGTCGCAGCGGTTCGACGGCGCTGCGCCAGGCGAAGGCGGGTTCATCGCGCACTGGATCGACCTGCTCGACGAAGCGCGTGATCGCATCGTCGCGGAGCACGGCACCGGGCCAGCGGCGGTGCGGGCGCTGGAGCTGGAGACGGTGCGGGTGTCGATCGCCAACCTGCGCACATTCCCGTGCATCCCCGAACGGGAGGCGGCCGGAACGCTGCGGCTGCGCGGCGCCTATTTCGCGATCGCCGACGGCGTGCTGCACGTGATGAACGACTCGGGCGAGTTCGCGCCTGCCTGAAGCGGCGCGGAAGGTAGGACAGTCCCGCGCAGCCCTAGCCAGATCCGATCCGCCCGCAGGACGCAGGTGAATTCAAGCCGGTCCCTCACGGACGAGCGGCGCGTGCCTGTCGACCAGGATCGCACTTGCCTCGTTCAGTCCGACCACGTCGACGGCGATGTGGTGACGCCGCATCTTAGACACGACATCCTCCAATGCCCCGACTGCGGTGATGTCCCACAAATGCGCTTGGGTTAGGTCGATTCGAACGTGACGCGCCGTGTCGCGCAGGTCGAAGCGGTCGGCGAAGATATCGGCGCTCGCAAAGAAGATCTGCCCCGACACAGCATACACGCGCGTGTCGGTTGCGGCATTATAGGCGACCTGCACGTCCATCAGCCCGGTGACCTTGAACGCGAAGAACACGCCGCTGAGCAGCACTCCGACCGCGACCCCTGCCGCGAGATCGTGTGTCGCTACCGTGACCACGACGGTCGCAACCATGACAACACCCGAGACCTTGGGATGCCGGGCCAGATCGCGCAGCGACCCCCAGGAAAAGGTGCTGATCGAGACCATGATCATGATCGCCACGAGCGCCGCCACCGGCACCTGGGCGACCCAAGGGCGCAGCGGCACCATCACCACCAGCAGGAAGACCCCTGCGACGAGCGTCGACATCCGGCCCCTGCCGCCATAGCGAACGTTGCCCACCGTCTGCCCGATCATGCCGCACCCGGCGATGCCGCCGAACAGCCCTGCCGCGACGTTGGCGAGCCCCAGCCCGGCGCACTCGCGGGCCTTGGAACTGGTGCTCTCGGTCAGGTCGTCCACCACGCTGGCGGTCATCACCGATTCCAGCAGCCCGACGGCCGCCATGGCCAGAGCGTAGGGCGCGACGATCTCCAGCGTCTGCCATGCCAGCGGGAGGTCCGGGACGGTCAGCGCAGGCAGCGCGTCGGGCAACCGGCCAAGGTCGGCCACGGTGCGCAGTGGCATGGGCGCCGCGACGCTGACGGCGGTCAGCACCAGAATGCAGATCAGCGGCGACGGGATTGCCGAGGTCAGCCTGGGCAGCAGGTAGATGATGGCAAGGCCAAGCGCGATCATCGCATAGGTGTGCCAGGTGACGCCGAGCATCTGCGGCACCTGTGCGGAAAAGATAAGGATCGCGAGCGCGTTGACGAAGCCGGTGCGGACCGAGCGCGAGACGAAGCGCATCAGGACGTCAAGTTTCGCCAGACCGAACAGGATCTGGAACACACCGGCAAGCAGGGTCGCAGCGAGGAGAAATTGCAGGCCGTGGGCATGGACGAGCGCCGCTGCGACTAATGCGACCGAGCCCGCCGCGCCGGAGATCATGGCGGGG
>Ga0210040_10000639_pt1 | contig 57540 bp, 36 predicted proteins | sample CryGeyCG12114_NA_FD_185462 | JGI IMG/M metagenome (GOLD analysis project Ga0210040, IMG submission 185462) | Groundwater microbial communities from aquifer - Crystal Geyser CG19_WC_8/21/14_NA (SPAdes) (version 2) | ecosystem: Environmental > Aquatic > Deep subsurface > Groundwater | place: USA...
ATCTTTAAGCTATGGCAGTGAGGGCAGGTGGTCATATAAAATAAAGGTTTGGCAATCTCTATTTTATAACTCCTGCTGCTCATTGCTAATTCCGTAAAAGAAACATCCTTACTTCTAGTACACTACCGGAAATTGGCTGTAGATAATTTGATGGAAGTTTTTAAACTACCTAAACAAAAACAATTCTCCAAAAGACTTAGTGAAAACGAACTTCTGATTTTAAGAAATAAAATTGGAGCGCATCCTTCAAATTACAAAGACATTAAGAATGACTCAGAGCATAAATTTGATGTTTATGAAATATCACGACCTGACTTGCAAATGGACAGATTAAAATTGCTCAGAAACCAAAATCACTTTGAAGACTACAACCTCACAAAGGCTATTGAAGACTTTGACAAACTCATTGAAGAAATTCTTAGTGAATTGACAGGCAAAATCATTAAAAAGCTATTTAAGAATCAAGGTAAAATATATGCCGACTATCAGAGAATTAACGAAGTTAGGAACGGAGCAATAATAATCGGAGAAACTTTAATAAGATTTGAAAACAACAAGGCATAACAGCACCTACCCAAAAGGCGGGGTTTTGTTTTTAAAAGACAGTTTTGTGGTTACAGAAAATTCAGTTCTTCGAATGAACATTTGTGCTAAAAAACCCACCCATCGCAAGTCTGCAAATCATTGTAAGGCATTGAAGATAATTGAAAGAACTTTTAAAAAAGCTAAAGCTCATTGACTATTTACAGACAGAATTGGAGATTCATAAAAATGAATTTGTAAGTAAACTCAGTGAACACGTTGACCATAGAGATATGGGAGGGTTCTCTGATACTTTTGACATATTCTTTTCTTGCAAAAATGAATGGTATACTAACGCATGCCAATAGGTAGCCGCTATACCTTATGGGTTTGTCTTTTTAGCTGCGCCTGATGCTTTTATATACTTAGCGGCTTCTATAAAGGTAGGATTCCAGATTTCGTTTTGGTGATCTTTCAGAAAATGCAGCAGCTTACTGTGTGCTGCCAGGGATACATTCAACGAATGTTCTCCCCCGACCCCATGAAAAAGAAACACAATCATGCTGTGTGTCTGCATGGCTTTCTTCACCATGTCTATCAGCTCGTCCCCGGATTGCCCGTTAATCATATAGGAACCGACATTGTATAAATCAACATTGCCTTTCTGCACCATTTCGCCCTGCACACCGCGGGCGGCAACAAAATCCCCTTTTACGGCATCCGTATAAGAGGCCTCTCCTGCTTTTGTATCGCCGCAGGGATAAGCAAATGTCCGTTCGGTTTTGCCGTCTACAGCATGCAACAGCGTATTGGTAGTCGTCATCTCATCCGTTATGCGGCGGACAGAATAGCTGGCGAGGTCGTAATCCGGCGTAATGAAGCTTCTGCCCGGCAGGCTTCCGTCGCAGGGATGAAAAAGCGTGTGGTTGGCCAACTCGTGCTGATGAGAAGCTACTTTCTTCCATTCCGGCATCCGTTTGGTGAAAGCCGGCGAAGAGCCAATTAGGAAGAAGGTTCCTTTTAGGTTTAAGGAATCTAAAGCAGGAATGGCATTGTCCAGGTGAACATTTAGGGCATCATCGTAAGTAAGCACCACCGCAGCGTTCTTTTTATTCCAGTCCTGCGCCGAGGCAGCCAGGCTACACAAGCACAGCAGCAGCGTAATGATTCTTTTTGAGTGTATTTTGATTTTTATCATACCTGTCGGGCTAATACCTATATGCAGCAGCCACAGCAACAATATAACAGTATTTTGTGGAATTATACTTATCCGGAATGTTTTACAAGACAGGCGGCTGAAGTTGATTTTTGAGAAATGTCTTCAGTAGGTTGAAGCTATACTAGCCAAGCAGCCATTTATATACTTGTACCAGCCGCTGCTGCGATATACCCAGTTTATACATAGTATAAATAAGAAAGTAGCCGGCCTGCAGCCGGTAAATGCCGTGCTGCTTATACTTGCGCGCTGAAGTAACGACTGCATGTGGCAGCACCACAAAGGGCGCCAGCCGCCGCAGCCTCTTCACAATTTCCTGATCTTCGAGCAGCAACAGACGCTCATTAAAGCCGCCAGCCTGCACAAACAGTTCCCGCTGTACAAACAGGCTCTGGTCGCCAAACCGAATAGCATCCACATCAAAGCGCGTAAACCAGGCATTGGCACGTAAAAACCAATGTGGCGCATCAAAGCGCAACCTGAAACAACCACTGCCGTTCCCCTGCCTGCCAGCCTCCTGTATGAGCTCTTCAAAACTCTCAGGCGGAAAGGTATCAGCGTGCAGGAAGTATAGCACATCGCCGTTGGCCACTGCCGCAGCCTCATTCATCTGGAATGCTCTGCCCTTTCTTTTGCAGTGGAGTACCCGAACGCCAAAACCTGCCGCTATACTTCGGGTAGCATCCGTACTCCCGCCATCGGCCACCACAAGCTCTGTAGCCGCGCTGGTATGGCACAGCAGGTATGGCAGCAACTTCCCAATAGTGGTCTGCTCGTTGTAGGCAGGTATAATGATGCTGAGTTTCAAAGGTAAATGCGTGTGGCAGTAAATTTGCGAAATAAGCCATAAAAAAGGCCAGCTCATTGTAGAACTGGCCTTTTCAGAATTAGTTTAGATTAGTAGAAACTAAAGCGGGTTCTGCACCACTTGCGGGTTAGCATTAAGTTCATCCTGCGGAATTAACCACTGCCATTGATTAGAGCCTGCTTCCACTGTCATTAAATTACTGGTTAGCGTTGCAGAGTGGTTAGCTCCTGTTCTGTCGAGTGCACTGTTGGTGCGCTTTAAATCAAAGAAGCGGAATCCTTCACCCCAGAGTTCGATGCGGCGCTGCAAAAGTATTTCATTAATAAGCGCTTGGCCTGTATTAGTCGACATAGCATCTTTTTCTATACTTTTTTGTCGGGTTATACCATTGCTTATAAACTAATTCTTCGCCTGTATGGATGCAGAGTTAGTTTCTCTGACTGTCGCTATTCTGAGCCATCCCAGCAGGTTACTTTTTATGTATGGCGGCTTAATACTCTTAAAATGATACTGTAGCTTTCGGCTATATTTTACTAGAAATGCGTAAACGTTTGCATGAGCAATTCTTTTAAAACGCCGGACAAAGTAATTTATGTATGCACGGGCAGCAAGTGCAAAAAGAAAGGCGGCAAGGATTTAAGTAAGCTTTTCAGAGAACTGATTAAAGAGGCGGGGCTTAAAAATCAGGTAGAAGTGGTAAAAACCGACTGCACCGACCGCTGCGACTTTGCCCCGGTAACATGCATGCAGCCTCACAATGCCTGGATGCCGCATACCACCGAAGAAAAAGCAAAAGCGGCATTTCGGAAGCATATACTTGCTGCCGGCTCTTCTGATTTTTCAGCATAAAAAAGCCCTTGGATGTTGACCAAAGGCTCTATAGTTTTATTTTGTACCGGCGCTGCTACTCATACTTTTTCTCATACGTAATCTTGGGCACACGTTTGTCAATTTCGTAGTGGCCGGTACCTTCTTCTCCTATTACCTCAAACAATTCCAGCGCACGCCGGGCAACATATTCCTCTTCTATCTGCTCCTTCAGGAACCATTGCAAAAAGGCGAAAGTTACATAGTCTTTCGCTTTCTGGCACCTGTCGGCTAAGCGGTTAAAGGAATGTGTAACAGCAATCTCCTGTTGCAGCGCCTGCTCAAACACGCCACGAAAAGTTTCGAACTCCACTTGTATATTGGTGACATCCGGCGAAACAGCGCGGCCGCCCATATCCGACACAAACTTAAACAGGCGCAACATGTGCTCCCTTTCCTCATCCGACTGCTTCTTAAAATACCCGGCGCTGTAGTCAAAACCGTTGCGGTCGCACCAGCTTGACATAGCAAGATAAGTAGCCGAAGATTCCGCCTCCATTTTTATCTGATCATTCAGCAGCTGCTCTATCTCCTCTGTCAGAGATGTCCGTAATCTTAGTAAGTCTTTCATAAGCCGTCAGGGTGTAGTTGTGTAGATGGTTCTGTTGCCTTGGCAGTCCTTTCTTTAGATACTAGCTTGCAGGAAATAAGTTGTGCGGCTGGCCATACCTGGGGAAATATGAAAACAGTCTAAATAAAAAGCACGGCCTTGGCCGTGAATAAAGTATAAGTATTATGACAGAATTAGTATGCTATTAACTTTATAAATTTTGGCGGTGTTATCAACAGCGAAGACAAGCTACAGCGCAGCCAGGTATAACAGGCTAATTTTGCTCCTTTAACTTATCAGATTCGTAAGTATGGCTTGTGTCAGGCCACCTGCGTGTGCAGGCATTGGTGCAGCATGCTGTTTAGTTCCAGCATAAATCTTGCGCCGGCAAGCAGTTCTTTAAATGCAATCAGTTCCGGCAGCGTCAGCACATAGCAACGGTCGCAGCCGCAAATCATGATCACTTCAACATCAGAACTACGGTTCGTACTGGTAGCCATCTCATCCAGGTTTATACTATCAATCACCTTTTTGAGCCGCAGGAAAGTTTCAACTTTCAGCATCGTGTGCGAACCGGCATAATGCAGCAGCAAGCGGTTGCGGCGGTTACATTGGTAAACGGCTCCTGCTTCGGAAGTATAAATTTCAACTGATAGTGCGGCGGCTTGCATTTTTTCTACTAAATCACGATAATGTATTCTAATGCTGTAAAGCTACACACTATTTAGAATCAGTCCAAATTAATTTAGAAACCAAAAGCATAAATGGAAAATCAGGAAATAAATAAAGTAAGCATGGCCGGGAAGTTCGGCCAGTTCAGCGACCATTGGAATCCACGCATTATAGGCGAACTAAACGGCCAACACGTTAAAATCGCTAAATTTCTGGGCCCATTTGAGTGGCACCACCACGCGCACGAAGATGAGTTTTTCCTGGTAGTAAAAGGTCAGTTCGAGTTGCACCTCCGCGACAAAGTAATAACCCTGAATCCGGGCGAGTTTATTATTGTGCCACGCGGCGTAGAGCACAAACCTGTGGCCGGCACGGAAGCTGAAGTATTGATGTTTGAGCCTGCCAGCACCGTGAACACCGGCAATCTGGAGCATAGCGAACGCACCCGTGACAACCTGGAAAGGCTGTAGGATTTCGTTTTTCGTTTTTAGTAAATTAATTATTTCAGGATAATGCTCCTACCCGCTCCTACCGCAAGTTTGAGCGTAGCGGCAACTTGTGGTTGTAAATGAAAGCATATTTTCAACTTGCGAAAACATAGATAGGTATAACGCACGCTGAAAATATGCGACATGCGCAGGATTCTATTATTGATTGACGACAAACGACCAACGAAACACGAAGACTTATACTTTTCCGGCAGCTATCTGGGGCACTTTTACCAGTGTGGTTTTCAGGTGAAGGCGCACCACATCGCCCATATTCCGGCACTTTAAAAATTCATTGGTGTGGTGGTGGTGTGCTAGTTCCTGCTTTAGCTGTTCTACTTTTTCGGGCGTTGAGATGGTGTCGCGTCGCATGCAGTCAATAAGATCTTTGAGGCGGTAACGGGCCGAACGCAGCCGGCGAAACATAAGTGTGCGTTCCTCATTCTGATACTGCGTAATAGTTTTGGGCTTGAGCAGCTTTGTTACCAGATCCACAATCATGTTGTTGTCTTTAAAGAATTGCGGCAGATACATGGTTTTACGGCCTTCATAAGACTGCTGGTCAAAGTCGATGGCGCGCACGCGGTATTGCTCGTCCTCAAAATCGGGGGTTACATCTATCACATAGTTGTAGGAGCGCATATCGCCGAGCAGGCGCACAAAGCAACGCTCATTAAACTTCACAAACTCTTTGGCAATGCGCACCTTGTTGGTATTTGGCCGGTTCAAAACCTCTTTGATAAATACATCGCCAGGTATGCCGGCAATGTGTTCTTCAATCAGCGAATCGTCGTCTGCCAGGTAGTTGATGCGGCTCGGCGAGAGAATATGCTCCAGTTCCAGGCCATACACCCGCGAGGCATCAGCCCGCTTCACATAGAAATAGTCATAATTATCGTTGAGCTGGTTCATCACCTGCACCCGGAAAGGATGAGAATTGCCAAACGTGCAGTAATCAATCCGCGACACGTACAGGTGCTCCATCACCGACATATCCCCGTCCGTTTTCAGCAACGCATAAATCATCGTCAGCCCCTTGTTCAGTTCCTGCTGCGTTTGCTGCGCATACATCACCGATTCCCACAGCGTGTCTTGTCCTTTGTTGTCGAAGTATGGAAACGAGTCGGTATAGTGCAGCAGGTCTTCGTAGTGCACGGGCAGCTTTGTTTCGCGGTCATAGTCGTGCAGGTATTTTCGCAAACCAGGCGAAATAGTATAAAACAGCTTCTTTTTGGAGATGTACACCTTTTTTGAATTACGAATTAATAATTACGATGGGTGCTCTTCGGGCAACTCGCTTTTATCAAGCAGAGAGAATGCACCTCTGGTAAATTTCTAATTTTTAATTCATCATTTTTAATACATAATTAAAAACTCTCACGCTTCCAGCAGGTTGTTTTGATTGAGAATCTGGAGCACCTCGTTTTTATAGAAGCGGCCAATCGGGATTTCGCTTTTGCCAATATCTACAGCAGACGCGGAAAAGGCCTGGATTTTATCGATCGCGACAATGAAAGAGCGGTGGATGCGCAGGAACTTACCGGCAGGCAGCTTCTCCTCCAGAAAACTGATTCTTTGGTACGAGATGATTTCCTTTACCTCCGTTTTTACCCGTATATAATCTTTTAAGCTCTCGATGTACAGAATTTCAGCCAGCATCACCTTTACCATTTTCTTATCTGCTTTCAGGTAGATGAACATGTCTTTATATTCAGTACCGAAAGTGGCTTTAACGGCTGGAACAGAAGCCGAGGCATGCGCTGGCTGCTCTGTCGGCGTAACTTTAGAAACAGCTTTCAGAAAACGCTCAAAAGCAATGGGCTTCAGCAAGTAGTCCGTAGCGTTCAGTTCGTAGCCATCGAGGGCATAATCACGGTAGGCAGTGGTGAAAATGACTTTGGGTGGTTCGGCCAGCGATTTCAGAAAATCAATGCCTGTTAGCTTCGGCATCTGGATATCGAGAAACATGAGGTCGATGTGCTCACGTTGCAGGCAGTTATAAGCCTCCACGGCATTGCTGCAGCGGCACACCAGTTCCAGGTTATCCAGCCTTTGGATAAAAGTTTCCAGCACATCCAGCGCCAGCGGCTCATCATCCACCAGCATACATCTGATTTTCATAAGGAGTTATATTTCAAATTGAAACTTCTTTACTATTCTGATGCTGTTCAAAAACTACTATACTTCAAGTTTTCAACTTGGAGTATAAATCAGGCAAGTTTTCAACTTGCGATAGTATGACCATACAGATAAAAGCCCTAAGTTGAATTTGCCCTAAGATTTTGGGCAATCTTGCTCATGCCGCCATTTTGAGGCTTTAGTCCTCAGTGAAGTTAGAGACTTCACACTATGAAAAGGCACAAGTTTGAAAACTTATGTAAGTAGTATAATTTATACTTTGGCCTGCCTTTCATTTATACTTAATCAATATTATACTTATAACTGTCATTTCGACGAAAGGAGAAGTCTATTTTAAGACTTTCCATGAGCAATCCAAGTATAGATTTCTACTACGTCGAAATGACAAATTTGGAATCACAGCATGATAGATTTGAAGTGACAGACAGTTCCCTCCTCACTCCTCACCCAAATCCAACTCCAACCTGGCTGCATAATTAGCGGGCTCGTCTTCTATCTCTAACGTGAAACGGCCATCGTAGAGCAGTTCCAGGCGGCGTTGCAGGTTTTTCAGGCCGATCCCCGGAGCCATGTCGCGCGGACTTTTGCTGGCGCGGTCGCCACATTTGCAGTTCTCTACCAGCAGCACCAACAGGTCTTCCTGCACTTTTACGTCTATCCGTACCCAGGCATTGGCAGTTTCGGTGCTTACACCATGTTTAAAAGCATTCTCTACAAACGGCAGCAGCAGCATCGGGGCAATCTGCCTGCCGGTTATACTTCCTGAATTAGTGTAGCTGATGTCCACACGCGCACCATACCGGATGCGCTCCAGCGAAATATAATTCTGAATATAAGCCAGTTCTTTCTCCAGCGGCACTTTGGCGGCGTTGGCCTCATACAGCATATAATCCATCAGGCTCGACAGCTTGAGCACCACCTCCGGCGCATTATCCGACTTCTTTAACGTAAGCGAGTACAGGCTGTTGAGCGTGTTGAACAGGAAGTGCGGGTGAATCTGCGCTTTCAGAATCTTAAGTTCTGCCTCCAGTTTGTCCTGTGTCAGGTTGCGGGCCGCCTGCTGGTGGCTGTACCAGTTTTTTAGCAGTGCAATTACGGCCGTAATGGCCACCACATAGCTGATATTTACTTCGTTTTTCACGAAGCGGTAAAAAGTCAGGTTGTCTTCGGTGCAGGTGGTAGGGCAAAAAAACGGATGGATGAGGAAAGGCAGCAGCACAAATTGCATCAGCGCGGCAATCAGCGCCATCAGCAACAATAGGTATATCGCAAACTCCAGGTAGCGCTTTTGCAGCAGGTAGCGCGGCAGCAGATAATACATATTAAAGTATACCAGCCCCATCTTAAAGGGCAACTCCACCAGCTCCACCATCAAGGCGTTGTAATAATCATCGATATAGCTACCGTAGAGCAGGCTGAAAAAGGCAACATAGCATACCCAGAAAAACACGTGCTGCACCACACGGCTCTGCGTAATATTGCGCACATCCGGCAGGCTCCACGATTTCAACTCCAGCGCCCGCGCCGGGCTTAACTTTGCTTCCATGCTACAAAATTACGATTTCTAAAGTATAAGCTGCCATGTGTTTTCGTGTATTAGACTGCCTGCAAGTATAGGCACACCAGTTGCAGTTATTTCCACCTCAACAGCTTTGGGCCTGAAATGATTACAGGCAGATGCGCTGGAAACATGGATTCTTATTAACCATTCTCTTTTCAAACAGTCTGCCACCCCAATCCTGTTCGTCGGTAATTTCTTTTCTTCTCAACGCATTGATACAAAGAATCTAACGCTAAGTATAGACCTTGCCGCTGTTGGTATAAAACCAAAGCATCGTCTTATAAAACAGGTTATACTTGTCATGTTATCCGGCGCCTGATCAGCAGTTTGGTAACAATGCATCAGTAAACCTATAACCTATAAAACGATGAAAAAAACAGTAATTTTTCTGCTGGCAGTTATACTGCTGGCAGGAGCAGCGCCAACAACGCAGGCGCAGAAAAAACAAGCCATTACCGTTGCATATGCCAACAGCATACTTCAAAAAATGCAGGGCGACTGGCAGGTAAAAACATTAATCTGGCAGCCGGAACAAAAAAGTTTTTTTGAATCTGATGGCATAGTCAGCTACAAATCAGATGACAACCAGGTGGTGCACGAGAATTTTGATGTTGCGCTGCCGGACGGTAGCACAAAGCACTACGAAGGCATGCTGCGCTACGCAGAGGACAAACAGCAATTTGAATTTGTGCAGTTTGATGAGGAGGGCAAAGCCAGCGTTATGATGCAGGGCAAATGGGACCTGCGGTTTAACATGTTATACTTTAAGCCGGTGAAAGGACAAATGCGGACAGATGGCAAAAGAAAGCTTCGCCAGCAACTACAATACTTCTTCTTCGATGATGGCTCTCTTAAAAAAGTAACTAAAACGCCGGATGGTAAAGGCAATTATCTTATAGCTTCTGAGTACCATTGCCAAGCACAAAAAACTGTCGGACTGTAACATTCCATTTAGCTTAGTAAAAACAGAAGCCCCACTTCTAAATGCTGAAGTGGGGCTTCTGTTTTTATACCTGTAAACTGCTGTTATGCAAAAGTATGAGCAGTGAGAAACAGTGCCTTTTAAAAGAGGCTACTATCAGGACGCAAAAGCTGAAAAAACATCATTTTAGCGATATTTCTGCTTCAAATTTCCCCGAAATTCTTTGGGAAATCTTAAAGTTGGTAAACCTTTTGTCCTAATCGTAGCTTTAAAAGGAGACTTTTTGATCTGTGTAACATCAATCAGTAACCTTTAACTCTTCACTTTAAAATCCTATAAAAGTTCTTTCCCCGGGTCCCAGAACAGCTTTTCAAAATTTACGACTTTATCTTGCTCCACCTTTACACCATCCTGCTCCAGGCGCGCCTGCATGGCATTTAGTTCGCCAAAATGCTGTTTCCCCGTCAGCAGGCCGTTGCGGTTTACCACGCGGTGCGCCGGTATTTTGGCAAATGGCTGTGAGGCTATCAATGCCCAGCCCACCATACGGGCCGAGCCTTTGGCCCCGAGGTAAGCAGCAATTGCGCCGTAAGACGTTACCCTGCCTTTGGGTATAAGTTTCACCACTTCGTATACATTTTCAAAGAAATTCTCCTTGCTCGCTGCCATAAGCTAAAATTTTTGTCTGCTGTTTTAAACCAATTCAATTACTGTTTGTCTTAATGTAGTGCCTGTTTGTGGTGTAAAGCTGCAGCTGATTTTAAATCCATTAATAATGTTGTAACTTTAAACGATCTATAGCAGCGTTTCTGCCAGGCCAGGCAGTTTCATACGTTATCCTTAGTCCGTCAAATATAATCGCCCGGAAGCATACATGAACAAATCCGTAAAAACTATCCTTATACTTGTGGCTGTTGCAGCAGTAGGATATCTTATTGTGAGCAAATTTAGCGGCGGCGAGCAGGCGCAGTCAGGCCCTTCTAAAGGCCCTTTACCCGATTTAGTGGCTGTTAAAGTATACGTGGTTTCTCCTTCCTCTTTTCAAAATAACATCACAGCTACCGGCTCCGTGCTCCCTAACGAGGAAGTGGAATTGCGCAGTGAGGTAGCAGGCCGGGTAACTAACATTAATTTTAAAGAAGGTACCCGCGTACAGCAAGGCCAGCTGCTGCTGACAATAAACGATGCCGAACTACGTGCGCAGATGCAGAAATTGCAGTCTAATCAGCAGCTTTACCAGGATATGGAGGAGCGCCAGCGCACACTGCTTGAGAAAGAATATATCAGCAAACAGGAGTATGACCAGGTATCTAACCAGTTAACTACGGCTAATGCCGATATCGGTGCCCTGAAAGCGATCATAGACAAAGCTTATATTAAAGCACCTTTTAATGGCGTGATAGGCCTGCGCAGTGTCAGCGAGGGCAGTTATGTTTCGGCAGCCACGCCCATTGTCAGTGTAGTGGATGTCAGCCCGGTAAAAATTGATTTTGGTATACCTGGCCGCTACAGCAGCGAAGTGCAGGTAGGCGATTCTATATCTTTCACATCAGAGGGAGACCCGAAAACATACCAAGCACGCATCTACGCTATTGAGCCCAATATTGACCCTGCTACCCGCACCATGCAAATTCGTGCCTTATACCCCAACACCAAAGAAGAAGTAAAACCAGGTGCGTTTGTAAATATTAAAATGACTTTAAAAAATACAGATCAGGCGATCCTTATTCCTACAGAGTCTATTGTGCCGGAGGCTACGGGGCAGAAAGTATTTCTGGTGAAGGATGGAAAAGCTGTTCCGAAGATGGTAAAAATCGGGCAGCGTACAGAACGTATGATTCAAATTATTGAAGGACTGGCACCCGGCGATACTATAATCCGCTCCGGCGTATTGCAGGCACGTCCTGGTTCAGTATTAGATATCAAAGAAGTTAAGACAGGCGAAATGTAACCCATGGTTGCCCCTTAAAATCATACTTGTTTTAAATACAATAAAGGTGACGCAGGAATGGAAGGTTTTTACTTATTCTGCTGTTGATACGATAGCTTTAAATGCAGCAACAGACATTTCTTGCTAAATCCTTTTAATAAAAGTTTGCATATTCTGGCCAAGTCAGATCATGCTGCCGGGTTATGAGTTTGAGAATGCGTTTGTCTGGCACTAGTTTTTGTTCATCATGTTACATTCCAGATGCTGATGCTGGACTTTTATAAGTATAAATAGATATGGCAAGCTTATCATCCATAAGTATAAAACGCCCGGTACTGGCTGTTGTGATGAGTATCACGATTATGCTGTTTGGCGCAATTGGAATTTCCTTCCTGGGTGTGCGGGAATATCCCAGCGTAGACCCGCCTATCGTAAACGTGTCGATGTCTTACACAGGCGCCAACTCGCAAACCATAGAGGCCGAGATTACGGAGCCGCTGGAGGAATCTATTAATGGTATTGCTGGTATCCGCACACTTACTTCTACCAGCCGCGAAGGCAGCAGCAATATTACCGTAGAATTTGAGCTCGGCGTGGACATGGAAGCTGCCACTAACGACGTGCGCGACCGCGTGTCACGGGCGCAGCGCCAGTTGCCAGACGATGCCGATCCGCCTACTGTATCTAAAGCTGACGCCGACTCAAACCCGATTCTGATGCTGGGCATCAAAAGCGACACCCGCTCCCTGCTCGACCTTACAGATATTGCTACCAATAATTTTAAAGAACGCCTGCAAACTATACCGGGCGTAAGCTCTGTGGATATATGGGGCGAAAAACGATACTCAATGCGCCTTTGGCTGGACCCTAATAAGCTGGCTGCCCTGAAGATAACGCCGATTGAAGTACAGAATGCTATCCTCCGCCAGAACATAGAGTTGCCTTCAGGAAGCATCGAAGGTTCTACCACTGAGCTGTCGGTTCGTACGATGGGACGTATTTCTACGGCTGATGAATTTAACAACCTGGTTATCAAGGAAGGTGCCAACAGGCTTGTCCGCTTCCGGGATATCGGCTATGCAGAACTGGCTCCTGAAAACGTGAAGACAGCTTTGCGCTATAATGGCATCCCGATGGTGGGTGTTGTGCTTATTCCGCAGCCGGGCTCAAACCAGGTGGCCATTTCCGAAGACTTCTACAAACGCCTGGAGCTCATCAAAAAAGACCTCCCGAAAGACATTGATCTGGTGATTGGTTTTGATAACTCGCAGTACATTAAAGCGTCTATTTCGGAGGTGGAAGAAACCATATTTATTGCCTTTGGCCTGGTGGTTATCATTATCTTTCTGTTTCTGCGCGACTGGCGCTCTACGCTTATACCTATCGTGGCTATACCTGTATCGCTTATAGGTACCTTCTTTGTTATGTACCTGATGGACTTTTCTATCAACGTGCTTACGCTGCTCGGCATTGTGCTGGCCATTGGCCTGGTGGTAGATGATGCCATTGTGGTGCTGGAGAATATTTATGCACGGATAGAGGACGGGGAACCGCCTATGAAAGCGGCTAAGAAGGGCTCGGCAGAAATATACTTTGCCGTTATCTCTACTACCGTGGCGCTGGCGGCGGTGTTTCTGCCCGTAATCTTTCTGGATGGTATGATAGGCCGCCTTTTCCGTGAGTTTGGTATCGTGATTGCCTGTTCCGTTATAATATCAGCATTCGTATCACTGACCCTGACACCGATGATGTGCTCGCGCATGCTCAAGCACCAGGACAAGCCTAACTGGTTTTATCGCAAAACTGAACCGTTTTTTACCGCACTTACCGACGGTTACCGCAGCAGCCTGCAAAGTTTCATGCGCGTGCGCTGGGTAGCTTTCGTAATTTTGTTGGCTGCTGCAGGAGGCATTTACCTGTTGGGCACCACGCTTCCGTCAGAATTAACACCTTCTGAAGACAGAAGCGGAATTAGAGCCAACGCAACAGGCCCCGAAGGTGCTTCGTTTGAGTTTATGGATGAATACATGAACGAGCTGACCAACATAGTAAGTGACTCTGTAAGTGGTATCGAAAGTATGCTGACCATGACCCGCAACTCTAACTCTGGGTTTGTGCGTCTGCGCCTGGTCGATTCCGATAAACGAAATCAGTCACAGCAGGATATTGTGGATAAGCTTACCAATCTCACCAAAGGTATTCCCGGTGCCCGTGCTTTTGCTTCCGGCGATCAGGGCCTTAGCGGCGGTCGTGGTGGTGGCCAGCCGGTTCAATTCGTGGTGCAGGCACAGGAGAGCGAAAAATTGCGCGACATTATTCCGCCGTTCCTGGAAGCGGCCCAACAGGACCCAACATTTACCTTTGTGGACGTAGACCTGAAATTCAGCAAGCCTGAACTGCGCGTGGAGATAGACCGGGAAAAAGCTATATCAATGGGTATCAGTGTGCGCGATATTGCCCAAACACTGCAAACCGGCCTAAGCGGCCAGCGTTATGCCTACTTCGTTAAAGATGGAAAACAGTACCAGATCATCGGGCAGGTATTGCGCGAAGACCGCAGCCAGCCACTTGATTTGCGCAGCCTCTACGTAAAAAACACTGCCGGAGAACTGGTGCAACTCGACAACCTGGTGCAACTGAAAGAACAAAGTTCTTCGCCGCAGCAGTACCGTTTCAACCGCTTTGCGTCCGCCACTTTCAGCGCCACGCTTGCCAAAGGCAAAACCATTGGCGATGGTATTGAAGCGATGGACAAGGTAGCTGATAAAGTGCTGGACGACACTTACCAGACATCGCTTACCGGCCAATCACGCGATTTTTCCGAGAGTTCGTCCAGTTTGCTGTTTGCTTTTGCGCTGGCGCTGGGCCTTATTTACTTGGCACTTTCGGCGCAGTTCGAGAGTTTCCGCGACCCGATTATTATTATGCTAACTGTGCCACTGGCCCTGGCGGGTGCTTTGATCAGCCTCTGGTGGCTCAGCCAGACCATGAACATTTTCAGCCAGATTGGTATGATTATGCTCGTGGGCCTTGTAACTAAAAACGGTATTTTGCTGGTAGAGTTTGCTAACCAGAAGAAAGAGCAGGGCATGCATAAGTTGGACGCTATACAGGATGCTGCCGTATCGCGCTTGCGCCCTATCCTGATGACAAGTTTTGCCACCATACTTGGTACGCTGCCTATTGCACTGGCACTGGGCGCCGGCGCCGAAAGCCGCGTATCAATGGGTATAGCTGTAGTAGGAGGCCTTATTTTCTCTACCGGCCTTACGCTGTATGTGATTCCGGCTATCTATTCATACCTCTCTACCGCCTATATTAAGCATACGGACGACGATGCAGATGCGCATGACGTGGAGGATTTGCAGGAAGAGCGGGAAGTAGTAATGCCCAAGCCTTTGCCAGTATATAGCACAGAAGTATAAGTAAGTACAGAAATGACTTTATACTTTGATAACCGTGCAGCCGGTACAACCATAAATCAGAGTTTTATACTTGAATCGGCGTGCATATAGTGCCATAGCAGTTAGCAGTATAGGTGAAGTATAAACATTTTGAAGTTAGCTTATAAGCCTGTTTAATTTCAGGGTTTATACTTTACATTTTCCGGCTTTTAGTATACTTTTTTGCCCGGCTTTATATTTTAGTTTAGAAAATTTGTTTATAAGCGTTTGAGATAAATTACCAATGTCATACATGAAAGCTGCAGCACTCACTCTTATTACCCTTGTGCTGCTATTGCCTGGCAAAGCCTTTAGCCAGGAGAACCTTACCTTAGAGCAGGCCATCCGCATCGGTCTGGAAAAGAACTACGATATCCGGATTGCAGATACGCAGGATGACATTGACGCCAATAACGTTACGCTGGGCAATGCCGGTTTTATGCCCATAGTAGATGCCCGTGCGACGCGCACCTTCAGCGAGAACAACTCCCGGCAGCAGTTCCCCAGCGGCCCTGATCGCGAACGAATAGGCGCTAGCTCAAACAGCTTAGGCACCAGCGTAAACTTAAACTGGACTGTTTTTGATGGGATGGGTATGTTCATCAATTACGACCGGCTAAAAGCAATAGAAAAAGCGGGTAAGCTGATTACGCGTGAGACAGTAGAGAATACCCTGGCCGATATTTCTAATGCTTATTTTGAAGTGGTGCGCCAGGCCCTAAAAATAAAATCGCTGCAGGAAGCAATTACCATTTCGCAGGAGCGTGTAAACATTACGCAGGCGCAGTACGACGTTGGTATAAGTGCCAAAGTGGAGATCCTGCGTGCCCAGGTAGACTTTAACGCAGATCGTTCTGTGTTGCTACAGCAACAGGAAACCCTGCAGAACGCCAAAATAAACCTCAACCAGTTGTTAGGGCGTATTCCTGATGAAGATTTTGCCGCTACTGATTCTATTGTGGTAGACCCAACTTTAACTTACGGTACTACCACCAACAGCTTGCTGGCTACTAATCCATTACTACAGCGCCTGCAATTAAATCGTGAAATAGCCGTGCTTGATATCAAGGCTATCAGGGCCAGCCGCTTCCCCAGGATTGGCATTACAAGCGCTTACAACTTTACCCGCTCTGAGGCGGAGCCCCTGAATGAATTCCAGGCACAGTTTAACCGAAATGCTGGCTATAATTATGGCCTTACGGTAAGCCTACCTATCTTTAACGGGTTTAACATCAACCGCCAAGCACAGAATGCCAGAATTTCTTTAGAATCCACAACGCTCGAGTACCAGCGTGAGCAAAACGCACTGCAGGCATCATTAGCACGCTCGTACAGCCGCTATGCCAACCGCCTGGAACTGCTGGACCTGGAGGAAAACAACCTGAACCTGGCCGAAGAAAATGCGGATATCGCCTTAGAACGTTACCGCTTAGGCTTGCTTACAGCTATTGAGCTGCGCGAAGCCCAGCAGAACCAACTTGTAGCCCAAAACCGCCTGATAGATATCCGTTATGAAGCCAAAGTAGCCGAGACTGAACTTAAGCGGTTAACCAGTTCGCTGCTGAAAGAAGGATAACAGTAAGCACTATAACAACATAAAAGCGCTGCAGCATTTCATCATGCTGCAGCGCTTTTATGTTTAGCTCATTTTACGATGCATAAACAACCAGTTCCTGTCTTTGGAGCGAAATTAGCGCCCTAGTAAATTCATTTCCTTGGCAGGATACAGGCTTATTTTCATTAATGCGCAAACTTGCATTGATTATTACTTTGCAGCTACCGAGAAGCCGGCTTTCTGCTGCAGTGCCTCCAGGGCCCCGGCCAGATATACCAGCGGCGCATTCCAATTTATAGCTATTTCGTTGGAGGCATAAGAACAGTCCGCATCGAGATACATTTCGTCGGGAGATGTGGCCGTATAGCCTTTGCAGTTATCCTGCTTTGGCGCGTTGGCGTTTGTGCCTCCTGAAAGCAGCCCCGGCACCGGCTCCTCTATTCCATCGGCAATAGATGGGCGGTGATGCGGATGCATGCTGGATTTCTCGCCATAGCCGGTTAAAAATGAATAGCCTGTGGCATTGCGGCCCAACAGGTAATCCAAGTTAGAGAGCGCCGCCTGCAGGTATTTAATATCGCCTGTAGCATGATAGGCCTGCACCAGTGCTATACCCTGGTTTGCCGCCACAGAACTGCTTCCCCAGATATAATCTTTCTCCGATTTGCCCATTACAGTTCTGTATGCGCTGGCGGAAGTGCCGTCCAGCAGATTATCCGCTAACAGAATCAAGTGCTTCTTTATTTCAGGAATGTCATTCTTGGCAACAGGTGTCAGGTTGTTGCTATTTCGGAGCAAAGTATAGTATCCCAGCAGCCTCACCTGCGCCCATGAGGGAAGCGGCATTTTATCGTCAGGCAGCATGCTCACGGCAGTATAGTAGCTGTCGTTTTGGGTAGTAGTATATAATTCGGCGGCCGCCCAGATAAACTCATCGCTAAAGTCTTTGTCGCCGTAAGCGCCGGTGGTTACATCAGGGTCATTCGCCTTATTCATTGCGTCCTGGTCGTACACCACATTAGCGTTTGCTTGCGCCCATTCCCATGCCTTTGTGGCCGCAGTTAAGCAGGAATCAGACAGCCCCGGCAACGCTGACTCATAATTTTTGCAGATGCGGCTGGCCTGTGCCATTACGGCGGCAAAATCCAGGGTAGCAGCGGTGCCTTTCTGTACTACATAGCGCGGTTTTACGGCTTTATCGGGCATTACCATACCATCAAAAACAGGATTTGTAAGTTTATGATACACGCCGCCATCGTTGGGGTCCTGCATGGCCATCATCCAGCGCAGGTTCCAGAGCGCCTCATCCAGCAGATCAGGCACGGCATTGTTGCTCTCCGGTATGTTCAGGTTCTGTGATTTATAGAATTGCGGGAAGTCTTCATAAGCCGACAGCAAAGTGCCCATACTGATGCCGCTGTTCACGATATACTTGTTATAATCCCCGGCATCGTACCAGCCACGTGGTGCAGAAATAACTGTGCCGGCAGGCCTTTGCGCTGTAGCTGCGGAAGGATGAATCAGCACTTTATTATCCGGGTGGCCGGCGGGGCGGTGCCACTTTCCTGCGTATTGCTCCGGCAGGTCAGTAGATATGCGCTGGTAGTAAAAACCCTTGATAGCGGCGGCAGCTACATCCTGGTGTATGTCCGGACCGATTTCAAATGTATAAGAATGTCCAACTCCGGGAATGTCGACAACATAAACTCCCGGTTCGCTGAAGTCGCTGAAATCAGCCACACGTGTCGGTTTGTTAGATAAGGCAGCCGGTTTGGTATCGGTTAACTGACCGGTGAATACTGTTTTGGACAAATCCTGGGTTTTCAGGTAAAACTTTCCACCCTCGTTCGCGCCCACTACTACGGCTACTTTGGGTGCCCTAGGGTAAAATCCTATTTGGTTCAGGCGGATGGTTTCTGTGGCTGCCTGCCCCGTTACTGCTGATTCCTTCTGCACACCAGAGCAGGAAAAAAGTACGGCAACAGACAGGCCGTATACTGCTTTTGTAATAGTAGACAAACGCATGCGCTTTAAATTAAGTGAACATCAAAACTTCCTCTCGCAACAGCACCTTCTGGCAGGCACTATGTATAAGACTCTTGCAAGTGAAGCTATTTTCTTTAGGATGCTAATTTAAGCGAATTGAACGTCAGTGCGGGTTATAGAATGTTTCATATGTATAGCCGAAGCGTTAAAAATCACCGATTTAAAGCAATGTTTATGTTCTGTATCCCGCAGCATCTTTGTAATCCTTAAGCAAGTATAGTAATTTATAAACTGAAGTAAATTCCGGACAAGAAAATAAGCTATTTTTGTACAATTGCGTTGCTGCCTGCTGAGGTAGCTTTGCCGGCTTTGCGCAGTACCCAATCGCCTACCTGCAGGCCCTGTGTACGTCCGTTATCAATCGCATCCATAAAATGAATGCCTCCATAAAACCGGGAAATTCCTGCTTCGATGGCCGCCTGCTGAAAAGATGTGAACGCACGGGACGGCAGACCATAACGTACCTCCACCGAATCGTTATACTTAAAATTATCGCCAAAGTAGTGTATGAGTACGACCGCCGATGCAGCAGAAATGGTTGAGTGGCCGCTCAGGTATTCCGGAAATGGAGGCGTCTGCAGGAAAGGCTTCCACGAAGCATCCATATATTTCCGGATGGCCGTTTCAGGGCGTATCCGGTTACTTCTGAATTTCTCGTCCCAGCAGGAAATAAAGCCATCCATGAGCGCAACGGATACCATGGTGTTTATTTCCATAGCTTCGGAAAAGCTTTTGTTTGCTTGCTGGCAGGCAATACCTGTTATACCCAGCCAATGTGCTCCGGGAGAAATCTTCTTCATACCGACCATCAGGTGGCCGTTGTCCTGTAGTGCAAAAGGGTTGCAGTCCCAGAAAGCAGCTATCCGCTGATGATCTTCTGATAAGTTTGCGGCACTTTCTTCGAGATTCAGCCGCATCAAGGTATAAAATTCAGCGTTTTTATCCATTGAAAAAGCAACGGGAGGTTTGGGCTGAAACTGGCTGCAGGTATCGAGGGTGAAAGAGCGAACGGTACTAAAGTAAGGCTCTACCGGGGCAAAAAAGCCCGGCGGCGTAGGCTGCCAGGCGCCCTCATCCGCAGCAGGCGAATAGCGGGTATAATTGCTGATACGGTTGTATTTATCGGCCTTGGCATAGGCTAATATTTGTTTGCAAACGACTTGGGCATATTGCAGCGAATTCGCGATTACGGCTTCTGATACGCCACTATTGCGACAGGAATCCAGAAACTGCTGCTCATATGCTGCCAGTATGGCCCCGGAGGGCTGCATTTTCTGAGCTGTTTCCATCATAGCCAGCAGCGAACTAAGCTGGTAGGAGTAGCCGGTGAGCGCGGCAGGTTTCTCTATCTTCGGATATTCATTAAGGATGCCATACATGCTCCGGCAAGTGCTGTCGTTTTGCGAAACAATTTCGTAGCCTGCCAGCGTGGCGTAAGAGAAGAAACGGGCGGCCAAGGGCGGATTGGTCACATCGTTTACCATTACATCCGTCATCTTTGAAATTACCTGGCTTATGTGCCTGCTCCCGAACTGAGGCAGTTGCTGCTCCCACTCTTTGCAGCCGAACACAAGCATCAGTATAAAAATGAAAGACTGTAATTTTTTCATGAAGCTACTTGATTCTATAAGCCTTTACTTCCTGCTGATTCACACCAAATAGCACCAGGTTGTTTACAGGCAATATACTTCTCACGTCTCCTTTTACCTGAAGGCCTGATATGTTTTGAGGAACATAAGTAAATTTTCCCTTGCCATCGCCCTGCAGCAGCACACCATAGTTGGCATCATACTTCCCAAACCGCAAACGGGCCTGATTTATGTTTCCGGCCAGAATCACATCCAGCTTTCCGTCTTTATTATAATCAAGCGGACTGATGGCGCAAACCGGCGCGAACTGAGCTTCTACAGGCAGGCTTTTTTCCACAAACCTGCCATTTGCACTACTCTCAAAATAAGTTGTTTGCAAGCAATTAGCATACAGTTGTTTTGATCCATTAAGTTCCTCTGGCGTAAAGATATCCCGCAGCGTCGCATCGGCATAGCTTTCATAACTCGCATAGCGGGTACGCATCATACTCACCTGTTCCTGCAGTTCATCCCGGGTAATATATGGATAACTTTGCCCCTTGATGTAGAACGTGAGGATAGGATCTACAGAACCGTTATCGTCAAAGTCTTTATAGTATAGCTCTGCCAGTTGGTTATCAGAGGCTTTTACCTGTGCGTTCTGCCCCATATTTCCTACAATCAGATCCGGGCTGCCATCCTGGTTAAAGTCTTCAATCACTATCTTGTTCCACCAGCCACTATACTTTTTACTGAAATAAGCATCCGTGGCATCGCTCAGCTTTCCGTTCATATTTTTAAATACAATTACCGGCATCCACTCTCCCACAATAATCAACTCCGGCTTTTTATCGCCATCTACATCTTGCCAGGCAGCATCCGACACCATACCTATGCGCTGTAAAGCCGGGGCTACTGAAGCAGTCATGTCTTTAAACCTGCCGGTGCCGTCGTTAAGCAATATATAGCTTCTTGGTATTTCCGGGTAGCGGCCCGGAATCACACGGCCTCCGATAAATAAATCCGGATAACCATCGCCGTTTACATCAGCAGCGCAGGCGCTGCTGCTACTGGTCGGCATAGCAGGTAAGGCGCTGGCTGCTTTTGTAAAATTTCCCTTCCCGTCGTTCAGGTAAAGCCGGTCCTGCAACAAAGCATCTTCCGGCGCAAAGTTGTCGTAGCCACCGCTGCACACATATAAATCAAGCCTATCGTCGTCGTTGGCATCAAAAAAGACAGCATCCACATCCTGGCTCATCTTATCGGCCTCGAAGGCGGCATTTGCCTTCGGAGTAAAACGGCCGCTTTTTTGCTGCAAATATAAAGCTCCGGCCTTCCCTGCTGCCCCACCTGCAAATACATCTTCCAGACCATCGCCGTTCACATCGGCTTTAATCAGAACAGGTCCTGAAAACGACATCGGATTTACCAGCAGCGGCTGACGCTTAAAATCATTGACTGCTTTTTTTTGATGCGTGAAAGCAACCGGCGATTTAACTTCTTCAAAGATAGCAGGTAGCGTTTTTGCAAATTTATACTTGCCGGTAGCGTTTTTTTCCTGCAGTGTCAGCACCTGGTTAACTGTTATATCGCGCAGCACCTGCTGTTGGCCACTTTGCCAGATAATCCGCAAAGAATCAATCGTTTTGTTTTTACTTAGCCCAAAATGCAACACCGGCGACACATTAGACTGATATCCGCGCGACAGCATCTGCTCCTGGTACTGTTGTTTGCCATTTTTATACAATGTCACTTTAGCGCCGATTCCGGATGCATTTTTTTCGCTTCCTTCCAGTTTCAACTGCAGATAGTTGTTTTTCAGTTGCTTATTGGCTTTGTTCTGGTAAATAAAAGCAGGCTTGTTGATGTTGTTTACTACAATGTCCAGGTCGCCGTCATTATCTAAATCAGCATAGGAAGCCCCGTTGCTGTTCGAGGCAATATTTACACCCCAGTCGGCGCCTTTGTTTGTAAAAGTTAAGTCGCCGTTGTTCCTGTAAATGTAGTTGCTCAGATTAGAGGCAGGAATCTTTCTTACCAGGTTCAGGATATTCTGCTGGTTCAGGTTACTGCCGGTATTCTGGAAATAGGAACTCCGGTACTTTATAAAATCGAGGTTAGTAAAGTCGCGCAGGAAGCCGTTGGATACAAAAAGGTCTTTCCAGCCATCGTTGTCGTAATCTGCAAACAAAGGAGCCCAGCTCCAGTCTGTATTCGAGATGCCGGCCAGCTGCCCCACCTCGCTAAAAGTGCCATCCCCGTTATTTACCTGCAGCATGTTGCGCATGTACTGTGGATTAAAGCCTACGCGTACAAATAAATCGAAGTACTCATAATTATCCGGAGAAAACAGCAGCTTTTGTCTTCTGTTATCCTCAGGAAGCATATCCAAAGTATAAATATCCAGCAGTCCGTCATTATTTATGTCTGCTATATCGTTGCCCATCGAATATAACGATATGTGCCCGATGCTTTGCTTGATCTGGTTGGTAAAGGTGCCATCGCCATTGTTGATATAGAGGTAATCCGGCGCTGAGTAGTCATTGGATATATAAATATCAGGCCAGCCATCGTGGTTGATATCTGCTATACCAGCTCCCAGGCCGTACGTAAAAGCTGAGCCCGCAAAACCTGCTTTATCAGATACTTCCTTGAATTTGCCGGCGTCGTTCCTGTAAAGCTTCACCCGCATTTCCGGCTCCGTTTTTTTCTGGATTTCATTTATACTTATATCATCCAAATTTCTGAACACCGCTGGGTTATGGTTTAGCAGGAACATATCCAGGTCGCCATCGCGGTCGTAATCGAAAAAGGTAGCGCTTGTGCTAAAAGAAGCATCGGCCAAGCCATACGCCTGTGCCTGATCCACAAATTCGGGTACACCGTTAGCATCGGGTCCTTTATTAATAAAAAGCTGATTTACCCGTGCTTCAGGAGGCATGTTCCCGGAGTAGCATAGGTATATATCCAAAAGGCCGTCGCCATTCACATCAGCCATAGTCACACCTGTTTTCCAGTTATTTAGTCTGCCAGCCACTCCGGCCTGCGCGGTGATATCTCCGAACTGCATGTTGCCTTTGTTAAGGTACAGGCGATTTGGAACCATGTTGCCGGAGAAGTATATATCCTGCTGCCCATCATTATTCAGATCACCCACAGCCACACCACCTCCATTATAGAAGTACTGGTAAGTTAAGATATTGCCATAAGGGTTTTCGTTGATAGTATTGCTGAAGCTGATATTGGTTTTTTCTGCAGGTAGCAAACTAAACAGTGTTTCGGCAGGCGTATTGATATCTTCAGATGCACCGGTTTTGATCTTTGTATCTTTCTCATGACAACCTGCTAAAAAAGCAGTTAAAATGAGAACATATAAAAGGCCTGATTTTTTTAAGAACTGCATATTGCTATACAACGGAAAACAAATTAAAAAACTTACAAATACCTGTAGCAGGAATGCAAGGTAAAAGGCTAAACGGCATTATACTAAGCATTTTAAACCAATAAACGTTTTGCCAGCATTTATTTTTCAGCCTAATCAGCAGACAAAAGTAAAGCATTATTTTAAGTATGGTATGGTTTGTTTCGCAGTCAGAATAATTAATGCATCATAACAAAAAATTCCGTGATACTAATACTTTATAATCTTCACAGACTGCACCTTGTTCTTTTGTTTGATAGTAAGAATATAAAGCCCTGGTTGCAGCGCAGCACCAACAGCACATTTGCCACTACTACTGCCTTCCTCTACCCGGATCCCGATCAGGTTATTTATAGTATAGGTGAAGGGTGCATCAGCCAGTAGCTGCAGGGTAGTGACAAAAGGATTTGGGAAATATGAAAAGTCTATTTTCTGCTCATCTTCTATGCCATTTACAACCCCCGGCACATCACCATATACTATACCTCTGCCACCCGTTGCTATGTACACCCTTCCAAACACGCGTGGATCACCGGTTATGTCATTTACGCCGCCAAACTGATGCTGATCATCGTTTATTTTCAACCAGGCAGCTCCGGCATCATCAGAGCGAAAAAAGCCACTCACATTATCTATTGTGCCGGCTATAAATATGGCCGGATAGGTTTTGCCAACTGCTGCTTTCCCGAAACCAACTTTAACTGCCTCCTGTACTCTAGTCTGCCTTACAAAACTTATCCCTGAATCAGAAGAGCGGTAAAGGCCTCCGTTTGGGTTGGTTAGCCAGAGTTCTCCTTCTGCACCAAATACTGCATTCAGATTGGCTGCCCAAAATTGCCAGTCCGGCACAGCGGGCAAACCTGTAGCTGCCGGAGAAAAGGAAGCTCCTCCGGTGGAGCTTACCAGTACAAAGCCTTCTTCTGCATCATATACATAAAACTTTTTCGGGTTTGCGCGATCTGCCACAGGTTTTAATCCGCCTTTAGCTATACCTGTAGCGCTACTCCAACTGTCTCCATTGTTTTGGGAGTAAAATATACCAGCAGTTCCGCCGGGTGCCCAAACCATTCTTGCGCCGTCTGCAGAAACAGCAATTGTACCGCCGCTGTTTGTGCCCGCCGGAGAACTTGCAAAGGCTGTCCAGTTACTTCCGCCATCTTCGGAATATGCCCCATACTTACCTTCGGCGCTGTTGTGGGTGCGTGCCATTAAGGCAGGTTTGTTTTCAGCAAAGTTGATGCTTGTATTGGTGCCATACATGGACTTTAACCTTCCTGCCGCTGGAGAAGCATCCAAGTTGTCGTGCCGGAACCCATCTATATCGCCTAAGGCGCTGATTAAGGGTGCACCGGAAGGGGGGCTGATAAGTTGTAATGGCACCGTTTCCTCCAAGCCCCGATTTTGAAATATCCAGTTGGTCGGGCTATTGTTTACAGCTGCAGAAAGATTATTGCTGTTGTATACGCCATAGCCAGTGGTAAACCAGCCATTATCAGAATCAAAAGGGTCAATTTCAACGTCGCCAATCCAGTGCGGGCTGGAAGCGGCAGCATAAGGAGCAAGTGAATGATCAAAAGTGGCTGAACTAAGCAGGGCTTGCCAGGTTTCCCCGCCGTTGCTACTATAAAATATTTCGTCGCGGGGCCACCACCTGTCCAGCGTTGAAACGAGAAGGGTACCGGGCTTTTGCAGGTCCAGCGACAAGCCCGCATAACCACCTTGTCCTGCAGGCGGATTTATACTCGTCCACCGTCTGGAAGCTGAACACAGCTTCCAGACGGCTCCTGACGTTATATTATTAGGCCCTGGTCCGTTTGAATAGGTAAGGTATAAGGTACCATCAGCTGCCAAGGCAGCCTGGTGCGGCATATTATCTGTTGGTGCATCCGCCACGGCCTGCCAGGTGCTTCCCCCGTCTGTGCTCCTGTAAAGGTTTGGCATCGCCTGCAGTATACCTACATAAATTGTTGGCGTTGCACTGCCAGTTGCACCGCTGGCCTTATCAAACAGCACAAAAGATATTCCGCCTGAGCCTACAGGAGAATCTGACACCGGAAAGCTATTTACTTTGCCCCAGGTTACGCCGTAGTCGGTACTTTTCCAGAGTCCATCCGTGCTCGATCCTAGGTATAAAATGTTGCCTGAATTAGGATCTACTTGTAGCCGCTCTCCTGCCGAGCGGCCATCTTCGTTGCCTCCTAACTTAATTGGAAGGGTTGTTTTTGTCCAGGTATTACCTTTATCGGCAGAGGCAAGTATGGCTCCTGTGCCAGCCCAGGATTGCGTATAAAGGCCGGTGGCCAGGTATACTCTATTGGGGTCAGAGGAGTCAGTTGCCAGGCTCAGCACCCCGGTAAAATCCTGCTCATTTCTACCTAAGTAATCTATAAGCGGTATCCACTCTTTAGTCGCTTCGCTCCAACGGTATGCTCCTCCAACATCGGTGCGGGCATATACCATCTTCTTTTCTGAAGAGTTATAAATAATTCCTGTTACAAAGCCGCCTCCCTGAATCTGTACATTTTTCCAGGTATACGCTTCTGATGCCTGTGCTAAACTATGGTGATGCACCAGATAATAAGTAAGCAACAAAAGAAAAAAACCAAGGTAGTTGTTTTTCATATACAGGAGTGTTCTTTTAAGGCGCTATTTGTAAACACAAACTTCAACATAACTTTTTCAGGTATACCATACTTGGTCAGCAAGAATAAACCTATCCACTTTCACAGATCAAGCTGTACTGACAGTTGAGAATAAACTGCCGAAATCACTGCTAATCTCACAGCAGTTCTTGCTGCCTTTGTAAGGTTATTGTTAAGGCCTGAACACTTCAGTGGCTTCCATTTTAATAAACCACATTACTTTCTGCTGCCTTTATGAGAAATTTCAAGGTTAAATATCATTGCCTGGGATAATCTGGTTTTTATTCTTTCACCACCTTTACAGCTTTTTTTTGATCCACTCTCACCAAGTAAATACCGGGAGCGAAACCAGTGAATGAAATGACTGCCTTTGTTCCGCCTACTTTTTGCTGCCTGACCAGTTCCCCCAGGATATTATATACCGAAACAGTTTCGATCCTGCTCTCACTATTGACTGTTAAATCCTTCACAACCATAGTAGGATAAGTTGAATAATTCAATTTCTCAGCAGGTTCATTCCAGAAACCGGTTGGTTCATGTATGGTATCCTGCCTTTCGTAGGTGCGCAGTTCAGGCATTTCATCCAGCGTAATTACGTATTCGTTTGCAAACATTTTCTCCCACAAATCCAGAGAATTATACTTGCTGTCGCGTGTGTAACCGCCATACCAAGGCATATACCACGACCAGGCCGCACCGTCTTTTACAAGGTTATTCACATCCGGAAAAGAGCCTGTCTCGCTTAGTGCCAGCATTTTTTTGCCGCCGTACCTGTTGTTCATATCACTGAATTCCAGTGCCTGTGAACCATGATCTCCGTCTTTATAAATATCACGCCCTATAATGTCTACATATTCATCGCCCGGATACCAGGCATCATCGTTCGGCTCCCTTGTCCATATCCAAATCAGGTTCCTTAGTCCATGATAATTCACCATTCTGTCATACATCAGGTGCCATAGTGCTTTTAAAGGTTCAGGCCCTTTAGCACCCCACCAAAACCAGCCGCCTGCCGCTTCATGCAAAGGCCTCCAAATAACAGGAACATGCTGATCCTGCAGTTCTTTCAACATCGCTGCTGTATAGTCAATATCTGCCAGCATGGCTTTATACTCTTCAGAATTTACATCTGCTATTTTTGAAATATCGAAAGCAGTACCATCTGGCTTCGACTGGTTTTTAGTATAAAATTCTTCTGTTTTGCGGGAAGGGTCCCGCCAATGCCACATTATGGCTGGTATACCATTTCTGTTGTACCAGGCTGAGGCATCGCTGATTGGCTCTTTGTCATTATACCAGGTATAACCTCTGCCGCAATGCATAAAGTCAAAGCCAACTAAGGCTGGTTCTTTGCCGGTATTTTGCTTTAGCCAAGTTACCTCATCCATGCTGTTCAAGGTCATTACACCAGAGATGATTTTTTTGGAGTATTTGTCGAGCAGGAAATCGTATAATGCTTTGGCTTCCGGCGTTGGATTGTGTGTTACCAGTGTTTGGTTTAGATCAAATCTGTTTGTGCCATTTACTTCTTCAATTTCTATATAATCAATATTGATCCACCCCCAGGATTTGACAATCTTAACCTGAAGCTTGCTCGCTGGCAGTTTCTGTGCGCTGATAAGCTTTAGGGTAGTATAGGCATCGTTTCGTACCAGTGAGAAATCCAGCGTATTTCCATCTATCTGCAGCTTATTTATTTTATCACCTCCGGGAGCGGAAGCATTGATAAACAAATTGTAAAATCCTTCTTTCTGGATCGTTACTTCAAAAGCAAGATTACCGTCTCCCTGGGCTACGGCACTGCCACCCGAACAACCCGTACACATTATTTTTGATGCTCCTCCGGTGAGGATTGCATTTTCAGCCTCATACTTCTGCCCCAACCCCTGGAAGGCAACCAGAAAGGAAAAGAACAGGAGGAGTAACCTGGTAGATATCTTAATCATAAGAAAAAATTTATCTCTTAAAAACCGTACCTGATTGCTAAGCACTGTATTTAATGGACGTGTTTAAGTAAAAAAGGAAGAACATCGCTGCTCTTCCTTTTTTACTTAAATTACAAATATCCTAACGCAATCCTAAATCATCAATGTAAACGGTATTTGGATTGGTACCAAAATTTTTGATTAATAGCTCTGAAAGTCCGCTGGAAACATCTCCCAGAGAGCTAATCGGAATTTCAACAAGCTTATACTCCCCTGCTTTTACATCAAAGGGAACATCCCCTGAAGTTACACCGGCAGCGTTTTTAACCTGAATGGCTAACTGGCTATCCTTTTCACCGCCACGCACATAAAGAACCAGGTGGGTTTTTCCGGCTAGTATATTAGCATTAACCGGGTGAAACTGAAGCGCTCCATAAGCTTCTTTGAAAACTACTTTAATAGCTTTCGTACCTCTGTTTACGTTTTCAGTGTTTTCTAAATCCTGAACATCCGTACCCCAGCCGCCCCATAGCTGCCACGTTTCATTTTCTGCGGTATTAAGCGCGTCGTTATAGATATAGGAGGAAATGTTTGGCGCTGCTGTGCCTATTTGCGCTTGTTTGTCCGTTGTTACCGTAAAGCCGGAATTTGTAATCAGCGTAAGTATACCAGTTTTGGCAGTAGCCGGTACTTTTAAAACTATTTGGTTAGCATTCTGGGCTACGAAGGCAGAAACAGTCGCACCTCCAGTAAATACAACTGATTTTACCTGATCCAGTTCTGTGCCGCTAATTGTAAGGTAGCTTTCAGCGATTACGGGCTCTGGCGTAACACTTGTGATAACCGGTAAGATTATGGTTACCTGAGCATCTGTTTCAACTACGTAATTTTTTATAGTTGTCAGTGTTAAAGCTCCTTTTTTAGCATTCATCGGCACCTTCACCACAATGCGGGCAGATGACTGGCTTACAAAAGCAGACACCTTGGCACCACCCTGAAACTCAATGCTCTTTACTAAATCAAGATTTGTTCCGTTGATGGTTAGGTTCTGACCAGGATCTACCGGGCTTGGAGAAAGCGAGGTAATTACGGGGAGAATGATGGCTGCTTCTTGAGTGGTTGTTACCTCCACGCCAGACTTTGCCACTAAAATAAGCTTACCAGTTGATGCATTATCAGGCACTTTTACCACAAGTTCAGTTGCTGACTGGCTAACAAAGCTTGTCGCCTTCGCTTCGCCTACACCTGTGAACTTTATCTCTTTTACGAGATTTAGGTTTATACCCGTGATGGTCAGGTTAGCTGCATGTTTTACAGCATCAGGAGACAAAGCTGTAACCGTAGGTAAAACTATATTTACCTCTTGTGTGGTTACTACTTCCACATCCGAATTAGCTACCAGTGTAAGTGCGCCTGTAGACGCATTTTCCGGAACTTTAACCACTATTTGAGTAGCTGCCTGACTTACAAAGGTTACTGCCATCGCTTCGCCTATTCCTGTAAACCTGATCGCTTTCACCAGGTCAAGGTTTGTACCTTTTATAGTTAGGTTTCCCCCGTTATTTATTGAGCCTGGAGCTAAAGAGGTTACTTTAGGCAACGTTACGATCAGCTCTTCCTCCGTTTCCACAAATGTCGGTTCTGTACCGCCTCCTACCAGAAGTAAGGTTCCGGTTTTTGCTGTTTCAGGCACCTGTAGCACCAGTTCTGTTGCTGACTGACTCACAAATTCGTCGACAGTATCCTGCTCGAACACGACGCCCTCTACCCAGTTAAGCTTGGTCCCTGTGATGGTAATATTAGCACCCGGTCTGGCTTCTTTGGTAACCGAGGTAATCGTAATAGGAACCAAAAAGCTTAATACGGTTTTAGAAGTAACATCCGCACCCTCAGAAAGCTTAAGCGTTACTGTACCTTCCGTGGTCTCTTCAGGAACAATAAGTCTGATTAGTTCAGAGGTCTGCTCAACAAAATCTGCTTTTGCAACAGTTACGCCGGGCAACTCAATAGCCTCTACCTTGTTAAGGTTATGGCCAATAAACCGTATCTCTTCCCCATGCTGAACACCGGAAGGGCCAAAGCTTAAGAGTTCTACCTGTCCTGTATTTGGGCTATTTTCATCGTCATCATCACATGAGGTTATAATCCCGAATGACAGCACCAGGCATAAAAGCAAGAGCAGCCTTGTATTATAGAAATTTTTCATATTCATACTTATCTTAATAAGAATCAGTTATTTAGCTACTTTAGGTACTACCCGCATGTTGTCCATGGCAAAGTTTGTATTTACTGCCAGCGGACCGTGAAACAAAAATGACATATTATAACCATTCGGATTATATGCGAACTCCTTAGTAGCAGTATAAAAATCTTCGAAAGGAATACTTACCGTTTCCCATTCTCCATTCGTGTCTACATTAGGCTTCCAGTTATAGTAATTTGTCTCTCTTTCAGCACCTAAATCACCAGTGCCCATATACATTCTGAGTTCTGCGCCAGTTAGAGGTGCCAGCGTATTAATCTCAAACTTCAAAACATAATCGGCTGGGTTGGCTAGTGCTGCAGCCGGAAGATTCTTATTTTCCAGGGCTAAATCGCTATTTGCAGGACCAACATAAAATTCAGCGTATGGATAAGGGCCCAAATTCTTGTTGAACCGAACAAATTTGCCATTGATAGCAGGGATTTCTGCATCTGAAGCTTTCACATAATCTGCTCCGGTCCATAACCCCACAAGTGTTCCGTCAAAACTTGCGATAATGTTTCTGTTGTCGCGGAACCAGAAATCAGATTCCGTTTCACCAAAGTTAGTAGTAACAGTTATAGGTCCTGGTTCAGCACCCTCAGGCACTCTTACCTGAACTACATCGTCATCTACAGAAACTACTTCGCCTTCTACACCTCCTGCAAAAGTTACTGTTACAGGTTCATAAAAGAAATTGCCTGAAACAGTAGCTATTTCACCTGTATTAACATACTCACTCAGCATACCAGAGATTTCCGGTTCACTGATGTCTACCACAAAATCATGAAGCAAAGAATCGCCATTAGCAAAAATAATCTTCATCTGATTGGTGATATCTGTTGGTATATCAGCCGGAACTCTGGTGATAATAGACGTACTGGTGATGAAAGTAGGTGATAACACACCTGGCTGATCATTAAACCATATTTCGCGAGCGTCCTGCAAATTTTGCCCTATAATGGCTATCATAGCTCCCTGCCCTGCTTTAGCAAGGAGAGAGTCTGATGCTTCCGGTCTGGTTACTCTTATATAGCTAACCATAGGTTTACCACCATTCGCAAGATCTTCATCATCCGAACAGCCTGAAAACACTCCTGCCATCGCAAATGCGAGAAAGATGAATAACAATGATTTATATCTCAATTTCATATTGTATATCTTTTATTTTCTTATAACATCAATGTTACTCTACTCTCCAAAGTCATATGGAACTGGTTCATTTCTCAGGTTTGGCGCCTGGCTTGCTTCTGCTGCCGGTATAGGAAGCTCAAAATTTCCTGAATTAGCGTTAGCCGTTCTTTCAGTAAAATCCTCCGTTTTGATAAACTCCCAAGAAGTTGGACTCGGCATGCGATTTGGATGTACAACAAATAGCCCCCGGTCTTGATTGTTTATAATGTCATAGGCCTTCTGAGGATTGTAGTAGTGTAGTCGCACTAAATCATACCATGCTAATCCTTCCACAGCAAACTCCTTCGCGCGCTCTTCGAATATATCATCCCTATATTTAGTTGGATCAGGATTATATACACGATCCATTCTAAGTGAACCTTCGATAGGAGGTAAACCAGCACGCGTATGTACCGTATTGAAGTATTCAAGAGCTTTAGCATCACTAGTTGATTCATTATTTCCAATTTCTGCTTCCGCATAAATCAGGTACATCTCCGCTAATCTCAACATATAGGTATCATTGGGATATCGCTGAGCACTCGCCTGGCCGCCAACATCAACAGCTTTTCCGACTACATATTTTTTAACGTTGACAAAGCTATTGTCTGCAGTTGTTGCTGGTGCTGGAAAAATCAACTCCTGTTCAGATTCATTACCTTCATTATCTCTGACAGTCTGGGTTATTTCAGGGTAATGGAAACCCGGCAACATGAAGGTAGCTTTTAAACGGTCATCATTTGTAAAACCATCCTCAATAAGACCATCATACAGGCTCATCATCCAATAAGATCCGCCTAAGTCACCTCCCCAACCATCACCATTGGCAATATCATTGCTATAGGTTATTTGAGAAACCATTGTATTTGCGTACCCATAATTTGTGGTAAATACCCATTGCAGCTCGAACAAAGATTCCACATTGTTATCATAAGGATATCTGAACAAATCGGCATAATCAGGAAGCAGTGCGGCACCACTCATCGTGATGACTCTTTGCGCATAATCTTTCGCTTTATCCAAGTATTCCTGATTTTTGGTTCCGCCGGAACTTCCTACACCAGCTCTATTCAGATAAGTTCTTGCCAGCATACCTTCAGCCGACCATTTGGTTATCCTCCCCGGCTGAACTGGGTTTTCCGGTAAATTCGCAGCAGCAAAAAGGTAATCTCTTGTAATAAACTCCCACACACTTTCTACTGTATTACGGGTTAGATCCTTATCATTGAGTAAAGCAATGTTATTTTCGATGAGTGGGACAGCACCATAGTTCATTACCAGGAAAGTATAAGCGGTAGCCCGCATAAATCTTGCTTCGGCAATAGCATGATTCTTGATTGCCACAGATACCTCTGGTCCGGCATAAGTGTTCACATTTTGAATCAAGGTATTTGCCTGGCCTACCACAATATAGAAAGCGCGGTATGCACTATTATTTGATGCAGAAACATCCGAGGTGTTAAACAGCGTATTGTCTCTGTCATTATAGGCACGGAAGAGCGTTCCTGCTCTTAAATCACCTAGTTGAAAATAGGCCTGGTCAGCATAATCTTTCCACACCACGCTATACAGCGGCGCTGAAGCGGCTAATACCTGATCATCAGATTTAAAGAAATTAGCATCAACCAATGTATCCAGTGGTGGCCTTTCCAGAAATTCTTTCTCACAGCCCGTGAAAACGGATAGTACCATGAGCCCCCCTATAAATAAATATTTATTTTTCATCTTACTTGTTGTATTAAATTAAAAATCGATACCGATGTTAACAGAGTACACCGATGTTAACGGGTAGCGGCCATAATCTACGCCTATGGCTGCAGAGTTAGGGTTTTCAAGACCACCTACGTGAGAACCAACTTCGGGATCATATCCTGTATAGCCGGTAATGGTAGCCACATTCTGGGCACTTACTCCTACTCGGGCTCCTTTAATGTAGCGCAGCTTTTGTAATAAAGAAGTAGGCAGATTGTAATTAAGCGTTACATTTTTAAGTCTTACAAACGAACCATCTTCTACAAACTTGTCTGTATGTCGTTCAAAGTTGTTGTTCTTATTTCCTCCAGACATTCTGGCCACATTGGTACCTGGGTTTGTAAGATAAGGACGCAAATGGTCCGGATCATCATCGTTATAAGCTACATTGGCGTAATTAAATGCATCTACAAACAGGTTTCGCCCAAGGTTAATGTTGTTTGGATTTGTATTTTCACTGCGGAGATAGTTGTAGATATCATTTCCAAGTGTGCTAGTAATCAGAACACTCAGGTCAAATCCCTTATAAGAGAAGGTGTTGGTAAATCCGGCATAGTATTTCGGCCACGGATTACCTATAAATGTCTGATCATCACCATTGATAATGCCATCACCATTTATATCCTTGTATTTAACATCTCCAACCCAAATGCTGTTTTCAGCAATCGGATACTCAACACCATTATTATCAGCTGGCAAAGCGCTACTTTCAAGTTCTTCTACAGACTGGAACAGGCCTTCTTCAACATAGCCATAGAACAACCATGGAGCTTGTCCTACAATAGAACGCTGCGTCCATTCACGCCATTCCCTGGTTGTCCGGTTTAATATACTGCTTTCAGAAGTAAGAGACGTTAGCTCGGTTTTAAAGTGGGATATGTTAAAGTTAGACTCCCATCTAAACCCTCCATTATCAATGTTTATGGTATTTAAGGTAAAGCTCCAACCTTTGTTTTGCAGGGAACCAACGTTTACAAGAGGTGGCGATATCGCGCCTTGCCCGTTGGTACCCATATACCAGGGCAGTGAGCTTCGCAGAATCAGGTTATCGGTATTTTTAATGTAATAATCCGCTTCTACCTGAACTCTGTTATCAAACAGGCCCAGGTTTATGCCAAAGTTATTTGTCTTTGTCTCCTCCCACTGAAACTCAGGGTTTGGATATGTATTTGGGATAAAACCTGTACCCCAAGGTGTTGGACCAGGGGCGAGAGTACCATAAATAGCTCCACCCTGTCCTTGGTTACCTGTAAGGCCAATTTCATATCGTAACCTTAAATCGCTAACGAAGCCAACATTAAAAAAGTCTTCCTCAGAAACCCTCCAGGCAGCTGATAAGGACGGAAAGTACCCCCATCTGTTCTCTGGCCCAAAGTTCACAGAACCATCTGCACGGAAGGCAGCCTGAATGATGTAACGGTCGCCAAAATTATAGTTAATTCTACCCAGGTAAGATTCCATTCCCCAGTCACCTTGTCCTCCATTTGCGACACTTGTAAGTACATCTCCTGCGTTCAGGTCAAGTATATCGTTTGTTTGAAAGCCTCTTCTTTCTCCGTACAAGTTTTTCCATGTAGATTCTTGGGACTCATGGGTTGCCATTATATTAAGACTATGCTTCCCAAACTGCTTTTGATACTGAAGCATTTGGTTCCAATTCCAATAGGTATTCAAACCGTTGGTATTATTCAGCGTAGCAACTTCATTTCGTTGATAACCGAATTGGTAAGTCGGGAGGAAATAGGTAGAATTAGAAAAATTAACGTTTCCGTTTACTGAAGTACTAAAGTCCAACCCCTCGATGATATGGAATCCTAAGGTTAAGCCTCCCAAAAACTGCCTTCTGGTTAAATCATTAGTAGTGAGGTTTGCAAGGCCGATTGGGTTAGGTGGTGTAAACTGTTCCGCTGTATTAGTAGAAGTTACAGTACCTCCACCGTAAGAACCATTAAGGTTTCTTACCGGAATATGAGGGGGCAATTGAATTGATCTTGATATGATGTTCGATTGCGTTGTCGACAATTGTTCATCGGTTTGAGCAAAGTTGAAATTACCATTGATAGTAAGCCATTCCTTTGCTTTGCTGTCTAAATTTAATCTTACAGAGTAGCGATCAAAGCCTGAACCTATAGCAATCCCTTCCTGATTCAGGTATTCGGCGGATAAGTAGTACGTTGTTTTTTCACCACCACCGCTTACACTTAACTGATGCTTATTCATAGGCGCGCTTTTGAATAATTCTTTTTGCCAATCAGTTCCGTCGCCTAATAAGGAGGGGTCTAAAAAGTCTTCTCTAACTGTTCCGCCTGCAATGCCCTTATATTCATTATCCATTTGAGCGTATTGGCGTAAGTTCATCACCTCAAGCTCGTTTGGAGGTGTTTGCAGGCTGTACAGGTAGCTGTAATTAATACGAGTTTCCCCCGCTTTACCACGTTTTGTAGTAATCAGAACTACCCCATTTGTTGCCCTTGAACCGTAAACGGCTGTAGCGGATGGTCCCTGCAAAACTTCCATACTTTCAATATCCGATGGATTCAGGGTAGACAGTGGATTAGATCCGGAGGAAGATGTTGAGCCTTGAATTTGTACACCATCTATCACATAAAGAGGCTCATTACTTCCATTGATAGAGTTCACCCCCCTGATGTTTACTGAGATACCACCACCTGGCGCACCTGTATTTTGCGTAACATATACACCTGCAGCACGCCCTTGTATAGCCTGTTCAATGGTGGTGTTCACTGTTTTATTGATTGCCTCTGAACTAATAGTTGTTTGAGCGCCTGTCAGATCATTGCGTCTAAGTTCGCCATAACCTGTTACCACTACTTCCTCCAACTGCTTTTCATCTGTAGCCAGGGATATACTGATCTGAGATTGGCCATTTACAGGAACTTCCTGGCTCTTAAAGCCAATATAAGACACTACTAGTACTGCATCAGCAGCAGCCTGAAGCGTGAAGTTACCTTCGGCATCCGTTATGGCTCCTGTAGTAGTACCTCTAACTCCTATACTTACGCCCGGCAAGCCTATGTTGTCTGCTGCCGAGGTTACCCTACCGGAAATGGTATTTGTTGTTTGGGCAAAGCTGCAAAAGCTCTGCACAAGCAAGAGAGCCAGCAGTACAGGAGCCAGCTTCCACTTAAAATCACGCATAAAATAGTCTTTGTAACGGTACATATACTTCATATTCATTTAAATTTGAGGAGGTTTAATTTAACTGGACAACATGGTTTGCTATTGAGTTTGCTTCACTAGTTAATTTAAAAGACTATTTGTTTTCATTCTTTGCTTATGAGCAAACAGAAATTAAAATGCTTTATCAGGTAGTGCTAAAAGTTGGAAATTACCTTCAAAGCTTTATCATAAATGCATAATATATTCGTTTTAATATAGATGCTGCTATAGGTAGCAAATTTAACGATTTCCATTCAACGTAGATTCATCTTATACTAGCACAATATTATCATTTATCAGTAATAAAATACCACATACTATATCTATTTATCTTCTGTTATAATTCACAAACCTTATTTAATATACTGTTTTAAGTATTTAGAGTAACTATTAAGATTCAAATTTAAGATTATAGCATCTCACTTATGGTTAATACTATTCATCCACCAACTTATCACTTACTTATCATGCTGAATCGAATTTAGATATTTTAATCTCACAAACAGCACAGACACCTCATACACTTCTTTTAAAGTTTATGGTTGCAAAATTGCTGGTCTCCTCTCGATTCAGATGAATTCAAACCCCGGAGCATGTTCAGTTATCAGCATAGGAAACACGGCATCTAAAGTATGAAAGAGCTATAATTTGTAAGGTTATCATTTGTTTCCGATGTATGCTCTGTTTGTTAACAGCACGGTGAGTGAGCGCTTAAAATCTGTTGCACCTGTGTTTTAAGCCTCAATCCCTGTGTATAAGCTTAAAAAAAACACGTTACTACAGAACAAGAATTTAATCCTGAATAAGATAATTGTTCTCCCATTCGCGCTAAAACTAAAAATGCCAAGGCAGACAACTACTTGTCTGCCTTGGCTGGGAATATCTGTAAGATATCGGTTATGAACTATCCTTAGTGACGTGCTGCAATCAGCAGAACATTACCTTCTAATTTTTATTAAGCTTTATACTAAAGTTCTCTTATCCAGATATTACGGTAGCTAACTGGATTACCGTGGTCTTGTAACGTGATAGGTGCCTTTCCATGCGCTTTATACTCCGGCAGGCCAATATATTCGGTAGGTCCTTTAAGGTCCACGTTGTTCTGCACCAAAACCCCATTATGCAGCACCGTTACGCGGGCGTGAAAACAGAACAATCGTCTTTAAAACGTGGCGCTGTATAGATAACATCATACACGTTCCATTCAGTTGGTTTGCGGGTTGCGTTCACCAGCGGCCGGTGTTGTTTATATATACTGCCGGCTTGCCCGTTGGCGTATGTGCGGTTGTTGTAAGAATCCAGCACCTGCAACTCATACCTGTCCTGCAGGAAAATGCCACTGTTGCCACGGCCCTGGCTGGTGCCCTTCACTTCGTCGGGGGCGCTCCACTCGATATGCAATTGAAAATCGCCAAACTCTTTTTGAGTAGAGATATCTCCTTTGCCAACTGTAAACGCATTGTCTTTTACCTGCCATTTAGCCTCGCTGCCATCGCTTTTGGCTTTCCACTGCGACAGGTTTTTCCCATCAAACAGCACAAGTGCATCTGAAGGAGCTGCAGCACCATTACCGGGTGTGATAACGCGCACTTCCGGCTCCCAAAACTCGGTCATCTCAGGCACCATCTTGGGCGGCTTCGGCGTTTCCTGCGCCTGGACAAGGGTGTAGGCGCATAGGCTTACTGCTAAGGTTGCTACTGCGGCTTTTTTCGGAAATTTTAAGGTCATAGATATAGGCTTGTTAAAGTTTGACTTTTTTACTGCACTCCGGCAGTGCTCATATACTGGCCGGCTCGCTCTTTTTATGTTACTGGTCACTTATACTGCTATTCTTGTATGAGCATTAAACTTAGCGGCGATAAGTTACTTAGCAGCAAATAATTGTTTAAATTATTTTATACTTCCCCTGAATATATTCATTTGGTGCAACAGGTATCAGGCATGTCCTTTCTAGACTTTATTTTTCCAGGTTTATACTTACCGTTGCCGGCTCCAACCCTTCAGACGTGGCGGTGAGTTTTACTTCGCCGGCTACCTCCTGCGCCTGCACGATGGCGAGGCACTTGCCGTGAAACGCTTTGCGCAAATTGGCTTTGAACGGCTCCATACTTGTCTCCAGTCCGTTGTCTACGCCGGCTATACTTGCTTTGCCATCCAGCTTAAAATGCACTTGGTTAGCCGCATACGGCACTTCTACGCCGTCTTTATCCACGATGCGCACTGTCACGAACGACAGGTCTTTGCCGTCGGCTTTGATGTGGTTGCGGTCCGCCTCCAGTATGATTTTGGCGGGCGCTCCAGCGGTTTTAATCTCCCGCGTCAGCACTTCTTTACCGTCTTTGCGCGACACGGCGCGCAGCGTGCCCGGCTCAAACTTAAGCCGCCACATCACGTGCAGGTCATCACCCTGTTTGCTGCGTTTTCCTACTGATTTACCGTTCAAGTATAATTCTACTTCATCGGCGTGGTTGTAGTAGGCCCACACATCAATGGTTTTGCCCGATTTCCAGTTCCAGTGCGGAAACACGTGCAGCACCGTGTCCTGCGTCCACTCGCTTTTATACATGTAGTAGGAGTCCTTCGGAAATCCGGCCAAATCCACCACACCGAAGTAGGAACTGTGCGCGGGCCACTCGTATGGCGTGGGTTCGCCGATGTAGTCGAAGCCGGTCCAGATGAACATGCCGGAGAGGAACGGGTACTTCTTGATTTCCTTCCACGTCTCCTCGTGTGTGGAGCCCCACGGCGCGCTCACGTTATCGTAAGCCGAAACGGTTAGGTCGGAGTTGCCGCCGTGGAAGGGGATGTCCCAGCGGATAGGCCAGCGGCGGATGCTGTCGGAGGGCATGCTGTAGGTGCCGCGCGTGGCCAGCGCCGAGGTGGTTTCGGTGGCGATGAATTTCTGGCCGGGGAAGTTCTTCGGAAAATTCTTGTAGAGCTCGTGGTGGTAGTTAAAGCCCACCAAATCCAGCGCGCCCGAAGTATAAATGTTGTTTTTGGGCTGCGGGTCATTCAAGGCAGAGGTAATGGATCGCGTTTTGTCGAGGCTTTTCACGATACCCGCCAGTTCTTTGGCAATCTGCGGTCCGGCAATGCTGTCCCACTGCTCCGGAATCTCGTTGCCGATGCTCCAGATAAACACGCTGGGGTGGTTGCGGTCGCGGCGGACTAAATCTTCCAAATCCTTCCTGTGCCACTTGTCCCATGCCTGGCTGTAATCATACTTGTTTTTTCCTTTTTTCCACATATCAAAGGCTTCGTCCATCACGATAAAGCCCATTTTGTCGCATAGATCCAGCAACTCCGGCGCCGGCGGGTTATGTGAGGTGCGAATGCCGTTTACGCCCATTTCCTTCAGAATTTCTAGTTGCCGCTCCAACGCACGTGTGTTAACGGCAGCGCCCAGTGCACCGAGATCATGGTGGTTGCACACGCCCAGTATTTTCATTGGCCTGCCATTTAGCGAGAAGCCTTTTTCGGCATCAAAGTTAAAATAGCGAATGCCCAGCGGCGTTTCATACTTATCTACCACATTGCTACTCTGCTCCACCTGCGTTACTACACTGTATAAGTATGGCTTTTCTATTGACCACAGCTTCGGGCTTTCTACGGTTAGTTGCTGGCTGAACTGATTGGTGCTATCAGGCAATTGCAGGTTATCCGTTTGTCTACGTGCTACTTCTTTACCATCGGCATCATATATAGTGCTTTTTAAAGTATAAGGGCCTTTTTTGCCGGCTCTGTTATTGATTTTGGTACTGATGGCTATTTTGGCCGTTTGTGTATTTATTTCCGGCGTAGTTATATAGGTGCCCCAATGGTCTACGTATACCGGGTTGGTTTTCACCAGCCATACGTTGCGGTAGATGCCGGAGCCGGAGTACCATCGGGAATTGGGCTGCTGCGAGTTATCTACTTTTACAGCGATGGTATTCTTTTTGTCTCCATAGTTGAGGTATGGCGTAAGCTCATAGCGGAAGGAACTGTAACCGTTTGGCCTTTTACCGAGATAATGGCCGTTAATCCATACTTCGCTGTTGAGGTACACGCCGTCGAAATCGATGAAAATCAGCTTGCCTTTATCTGCTTCCTCTACGGTAAAGCTTTTCCGGTACCAGCCGATGCCGCCAGGCAAAGCCCCTCCACCAATTCCGGCCGGGTTGCCCTGGCTAAACTTCCCTTCAATGCTCCAATCGTGGGGCAGGTTGAGTTTGCGCCAGCCCGCGTCGCTAAAGTTTGGCTGCTCGGCCTGGACGGTATCGCCTAGATGGAAGGCCCAGCCTTTGTCGAAGTCTATCCGCTGCCGCACAGTATCCTCCGGAGCAGTTGACTTGCAGGCATAAACGCCAAGTATGGCTGCCAGGGCAATGACAAATACAGAATTTTTTGCTACTGTTTGGGTCTTTTGGATCATGTGTAAATTTTAGCTTATGTGGATGAGCTATAGCTGTTTATGTCTTTGTAAAGATGACACTTTAACGGACAGCACAAATGTATCAGACACTTTTATTTGAACGTACTTACTGACATGACGCAAAAAGTATAAATGTTTAAACCGTCCCCCTTTGAAGGGGGACAAAATCCAACTTGCGTAAGGGCAGTTATATAACTGACCTTTATAAAGGAACGAGCGGGTACAACAAGTATCACCTGCCCCACCCGCTCGTTTACTGTTTTACTTCTTCGCTAACATGGTCGTGCGAACGGTGAATTTGCCTATTGCGGGATAATGTAGTGGAAAGCAAACCACTCGTCCTTTGCGGCATCGTAGCTGGTGCCAAACCATATTCCCTTGCTCTGGAAATCTGCTGGAAAGGCTTTCACAACTTTGAGCGTACTCGTAGCAGGATTTAACCCGCTGGCAGCATTCTGAAGTAACGTGTTGTTATCACTTAATGTAATTTCATTCGTCTCTTCATTAATTGTAAAAGTGCCTGTTGTGGTCGTGCCATTTTGGTTGCGGGTATAGTTCTGCCCGCCAAATTGGTCGAACCTAATCCAGGAGTCTGATGCAACAGCATCCCAGGAACTGTTCCAGCCCCAGTCGCTGGAAGAGGCGGCGGATTCCGTCCAGCCTACTCCGCCGGCAATCCAGTCAATTGGGTTGCCTGCTGCATCTAGCTTCCATACATGCCCGGATGATGGGCCGCCTGTGAGCATGGTGAGCAGCTCTCCGGCGGCAAAGGTCGGGTCAAAGCCTTCGTCTGGACCCGTTGCTACCGGTGCTTCCAGCACGTAGTTGTCGGCGTACTCCTTCGAAATGAAATTCCATACATATAGGTAGTCGCCTTCGCTGTTGGTGCGGCGCACGCCCACCTGCAGCGCGTTTTCCGTCAGCGACAGCACCACCAGTTTATTGTTCCAGTTAGTTGCGTTGGCAATAAAGCTAGGCGAGCGCAGGATGGTGGCATCTGTTGTGCTTAAGGTATGGGTTTTTGCATCAAAAGAGAATGTTCCTTTCTCATCCACCCCTTCCGATATTTTGTGCGTTGTCAGAATCGGACCGCCTTTCAGGCTAAAGGTCATGGTGCTGGCTTTATCAGCTTCCGGAATCAGCCAGGTATTATCGGCATAGGCTGGCGCCCATCCCAGCTTCGCCGTCCCGGCCTGAAAGTCCTCCCAAGTGGTCAGGGGCTCGTAATAGTAAACAGGACCATCAAAAATGCCGTGGCCTCCATAATCCAAAATCCACATCTTTTCGTTGCCCGGCCCGCCGGTCAGGTTCGTCCACAGCGGGTCGTTTACGTAGCTCAGGTTATCCTCCGTCACATGCACAGTGGTCGGGTCCATCTCCACGATGCCGCCGGCCGTAAGCGCGGAGAAATTTATTACGTAGTCGCCCTGAAAGGCAAAGTGCACTGTATCGATTTCGCGGTTTGATTTGCCGGTGCCATAGTCCCACATCGAGATGGTGCCAGGCGTTTCATTGATCAGGATTACCGTGTTGCCACCCGGATCTGCCTCATAGTCCTGCACCACCTTGAAATGGATTTCTGACTTATCGAGCATTCCGCCCAACTCATGGTCATCGTCCTGGCACGCGGTGAAGAACAACACCGGCGCTAGGAGGAGTAAAAATAATATTCTAAAGTTTTTCATTTGATAAAGTCTTTTATGTTCAGGTGGAACCTTGCAGGTATAAAAGCAGCGGCTGATTGCACTTATACCTGCGGGTTACACAATTTTACTAGCTACGTCTTACCAACCAGGGTTTTGTTGCAGCGTGCCATTCGACAGCGTAATCTGATCCACTGGTATCTGTTGCAGACCGTTACTTTGCTGAATGTTGCTCGCCGAAATCGTTTTGGTTGCTGGGTTACCTGCGTTTTGCACCGTAGTGGTCACGGCAATTGTAGAAGCGGCCACGTCTACGCCCTGGCGCAGCAGGTCCCAGTAACGGAGTGCTTCAAAAGCGAACTCCAGCCGCCGCTCCTTCATCAGGTTGCTCTCTGTTACGGGCAAAGCGGTAAAGCTGTCTTTGTACGCGCGCTGCCTTACGGCATCAAAGTATGATTGTGCGTTCGGGCTGCCCAGTTCGGCTGCCATCAGCAGCACGTCGGCAAAGCGAAGGGAGACAAAATCCTGAAACTGGCTTATCTGGAAGCTGCCGATGCCCAAGCCGTCCACCAGGGTGTTGCCATTTTCATCCACCAGCGGAATGTACTTCTTATTGTAGTAACCGGTATATTCCCGCTGCTTGCTTTGGTTGGTAAAGGGCAGGTTATCGTCGGCAACAGAGATAATAGTGGCTGCTTGGCGCGTATCGTCCGTGCTGTAAGCGTTCCATAGGTCAGGCGTTACAGTTGCCATTCCCCAGCCGTTGCCATAAGGGTAGATGGCCTGTTCGCGCAGCCCCAGCATCACCAGCCAATGGTTGCCGTCGGTGTTTCCGTTGTAGTCGCTGGTATAAGTATACTTAATGGCAAACACAGTTTCCTTGTTGTCTTCTCCGGCATAGTTACTGAGCGATGCGGGCCACAGGTTAGCATAGTCTTCCACCAGGCCAAACCCGCCGTTGGCAATCACGTCTTCCTGATAAGCCAGCGCCTGCGTTTTGTCTACCTCGCCCACCAAGTCCGATTTCCCATAATAACCTGTATAGTATAGGTACACGCGGCCCAGCAGGGATTCTGCCGCCCACTTGGTCACTCTGCCATAAGTGGCCGGATCCTGAGCGGTGTACGGAACGGCCGGCAGATTGTCTGCCGCAAATTTCAGGTCCTGCGCTATCACCTGGTACACAGAGTCCGGATCTGCCTGCGGGATATTTTCAGCGGTAGGCTCCGTGAGGAGCGGAATATGCCCCCACACCCGCACCATGTCAAAGTACAGGAAGGCGCGCAGAAACCGTGCTTCTGACTCGTAGGTGTTGCGCAACTCCTCGCTGCCAGTCCAGTCTATCTGATCCATTTTGTTGATGAGCACGTTGCAGCGGTAAACGGCGGCATAGTATGACGACCAGTTGGGCCCAAACAGGTTTTGGTCAGAGGGAGAGCGGGAAGGGTCAAACTCGTCCAGCATCTGGTATCCAAAACCGTCCGAGGCGCCGCTGCCGCCAAAGGCATTGTCGGAGAGTACCGCCGACGCTACCGGAAAGCTGACGCCATTCGCCCAGACAGTTTGCAACCCGTCATAGCATCCCACCAGCGCTTTGTATGCGTCGTCTGGGGTTTTGTAAAAATTTGATTCTGTGACTTGTGTCTTCGGCTCTGTGTCAAGAAAGTCTTCTTTACACGCTCCCAAAGCCACTAAGCCCAGCAGCATAAATATTTTTAGCTTTTTCATACGATCTACAATCAGTCTTTCTAAAATTTAATATTTGCTCCTATCATCACTGTTCTAGGGCGTGGGTAGTAGCCCAGGTCTATGCCTGAGGCAAAGCTGTCGGTGTAACCTATTTCCGGGTCCATCCCCTCATACTTGGTCAAGGTGTACAGGTTCTGCACGGAAGCATAGATCCGCACCTGGCTGATAAACTTTTTCTTAAACATCTTGCCTAAGTCATACCCTACGGTCAGGTTGTTGATGCGCAGGAAGTCGCCGTCGTGAATGTATAAATCGGAGAACCTGGTCCAGTTCCTGTTGTCTTCCGTTACGCGGGGTATGGTGGTGGAAGAACCGGGTCCGTGCCAGCGGTCTAGTATTTCCGAGCTGTAGTTGGCATACATATTGGCCTGGTTGCGGTACGACTCCACGATCTGGTTTCCGGCCACACCCGAGGCAAGCAGCGAAAAGTCGAAGGCTTTGTAATTAGCAGATAGCGTAATACCGAAAGTATAATCCGGATTGGGGTTCCCTATGTTCACGTTGTCAAGCGTGCTGATCAAGCCGTCGCCGTTTTGGTCCACATAACGTAAGTCGCCCGGCGCTGCATTCAGCTGGACGAGTTTTCCTTCGCCGGAAGTATAGCTGTTCACTTCTTCTTCGCTCTGGAAGATGCCGTTGGTCTGCAGGCCCCAGAAATAGCCGATCGGTTGCCCGTTGGCGGCTCTGTAGAACTCTGCCGCATTATCGAATAGTTGGTTTGGATTGCCATGCACTACTCCATCCGCAGTTGGGATCTGCCCTACCTCGTTTTTGTTGTAGCTTCCGTTTACACCAACTGTATAGTTGAAGTCGCCGATGTTGTTGCTATACGACACGGCCAGTTCTATTCCTGTGTTTTTCACGTCACCGCCGTTAATAAAGGGGGCTTCTGCTCCTGCCGTTGCCAGTATAGGTGCTCGAATCAGCCAGTCTTTGGTGGTTTTTTGGTACCAGTCGAAGGTAACGTCCAGGTTGCCATTCAGGAAGCGGGAATCAAATCCTAAGTCCGTTTGCTCTGAGGTTTCCCATTGCAGGCTTTCGTTACCAAGCCTGCTTGGATAAGCTCCGGAAGCTAACACGCCTTCTTTCGTTCCGAAGATGTAGTTGAGGTTCGCGAAATTAACCGGTGCCAGGTACTGGAAGAAATCAATGTTCTGGTTACCAACCTGACCCCAGCTGGCACGCAGCTTAAAGTAGCTCAACCAGCTTTGCGAACTTGCAAAAGCTTCATTCGACACTATCCAGCCAGCAGAAACAGATGGGAAATAACCCCAGCGGTGGCCTTGGGCAAACCGGGAGGAGCCATCGGCCCGGAAGGTGGCGTTCAGCAGGTAGGTTTCCTTGTAGTTATAGTTCAGCCTGCCGAAATATGACATTCTCCGGTCATCATTATAAGGCGCGCCAGTCAGGGAAATGCTGCCGCCGTCTTTGTTGGTGGCGTTCGACAGCCAGGCATAATCCAGACCGGGCAAAACCAGGTCGGTATTGCTGCCATAGATGCTCGTGCCATCGTTGCGGTAAGCCGATGTGCCGACCATCACTTCAAATCCGTGGTTCTCGTTTAAGCTAAAGTTGTAGGTCAGTAAATTGTCCCATATCAGGGACTTACCTTTGTTGAGCGACTGGCTGGCGCTGGTCACGTTGTTGTAGGCGTATGCAGACAAGTTATACGTTGGCGAGTACGAACGGCTTTCGCCAGCCGCATAGTTCAGGCCAAGGCTTGTCCGAAACGTCAGGTTCTTAATTGGCTCCACCAGCAGGTATATATCGCCCAACAGGCGCTGGTTATTGCGCCTGTTCTGGTTGCTGTACACCATCTGCGCATACGGGTTTGCCTCGCCGGTATACCAGTTTGAGTTGCTGTTGTCATAAAAATTTCCCTCCTCGTCGTACATCGGCACAAACGGGCTGGTGTTAAAAGCGCTGCGCAACGAGTTGTTGTACTGGTTGCCTACGCCTATGCCGTTGCTTTGGATGTAAGCAAAAGTCAGGTGCTCGCCGAGTTTGATGATGTCGTTGTAAAAGCTGTGCTCCGTGTTTAGCCGGGCATTGTAGCGCTCATAGTTCGACAGAGCTTTGCCGCCTACGATACCTTCCTGCGAGGTATAGGACAGCGAAGCAGAGAAAGTAGAATTTTCTGAGCCGCCCTGCGCCCCCAGCGAGTAGTTCTGTGTAACGGCATTATCTACAAACATCTGGTCTATCCAGTCGGAGCCTGTGCCCAGGGCGTTGATCTCATCGTTGGTAAAGTAAGGTGCCTTACCGGAGTTTACAGCCGCCTCGTTCATAATAGCCCCATACTCGCGGGCGTTCAGCAGGTCCACTTTCCGAGCTACGTTCTGCAGTCCGTAGTAAGTGTCAAAAGTGATTTTGGCGGGCTGCCCGGACTTGCCTTGCCGTGTCGTAATAAGCACCACGCCATTGGCCGCCTGCGAGCCATAGATAGCCGCCGAAGCTGCATCTTTCAGCACATCAATCGATGCTATATCCGCTGGGTTCAGGTAGTCAATGTTATCCGTCAGCACCCCATCCACCACATAAAGCGGGCTGGAATTGGCAATAGTGCCCACTCCACGAATCAGCACGCGCATCCCTTCGCCAGGCTGCCCCGAGGTGGAGGAAATCTGCACGCCGGGAGCTTGTCCCTGCAGCGCCTGCAGCGCGTTGGTAGTGCTTTGCTTCTGAATCTCCTCTCCGGTTACCTGCGTGGTAGCCCCAGTCACAAGTTTCTTCTTTTGCGTACCATAGCCCACCACTACTACTTCCTCCAGCAATTCCTGGTCGGTGGCCAGGGCGATATTTATCTGGGAACGCCCGTTCACCGGCACCTCCTGTGTTTTAAAGCCGATGTACGACACCACCAGTACCGCATCGCTGGCTGCTTCAAGAGAAAAATTGCCGTCCACGTCCGTGATACCTCCGGTAGATGTTCCTTTCACAGCAATGCTTACGCCGGGCAGCCCAGTTCCATCTGCTTCAGATGTGACTTGTCCTTTAACCATCTGCTGCGCATAAGCAGCACCACAGGTATAAAGCATTAATAGCACTATTAAAATTTTACGCATAGGTTTTTTGATTTAGTTTTTATCAACAATCACAATCATTCTTCACTCTAAGCTCCATACTACTTAAGCTTCACCGATTTTTCTTTTCCGCTATACTTAATCACCTGGTCTGGCGTGGCATCAAAAGCCAGTGGCTTTGCCTTGTTTTGATTAACATATATTACATTAAAAGTTCTGTTCTTCAGCATGCCATCAAACACGCCCTGGCGCTTGCCGATAGTCAGCGTTTTAGAGGTCTCGTTATAGGTGATAGGGATGTTGGCGAACTTGCCTTTCTCGTAGTTGTAGTTGGTGTTCTCGTCTTCGTACAGCGTAAACTGGCCGTCCTGGCCGCCATACACATACAGCGTAATCTCGTCGGCTGGCTTTTGGCCCGTGTACTCAATTTCGGGGCCGAACGGAAGTATGGCGCCCGCTTTCACAAAGATGGGCATGCGCTCATAGGGCGCATCGGCCGTAATTTGCTGCCCGCCCTGCTGATAGTTGCCGTTGTAGAGGTTGTACCAACCCGTGCCCGCCGGCAAGTATAAACTGCGCGAGGTGGCGTTAGCGGTATGTACCGGGTTGATGAGCAGGCTCGGGCCGAACATGAACTGGTCGCCGATGTTCTGCACCTTCTGGTCCTGCCCAAAGTCCATCACCAGCGCCCGCATAATGGTATAATCGTTATGGTATACTTGGCCGGTCAGCGAGTAGATGTACGGCATCAGGCGGTAGCGCAGCTTGTTATAGTATACAATGGACTGGTACGCCTTGTGCGTTTCGGGGGCGATGTTGAATACCTCGCGGTACGGAAACTGGCCGTGCGAGCGGTACAGCGGCGTAAAAGTGCCATACTGGTACCAGCGGGTCTCCAGCTCGCGCCACTGCTCCAGCGCCTCGCCTTTGGGCTCTGGCCGGTCATACTTGTTCTCCACAAAAAAGCCGCCGATGTCGGTGGTCCAGTACGGCAACCCAGACATGCAGAAGTTGAGGCCTGCGGGAATCTCGCGGCTCATCTCCTCAAACGTAGCCGCGATGTCGCCGCTCCAGGTGGCGGCGCCGTAGCGCTGCAAACCACCAAAGGCCGAACGGGTAAGTATAAACACCCGCTGGTTTGGATTCTCTGCCCGCTGCCCCTCGTAAATTCCTTTGTTGTGCATCAGCACGTAGGCGTTAAAGTATTTATCCGAAGAGCCGAGGTAGGTTGGGTTCATTAGCGCTTTGCGGTGCGCAATGGAGGAGTTGGAGAGAATGTCAGGTTCGGAAGCATCCAGCCACCAGGCATCCACACCCTTCACGTACAGCTTTTCGCTCATCTGCTTCCAGAAAAGTGCCCGCGCCTGCGGGTTAAAGGCATCATAGAACGTAGACTCATAGCCCTTGCCTATCCAGTCTTTGATACCTTCGTTTATACTTGTCTTATACAGGAATCCCTGCTTGTCCAAGGCTTTGTAGTTTTCGGTTTGCGGGTAAAACTTGGGCCACACCGAAATCATGAAATGCGCGTGGTACTTGTCGTGCAGCTGCTTGATCATGCCTTCCGGGTCGGGAAAGCGCGTGGAGTCGAACGCGTGGCTGCCCCACTGGTTCTCTTTCCAGTAAGACCAGTCCAGCACGATGTTGTCGAGCGGGATGTGGCGCTGGCGAAACTCAGCCACCGTGTTCAGTATCTCCTCCTGCGTTTTGTAGCGCTCGCGGCTCTGCCAGAAGCCCATCGCCCACTTCGGCATAATCTGCGCGGCGCCTGTTAAGGTGCGGTAGCCGCTGATTACCTCGTCTATGCTGTTTCCCTTCACAAAGTAGTAGTCCAGCTCGTCGCCTGCCTCGGAGGCAAAGGCAAAGCGGTTTTTCTCTTCGGGGCGCACAGGCGGCAGGTAGCGGAGCGCCAGGTACGACTGCCCGCCGTCCGGCTGCCACTCAATCTTAAACGGCACCTTCTGCCCCTTCGGCAGGTCGTGCTTAAACACCGACATGCCGGGGTTCCAGGCCTCGCGCCACTTATCCAGCACCACGTCGCTGTTTACCCATACTTTAACATAGCCGGAGCCAGGCATGGTAAAGTGGTGCTCGCCGCTCTGGTCGCTCTCAATGTAGCCTTCCCAGGTGATGGTGCCGTCCTGCAGGTTGTAGCCTTCCGGAAAATCTTGCTGATCCTCCAGAAACTCATAGCTTATTTCCTGCTCCTGCCGCACAATGGGTTCTTTTCCGGATTTCGGGTCGAAGGCGTAGGTGGCGGTGAGGCCGCCAGCCTGGCCGTTTTTGCCGTACAGCGTCAGCACCGACAGCTCCCGATACGGCCGCACGTCGCCAAACTTGGTGATGGAGTTATTGTCCCATAACACACCGTAGTTGTTGCTCGACACAAAAAAAGGCACCACGGCCACTGAGTTATACTGTGTCATGTCCACCTGCCAGCCGCGGTAGTTCATCAGCCCCGCCTGGTGCTGGCCCAGCCCGTAAAAAGCTTCGTCAGCCGACACGTTAAAAGAGCGCTGCAACTTATAGGCCTGCTCCTGCCCCAACTGCACCGACTCAAAAGTTTGGTAGCCGCCGTCGTGCTCCTGCAGAATCTTCTTGCCCGCTTTATCATAAAAAGCAACCTCGCCGGTGCTTCTGGCCACCTTTACCTGTAGTTTATCGGTCAGCAGCACCAGCCCCTCCTTCGTCTCTTTCAGGCTCCAGGGCGTTTTGGCCTTGGCGGCGTTCTCCAGCACCATCAGGCTCTTGGTATCGGCAAACTCTTTCGCCGGCGTGGCCGATATGTGTATGATGTTGCCGGTCACCACCTGCAGCTTTACAAACTGCGGATCGGAGGCAACTTTTTGCTCCAGTTCCACTAACACGCCGTTGTCAAGTTTCTTAAAGCTTTTAATCGGCCCGCCAAACGACGGCAGCGCAACCAGCAACAGCAGGTAAAGGGCACTTTTAAATCTCATTCTGTAAGTAATAATGTTTGTTTTCGCGTAACCAATCAGGTGCGTATTTAAGGCTGACAAGTTACTGTTAAATGCCAGAGAGCAGGGGTACCAAATGTTTCTGATATGTTACCGCTGTGTTAACAAAGCTTTAAATACGGGTTTTAAAGCCTATCAGGCAAGGTATGATCGCATCAGTTTAAGTATAAGCCACAAAAAAGCCGGGCATGTAAACTGCCCGGCTTTGTACTGCTGTATGCCAGCTTTTTATACTTGCTTTTCTTCCTGCCTGCTTCCGGTATACTGCGACGGCAGGGTTTTATACTCCTCCTTAAAATATTTGGTGAAGTATTTCGGATTGTTGAAGCCTACTTTATAGGCTACCTCGGCCACCGTCAGCTGACTTTTCTCCAGCAGCTGCGCCGCGTGGCGAAGCCTGATTCTCCGGATAAATTCCACCGGCGACTGCCCCGTAATGGCCACCATTTTTTTATACAGGTGCACCCGGCTTATGCCTAGCTCCCTGCTCAGCGCCTCTACCGACAGGTCTGTATCAGACAGATTTTCTTCCACATACTTTATTGCTTTCTGAATCAGCTTGTCGTCCAGCGACACAACATCCTCTTCGCAGGTTTGAACACTGATTTTCCGCTCGAAAACTTTCTGTAACAACTCCCGCTGCGTTATCAGGTTCCGGATGCGGGAAAGCAGCATGTCGAAGTTAAAAGGCTTGTTTATATAATCGTTGGCCCCAATATCCAGTCCTTTCAGTTTTTTTTCTTCGGAAGCATGGGCCGTGAGCAGCACAAACGGAATATGCGCGGTGCGGGCATCCTGCTTTATCTTTTTGCAGAATTCTATCCCATTCATTTCCGGCATCATCAAATCGCTTACAATTAAATCCGGCAAGTATGACAGCGCCTTTTGCCACCCTTCTTTCCCGTTATTCGCTTCTAAAATAGTAAAGTATAATTTCAGGCTATCCTTCAGGTAAAATCTGAAATCATCGTTGTCTTCTACCACCAGCACCACAGGCAGGTTAGCAGCCGACGCGGCTTGCTGCGGTTTTATACCTTGAGCCGTTGCTGCCGTTTTCGCTGTACCGGCATCCTGACGCTCCTCATACTTCTCAACGTCTGTCGTCTCCGGGCTTAGGCTGATTTCCTTTACAGGAATCGTTACAGTAAAGCAGCTACCCTCATTTGGGGCACTATCTAATGTTATGATGCCGCCGTGTGCTTTCACAAACTCGCTCGTTATTGCAAGGCCGATGCCGCTGCCCTGGTTCATCAGATTGTCCGGCACCACATCGCGGTAAAACCGTTCAAACACTTTTTTATGGTTTTCTTTTGCGATGCCGACGCCCGTGTCTTTGACCTTTAGTTCCAGTATTTTAATGCCTGCAGAGGAAGAGTCGTTGTCGAAGCAGTTAAGTTCTACTGCGATGCGGCCATGCGCGGGCGTAAATTTAAAGGCGTTGGAGAGCAGGTTAAAGAGTATCTTCTCCAGCTTATCGCGGTCGAATGACACATGCAGGTCCTGCACCCCGGCATTAAACGAAAGCGGAATATTCTTTTTATCGGAAAGGTCAGCGAAGGAATATACTGTTTCCTGCACAAACGCTACCACGTCGCCCTCCGATGGCGAAAGGCTGATCTCTTCCACTTCCATCTTTTTGAAATCCAGGAGTTGGTTTACCATGTGCAGCAGCCGCCTGGCATTTTTGTTGATCATCTGGTACTGCTGTTGCTGCTCCGGCCCGGTAGTGGTTTTCAGCAGCTTTTCGATAGGCGCCAGTATCAGGGTCAGGGGCGTCCGGAACTCATGGCTTATGTTGGTAAAAAAGTTGATCTTCATCAGGTCGAGTTCGTGCCGTTGCCGGGCCTCCCTCCTTTCCTGCTCCAGCAGAAACCTGGCCCTGGCCCGGTGCAGTTCTATCCGCCGGATGAGTATAAGCGCGACAAAAGCAAGTATAAAGTATAGCGCCAGCGCCTTTTTCGTTTGCCAGAACGGCGCCAGCACCGCGATATCCATACTTGCGCCCGCTTCATTCCAGACACCGTCGTTGTTCGAGGCCATCACCTTAAATGTATACTTGCCGGGGTCGAGGTTAGTATAAGTTGCTCTTCTGTTCAGGTTATCGGCGGTGTGCCAGTCCTTATCAAAGCCTTCGAGCTTATACCTGTACCTGTTTTTTTCAGCATGGAAGAAGTTAAGGGCAGCAAACTCTATGGAGAATATATTTTCGTCATGCTCCAGCGTAATATTGCTTAACCCGGAGACAGGCTTCGGAAGTATAACCCGGCCGTTCGTTGCCTCGTTTGCCTCCAGGCTCTTGTTAAAAAGCTGAAAATCGGTGAACACTACCCGGGGAGCTGTTTCGTTTTTCTCTATTTTACCTGGATAGAAGATGTTATAGCCATTGGGGCCGCCAAATATCATCTCGCCTTTTCTTGTTTTCAAGGCCGCATTTTCATTAAATGCCTTTCCCTGCAAGCCGTCGCGCTCGTCATAGTTTCTGAAGCTATACTTGTTATTTTCAGGCTTTCTATCTATTACCAGATTACACAGGCCGTTGGGCGTGCTTAGCCACAGGTTATTGTGCGCATCTTCCAGAATAGCAACGATGGTGTTGCTGGGCAGGCCATCCTCCATCGTAAAATGTGTAAAGGTGCCTTCTTTCTCGTTATAAAGCTCCAGCCCTTCTGTTGTTCCTATCCAGATGTTGTTTCGCCTGTCTCTGTGAATATACATGACATTGTTGCCGACAAGGCTGTGCGGATTCTTAGGATCGTGCGAGAAATAGGTGCTTTTGCCTGTCTCTTTGTTAAAAACATCCACGCCATTGCCTCCTGCTACCCACAAGTTGCCGTGACTGTCTTCGGTAATGGAAGAAATGTAATCGCAGTGCACCGGATACTCGCCGGTACCAAAGCCCGAATGGCGGAACCCATTGCTTTCCGCATCAAACAATTCTAAACCACCCCGTAGCGTTCCTATCCAGATATTCTCCTGCGTATCTTCATATAACTCCCAGACGCTGTTATCAGACAGGCTTTTTGTGTTTCCGGGCTCATGACGGTAATGCGTAAAGGTTTTACCATCATACCTGTCCAGGCCGCCCAGGTAGGTGCCAATCCAGAGCGTTTTGTTTTTATCGATCAGCAAACTCACAATAATGTCGCTGGTGATGCTGTTCGGGTTAGCGGAGTCGTGGGTATAGTTGGTATAAACACCGGTGGCCCTGTCCAGGTAAAAAAGGCCGTTGCCATTGGTGCCTATCCACAGGTTGCCTTTATCATCTTCTACAAAGGAATTTAGATCGTCGTAAGGAAGACTGCCGCCAACAGAAGCCTGATGCCTGACAAGTGGAAACCTGACAATGTTTTTGTGGTAGTAGTTTATACCTTTCTTAAACGTGCCGACCCAGATAATACCTGCATCATCTTTATACAAGGTATTAATGCTGTTGTGAGCAAGGCTTTTATCTGATTCGTCGTTGTGGCGGATGTACTGCACTGTAAAAGTTTTTTTGTCGATTACGTTGATGCCGCCGTGGTCGGTTCCGATCCAGATTTTGCCTTTGGCAACTTCTACTATTCCCCGTGTCAGGTTGTTGTTCAGTTGCAAAGGTTTAGAGCCTTTGTGGAAGTGCGCAAGTGATTTATCGGAATGGTCATAAAAGTACACGCCGCCTTCCTTGTCGTGCACATACAACCAGAGGTCGTTGTCGCTGTCTAAGGTGAGGGCATAGTCCTGCATTTCTCGGGTATACTTCCGGTAGATGTCATCGTTCCGTTCTACTACTTGCAACGTTTTCCTGTCCAGTTTCTCAAATATACCGTTCCGGTGCATCACCCATACATCTCCTTGTGCAGTTTGGCTTATTGCAGAAATATAATCGGTGCTGAGGCTGTTAGCAGCGGAGAAAGTATGTTTGAGGCTAACGGAAGTATGGGTGCGGGGATTGTACTTTGCAAGGCCCTGGCCTGTAGTCACAAACCAATAATTGCCGTCTTTATCTTTTAAGATATCTTCGATGCCGACTTCGGCTGGAAGCGCATACTGCTTCAGAAAGTTGCCCGGATTACGGTCGAAGCGTTCTGTCTTTGGGTTAAAGACACAGGTTCCCTGCGACGTTTTCACCCATATTTCACCATCGGGGCCTTCAAACAAATCCAGAACATCATTCCCTATTATGGAAGCCGTGTCGCTGGATTGATATTTAAACACTTTCAGCTTATAGCCATCGTAGCGGTTAAGCCCGTCGAATGTACCAATCCACAAAAAACCGCTGCTATCTTTCAGGAAACATTTCACCTGGTTGTTCGACAGGCCGTTGTTGATATCTATGAGTGAGAACTTGTACTGCTCCGGCAAAGCAGCAAGCACCGGGAACAGCGTACCCAGCAGGAACACCATCATTAAAATCCAATGAGTAAAACGCATAGCTGCCGTAAGTAGAAAGATTATCCTGGTTTCCTGCCCTGTGAAAAGTATTTCACATCATAATAGTTCCAAGCTGCATGCTGTTTAACTTTTGAAAGTATACAGCACACCACCAGTATAAAGACAATAGTATCATTTATTTTACTGCTATAAAAACAGAAAACTTTGTCAGGTGCAGGTTTTGACGTTTTGTTGATAGGGATTGGAGATCTTTTATGTTGACTGCTCATCATGTACAAGATCTTTATTGGAAGACAAAATGCACAATTTCGCGCTCTGTTAAGAGTGTAATTGAGATTATGGAGATTAAGGTATCTCAAATTGTGTACAAACAAAAAAGCACTTACTAGATTTCTCTATGTAAGTGCTTGATTATCTGGTGGGCCCACCTGGAATCGAACCAGGCACCTACTGATTATGAGTCAGTTGCTCTAACCGAATGAGCTATAGGCCCGTTCCCTTGAAAGAAAGGTGCTTTCTTTGATTTGGGAGTGCAATTTTACATATTTGCATTCAATATTTCAAACAGAAAAGAATAATTTTTGCGTGGACTTATCACAAATCAGGAATATCATCTTCGACCTTGGCGGGGTTATTATCAATATAGATTACATTAAAACGATAGAAGCGCTGCAGCAACTTTGCCTAACCAACTGTAGCATAGCCTTTAACCAGCAGGAGCAGGCGCATTTGTTCGACCTGTTTGAGACAGGCGTCAGTTCCCCGGCAGCGTTCCGAAACGACCTGCGCGAAACGTATAATATTACGGCCACCGATGCAGAAATTGACGCTGCCTGGAATGCTATGCTGATCGGTATACCTAAAGAGCGCATCGACCTGCTGCTGAAACTGGGTAATTCATACCGCCTTTTCCTGATGAGCAACACCAACGCCATACACCTACAGCGGTTCAACGAGATGGTGGCCCACAGCTTCACCATCCCCAGTCTCGATGCGCTGTTCGACCAGACGTACTACTCGCACCTGATTGGCAGGCGCAAACCTGATGCTGCCGTGTTTGAAATGATATTGCAGCAGCACAACCTGAAAAAAGAAGAAACTCTGTTTATCGACGACAGCATCCAGCACATTATAAGCGCCCGCAACGTGGGGCTGCAAACACTGCACCTGCAACCGCCGCTCACCATTAATACTGTTTTTGCGGATGCGAATTAAAAAACAACAGCGTACCTACAGCCTGCACCTGCTGCTGTTCTGTCTTACGCTCGTTACAACTACCATTGCGGGTGCTGAATGGCAAACTGGAAAGCTTTTCCTCCTAAGCCGGCATGGCTTCGACTGGAATGGCACGATGTCAGAAAATGAGCTGATGGCCGGGCTATACTTTTCGCTGCCTTTTCTGGGGGTGCTGACGGTGCATGAATTCGGTCATTATTTTACGGCTAAACGTTACCGCGCCAATGTATCTCTGCCATACTACATTCCGCTGTGGTTTGGTATTACATCTTCTATCGGTACCATGGGTGCTTTTATTCGCATCAAAAGTCCGATTTTCGCACGGCAGCAGTTTTTCGATATCGGTATTGCGGGACCGCTGGCTGGCTTTATGGTGGCTATTCCGCTGCTGTTTTACGCCTTTACACATCTGCCCCCGCCAGAGTATGTTTTTTCTGTGCATCCGGAGTATCAACAGTACGGGCTGGACTATGCCAAACATGTTTACGACGACGGGTTCGGTAACTTTGCGCTGGGTACCAACCTGCTGTTCATGTTTTTTGAGCGCTTTGTAGCAGACCCGGCCCTGTTGCCCAATCATTACGAAATCATACATTACCCGCTGCTTTTCGCTGGCTTCCTGGCACTGTTCTTCACAGCCCTGAACCTGCTCCCGATTGGCCAGTTGGACGGGGGCCATGTGCTGTATGGCCTGCTGGGGTATGACAGGTTCAATCGCCTCTCCCCCATCTTTTATGCCTGTTTTATACTTTATGCCGGGCTGGGCGTTATATCACCATACCACGAACCGCTGTGGTCGGAGGATTTGCTGGTGCTGCTGGCCCCTTTTGCCTACTGGGCGTACTGGAAACTGCTAAAAAGCAGGCGCTACGGACTGGGCGCAACCGCAGCCATGTTGCTGCTACAATATAGTTTTGCTACTATTTTTCCGGAGGTGGAAGCTTATATCTGGGTCTGGCCTTTTTATGTGCTGTACCTGGTGTTTGTGCTGCAGCCAGCCACGCCGCTGTTAAAGTATAGTTTATACATGGCAGGCGTGGTACTCACTGCACAGGTGTTCATCTCCTTTCTCTTCCCGGAGGCAGACGGCTATACGGGTTGGCTGGTATTCGGATTGCTGCTCTCGCGCGTGATGGGACTTTTTCATCCTTCCTGCCCCGACGAACGGCCGCTAACACCTGCCCGCCATGCACTCGGCATACTGGCTTTCGTGATTTTTATACTATGCTTCAGCCCGTCTCCTTTTATCATTGAGTAAGATGACAACAGAGGTTTTATACTTGCTGAATTACCATTAGTGGTCACTAATGGTAATTCAGGCTTGGCGAGTATAATTCTCTGGAACAAGCAGGTTTATTTGCCAGTGCTCTTCAATAATCTACTTTCTCAATGTCATTGATTATTTGATGGTTATAATTCGAAACATTGATTTCTATACTAATATTGAAAAGGGCGTGAACTGTTTTTGATAGAATATGCTTGTAGTGCGATAAGATAAAATTTA
>Ga0210040_10000640_pt1 | contig 57393 bp, 57 predicted proteins | sample CryGeyCG12114_NA_FD_185462 | JGI IMG/M metagenome (GOLD analysis project Ga0210040, IMG submission 185462) | Groundwater microbial communities from aquifer - Crystal Geyser CG19_WC_8/21/14_NA (SPAdes) (version 2) | ecosystem: Environmental > Aquatic > Deep subsurface > Groundwater | place: USA...
GCGTGCGTGAGCAGCATGGGGCGCGCGGGCGCAGTGGACGAGTCTAGCCACGGCCGGGCTCGGCCCTCCCGGCCGCCCGCGTACCCGGCCGCCGGGCGAGCGCGTCGCCGATCATGCAGTTGTTGCACAGCCCGCACGCTCGACGGCCCCGTCGCAGCGGGCAACAACTGCATGATCGCCGCGAGAGTGGTCGGCGGTGGGGTCAGGCGGCGCCGTCGAACAGGCTGGTCACCGAGCCGTCCTCGAAGACCTCGCGGATGGCGCGGGCGATGAGCGGCGCGATGGACAGCACCTCGAGGCCGTCGAAGCGGCGGTCGTCCTCGATCGGCAGGGTGTTCGTCACGACGACGCCGCACACGCTGCTGTTCTTGAGCCGGTCGACCGCCGGTCCCGACAGGACGCCGTGCGTCGCGGTGACGATGACGTCGGCGGCACCGTTGCGGAACAGCAGCTCGGCGGCCTTGGTGATCGTGCCGCCGGTGTCGATCATGTCGTCGACGAGGATGCAGGTCTTGCCGGCGACCTGGCCGACGACCTCGCCGACCTTGACCTCGTTGGGGACGTTGGGATCCCGGCGCTTGTGGATGATCGCCAGTCCGCAGTGCAGGCGGTCGGTCCAGCGCTCGGCGACGCGCACCCGGCCGGCGTCCGGTGACACGACCACCAGGTCCCGGTCACCCCAGGACCGCTCGACGTGGTCGGCCAGCAGCGGCAGCGCGAACAGGTGGTCGACCGGGCCGTCGAAGAAGCCCTGGATCTGCGCGGTGTGCAGGTCGACCGTCATGAGGCGGTCGGCACCCGCCGTCTTGAACATGTCGGCGACGAGCCGGGCGCTGATCGGCTCGCGACCGCGGTGCTTCTTGTCCTGACGGGCGTAGGGGTAGAAGGGCAGGACCACCGTGATGCGCTTGGCGGACGCGCGCTTGAGCGCGTCGACCATGAGCAGCGTCTCCATCAGCCAGGTGTTGACCGGAGCGGTGATGCTCTGCACGACGAAGGCGTCCGAGCCGCGCACCGACTCCTGGAAGCGGACGAAGATCTCGCCGTTGGAGAACTCGTACGCGCTGGTGGGCACGGGCTCGACCCCCAGGGCCGTGCCGACGTCCGCGGCCAGCTCCGGGTAGGCCCTGCCGGAGAACAGCATCAGGTTCTTGCGGCTGCTGATCTGGAGTCCGCTCATGGCGCCGTCCCCTGGGAGTCGTCGGAGTGCTGCTGCGGCGACGGGCCGCCGCGCATGCGGGCGACCCACCCCTCGATGTTGCGCTGCCGCGCCCGGCCCACGCCCAGCGAGCCGGCCGGCACGTCCTGCGTGATGACCGAGCCGGCCGCCGTGTAGGCGCCGTCCCCGACGGTGAGCGGCGCGACCAGCATCGTGTCGCTGCCGATGCGCACGCCGTCGCCGACGGTCGTGCGGTGCTTGGCCCGGCCGTCGTAGTTGACGAAGACGGTGGCGGCGCCGATGTTGCTGCCGGCGCCGATGGTCGCGTCACCCACGTAGGACAGGTGGGGCACCTTGCTGCCCTCGCCGACCTCGCTGGCCTTGATCTCGACGAACGCGCCGGCCTTGCTGGACGCGCCGAGCCGGGTGCCGGGGCGCAGGTAGGCGAACGGCCCGACCTCGGCGTCAGCGCCGATCACCGCGCCGGTGGCGTGGGTGCGGACCACGCGGGCCCCCTCGCCGACCTCGCAGTCGGCGAGCGTCGTGTCGGGACCCACCACCGCGGTCGCCTCGACGCGCGTGGCGCCGTGCAGCTGGCAGCCGGGCTCGAGCACGACGTCCGGCGCCAGCTCGACGTCGGCGCCGATCCAGGTGGTCTGCGGGTCGACGACGGTCACGCCGGCGCGCTGGTGGCCCTCGACGATCCGGTCGCGCAGCAGCCGCGCGGCCTGCGACAGCTGCACGCGGTCGTTGACGCCCATCGTCTCGCTCGCCACCTCGGCGACGGACGCGGCGACGCCGAGCCCGGCCGTGCGGTGCAGGCCGACGACGTCGGTGAGGTACTCCTCACCCTGCGCGTTGTCGGTCGTGAGCGCGCCGAGCGCCTCCACCAGCGCCGCGGCGTCGAAGGCGTAGACGCTGGTGGCGACCTCGCGCACGGCGCGCGTCGCGTCGTCGGCGTCCCTGTGCTCGACGACCGCGGTGACCGCGCCGGCCGGGTCGCGCACGACCCTGCCGTAGCCCGTGGGGTCGTCGAGCACGGCCGTCAGCAGCGTGGTCGCCGCGACCTGCGCGGCGTGGCGCCTCACGAGGGCCTGGAGCGTCGCGGTCGTGAGCAGCGGAGCGTCCCCCGGGACGACGACGACCGTCCCCGACAGCGGTCCGAGCGCCTCCAGCGCGACGCGGACGGCGTGGCCGGTGCCGTGCTGCTGCTCCTGCACGACGGCGCGCGCCGCCGGGTCGAGCTCGGCGAGCGCCGCCGTGACCTGCTCGCGCGCGTGACCCACGACGACCACGAGGTGCTCCGGGTCGAGCCCGCGGGCCGCCCTGACGACGTGGCCCAGCATGCTGCGTCCGCCCAGCGGGTGGAGGACCTTGGGCGTGGTCGCGCTGCGCATGCGCGTGCCCTCGCCCGCGGCCAGGACGACGACGGCGGCGGGCCGCGGCTCGGTCACGACGGGCTCCTCGCGGCGCTCGGGCGCCGGCGGTCCCCGACGCCTGCGCGACTGTACCGGGGGACGGGTCGCGCTCCCGGGGGAGGAATCGAACCTCCGTTCAGGGTTCCAAAGGCCCTTGTCCTGCCCCTAGACGACCCGGGACCGCAGCACGAGCCGTGGGGCGTCGTGCGCGCGTCGCCATCATGCCCGACGAGCGACCGGCGACCACCCCTGGCATGTCGTCGGGTCCTGCGGCGTTGTCCACCCGTGCTGCCGCACGTCACTCGAACGGGTGATGCGAGCGGTCGACCGCTTCACCCGTTCGGCCCTCGGGGAACAGGAGCACCATGAGCAGCACCACACCACGACGTACGCGGGCCGCTGGCGCGGCAGGGACCGCCGTCCTCGGTGCCGCGCTCCTGCTGCCCGCGGGCGCCGCGCACGCGCAGGCCGTCGAGGTCTGCGTCGGCCAGGAGTGCGTCGACGTCGGACCCGGCAACGGCAACGGCCAGGGCAACGGCAACGGCCAGGGCAACGGCAACGGCCAGGGCAACGGCAACGGCAACGGCCAGGGCAACGGCAACGGCAACGGCCAGGGCAACGGCAACGGCAACGGCAACGGCAACGGCAACGGCAACGGCCAGGGCAACGGCAACGGCCAGGGCAACGGCAGCACGACGCCGACGGAGGCCCCCGCGCCCGCCCCGACCGCGGTGACGCCACCCGACGACGACGTCGCCCCGGAGCCCGAGCGCACCGCGCAGGCACCCGAGCCCGTCCGTACGACGACCGCGCCGGCGCCGGAGCCCACGACCCCGGACACCGGCGTGCCGGCACCCGTGCGCACGAGCACCGCTCCGGCGGCTCCGGCGCCCACGCGGACGACGACCGCACCCGTCCCGGCGGCGACCACCACCCGGCCGAGCCCGGTGGGCACGCCCCCGAGCCAGCCGGCCGCGACGCGGACCCCCGTGCCCACCGCGACGGTCCGCGCGACCGCCGCCGCCACGGCCCGTGCGCAGCAGGAGCTGGCGAAGACGGCCTCCGAGCAGCAGCAGGCGAGGGCCGCCCTGGCCGACGCCCGTGCGCGGGTCGACGCCGCACGCAGCGCCGCGGCAGCCGCGGACACCCCGGCGGAGCGCAGGCAGGCGACGACGCGCCTCACCGCAGCCACCGGCGCCGTCGAGGCGGCCAGCACCCGCGTCACGCGCGCGACGGCCGCCGTCGAGCGGGCGAAGGACGGCGTCGAGCAGGTCAACGCCCGTCGCGCGACGGTCGGGCTCAGCCCGGTCAGCGCCTCCCCCGAGGCTGCCGCCGCTGCCCCGTCGAGCTCCGCCAGCCCCGGGACCGGCAGCCCGGTCAGCGGTGGGACGGCCGACGCCGCCACCGAGCGCGTCTCGTCCGCCGTGTCCTACGTCGAGGGCGTCGTCCCCGGCCGCAGCACCGGGCTGCTGCTCGCCCTCGTCGGCGGCATCGTCGCGCTGCTCCTGCTCGTCGCGCGGGAGTGGATCCGCTAGACGGGCCGCCGAGCGGCAGGAGGTGGGCTACGGTCCGGCTCCGCCACCTGCCCCTTGCGAGGTCCCATGAGCACCACGCTCCCGGACGCCCCGGTCACCACCGTCGAGTACGAGGGTGACGACGCGCGCCCCCTGCAGGACCTCCCCCGCACCCGCCTGTGGGCGCGGCTCGAGCAGGTCGCGCTCGGTGCGTTCATCGCGGTGCCACTGCTCGCGGTGCTCGCCAGCGGCTTCGTCCTGTGGGGCGACGGGCTCTCGTGGCGCGACGTCGTGATCAGCACGGTCATGTACGCCGTGACCGGCCACGGCATCACGGTGGGCTTCCACCGCTACTTCACCCACGGCTCGTTCAAGGCCGGACCGCGGCTGCGCGTCGCCCTGGCCGTCGCCGGGTCCATGGCCATCGAGGGCCCGGTCACCCGCTGGGTCGCGGACCACCGCCGGCACCACGCCTTCTCCGACAAGGAGGGCGACCCGCACAGTCCCTGGCGCTACGGCACGACCTTCTGGGCGCTGTGCAAGGGCCTGTGGCACGCGCACGTCGGCTGGCTGTTCGACGTCGAGCAGACCGACCAGAAGCGCTTCGCGCCGGACCTGCTCGCCGATCCGGCCGTCCACCGCGTCAACCGGCTGTTCCCCGTGTGGGTCGTGCTCAGCCTCGCCCTGCCGCCGCTGGCCGGCGGCGCCTGGGCTGCGGCGGTCGGCGACGGCGTCTGGTACGGCGCCGCCACCGCCTTCTTCTGGGCCGGCCTGGTGCGCGTCGCCGTGCTCCACCACGTCACGTGGTCGATCAACTCGATCTGCCACGCCTTCGGCGACCGGCCCTTCTCGACCCGTGACCAGTCGCGCAACGTCTGGCCCCTCGCCGTCATCTCGATGGGCGAGTCGTGGCACAACCTGCACCACGCCGACCCGACGGCTGCGCGCCACGGCGTCGACCGCTGGCAGCTCGACAGCAGCGCCGAGCTCATCCGCGGCTTCGAGAAGCTCGGGTGGGCGCACGACGTGCGGTGGCCCAAGCGCGAGCGCATCGAGGCGCGCCGGGTCGCGGCGAGCTGAGCGGCGCCCCTGCCTGACGGGCGGCGTCAGCCGGCGTCCGGGCTGAGCGTCGGCCCCTCGTCCTTGAGGGCCACGCCCGATGCCCCGAGCTCGCGTGCGGCACCCAGCAGGCCGACGAGGGTGTCGGCCGCCTGCGCGTACGGCAGGCCGTGCGGCGGTCGGACGTTGGAGATGCAGTTGCGCTCGGAGTCGGCGCGTCCCGGCCGGGGGTCCCAGGTCAGGTAGAGGCCGAGGCTGTCGGCCGACGACAGCCCCGGCCGCTCACCCACCAGCACGACGACGGCGCGTGCGCCGAGGGCGGCGCCGACGTGGTCGCCGAGCGCCACCCGCGCCTGGTGCGCCAGCACGAGCGGGGCGACCGACCACCCGGGCAGCCGCTCGAGCACGGCGGTCACCGTGCCCGGCCCGTGCTCGTGGACCGCCAGGGGCGAGAGCCCGTCGGCGAGGACGAGCGCGACGTCGTACGCCCCGGCGGGCAGCGACGTGCCCTCCGCCAGGCGCCGACCGAGGTCGGGGCGCTGCAGGTAGGTCGCCCGGTCCGGCGCCGCCGAGCGCACCTCCAGCAGCTCGTGACCGGACAGGCGCGCCCGCACGAGCCCGGGGTCGAGCGGGGTGTGGACGGCGTCGCGCGCGGCCGCGTGCGCGGTGCGGAACTCCAGCTCGCGCGCCGTCGGCAGCCCGTCACCGGCCCGCCCGAGCGCCACCCGCGCCCGGGTCGCCCCGCGCAGGACCTGCCAGGGGTCGTCCCCCACGACGGCGCCGGTCATCGCGCCGCCGCCAGCAGCGCCCGGGCCGCGGGGGCGTCGGCAGCCAGCTCGCGCACCCGTCCGCGGTCGTCGAGCAGGTCCATGCGAGCGAGCCAGCCCTCGAACTCCGGCGCCGGCCGCAGGCCGAGCACCTGCCGGGCCGTCAGCACGTCGTGGAACGACAGCGACTGGTAGTGCAGCATCACGTCGTCCGAGCCGGGAACGGCGATGACGAACGAGCAGCCGGCGGCGCCGAGCAGCAGCGTCAGGGTGTCGGTGTCGTCGCCGTCGACCTCGGTGTGGTTGGTGTAGCAGACGTCGACGCCCATCGGCAGGCCGAGCAGCTTGCCGCAGAAGTGGTCCTCCAGCCCGGCGCGGACCACCTGCTTGCCGTCGAAGAGGTACTCCGGGCCGATGAACCCGACGACCGTGTTGACGAGCAGCGGCTCGAAGTGGCGCGCGACGCCGTACGCCCGGCACTCGAGGGTCTGCTGGTCGACCGGCAGGCCGTCCACCCCGCGGTGGGCGTCGGCCGACAGCGCTGAGCCCTGGCCGGTCTCGAAGTAGGTGACGTTGCTGCCGACCGTGCCGCGGCCGAGCTCCAGCGCGCCGGCGCGCGCCTCGGCGAGCTGGTCGAGCGTGACGCCGAAGCCGCGGTTGGCGCCCTCGGTCCCGGCGACCGACTGGAACACCAGGTCGACCGGCGCGCCCTGCTCCATCACCCGCAGGGTCGTCGTCACGTGCGCGAGGACGCAGGACTGGGTGGGGATCTCGTAGCGGTCGATGACCGCGGCGAGCAGCTCGAGCAGCGACCGGGTCTGCGCCGGCGAGTCGGTCGCCGGGTTGATGCCGATCACCGCGTCGCCGCAGCCGTGCAGCAGCCCGTCGACGACCGAGGCGGTGACGCCGACCGGGTCGTCGGTCGGGGAGTTGGGCTGCAGCCGGGAGGCGAGCCGACCGGGCAGGCCGAGCGTGCTGCGCAGCCCCGTGACGACGCGCGCCCGCCGGCCGACGGCGACGAGGTCGGCGTTGCGCATGAGCTTCGAGGTCGCGGCCACCATCTCGGGCGTGAGGCCCTGAGCCAGGCCGCTGATCGCGGCCTCGTCACCCTCGGCGGCCCGCGCGAGCAGCCACTCGCGGAACTCGCCGACCGTCTGGCTCGCGACCGGCGAGAACGCCTCGCGGTCGTGGGTGCCGAGGATGAGCCGGGTGACGTCGTCGTCCTCGGGTGCCACGACGTGCTCGTCGAGGAACGTCTGCAGCGGCACGTCGGCGAGCACGCTCTGGGCCGCCACCCGCTGGGCCGCCGACTCCGCCGCGCAGCCGGCGAGCACGTCGCCGGAGCGCGCCGGCGTCGCCTTGGCGAGCAGGTCCGACAGCGAGGCGAACTCGTGCGTGGAGCCGGCCAGCGTGGTCCGGCGGACCGTCACCGCACGTCCCGACTGGCGGCCGCGAGCGCCTCGAACTCCTCCTCGGGGGCGGCCGCGACGAGGTGGTGGCGGCTGTAGAGGCCGAAGTAGGCGAGGAACGCGGCGTAGGCGACCAGCGTCCAGAGCGCGGCCGTCAGGTCGACGAGGAACGTCGCCACCACGGCAGCGGCCGCGAGCACGAGCGCCACGCCCGTGGTGGCGGTCCCGCCCGGCGTCCGGTACGGACGGTGCAGGTCGGGCTCGCGGCGCCGCAGCACGATGTGGCTGACCATCATGAGGACGTACGACACCGTGGCGCCGAAGACGGCCATGTTCAGCAGCACCGCGCCCTGGCCGGTGAGCGACAGCACGAAGCCGAGGGCGCCCGGCACGAGCAGGGCCAGCACCGGCGCCTTGCGGCCGTTCGTGACCGACAGGGCGCGCGGGAGGTAGCCGGCACGCGACAGCGCGAACGTCTGCCGCGAGTAGGCGTAGATGATCGAGAAGAAGCTGGCCACCAGCCCGACGAGGCCGGCGTAGTTCACCAGCGTCGTGAGCCACTCGGCGCGACCGGCCGCGTCGAGGGCGTCGACCGGCGGGTTGCCGGAGTCCTGCATGAGCTCGGAACCGGCTGCGCCGGGGGTGAACACGAGCATCAGCAGCGCGAGCACGACGAGCAGGCCCATCGCGGCGAGGATGCCGCGTGGCATGGCCTTCGCGGGGTCGCGCGCCTCCTCGGCGGCCAGCGGCACGCTCTCGACGGCGAGGAAGAACCAGATGGCGAACGGGAACGCCGCCCAGACGCCGAGCAGGCCGTACGGCAGGAACGACGAGGCCCCGACCGCGTCCCCGGCCGGGATGTCGAGCAGGTTGCCGGCGTCGAACGCCGGGACCGCGCCGGCCAGGAACACGACGAGTCCGGCCACCGCGACGGCGGCCACGAGGAGCATCACCTTGAGCGCCTCGCCGACGCCCATGAGGTGCACGCCGATGAACAGCGCGTAGACGGCGAGGTAGACCCACCAGCCGTCGGAGATGCCGAACAGGCCGAGCGACTCGACGTACGCCCCGATGAAGGTGGCGATCGCCGCCGGCGCGATGGCGTACTCGATGAGCACGGCGACGCCGGTCGCGTAGCCGCCCCACGGGCCGAGCGCCCGGCGCGCGAAGGTGTAGCCGCCACCGGCGGTCGGGAGCGCCGAGCCGAGCTCCGCCAGCCCGAACACCATCGCGCCGTACATGACCGCCATGAGCACCGTGGCGATGAGCAGACCACCGAAACCGCCTTCGGCGAGCCCGAAGTTCCACCCGGCGTAGTCGCCGGAGATGACGGCCGAGACCCCGAGGCCGGCCAGCAGCACCCAGCCCGCGGTGCCCGTGCGCAGCTGCCGCTGGGCGAGGTAGTCGGCGTCGACGGCACGCACCGCGCCGCGGTCCTGCTCCGTCGGAGGTGCTGCCGGAGGTGCCGTCGTCGGCTCGGTCGTCGGCTCGGTCGTCGGCTCGGTCGTCATCGCGGCCCCTCGGAGTGGGCTCCCGCGGCGCGGGAGGGCTCAACCTCCCGCCGATCCGACGACCGGTCAACGCCCGACGATCACACGCCCGTGAAGTTCGTGTTGCGGCGGGCTGGACCGGCTCCTCCCCGGTGCCGGCTGGACCCCGCGCGAGCGGGTAGGCCAGCGCGATGCCGGTCCACGTCGGCACCTCCGGGTGGCAGTACCGCGACTGGCGTGGCCGCTTCTACCCGGCGGCGCTGCCGCAGCGGCGCTGGCTCGAGCACCACGCGGCCGCCTTCGCCACCACGGAGGTGAACAACAGCTTCTACCGGCTGCCCGCCCGTGAGGTGTTCGAGCAGTGGGCGGCGCGCACGCCCGACGACTACGTCGTCACCGTCAAGGCGTCCCGCTTCCTGTCCCACGTGAAGCGGTTGACGGAGCCCGAGGAGCCGGTCGCCCGGCTGATGGACCGGATGGCCGGGCTCGGGGCGAAGGCCGGTCCGGTGCTGCTGCAGCTCCCGCCCGACCTGCAGTGCGAGATCGGCCGGCTCGACGCCTGCCTCGCCGCGTTCCCCGCCGGCACGCGCGTCGCGGTCGAGCCTCGGCACCCCTCCTGGTGGAACGCCGACCTGCGTGACGTGCTGACCGCCCACGCTGCGGCCCTCGTGTGGGCCGACCGCGGCAGCGAGCCGGTCGCACCGCTGTGGCGCACCGCCGCCTGGGGCTACCTGCGCCTGCACGCCGGCGGCGGCGAGGCGGTCTGGCCGTACGCCGAGCGGGTCCTGCGCGGCTGGGCCGTCCGGCTGGCCGAGACCTGGGACGACGCCGAGGACGCCTTCGTCTACACCAACAACGACCCCGGCGGCGCAGCGCTGCGCGACGCCGTCACGCTGGCCCGGCTCCTGCGCGAGGCCGGTCGCGCACCGACCCGCGTGCCCGAGCTGGCCGCCGTCAGCGGGGAGCTCGTGGAGGCCCGCCGCCGCTGACGCCGGTCAGTCCTCGAGCGCCTCCGACAGCTCGAGCCAGGTGTCCTCGAGCGCCGCCTTCTCGTCCTGCAGCGCCCGCAGCTGCGCGTCGAGGTCGGCCACAGCGGCGAAGTCCGCCGCCTTGTCCGCCATCTCCGCCGTCAGCTGCGTGCCGCGCCTGTCGAGCCGGGCGATCTCCCGCTCGACCCGCGACAGCTCCTTCCTCGCCGCCCGGGAGTCGCCGCCGCCCTTGGACCTGGGCGCGGGGACCGGTGCCGCCCTGACGCGCTTGGCGAGGTACTCGTCGACACCGCCGGGCAGGGCCTGAACGCTGCCGTCGCCCATCAGCGAGGCGGTCACGGTGGTGACCCGCTCGAGGAAGTACCGGTCGTGGCTGACGACGAGCAGGGTGCCGGGCCAGCCGTCGAGCAGGTCCTCGAGGGCGTTGAGGGTGTCGATGTCGAGGTCGTTGGTCGGCTCGTCGAGGATGATCACGTTGGGCTCGCCCATGAGCAGCCGCAGGATCTGCAGGCGGCGGCGCTCGCCGCCCGACAGGTCGCCGACGCGGGTCCACTGGGCGTTGCCGGTGAAGCCGAAGCGGTCGGCCAGCGAGCTCGCGCCGACCGTCTTGCCGCCGCCGAGGTCGACGACCTTGGCGACCTGCTCGACGGCTTCCAGCACGCGCAGCTGCGGGTCGAGCTCGGCGACCTCCTGGGACAGGTAGGCGGGTTTGACCGTCTGGCCGACGACGATGCGACCGCCGTCGGGCTGCTGCTGGCCGACGAGCAGCCTGAGCAGTGTCGACTTCCCGGCGCCGTTGACGCCGACGATGCCGACCCGGTCGCCGGGGCCGATGTTCCAGTCGACGCCGTCGAGCAGCGTCTTGTTCCCGAAGGCGAGGCTGACGCCGTGCAGCTCGAACACCGTCTTGCCGAGGCGGGCAGCCGAGAAGCGCTGCAGCGACACGTCGTCGCGCGCCGGCGGCTCGTCGGCGATGAGGGCGTTCGCAGCGTCGATGCGGAACTGCGGCTTGCTGGTGCGGGCGGGCGGGCCGCGCCGCAGCCAGGCCAGCTCCTTCTTCACCAGCTGCAGGCGCTTCTGCTCGGCCGTCGAGGCCATGCGGTCGCGCTCGGCGCGGGCGAGGACGTACGCCGAGTAGCCGCCCTCGTAGGCGTCGACGGTCCCGTCGTGCACCTCCCACGTGCGGGTGTTGACCTCGTCGAGGAACCACCGGTCGTGGGTGACGACCAGGTGTGCCTGTGACGACGTGCGGCTCCTGAGGTGGGCGGCGAGCCAGGCGACGCCCTCGACGTCGAGGTGGTTGGTGGGCTCGTCGAGCACGAGCAGGTCCCACTCCTGCACGAGCAGCGAGGCGAGCGCCACCCGCCGCCGCTCGCCGCCGGACATGGTGCCGATGACGCTGTCGAGGCCGATGCCGTGCAGGCCGAGGCCGTCGAGCACCTCGCGGACGCGCGCGTCGCCGGCCCAGGTGTGCTCGGCGGTCTCGCCGAGGATCGCCGCGTGCGCGGTGAGTCCGACGTCGACGCGGACGTCCTGCGTCAGCACGCCGACGCGCAGGCCGCTCGTGTGGGTGACCCGCCCGGAGTGGGGCTCCTCGGTCTTGACCAGGGTCTTGAGCAGGGTGGTCTTGCCGCCGCCGTTGCGCCCGACGACGCCGACCCGGTCACCCTCCGAGATGCCGAGCGAGACGCCGTCGAGCAGCAGGCGGGTGCCGTGCGCGACGGTGACGTCCTCGAGGTTGACGAGGTTGACCGCGGTGCGGGCCATCAGCCGACCTCCACCACGCGGGCGCCACCGACCGGGCCGACGGCGCGACGCACGTCCGAGCAGACCCCCCGGCCGACCAGTCCGGCCGCGAGGGCGTGCGCGTGCGCCTCGTCGCGTGCGAGGACGGCGACCGTCGGGCCCGAGCCGGACACGACCGCGCCCGCGGCACCGAGGGAGCGGGCGGCCTCGATCACCGGGCGCAGTGCCGGCCGCAGCGCGAGGGCGGCCGGTTCCAGGTCGTTGCCGAGGGCCCGGCCGAGCGCCGGCGCGTCACCCTGGCGCAGGGCGGAGAGCACGGCGTCGGGCGAGCTGGCCACGGCGACGGGACCGGCCTCGCGCTGGCGGTCGAGCTCGGCGTAGACGGCCGGTGTCGACAGACCGCCCTCGGAGACGGCGAGCACCCAGGAGTACTCGCCGCGCTCGAGGACCTCGGTGAGCTGCTCGCCGCGGCCGGTGCCGAGCGCCGTGCCGCCGTGCAGGGCGAACGGCACGTCGCTGCCCAGCTGGGCGGCCAGACCGCTCAGCTCGCCCTTCGACAGCCCCGTCCCCCAGAGCGCGTCGGCGCCCACCAGCGCGGCGGCGGCGTCGGCGGAGCCGCCCGCGCAGCCACCCGAGACGGGGATGCCCTTGGTGATCGAGATGGCGACGCGCGCGTCGGAGCCGGTCTGCGCGGCGACCAGCGCCACCGCGCGCACGGCCAGGTTGGTCGCGTCGAGCGGGACGTCGCCTGCGCCGCGAGCGCCCGGCCCGTCCGTGACGGTCACCGACAGCTCGTCGGCCCGGGTGAGCACGACCTCGTCGTAGAGGCCGACGGCGTGGAAGACGGTCGTCAGGTCGTGGAAGCCGTCGGCGCGCAGGCGGCCCGCCGCGAGCGAGAGGTTGAGCTTGGCCGGCGCGCGCACGGTGACGCGGTCGTGCGGGCGGGGGGAAGGCAGGACGTGCTCCAGACGTGAGGTCGAGCGACCAGCCTACGGGCGGGCGGTCGCCGCGAGCCGTGCGAAGTCCGCGACGCCGAGCACCTCGCCGCGCGCGGCGGGGTCGAGTTCGGCCGCCCGCAGGCGCTGCTCGGCAGCAGCCGGCGAACCGGCCCAACCGGCGAGCGCCGCCCGCAGCGTCTTGCGCCGCTGCGCGAAGGCGGCGTCCACCACGGCGAACGTCGCCAGCCGGTCGCCCGCCGGCGGGTCGCGGCGGGTGAAGGCGACGAGACCGGAGTCGACGTGCGGCGCCGGCCAGAAGACGGTGCGGCCGACCGCCCCTGCCCGGCGCACGTCGGCGTACCACGCCGCCTTCACCGACGGGACGCCGTACGTCCGGCTGCCCGGCGGCGCCACGAGCCGGTCGGCGACCTCCGCCTGCACCATGACCAGCCCGGTGCGCAGCGACGGCAGGTGCTCCAGCAGCCGCAGCAGGACCGGCACGGCGACGTTGTAGGGCAGGTTGGCGACGAAGGCGGTGGGCGGCGGACCGGGGACGTCGACCAGCGTGAGGGCGTCCTGCAGGACGACCTCGAGCCGGTCGGCGCGCTCGGGCAGCCGTGCCGTCACCGTGCCGGGCAGCGCGGCCGCGAGGCCGGCGTCGACCTCGACCGCGACGACGCGCGCCGCGACCTCGAGCAGGCCCAGGGTCAGCGACCCGAGTCCGGGCCCGACCTCCACCACGACGTCGTCGACCCCGACACCCGCGGTGCGCACGAGGCGCCGCACGGTGTTGGGGTCGATGACGAAGTTCTGCCCGAGGCTCTTGGTGGGGCGAAGGTGCAGCGAGTCCGCGAGGGAGCGGACGTCGGCCGCGCTCAGCAGTCCCGACCCGGCCATGCGGCCTGTCTAGCGCAGGTGGCGCCCGCACTCCGGCCACTGACCGGCGCCGGAGCGCGACAGCAGCATCTGCGCCCGCTTGGTCTGCTCGGCGGCCGAGGCCGCGGCCGGGTCGCCCGAGCCGCCGACGCTGGCCCAGGTCTCCCGGGAGAACTGGTACAGGCCGCGGTACTTGCCGGTGGAGCTGACAGCGCTCGGGTTGCCACCGGACTCGCAGTTGGCCAGCGCGGCGAAGCCGCCGCTCGGGGCGGCGGCGCCGGAGCCGCCGGAGCCGCCGGAGGACGCGGTCGAGGAGCCGCTGCTGCTCGAGCTGGCCGGGGCCGCGGTCTGCGCCGGGACGGGGGCGGCGGCCGGGGCGGGGGCCGGCTTCGTGCCGACGGCGATGACGCGGGTCACCGGCGTGGCGACCGTCTCGCTCTTGAACGCGGTCGAGCTGGCCAGCTCCCCGTCGAGGAAGGTGCGCGCGAAGGTGCGGCGGACCAGGCCCTCGCGACCAGCGGTCACGACGCGCGTCCGGCCCTCGAGCAGACCGGCGTCCTCGCGGCGTTCGGTGGCGTTCGGCACGGCGATCTCGCGGTGCACGTGGTCACGGGTGACGCGCACGACGTGCACGGCCAGCCCGTCGACGAGCGCGGCGGCCCGGTCGTGGGACAGCCGGTCGTCGCCGTCCAGCGTCACGCCGGCCTGGGCGAGCGCGTCGCCGACGGTCGCGGCCGTGGTGGTGCGCGCCATCGACCGGCCGTCGACCTCGACGGTGAACCGCTTGGGGGTGCTCACGGCCAGGCTCATGCCGTCGAGGGGGATGTCGCGCGAGCGGCTGGCCGACAGGGCCAGGCCGCGCTGCACGAGCCCGACCTGGTCGAGGGCCTCGTCGACGGACGCGGCGGTCACCCAGACCGTCTCGGGCGTGCCGTCGACGACGAGCTGCAGCTCGCGGCCGCGTCGCAGGGCGACCTCGTCGCCGTCCTCGACGGCGCTGTCCGCGGCGGGGACGAGCAGGTCGCGCTCGCCCGCCTCGACGCCGGCGGCGGCGAGCACGTCGGCGGTGGTGTCCCCGCGGAAGTCGACCGACCGGGCCTCGCCGTCGACGACCAGGGTGGCGGTCTTGCCGGTCACCTCGTAGGCGACCCCTCCCGCGACGGCGGCGGTGAGGACGGCGGCGGCGACGGGCAGGGCGGGCGTGCGGGTCACGCGGGAGAACAGGGAGGACGAGGACACGGGGCTCCGAAGGTGGGGCGTCCCGGGCACACGGACGGACGGGGCAGCACCCCCGCGGTCCCGGTCCGGGACGGGTTCGGTGCAGCCGGTGGTGCGTCGGTGATCCCGGCGTCGAGCCCCGACCGTACGGCGTGAGTGGACCGTCATCCAAACGACACAGTGGGGATTCTCCTGCTGCGAGCGGCCGGTTCCGGGGCCCGAGTGGGGGTCTGCGCAGGTCAGCGGGGTCTGCGAGTGGCGCCGCGTGATCCCGGTCACGGCGCGACCACCGTGCCCGCAGACGCCGGGCCGTCACCGTCCGTCGACGCGCTGCCGGCCGGCGTCGGCACCGGCCCCTGACGTATTTGCTTCGCCGACGCCGTCCTCGCGACCGCAGCGCTGCTCGTCGGACCGGTGGTCACGTACGCCCGACCGCCCTCAGCGCAGGGCGAAGGCGCGCCGCCCGTTGTCGGCCAGGGCCTGGCACACGGCGGCGAGCTCCAGCTCCTTGACCGCGGCCAGCGCGCGCACGGTCAGCGGCACCAGGTAGGGCGCGTTCGGCCGGCCGCGGAAGGGCACCGGCGTGAGGAACGGCGCGTCGGTCTCGACGAGCAGCAGCTCGACCGGTGCGGCTGCCGCAGCCGCCCGCAGGTCGTCGTTGGGCTTGAAGGTCACCGGACCGGCGAAGCTCATCCAGAAGCCGTGCTCGGCGCAGGTCCTGGCCATCGCCGCGTCGCCGGAGAAGCAGTGGAAGACGACCCGGTCGGGGGCGCCCTCGTCGAGCAGGACGCGCAGGACGTCGTCGTGGGCGTCACGGTCGTGGATGACCAGGGTGCGGCCGGTGCGCTTGGCGATCGCGATGTGCGCCCGGAACGACTCCTCCTGCAGGCGGTGGCCCTCGGCCGTCTCGGTGCGGAAGTGGTCGAGCCCCGTCTCCCCCACGGCCACCACCTGCGGCAGCGCGGCCAGGGCCTCGACCTCGCGCAGCGCCTCGTCCGTGGCGGCGCCGCGGCCGGCCTCGTTCGGGTGCAGCGCGACGGCGGCGTGCACCTGCGCGTGCTCGGCCGCCACCTGCGCCGACCACCGGCTCGACGGCAGGTCGACACCGACCTGCACCACCGTGCCGATCCCCACCGACGCTGCGGCGGCGAGGGCCTCGTCGACGTCGACGCCCATGAGGTCGAGGTGGGCGTGGCTGTCGAGCACCTCGACCGGCAGGGCCTCGGGCAGCGGCGGCGGCTCCCCCGTACGACCGGCCGAGCGGCTCACGAGTCGCCGTCCTCCATGCGGCGGCGCTCGTCGTCGACGACCGAGGGGTCGAGCTTGGCGAACAGCGGCGTCGGCGCGGCGATCGGCTGGCCGACGCGGACCGGCGTCGACGCCCAGACGGCCGCGGTGTCGTAGTTCCCGGTCAGCACGGGGTAGCCCGGGCCGCCGTCGAGGTCGTCGACCTCGCGCAGCTCCGGCTGCCCCGCCCAGGGACGGTCGCCGCCGAGCATCCGGTCGACGGCGTCGCTGGAGGACGGCAGGAACGGCGTCAGCAGCGCCTTGGCGTCGTCGACGAGCTGCAGCGCGACGTGCAGCACGGTGTCGCGCCGCGCCGGGTCGTCCTTGAGCTTCCACGGCGCCTGGTCGGAGAGGTACTTGTTGGCCTCGCCGACGACCCGCATCACCTCCGTGATGGCGGCCTTCTGCTGCGAGCGGTCGAGCGACGCACCGACGGTGGCGAAGGCCGCCTGCGACGCCTCGAGCGCCGCCGTGTCGGCGCCGGTGAGCTCGCCGGGGCCCGGGATCGCACCGCCGTTCTTGTGCACCAGGGACAGCGACCTGTTGACCAGGTTGCCCCAGCCGGCGACCAGCTCGGTGTTGTTGCGGGTGACGAACTGGTCCCAGGTGAAGTCGGTGTCGCTGCTCTCGGGGCCCGCGACGGACAGGTAGTAGCGCAGCGGGTCGGCGCCGTACCGCTCGAGGACGTCGCGGACGTAGATGACGTGGCTGCGCGAGCTGGAGAACTTCCTGCTCTCCATGGTGAGGAACTCGCTGCTGACGACCTCCGTCGGCAGCGCGAGCTCGCCGTACGGTCCCGGCGTCCCGCTCGGCCTGCCGCTGGCACCGAGCAGGATCGCCGGCCAGATGACCGAGTGGAAGACGACGTTGTCCTTGCCCATGAAGTAGCGGCCGTCGGCCTCCGGCGACCAGAACGGGCGCCACGCGTCGGGATCGCCTGTCCGGCGGGCCCACTCGACGCTGGCCGACAGGTAGCCGATGACTGCGTCGAACCAGACGTAGATGCGCTTGTCGGTGCGGTCGGACCAGCCGGGCAGCGGGATCGGCACGCCCCAGTCGAGGTCGCGCGTGATGGCGCGCGGCTTGAGGTCGTCGAGCAGGTTCGCGCTGAACTTCAGGACGTTCGGCCGCCAGCCGGTGCGCGTCTGCAGCCAGCCGCCGAGCGCCTCGGCGAACGCCGGCAGCTCGAGGAAGAACTGCGCGCTCTCGACGAACTCCGGCGCCTTGCCGTCGATCTTCGACCGCGGGTCGATCAGGTCCTGGGGGTCGAGCTGGTTGCCGCAGTCGTCGCACTGGTCGCCGCGCGCGCCGTCGTACCCGCAGATCGGGCAGGTGCCCTCGACGTAGCGGTCGGGCAGGCCGCGCCCGGTCGTCGGGTCGATGGCCGACAGCTGCGAGCGCTCGACGACGTAGCCGTTGGCGTGCATCGCCGTGAACATCGCCTGCACGACGGCGTAGTGGTTGCGCGTCGTCGTGCGCGTGAACAGGTCGTACGACAGCCCGAGGCCCTGCAGGTCCTCGGCGATGACGCGGTTGTAGCGGTCGGCCAGCTCGCGGGCGGTCACTCCCTCGCGGTCGGCCTGCACCTGGATCGGCGTCCCGTGCTCGTCCGTGCCGCTCACCATGAGGACGCGGTCGCCCTTCATGCGGCTGTAGCGCGAGAAGACGTCGCTCGGCACGCCGAAGCCGGCGACGTGGCCGATGTGGCGCGGGCCGTTGGCGTACGGCCAGGCGACCGCGGTGAGCACGGAGCGGGACATGGTGTCGAGCCTAGTGAGGGTGTGTTGCCCGGTACGCCTGCGCCGGCTCAGCGGGCGGCGTGCTTGGCGGCCACGACGGCGTCGTAGACGGCGCTCCTGGGGCGGCCGGTCTCGGCGGCGACGGCGGCGAGCGCCTCCTTGCGGGTCAGTCCCGCCGCCTCGCGGACGCCGACGAGGCGGACGAGCTCGCCCGGGGTCAGCTCGACGCTCGGCTCGGGCGCACCCTCGAGGACGAGGGTGACCTCGCCGCGCACGCCTGCCGCGGCCCAGGTGGCCAGCTCGGGCAGCGTGCCGCGCACGACCTGCTCGTAGGTCTTGGTGAGCTCGCGGCACACGACGGCCCGCCGCTCGGGGCCGAGGACGGCCGCCATGTCGGCGAGCGCGTCGGCGAGCCGGTGCGGCGCCTCGAACAGCACGCACGTGCGCCGCTCGGCCTGCAGCTCGGCGAGCCGGGCACGCCGCTCACCCGACTTGCGGGGCAGGAAGCCCTCGAAGCAGAAGCGGTCGGTCGGCAGGCCGCTCACGGCCAGCGCCGTGGTCACCGCCGAGGGCCCGGGCACGCAGGTGACCGCGACGTCCTGCTCCACCGCGGCGACGACCAGCCGGTAGCCGGGGTCGCTCACCGTCGGCATCCCCGCGTCGGTCACCACGACGACGCGCTCGCCGGCGAGCAGGGCGTCGAGCAGGGACGCGGTGCGCTGCGCCTCGTTGCCCTCGAAGTAGCTCACGACCCGGCCGGTCAGCTCGATGCCCAGGTCGGCGCACAGCCGGTGCAGCCGCCGGGTGTCCTCCGCGGCCACGACGTCGGCGGTCGCCAGTGCGGCCGCCAGGCGGGGGCTGGCGTCGTCGGCCCGGCCGATCGGGGCACCGGCGAGGACGAGGGGCACCCCACCATGGTGCGCGATGCGCTGCCTCCCGTGCCGCCGCTCCTAGGCTGGCCGCCATGACCGCGACGCTCGACGCCGCCACCTCAGCGCGCGTCGCCGGGCTCTCGCACTGGCGCACGCGCATCCTGCCGCCGACGGACGGACGCGGCGGCTGGGCGGCGACGCTGCTCGTCGGCCTGATCGCCGGGCTGCTGCGGATCGTGCGGCTCGACGTGCCGACCGGCCGGATCTTCGACGAGATCTACTACGTCTGCGACGCGCAGAACCTCCTGCGCTTCGGCGTCGAGGTCGCCACCGAGGGCGGCGAGGCGGAGGTCCAGGCCCGGTGCGAGCCGACCGGCGAGCCCGGGTTCGTCGTCCACCCACCGCTCGGCAAGTGGGCCATCGCGCTCGGCCTGCGCGTGTTCGGCGTCGACGAGTTCGGCTGGCGGATCGCGGCGGCGCTCGCCGGGACGCTGACGGTGGTGGCGCTCGTCCGGGTCACCCGCCGGATGACCGGCTCGACCGTGCTCGGCTGCCTGGCCGGGCTGCTGCTGTCGGTGGACGGCCTGCACGTCGTGCTCAGCCGCGCGGCGCTGCTCGACGTGTTCCTCACCGCGTGGGTGGTGGCCGCCTTCGCGTGCCTGGTCGCCGACCGCGACGCCGTGCGCCGACGGCTGGCGGTCACCGACGACGAGCAGCTGCGCGCCGGGCGCCCGGCGCTCGGCGCGCGCCCGTGGCGGATCGCGGCCGGCCTGTGCCTCGGCGCGGCCGTCGCGACCAAGTGGAGCGGCCTGTACCCCCTCGTCGCCCTGCTCCTGCTGTCGTTCGCCTGGGAGGTGGGCGCACGGCGCACGGCCGGCGTCCCCGCTCCGCTGCGCTCGGCGCTGCGCGGCTGGGTGCCGGCCGGCCTCGGGGTGCTGGTCGTGCTCCCTGCGGCGGTGTACGTCCTGTCGTGGGTGGGCTGGTTCGCCGGTGACGACGGCTACGACCGCAGCTGGGCGCAGGACAACCCTGCGAGCGGGCTCGCCGGGCTGCTGCCCGCAGCGCTGCGCTCATGGCTGGAGTACCACCGGGCGATCTTCGCGTTCCACGACGGGCTGGTGACGCCGCACTCCTACCAGTCGCACCCCGCCGGCTGGCTGCTGCTGGCCCGGCCGGTGTCCTTCTACTACCCCGAGGGCATCGGGCCCGGCGAGTACGGCTGCGAGGTGGCCTCCTGCTCGCGGGAGGTGCTGGCGCTCGGCACCCCGGCGCTGTGGTGGGGCTTCGTCGTGGTCGTCCCGCTGCTGCTGTGGCTGTGGCTCGCCCGCCGCGACTGGCGGCCGGCCGCGGCCCTCGTCATGGTCGGCGCCGCGATCGTGCCGTGGGTGCGCGACGACCTCGACGGCCGCACGATGTTCCTGTTCTACGCGCTGCCCGCCGTCCCGTTCATGTGCCTGGGGCTCGCGCTCGTCGCAGGGTGGGCGATGGGGAGCCCGGGGGCGTCGCCGTCCCGCCGTCGGGCCGCCGCCCTGGGCGCCGGGGCCTTCGCCGCCGTGGTGGTCCTGGACTTCGCGTGGCTCTACCCGCTGCTCGCGGCGCAGACGCTGCCCTACGACGCCTGGCGCGAGCGCATCTGGTTCACCAGCTGGATCTGACCGGCCGACGAGCCGCGCGGGTAGGTTCTGCGCCCCTGCACAGGAGGACGCTCGTGCGTGTTGCCGCTCGCCCGGCGTCCCGGCTCCGCGACGAGCCGGCGGCCGGGCTGCTGGCCTTCCTGCTGCTGGCCGGGGCGCTGCTGTGGTGGGCGAAGTGGGCGCCGTACAGCGACCGCGTCACGGAGCTGTCCGGCAGCCGGCTCTGGTCCGGGACGTCGCTGCTCGCGGCCGCGGGCGTCGAGCAGGGCTCCGGACCGAGCCTGTCCGCCGGGCTGGCCTTCACCCAGGTGTACGCGCTCGCCGTCTGGAAGGCCGTCGTCGCCGGCCTGGTCCTCGCGGCCGCCGTGCAGGCCCTCGTGCCGCGCGCCTGGCTGCTGCGGGTGCTGACGCGACGCCGCACGGCCTCGAGCGCGCTCGTCGGCGGCCTGCTCGCGACGCCGTCGATGATGTGCAGCTGCTGCGCGGCGCCGGTCGCCTCCGCGCTGCGCCGCAGCGGCGCGCCGGCTGCGGGCGTCGTGGCGTACTGGCTCGGCAACCCCCTGCTCAACCCGGCGGTCGTCGTGTTCCTCGCCCTGGTGGCGCCGTGGGAGTGGGCAGCGACGCGGGTGGCCGTCGGTCTTCTGCTCGTCGTCGGCGGAGCGTCCCTGGTCGCCCGGCTGGCCGGCGACCGCGTCGATCCTGCTGCCGTGACGGCGGTGGCCGGGGCGGCCCACGGCGCGTCCGACGGGGGGCTGACCCGCCGCTTCGCGACGACCCTCGCGCGCACCGCGCTCGTCGTGGTGCCCGAGTACCTGCTCGTGGTGCTGCTGGTCGGCACCTTCAGCGGGTGGCTGTTCCCCCTCGGCGAGAGCTCGGCCTCCTGGGGCGCCCTCGCCGCGGTCGCAGCGGTGGTGCTCGGGACGCTGCTGGTCATCCCGACCGCCGGCGAGATCCCGCTCGCACAGGGCCTGGCCCTCGCCGGGCTCGGCGGCGCCGTGGTCGGCGCGCTGCTCGTCACCCTGCCGGCGATCAGCCTGCCCTCGATGGTCATGGTGTCGCGCGCGCTCACCTGGCGGGTCGCCGGTCTCACGGCGGCCGTCGTGGCCGCCGGCGGGCTGCTCGCGGCCGGCCTGCTGCCGGCGCTGGTCGCCCTGTAGCCGGGCACCCGCGGGTGGCACGCTGCCCGGCATGACCGTGCTGCGCTCGCTCGCCCTGTTCGCCCTCGCGGCCGTGGCGGAGATCGGCGGCGCCTGGCTGGTCTGGCAGGGCGTGCGGGAGTCGCGCGGCCCGGTCTGGGTCCTCGGCGGCCTGCTGGCGCTCGGGGCGTACGGGTTCATGGCCACGCTGCAGCCGTCCGCGGAGTTCGGCCGGGTGCTGGCGGCGTACGGCGGGGTCTTCGTCGCCGGCTCGCTGGCGTGGGCGATGGCGCTGGACGGCTACCGTCCCGACCGCTTCGACCTGCTCGGCGCCGCGACCTGCCTGGTCGGCGTCGCCGTGATCGCGTACGCACCACGCGGGGTGTAGACGACGAAGGCCCCGATCGGGGCCTCGCGTCTGCGGGTGGAGCTGAGGGGATTCGAACCCCTGACCCCCTCGATGCGAACGAGGTGCGCTACCGGACTGCGCCACAGCCCCGCGCGTCCGACGCTACCAGTCGGAGCGCCCGCCGGCCCGGTCGGTCAGCCGCCCACGGCCCGGCGACCGAGGATGTGCTCGAGCTCCGGTCCCTGGTCGTCGATGCCGAGCGAGCGCTCGGCGGACGTGAGCGCCTCGGCGGAGGACGGGACGGTGAGGTCGACGAGGCGGCGCGGCGCGCGCGGCGCCGTCACGTAGGTCGGCACGGGGACCGGCACGGGCTGCCAGGGCGCGCCCTGCGCTCCGCGGGCCGCAGGGACCTGCGGGGCGGGTGCGGGGGCCGGCTCGGGTGCGGCCGGAGCAGTGCGGGGACGGGAGGGGACGTCGGCGTACTGGTCGAAGACGCTGTCGCTGCTGACGATGTCGCGGCGGGCAGGCATGCGGTCGGGCACGCCGTAGACGGCCACCGGACGCGCGGGCGGCAGGGGTGCCAGCTCCTGCAGCGGCGACCACGGCTGCGACGCGCGCGAGGCGGACCGGCGGTCACCCATGGCCGTGCGCCACTCGCGCTCCTCGCGGTGCACCGCCTGCGAGCGCAGGCACAGGAACCCCGCCAGCAGCAGGCCGTCGGACACGGCGTGCACGCCGAGCAGCCAGACCGGACCGAGCACGCCGCCGACGAGCGAGCCGACGGAGAGCAGCACCAGGACGACGACGGCCCGGCGACGGCGGGTGGCCGGTGTCGGGCCGGTGCGCTGCCGGGCAGCCGCCGTGGACCGGCGCCTCGGGGCGGACGGCGCCGACGCGTCCTGCTCGGGCGCCCGCTCCGCCGGCTGCTCCGCCGTCTGCACGGAGGTCCGCGAGGCGCTGCTGCGCCGGGACAGCACGCGCATGGCGTCGTGGAAGCGGTCGACGGTGCTCAGGGCGGTGGCGGCCTCGTGGGACCGCAGCGCCATGGGCACGAGGACGGCGAGCCAGGCACCGACGATGAGGAGGAGGATCAGACCGCTGCCCACGGTGCGCGACGCTAGTGACGCCGGTGCCCGCGGTGTCGGCGGCGCGCCGGAGCGCCTGCGACGACTTCGCGCAGACCGCCGTTCAGCCGGCGCGTTGCGCCAGCCGGCGCAGGACGCCGCCGGGCACGTCCTCCGCCAGCAGCGCGAAGGCCAGGTGGTCGCGCCACGCCTCGTCGATGAACAGGTAGCGCCGGTGCAGCCCCTCCTCGGCGAAGCCGAGCTTGCGCACGACGCGCAGCGAGGCGGCGTTCTCCGGCCGGACGTTGGCCTCCACGCGGTGCAGCCCCACCGGGCCGAAGCAGTGGTCGAGCACGAGCGCGAGCGCGGTCGGCACCACCCCGCGGCCGGCCACCGCCTGGTCCACCCAGTAGCCGACGTGCGCGCCGTCGTAGGCGCCGCGCGTCACGCCGGCGACGGTGACCGCGCCGCGCAGCCGTCCGTCGACGGTGATGCCGAACGGCAGCATGCGCCCGGCCCGCGCCTCCCGGCGCTGCGTGCGCAGCATCGCGGCGAACACCGCGGGGCTGTTGCGCGCCGACCACGCCATCGGCCGCTGCGTGAGCGGGCGACCCTCCCAGGGCGACAGCCACCGCTCGTTGCGGGTGCGCACCTCGGACCAGGCGGCGCTGTCACGGGCGCGCAGCGGCCGCACCTCCACCGACCCGTGCGCCAGTCGCGCCGGCCAGCCGGCGGCGGTCACGAGGACGGCGGCGCGTGGTCGTCCCCGCCCCGCAGCTGGGCGAGGGCGTGCTCGAGGACGGGGGCGAGGACCGCCACGCCGTCGCGGACGCCGCCGGTCGAGCCGGGCAGGTTGACCACCAGCGTGCGCCCCAGCGTGCCGACCAGGCCCCGGGACAGCACGGCGGTCGGGACCGTCGCCGCGCCGCGCGCGCGCAGGGCCTCCTCGAGGCCGGGGACGCGACGGTCGAGCAGCGGAGCAGTGGCCTCCGGCGTGACGTCGCGCGGCGCCAGCCCGGTGCCGCCGGTGGTGACGACCAGGTCGTACGCCTGCGCCGCCGCTGCACGCAGCGCGTCCTGCACGGCGTCGGCCTCGTCGGGGACGAGCACGACCTCGCCGACCTCGAGCCCCAGGTCGGCGAGCAGGCCGGCGAGCAGCGGTCCGCCGGTGTCGGGCCGCTCGCCGCGCGACGAGCGGTCGGAGACGGTCACGACGCGGGCGCGACGCGCGGCCGTCACCGGGTCCAGTCCCCCGTCTTGCCACCGGTCTTGGTCTCGACCCGGACGGCGCCGATGACGGCGCGCGGGTCGACCGCCTTGGTCATGTCGACCACCGTCAGGCAGGCGACGGTGACGGCCGTCAGCGCCTCCATCTCGACGCCGGTGCGGTCGGCGGTGCGCGCGGTGGCCGTCACGGCGACGCCGGCGTCGTCGACGACGAGGTCGACGGTGACGCCCGACAGGCCGATGGGGTGGCACAGCGGCACGAGGTCGGGGGTGCGCTTGGCCCCCATGATCCCGGCGACGCGGGCGACCGCCAGGGCGTCGCCCTTGGGCACGCCGGCGCCGCGCAGCAGCGCCACGCACTGCGCAGACAGGTCGACCCGGCCCGTCGCGGTGGCGGTGCGGGCGGTGACGTCCTTGCCGCCGACGTCGACCATGCGGGCCGCCCCCGACTCGTCGAGGTGGGTGAAGCGCTCGCTCACCGGCCGCGCCGCTCGAGCACCAGCACCTCGACGACGTCGCCGACCTCGACCCGCTCGACCCCCTCGGGCACGACGGCCAGCGCGTTGGCGCGGGACATGCCGGCCAGCAGGTGGGACCCGGCCCCGCTGACGGGGGTGACGACGTAGCGGCCGTCCTCGACCGACAGCGCCACCCGCAGGAAGGAGGTCTTGGCCCGCGGGCTGTGCAGCTCGCCACGAGTGACCGCGCGCACCCGTGGCCGCTCGAGCGGTGTGGCGCCGATCATCTTGCGCAGCGCCGGGCGCACGAAGGCCTCGAAGCTCACCAGGGCGCTGACCGGGTTGCCCGGCAGGCCGAACACCGGCGTCGAGTCGGGACCGATCGTGCCGAAGCCCTGCGGCATGCCGGGCTGCATGGCGACCTTGTCGAACGAGACGGTGCCGAGCCGCGACAGCACCTCCTTGACGACGTCGTACGCCCCCACCGACACGCCCCCGGACGTGACGAGGACGTCGGCGCGCACGAGCTGGTCCTCGAGCGTGGCCGCCAGCGCGCGCGGGTCGTCGGGCACGATGCCGACCCGGTAGGCGATCGCACCGGCCTCGACGGCGGCCGCGGTGAGCGCCGGGCTGTTGGCGTCGACGATCCGGCCCGGACCGAGCGGCTGGCCGGCCTCGACGAGCTCGCTGCCCGTCGAGACGACGACGACGCGCGGCCGAGGTCGTACGAGCAGCCGCGACCGGCCGACCGCGGCGGCGAGGCCGATCTGCACGGCACCGAGGTGGGTGCCGGCGGTCAGCACGGTGTCGCCCTCGGCGACGTCCTCCCCGGTGCGGCGGATGTTGGCGCCCGCCGTGGGTGCCCGTCGGATGACGACGGTCGCGACGCCGCCGTCCGTCCACTCGAGCGGCAGGACGCAGTCGGCGCCGGCCGGGACCATCGCTCCGGTCATGATCCGGACGCACGAGCCCGCGGACACCCGCAGCGGCGAGGCCGGACCGGCAGCGACGTCCCCGGTCACCGGCAGCACCACGGGGGCCTGCTCGGTGGCGGAGGCGACGTCGACGAGGCGCACGGCGTAGCCGTCGACCGCGGAGTTGTCGAAGCCGGGCAGCGGCGCCGGCGCGAGGACGTCCTCGGTGAGCACGCACCCGTGGGCGTCCATGAGGCCGAGCGCCAGCGGCGACAGCGGCCGGACGACGTCGAGGATGCGGCCCAGGTGGTCGCCGACGCTGATCATCGGCGGACGTCCGCGCCCTCGTGCGCCCAGGTCATGCCGTCGAGCCTAGGACCCCCGCCCCCTGCGCTCACCGGCCGGCTCGGCGAGGATGCCCGCGTGGAGCAGGCGGCGAAGGCGGCGTGCCGGGTACGCATCGCCGGGGCTCGGTCGCGGCTCTCGGTCGCGGAGCGCTCGGGAGCCGCCACGGCCCTGGTCGCGGCGGTGACGGACCTCCTGCCCGCCCTGCCCCCCGGACCCGTGGCGGCGTACGCCTCGGTGGGCACCGAGCCCGGGACGCGCCGGCTGCTGACGGAGCTGGTCGGCGGGGGCCGCGAGGTGCTGCTGCCGCTGCTGCTGCCCGACGGCGACCTCGACTGGGCGCGCTGGGACGGACGGCTGCGATCCGGTCCTCGCGGCCTGCTGCAGCCGGCGGGCCTGCCGCTCGGGCCCGGGGCCGTCGGGGACTGCCCGCTCGTCGTGGTCCCCGCCCTGGCCGTCGACCGCTCGGGGACCAGGCTCGGGCGCGGCGGCGGCTCGTACGACCGGGCGCTCGGGCGCGCGAGCGGGCTGGTCGTCGCGGCGCTGCACCGCGACGAGCTGGTCGCCCACCTGCCGGCCGACCCGCACGACCGGCCGGTGCACGCCGCCGTCGTGCCGGGCGAGGGCCTCGTGCGGCTGCACCCCGGCGCTCCGGCGGGTGCCGCGCCTGGTGGGATGTCGCCGTGACGAGCTTCGACGACCTGCTGACAGCCAACCGCGACTACGCCGTGCACTTCACCAGCTCGGGCCTCGCAGGCCGTGCGGCCCGCGGGCTGGCCGTCGTGACCTGCATGGACTCGCGGATCGAGCCGCTGCAGATGCTCGGTCTGACCAACGGCGACGCGAAGATCCTGCGCAACGCCGGCGGCCGCGTCACCGACGACGTGCTGCGCACGCTCGTGCTGGCCGTCCACCTGCTCGGCGTCGACCGGGTCATGGTCGTCGCCCACACCGACTGCCGGATGGCCACCGTGACCGACGAGCAGGTGCACGAGGCCATCCGCGAGAGCACCGGCATCGACACCCGCAGCCTGGAGTTCCGGACCATGGACGACCAGGCGGCCTCGCTCGCCGACGACGTCCAGCGGATCCGCAGCTCGCCGTACCTGCCGGCGGGGCTGCCGGTCGTGGGGTGCAGGTACTCCGTGTCGACCGGTCAGCTGGAGGTGCTCGTCCCGGCGTCCTGACGCCGCTCGGCGCCGCGGACGTACACTGGCACTCCGGCGACGTGAGTGCCAACGGGCGAAGGAGACACCGTGCCGACCTACCAGTACGCCTGCACCGCGTGCGACGAGCGCCTCGAGGCCGTGCAGTCGTTCACGGACGCGCCGCTGACGCAGTGCCCGGTGTGCGGCGGGACGCTGCGCAAGGTCTTCAGCGCGGTCGGCGTCGTCTTCAAGGGCTCGGGCTTCTACAAGAACGACAGCCGCGCCAAGACCGGCTCCTCCGACGCTGCGAAGACCGAGACCAAGACCGACGGCGGGAGTGGGGGCGGGGGCGACAAGGCCGCGGCCCCGTCCTCGAGCAGCGGGTCGGACAGCTCCTCGTCGACCTCCTCGTCGACCTCCTCGTCGACGTCGAAGCCAGCAGCGACCGCCCCGGCCGGCAAGAGCACCTGAGCCGGTTGTGGACGCAGGACGCTGCGTCCGTCCGCGTCGTCCGCCGGCCCTAGGGTCGCCCTCCTGACCCCAGGAGGTGGAGCGTGGCGCACGACACCGCACGGATCGGCGTGCCCGGCGGCCCCGGCCCGGCCGGGCTGCCGTGACGGGCAGCGCGGCACGAGCGCTGCGTGACCTGCGCCGGGCGCTGTCGCGCCACCGGGTCCTGCTGTCGGCGGGCCTGGCCGCCGGATCTGTCGCGACGGCGGTGACCGCGCTCGCGCCCGCGGCAGCCCCCACCACCGCCGTCGTCGTCGCCGCCCACGACCTGGCTGCCGGCGCACCGCTGCGCAGCGACGACCTGCGCACCGTCGACCTGCCGGCCGACGCGGCGCCGTCCGGCGCCCTGAGCGACCCGGCTGCAGCCGTCGGCCGACTGGTGCCGGGGCCAGTCCGCGCCGGCGAGCCCCTCACCGACGTGCGCCTGCTCGGTCCAGCGCTGCTGCCGCCCGGGTCGGAGGTGGCCACGCCGGTGCGCGTCGCCGACCGGGCCACCTCCGCGCTGGTCCGCCCCGGCGACGTGGTCGACGTGCTGTCCGCCGCCCCCGAGGGCGCCGCCGCGGCGACGACCGTGGCCACGGGGGTGCGCGTGCTCTCGGTCCCGCTGGCCGACGACGACGCGGCCGAGGGCGCCCTGCTCGTGCTCGCGGCGACGCGGTCCGCTGCCGCGCGCCTGGCTGCGGCTGCGGTGACCGGCCGGCTGTCGGTCGTGGTGCACGGACGTTGAGGCGGACTCAGCCTGCGCCCGGACCTCGCGGCGGCTTGGGCGGCTTGCCGCGCCAGGCCAGCGACCGGGCGTCCAGCTCGCGCAGCAGCGGGTCGCCCTCGCGCAGCAGGCGCTCGGCCAGGGCGACCGCGCCGGCGAGCCGCTCGTCGTCGAGCTGGCGGAAGGCGGTGCGCCGCCGGTCCAGCACGTCGTACCAGCAGGCGCCGACGGCGTCGTCCAGCAGCACGCGGCCGAAGCAGTGGTCGTCGCGCAGGACCCAGCCGTCCTGCCGCGCCGCCGCCGGCAGCCGGTGGCGTACGAGCTCGAGGTAGCGCTGCTCCAGCGCGTCCCGTGCCCCGGAGCCGGTCATCCGCCGTGGTGCGGCGGGACCTCGCGCAGGAACCGCTCGTCGTCGTCCTCGGCCGGCTCCGACCCGGCCGACCAGCCCGGCACCGTCCGGTCAGGCGCTGCGGACGGCGCCCCGGCAGGACCGACCGCGCGGCGCCGACGGCGAGGGAGCGGTGTCACCGCCCCCTCGCCGTCCTCTGCTCCACCTCCGCCGTCCGGAGGCTCCGTCAGCTGCGCGGCTCGCCGCTGCTCCGTCAACTGCGCGGCTCGCCGCGACACCGTCAGCTGCGCGGCTCGCCGCGACACCGTCAGCTGCGCGGCTCGCCGCGACGACCGACGAGCGAGCCGGCCTGCTGCTGCACCTCGGCCAGCAGGTCTGCGCGGCGCTCCGGGTCGGTCAGCGCCTCGGTGGCCGACTGGACCTGCGGGCTCTCGGCCACGGCGCCGGCGACCTGGCTCAGCTCGTCGTAGCGCTGGCGGCCGGCCTTGGCCCCCAGGACGTACCCGCCACCGCCGGCGCCCAGCAGGACGAGGTTCCACAGCTTGCGGCCCAGCGACTTGCGGGCCTTGCGGCCGCGCTTGGCCACCTTGCCGGGCACGGCAGCGACCGAGCTCGCCGAGGAGGAGCCGCGGGACGTGGAGGCCGACAGCGACGCGACGGCGGCCTTGCGCCGCTTGTCGGCAGTCTTCGACGCGGCGGTCAGCGACGTGCCCGCGGCCTTGCGCCGCTGGCCCGCCGTCTGAGCGGCTGCGTCCAGCGCGGCCTTGGCCGCCTTGCGCTGCGAGGCAGCCGAACGCGCGACCGTCTTCTTCTGCTGCGCCGCCGTCTTCGACGCCGCGGCGAGCGCAGACGCCGTCTGCGCACCCTGGCGACGACTCGCGGCCGCGGCCTTGCTGGTGGCCGTCGCCGCGGACCGGCGCGTCAGCTCGGCGGCGTCGGACACGCCGGCCAGCGTGCTGCCCGCGGACGACAGCGCGAGCGCCGAGCCGGCGCGCAGGGAGTCGCCCAGCCGGCCCGCACGTGCGGCGGCGCTGTGCGCACGGCGCTCCCGCCGCTCGCGTGCCCGCAGGACCAGTGCGACGGCGGCCGCCACACCGGCGACGGCGCCCAGGGGGGTGAGCGCGCTCAGGTCGCTGCCGCTGGAGGAGGGGACGGGCGCGGGCGGCGGTGGCGAGGCGGGCGGCACGCGCCGCAGCGCCGGGCGTGGCTGCTCGGCCGTCGCAGGTGCGGGAGTCGTGCCGCCCGAGCCGCCGTCGGTGGAGCTCTCCGGCTCGTCGACGTAGTCGACCTGCTCCTCCGCCACCGGCGTCGACGCGGCTGCCGGGTCGAGCACGGGCAGCTGCTCACCGGTCTCCGGCGTGACCGCCCCACCGGAGACCGTCCCCGCGTCGGACAGCGGCGACGTGCCGGCGTCGTCGTCGGCCGAGGTGGGCGTCAGCGCCGTGGTGTCGCCGGTGCGCGCCCCGAGCCGGCCGTCGACGTCGGCGTCGGTCTCGGCCACGGACGTGTCGGCGCCCGAGCTGCTGGCGGCGCCCGTGCCGGTGCGGTCGGACGTGCCCACGACCGGCGTCACGGCGCCGGCGGCCACCGCGGTGCCCGCGGCCGCCGTGCCCGTGGCGGAGGTCGAGTCGCCCGCAGGGGACGCGTCGTCGGCCGGGAGCACGCTGCCCTCGCCGCTGTCCACGGGGACGCCGTAGTGGCGGTAGAGGTCGATCTCCTCGGCCTTGCTCAGCTGGACGTCGTCCCCGACCGACGGCGCACTGAGGACCGCGTCGCGGGAGAACTGCACGCGCACGCTCCCGTCGGTCTCCGCGGCCTCGAGCGCCGGGACGAAGCTGCTGACGTGGCCCTCCACGTCGACGTGCAGCCACTCCGGGACGCCGGTCGCGGTGTCGGCGAAGACCCCGACGCAGCGGCCGAGCAGCTGGCCGTCGCGGTCGACGACGTCCCTGCCCTCCCACGACCTGGCCTGTGAGCGGTCGGGCAGCTCCATGTGCATCTCCTCCGGATGTCGGGCGGCACCCGGGCAGGGGCGCGACTGCTGTCCGCCTACCCCGGGCGGGGTGGGCGACAACCGTCCCGTGCACCTCGGGCGGAACAGGGTGGCCGGACGTCGCAGCGGGTAGGCGCCCGGACATGCTCGGACGCGCTGTGCTCGACCTGGCCCTGCGACCGGTCGCCGTGGCGGTCGCCGCTCCCTCGGCCGCCTGGGCGCTCGCGGGCGGGCTGGTGCGCGTCGCGGTGCGCGGCCCTGAGGAGCTGCGACGCACGCTCGACCTGCTCGAGCGGGCTTCGGCGCTGCTGGCGATGCTCGAGCCGCCCGTCCGCCGGGTGACGGCCCAGGTCGACGACCGTCTCGTCGACGACCTGGTCCTGTCGGCTCGCGCGGCACCCGCGCTCGTCGCGACGGCCTCGCGCGCCGTCGGTGAGTTCGAGCTGTTCGTCGCGTACGCGCAGGGGGCACGCGCGGCGGCCGACTCGCTGCTCGCCGACCTCGCCGGCGTGCTGCGGCGCACCGAGGCGGCCGTGAGCGGCACCGAGCAGGTGCTGGCGCGCATCTCGCCGGTCGTGGGGTCCGCCGAGGGCACGGTCGCGCGCGCCGACGCCCTCGTCGCGCAGGTGTCCACCACGGCAGGCACCGCCGACGCGCTGGTGGCACAGGTGTCCGCCACCGCAGGCACCGCCGACGCGCTGGTGGCGAGGGTGTCCGGGACCGTCGACGTCGCGGACGCCGTGGTCAGGGACGTCGACGCCCTCGTGCAGCGCGTCGGCCTCGTCGTGCAGCTCGCCGACGCGCTGGCGGACACGGCGCGGGCCCTGGTCGACGACGCGGTGGCGCTGGCAGGCCGCGCCCGGCCGGCGGTGGAGCAGGCGGCAGAGCTCGGCGAGCAGCTGGTCGAGCCCGCCGGTGCCCTGGTGCCGGTCCTGCGGCAGCAGGCCCCCGCGGTCGCGAGGATGCTGCCCGACCTCGTGCAGGCGCTCGGCGACCTGGTCGACGACCTGCCCGAGCTGCTGCGCCGGATCGACACCGACGTCATGCCGACGCTGCGGTCGCTGCGCACCACCCCGGGCGACGTGCGGGCCCTGCGGGAGAAGGTCGCCGACATCGAGCCGCTGGTCGGCGAGGTCGAGGCCGAGCTCGCCGGACTTCCCGGCTCAGGGCTGCTGCGGCGCCGCGGCCGCAAGGACGCGCCCGAGCCGGCTCCGGCCGGTCCGGCGCCGGCACCGCCGCAGTAGTCTGAGCGCTCCGCCTCCGTAGCTCAGTGGACAGAGCGCCTCCGTCCTAAGGAGGGCGTCGGGAGTTCGATTCTCTCCGGGGGCACGACGACCACACGACGCGCACCGGGGCCGCCGACGGGCGAACCACCGTCGAAGCACCTAGCGTCCTGCCCCGTGACGACCGCCGTCCTGTGGTTCCGCCGTGACCTGCGCCTGGCCGACCACCCGGCGTTGCTCGCCGCGCGCGACGAGGCCGACGAGGTCCTGCCGCTGTTCGTGCTCGACGACGTCCTGCGCGGCACCTCGGGCGCACCCCGACTGGCCTTCCTGTACCGCTGCCTGCGTGAGCTGGAGGAGCGCACGGACGGTCGGCTCCGGGTCCTGACCGGTCGCCCGGAGCAGGTCCTGCCGCGGGTGGCGCAGGCGGTCGGCGCCACCGGCGTCCACATCAGCAGCGACCACGCGCCGTACGGCCGCACGCGCGACGAGCGGGTGCGCGCCGCGCTCGGCGACGTGCCGCTCGTCGCGACCGGGTCGCCGTACGGCGTCACCCCGGGCGGGCTGCGCAAGGCCGACGGCACCCCGTTCAAGGTCTACTCCCCCTACGCCCGTGCCTGGCAGGCGCGCGGCCTGCACAGCCCGGCCCCCACCCCGCGCGTCGTCCCGTGGTCCGACGGGGGCCTGCCGACCGACGGCGTGCCGGCCGACCCCGACCTGGGCGGCGTGCTGCTGCCGGAGGCGGGTGAGCGGGCGGCGCTCGCACGCTGGCGGGCGTACCTGTCCGACGGCGTCGCGTCGTACGCCCGGACCCGCGACCGCCCCGGGCTGACCGACGGCACCAGCGGCATGTCGGTGCACCTGAAGTACGGCACCGTCCATCCGCGCACGATGCACGCAGCCCTCGACGGCGTCGGCGACGGCGACGGCGACGGGGACGGGGACGGCGGCAGCAAGCTGGCCGGCGAGCTGGTCTGGCGCGACTTCTACGCCGACGTGCTGTGGCACCTCCCGCAGTCGGCCCGCGAGGAGCTGCAGCCCGAGATGGCGGCGCTCGAGTACGACGACGGGCCCGAGGCCGACCGCCGCTTCGAGCGCTGGGCCACCGGCACGACCGGCTACCCCATCGTCGACGCCGGGATGCGGCAGCTGCTCGGCGAGGCCTACATCCACAACCGCGTGCGGATGATCGTCGGCTCGTTCCTCACCAAGGACCTGCACCTGCACTGGCGGCGGGGTGCCCACCACTTCATGCAGCACCTGCGCGACGGCGACCTCGCGAGCAACTCGCACGGCTGGCAGTGGATCGCGGGGACGGGCACCGACCCGTCGCCGTACTTCCGGGTGTTCAACCCGGTCAAGCAGGGGCGCGACCACGACCCCGACGGCGACTACATCCGCCGCTGGGTGCCCGAGCTGCGCGAGCTGTCGGCGAAGCAGGTCCACGAGCCGTGGCTGCGGCCCGGCGGACCGCCGGCCGGCTACCCGCTCCCGGTCGTCGACCACGCCGACGAACGGCGCGAGGCGCTGCGGCGCTACGCGGAGGTCAAGGGCTGAGCGCTCAGCAGAGGTGGTCCACGTCGTACGCCTCGCCGCTCTGCTCGGGCTGCACCTGCACCATGACGACGGGCCCGCCGGTGGCGCTGTGCGCCGGTGCGCACAGCGCGTGCGCGTCGGCGGTCGGCGCCCGGAAGACCCAGTTCTGGGTCTGGGTCAGGCGGTAGTCGCCCATGATGTCGCGCCAGTCGTTGGCCGAGCTGCTGCCCCGGTCGGTGTAGATCCCGACGCGGTGACCTGCGGCGCGCAGGGTGTCGACGGCGCCGCCCAGCACCGCGCGGTTGACGGCCACGGCGCCGGCGTAGCCGCCCTGCCAGAACGGGCCGTTCGCGTAGGGCCCCTCGACGTCCATCCACACCATCGGCCGGCCGCCGTGCCGGCTCACCAGGGGCATGCGGGCCAGGGCGTAGCGCGCGAGCTCCACGCCGTACGCCCGGCCGCAGGCGCTGGTCGCCTGGCCGGAACCGCACAGGGCCGCCCAGCGCTGCCCGTCCGGCGTCGTCCGGGCTCCGGGGGCGTTGACGTTGAGGTAGACCGCCGGCTCACCCGGCAGGCGCTGCGCCCACGCCCACTGCGCGGCGAAGCACTCGTTGGAGGTCAGCGGCCGTCCACGGGTCAGGCCCACGACGGCGAAGGCGCCGCCCACCGGCAGGCGGCTGGCCGTCGAGCCGGCGGCGGTGCACTGCGGCCAGCTGATGTCCCAGCCCTCGCCGGACGGGCCGTACCAGCCGGCGAGGTCGACGACGAGGTGGACGGCGCCCGCGGCGTTGCGGAGCCGGACGCGGCCGTCGCGGCCGACGGTGGCGAGCACGGCGTTGGCGACGGTCTGCCCGCGGCGCGCGTTGAGGTTGCTCGTGCCGGGCACCCGGCCGTCGGCGAGCGTCGGGTAGACGCGGACGTCGGTCGACGCGGCGGTCGGCCCGACCGCGGTGACGTTGAGCACGACGGCCGTGCCGGGCGCCGGCACCGGACCCGCGCCGGCGACGACGAGGTCACGGACGCCGCCCGGGCCCAGCGGCACACCGGCGCCGCGGGTGTCGAGCAGCCGCACCGGCTGCACGGGCGAGAAGACCGACGCCGCCGCCCCGGGCGCGTAGCGACCGAGCAGGTCGACGACCAGGTCGACGCGGCCGGCGGCGTTGCGCAGGGTGACCGAGCCGTCGGCGCCCACCGGCACGACGACGGACGCCGCGGTGGTGCGTCCGGGCGCCGGGTTGAGGTTGCTGACGACCGGCGCGGCGCCGGCCCGGGTCGGGTAGACGCGCACGTCGGTGCGGGCGGTCGCGCCGACGCCCGTGACGTTGAGGACGACGGCGGTCGTGCCCGCCGGCACGCCCGCCGCGCCGACGACCTGCAGCCGCCGCACCTCGCCGGCGCGCAGCGGCCCGCCGGCGGAGCGCGTGTCGAGCAGCCGGGTCGGCGTGCCCGGCACCAGCGACGACCCGCTGCCCGAGCCGGTGTAGTAGCCCGCGAGGTCGGCGACCAGGTGGGTCGCACCGAGGGCGTTGCGCAGGCGCACCCGTCCGCCGGCGCCCACCCTGACGGTGACGAGGTTGGCCACCGTCGCCCCGGCACTGAGGTTGAGGCTGCTCACGGTGGGCGGCACGTCGACGCCGGTCGGCGTCGGGTAGGCGCGCACGTCGGTGGTCGCCGCCGTCGCAGCGGTGGCCGTGACGTTGAGGACCACCGCCGTGGCACCCGCCGGCACCCGGACACCGTCGACGACCTGCAGGTCACGGACGCCGGCCGCGCCGACCGCGCCCTTGGCGGCCCCGAGCCCGGAGCGCGTGTCGAGCAGCCTCACCGGGTCGACGGGGACGTACAGCGACTGGCCCCGCGCCAGCGAGCCGTCGGGCACGGCGGCCGCGGACGCCGGGGCGGTGGCGAGCGGCAGGAGGCCCAGGAGGAGCAGGAGCACGGGGAGCAGTCGCTTCACCGTCGGACCGTACGCCTAGATGTCACTGCGCGTGAGCAGAGCGACCATGTCGGGCAGCTCGAAGAAGCGCGCCGTCGCGACGGCGTCCGGCGAGCCGCGCAGCGGGTCGGCGCCGGCCTCGAGCAGGGCCTCGACGGCCTGCGCCGACGAGCGGAACGCCGCGGCGGCGAGCGCCGTCTGGCCACGGTCGTTGACCCGGTCGGGGTCCGCGCCCCGCTCCAGCAGGACGCGCACCGTGGCCGGCGACGGGGCGTACGCCGCGAGCAGCAGCAGGGTGTCGCCCTTGTCGTTGGTGAGGTCGACGGGGACGCCGGCGTCGACGTAGTCGGCCAGCTCCTGCGCCCGGCCCTCGCGGGCCAGGTCGAACAGCCGGCGCGCGAAGGCCAGGCTCTCGTCGTCCACGGGCCACAGGGTAGGCAGGCGGTCCGACGAGAGGGGGAGCCGTGACGACGGAGCACGACGAGAAGACCCGCAGGGTGCTCGGCCTGATGGACGAGCAGGACCTCGACGCGCTGCTCCTGCGCTCGCCCGGCGGCGCGGCGTGGTGGTCGGGCGGCGGGCGCACGCACATCCCCGCGACCCCGGAGGTCGGCGTGGCGACGCTGGTCCTGCGGCGTGACGGCGACGCCGTCCGCACGACGGTGGTCACCGCCGTGATCGAGGCACCGCGGCTGCAGGCCGAGGAGCTGGCCGGCCTGGACGCCGAGTGGTCGGTGCTGCCCTGGGCGACGCCGGTCGAGTCCGTCCTGCCGACCGGACCGCGGGTCGGCACCGACGTGCCGCTGGAGGGCTGCCGGGCGGTGGGGGCGGAGCTGGCGGCGGCGCGGGCCTCGCTCGTGCCGGCGGAGGTGGAGCGGCTGACCTCGCTGGGGGCCGACGCGGCGAGCGCGCTCACCGAGGCCTGCTCGTCGCTGCGGCCGACCGATCGCGAGTGGCACGCGGCGGCGCGCACCGGCGCCGCGCTGCTCGAGCGCGGCATCGACCCGGTCGTGCTGCTGGTCGCAGGAGGTGACCGGCTGCCGGTGCACCGCCACCCGCTGCCGACCGCCGGCCCGCTCGGCGACGCGGCCATGGTCGTCGCCTGCGGGCGTCGCGCCGGGCTGGTCGTCTCGCTGACCCGCTTCGTGGGCGCGCCGTCCGCCGGCGCCTTCGACCGCATCCTCGAGGTCGACGCCGCCGTCAACGGCGCCACCCGGCCGGGGCGCACGGTCGGCGAGGTGTTCCGCCGGCTGCAGGCGGCCTACGTCGCGCACGGCTTCGCCGAGGACGAGTGGACGCGCCACCACCAGGGCGGCCCGGCGGGCTACGCGCCGCGCGAGCTCCTCGGCGACCCGTCGAGCACCGCGCGGGTCGTCGAGTCGCAGGTGTTCGCCTGGAACCCGAGCGCACCGGGGGTCAAGAGCGAGGACACGGTCCTCACCACCGCCGACGGGCCGCGCGTGGTCACCGTCGACCCCGCCTGGCCGTCGCGCGAGGTCGGCGGGCTCCTGCGGCCGGTCCCCCGCCCGTACGGCTGAGGCGTCGAACGGACCGTCCTGCACACCTCGCGACCGTCAGGCGCGCCGTACGACCGCCGTCTGAGCGTGCGCCGGGCAGGACCTGGAGCGCGACGTGTGCGAGCCGGTACCCCCGCCGGTCAGCCGCCCATCGACGGCGCGTCACCGGGGTCGCCCATGACCAGGCCCTCGATCGTGTGCTTCTGCACGATCGGGGTGAGCTGGTCGACGACGGGGCAGCGCAGGTGGTCTCGCACGACGGGCGGGAGGGCGTCGAAGAACGGCCGGGTGACCGCCAGGTCGTGGTGGTCGGCGTTGCCGGCACCGGGCGCGTCGAGGCCGAACACGAGCACCGGGCGGGCGAGCTGCGACCGGTTCCTGGTGCCGCGGTGGATCGTCAGCGCCGAGCGGATCGAGATGTCGCCGCGCTGCGGGTGCTTGCGCACCCCCCGCTCGAGGTAGCGGGGGTAGTGCGACCGGGGCGGGAACATGCCGTGGGCGAACTCCGGGCTGTCGTCCCAGTGCGTGCCGGGCGCGATCTCGAACGGTCCCATGTCGTCGGTCGTGTCGACGCAGGTGACGTTGACCGCCAGCGACGTGAGCCGGTGCTCGCGGCGCGTCGGCTCCGGCATCGGGAAGTCGCGGTGCCACGGCTGGTCCATGGCGCCGGCGAAGGGGATGTCGAAGCCGACCTCGACGATCTCGTAGTCGGGACCGAGCACCTCGGTCGCGACGTCGACGATCCACGGGTGGGACGCCAGGTCGGTGAAGCCGCGGATCTGCTCGGGGTGCACCTCGACGTACCACCGCTGCGGGCCACGGCCGACCGCGCCGCCCTCGCGCGGGCGCGCCTCCTCGAACGCCGCCATCACGTCCTCGCCGAGCCGGTCCGCCCAGTCGGGCGTGAACGCCGACTTCAGGCCGATGATCCCGTCGGTCGTCAGCGTCTGCACGAGCTCGGCGCGGCGCGCGTCGTCCAGCGGCGGGACGGCGGTGGTCGTCATGAGGTCCTCCCGGTTCGGCGTCCCCTGACAGTGACGCAGTTCGTGCGGCGCGACAAGGCGGTCCTGGCAGAGGTCGCCGCCCGGCCCGCAGCACGACGACCCCGCACGCGCCGGTGGTGCGGGAGCCCAGCGCGGTCAGGCCACCGGCAGCACCGCCGCCGGAGCGGGCGTCCGCTGCTCCGGGACGACCACCTCGTCCGGCATGACGACCATCGCGCCGTCCGGCCCCCACGTGTAGGGCGCGATGCGCACCTGGCGGTCCCAGCCGGAGCCCGGCCGGCGGTGGGTGTGGTAGATCAGCCAGCCGCCGTCGTCGCCGTCCGGGACCACGCTGGCGTGCCCCGGACCCGACACCCCCGGCGAGCTCGAGAGCACCGGCGCACCCTGCTTGCGCCAGGCCGCCGGGTCGAGGGGGTCGCGGCCGACGAGGTCGAGCAGCGCGAGGCAGTAGTCGTCGGTGAGGCTGTGCGAGGCGGCGTACAGCAGCGAGGTCCGGCCGCCGCGCTGCACGGCGACCGGCCCCTCGACCACCGGCATGCCGACGACCTCCCACGGCTCGGTCGCCACGGCGATGCACACGCGCGGGCCGACGAGCGTCGTCGGCGACGACATCCGCGCGAGGTAGAGCCGCTGCTCCTCCGTGCGCCGGCGCTCCGGCCAGCCCGACCAGACGAAGTAGCGCGCGCCCTCGTGCTCGAGCACGGTGCCGTCGATGGCCCAGTGGTCGTCCTCGGTCGCGATCCGACCCTCGTAGGCGTACGGCCCGGTGGGCACGTCCGACGACAGCACGTGCATCCGGTGCGCGGCGTTGTCCCCGTCGTCCGCGGCGAGGTAGATCCACCACCGGCCGTCGAGCCGGTGCAGCTCGGGCGCCCACAACGTCTGGAGGTGCGCCGGCGGCCGCCAGACCTCGACCGGCTCGGCGGCGCCGAGCCCCTCGAGGGTGTCGCTGGTCCGGACGTGCACCGAGGCGTCGTCGACGACGTGGCAGTAGTGGTAGGCGCCCCCGTCGCGGACGACCCACGGGTCGGCGCCGGCGTCGACGATCAGCATGGGTGCTCCTCGAGAGCGCGGGGCGTGCCGCGGCGGGCGCCGCCTCGTGCAGGTGTCGGGCCGCAGGCTCGCGGGTCGATCCCACGGACGGGCGAACCCGACCCGACGTCCCGGCAGCGGACGTGCGTCGAGCGGGTACGGCGAGCGCATGCCTCGTCCTGACTGGCCGACCGCCGCGCCGTACGTCCCGCCGCTGGTCGGGGACCAGCCCGACCTCGCGACGCTCGCCGCCGCCATGGACGGCTGCCGCGGCTGCCCGCTGTGGGAGCCGGCGACACAGGCGGTGCCGGGCGCCGGCCCCGCCGACGCGCGTGTGGTGCTGGTCGGCGAGCAGCCCGGTGACCAGGAGGACCGCGCGGGCCGGCCGTTCGTCGGACCGGCCGGGCGCCTGCTCGACGAGGCGCTCGAGCAGGCCGGCATCGACCGGTCGACGGCCTACGTCACGAACGCCGTCAAGCACTTCAAGTTCCGCGCGCAGGGCAAGCGGCGCATCCACGCCTCGCCCGACACCTGGGAGGTGCGCGCCTGCACGCCCTGGCTGCAGGCCGAGATGGCCGCCCTGCGCCCGGAGGTCGTCGTGCTGCTCGGGGCGACCGCCGGCAAGGCCGTCTTCGGTCCCTCCTTCCGCGTGACGCAGAGCCGCGGCGTGCTGCTGCCGTGGCCGCCGTCGGGCGACGACGCGAGGTACGGGTCCGGCCAGGCACTCGCGACCCTGCACCCGTCGGCGGTGCTGCGGGCGGACGACCGCGACACGGCCCTCGCCGGTCTGGTCAGCGACCTGCGGGTCGTCGCCGCGGTGCTGTAGTCGCCTGCGCCGCGACGCGGACGTACGGTCCGGGGGTGGAGCCGCCCCGTCCGGAGGTGACGGTCACCGACCCGCGGCGGCCGGGGGCGTTCGTGCCCGCCGAGGAGCCCGTCCCGCCGCGCCTCGGCCGCCGGGGCACCGCGCTGCTGGCCGCGGCGGCGCTCGCCGGGGCTGTGTCGCTGGTCGCCGCGGACGTCGTCCGTGACCGGCGGGAGGCCGCGGAGCAGCGGCGGGTCACCGGGGAGGTGGACGTGGCTCTCGTCGAGCCGGGGTACGGCTGGTCGTCCTCGCACGACCCCCGCACGGGTACGGGCACCGTCGAGGGCGTCGTGCGCCTGGTCAACCGCGGCACGAAGGACGTGCACGTCACCGCCGCCCAGCTCGGCAGGCAGCGCTCCGCCGGCGAGACGACGCTGGAGGCAGGCGAGGGCGGCACGCTGCTCGTGCTCCGGCGCGCCGTCCGCTGCCCGGCGGACGGCAGTGCGCCGCCGCCCGAGCCGGAGGCCGAGCAGCTGCACGTCCGGCTCCGGACACCGGCCGGACCGAGGGCGGTGTCGCTCGAGGGTCGGGGACTGCCCGGCGGCTCGCTCGACGACAGCGTCCAGCGGGCCTGCGCCCACCCGACGCTCAGCGACAGCGTGCAGCTCGCCGGCACGGTCGTCGGGCTGCACGAGCAGTCGGCCGTCCTGCGTGTCGAGGTGGCCAACCGCGGGCGGCGGCCCGTGCACCTGCTCTCCCTGATCCCGGCGCGAGGGCTCGTCGTGCTGTCCGTCGACGGCGACGCTGCCCGGCCGCCCGTCGTCCTGCCGGTCGGCACCGGCGGCGGACCCTCCGCCCGGACGCTGGAGGTGCGCCTCGGCGTCGGGTGCGGCGCCCTCATCGGCGCCGACCTGCTCACGCCCTTCGAGGAGCTGTCGGCCGTCGTCGAGGACGGAGACCGCGGGACGATCACCTCTGTCGGAGCCCTGGTGCGCGACCCCGAGCGCCACCTGCGTCAGCTCGCGCGGCGGACCTGCTCGTCGGGCTGACGCGCGTCGTACGCCCGGAACCTCGTCGCGACGGCCGCCACCGCCGCCGTGATCCCGAGGACGGCGAGGCCGCCGCTGACGACCGAGCCCTGCAGCCCCACGAGCTCGGCGCCACCGCCCGCCCGCCCGTCGCCGAGGCGCGGTCCGCCGGCGACCACCACGATGAAGACCCCGCCGAGGCGGCCGCGCATCTCGTCCGGCGCCGCCGCCTGCAGGATCGCCGTGCGGAAGACCGACGACACCATGTCGGCGGCGCCGGCGGCGGCCAGGCACAGCAGTCCGAGCACCAGCACGTCGGTGAGGCCGAACAGCGTGATGGCCAGCCCCCAGGCGCCGATCGCCACCAGCACCGCGACGCCGTGCCGGTGCACCCGGCCGAACCACCCCGAGAACAGCGCCCCGAGCAGGGCGCCGGCGGCGAGCGCGGAGTAGAGCATCCCGGCGGTCTGCGCGCCGCCGCCGAAGACCTGGTCGGCGAGCGCCGGGAACAGCGCCCGCGGCATCGCGAACACCATCGCGACCAGGTCGACGACGAAGGTCATGAGCAGCACCTGCCGGGTCCGCAGGAAGGCCAGGCCCTCGAGCACGCTGGCGGTCCCGGCCCGCCGCCCGCCGCCGGCGGGTGGCATCGCCGGCAGCCCGGCCACCGCCAGCAGCGCGGCGCCGAACGACAGCAGGTCCAGGGCGTACGCCGCCTGGAAGCCGGAGCGCGCGACCAGGACGCCGGCCAGCAGCGGCCCCACCGTCACGCCGAGGTTGAACTCGACCTGCTTGAGCGCGTTGGCCGCCGGCAGCAGGCGCACGGGCAGCAGGCGCGGGACGAACGCCTGCCGGGCCGGCGAGTCGACCGCGAACAGCGCGGCCTGCACGGCCACGACGGCGTAGAGCAGGGCGACCTGGTCCAGCCCGAGCAGCGCCTGCACCACGAGCACGACGGCGAGCAGCGCCTGACCGGACGTCGTGACGAGCACCAGGCGACGGCGGTCGACCGCGTCGGCGATCGCGCCGCCGTACAGCCCGAAGACGACGAGCGGCAGCAGGCCGGCCAGGCCGACGAGCCCGACGGCCGCGGCCGACCCGGTCAGCTCGTAGACCTGGATCGGCACGGCGACGACGGTCACCTGCGTCCCGACGACCGACACCGCGTCGCCGAGCAGCAGCCGGCGGTACGGGCGCGACTCGCGCAGCGGCGTGAGGTCGAGCGTGGCGCCGCGCAGCCGCGCGGCGAGCCCCGAGGGGGACTGCGAGGTCGGGCGGGTCACGGCGCGAGGCGCTCCACGAGCCAGGCGCCGCGCTCGTCCTGCCGGTAGCGCAGCCGGTCGTGCAGGCGTCCGGGCCGCCCCTGCCAGAACTCCACCGACGACGGCACGACGCGCAGCCCGCCCCAGAAGTCCGGGACCGGCACCGGGCCGTCGCCGAACCGCTCCTCGAGCTCGCCGCGCCGGCGCTCGAGCGCGTCGCGGTCAGGCACGACCGACGACTGGTGCGACACCCAGGCCCCGATCTGCGAGCCGCGCGGACGGGAGCGGAAGTAGGCCGCCGTCTGCTCCCGGGTGACCTGCTCGACGGCGCCGCAGACGACGACCTGCCGCTCGAGCTCGACCCACGGGAACAGCAGCGTCGCGACGGGGTTGGCCAGCGCCTCGCGGCCCTTGCGGGAGGTGAGGTTGGTGAAGACCACCAGGCCGCGCGCGTCGTACGCCTTGAGCAGCACGGTGCGGGCGCTCGGGACCGCGTCGGGCGAGGCGGTGGCCAGCACGACGGCGTTGGGCTCGAGCAGCCCCGACGCCTCGCCGAACCACCGGTCGAACTGCTCGGACCACGTCGCGGCGAGGTCGGACTCCGCCAGCCCGGCGCGCGCGTAGTCGCGGCGCAGCTCGGCCACCGACCTCGGACTGCTCACCGGCACCAGGCTAGTTGCGACCGGGCCTCAGCCCGGTGGGCGTACCGGCCCGCCGGTAGCCTGCGGCGGTGACGACCGCGCAGATCCGCATCCCCGCCGACCTGCTGCCGGGCGACGGCCGCTTCGGCTCCGGACCGTCGAAGATCCGCCCGGCCCAGGTCGAGGCGCTCGTCGCGACCGGCCGCGGCCTGCTCGGCACCTCCCACCGGCAGGCGCCCGTCCGCGCGCAGGTGGGGCGCCTGCGCGCCGGGCTGCGCGAGCTGTTCTCGCTGCCCGACGGCTACGAGGTCGTGCTCGGCAACGGCGGCGCGACGGAGTTCTGGGACATCGCCACCTTCGGGCTCATCGAGCGCAGGAGCTCGCACCTGTCGTTCGGCGAGTTCAGCTCCAAGTTCGCCGCTGCGGCCAGGGCGGCGCCGTTCCTCGACGAGCCGTCGGTGGTGACGAGCGACCCCGGCACCCACCCGACGCCCGTCGCCGAGCAGGGCGTCGACCTCTACGCGCTCACCCACAACGAGACCTCGACCGGGGTCGCCATGCCGATCGCGCGCGTGGCGGGCGCCGACGAGGGCGCCCTGGTCGCCGTCGACGCGACGAGCGCCGCCGGCGGCCTGCCGGTCGACGCCTCGCAGTTCGACGTCTACTACTTCGCGCCGCAGAAGAGCTTCGCCTCCGACGGCGGGCTGTGGCTCGCGCTCATGTCGCCGGCCGCCCTCGAGCGGGTGGCCGCCGTCAAGGCGTCCGGCCGCTGGGTGCCGGCGTCGTACGACCTGACCATCGCGGTCGAGAACAGCCGGCTCGACCAGACCTACAACACCCCGGCGGTCGCGACGGTCTTCCTCATGGCCGAGCAGGTCGACTGGATCAACGGCTCGGGCGGCCTCGACTGGGCGGTGGGCCGCACCCGCGCCTCCAGCGAGATCCTGTACGGCTGGGCCGACGCGAGCCCGGTCGCCACGCCGTTCGTGACCGACCCGGCGATGCGCTCGCAGGTCGTCGCGACGATCGACTTCGACGACTCCGTCGACGCCGCCGCCGTCGCGGCCGTCCTGCGGGCGAACGGCGTCGTCGACACCGAGCCCTACCGCAAGCTCGGCCGCAACCAGCTGCGCATCGCCATGTTCCCGGCGATCGAGCCGTCGGACGTCGAGGCGCTCACCGCCTGCATCGACCACGTCGTCGGGGCCCTGTCCTGAGCGAGGAGCCGCTGCCGCAGGCGTGGGTGCCGCGCGTGGTCAACGTCTCGCTGGCCGTCGTCCTGCTGCTGCTGGTCGCGCCGGTCGTCACGCAGTTCGACGGCAAGCCGGCGTACGTGCAGGTGGTCCTCGTCTGCGTGACCGTCCCCGTCGTGCTGCTCGCGGGAGTCTGCCTGTGCTCGGCCGCCCGGCCGGGCTCGGTGGGCCGGGCGGTGCGCCGGCTGCGCGCCCGGCGTTAGCGCGTCAGCGCGAAGCGCTCCAGCACCCGGTGCTCGACGGGCGGGCCGAGGCGGCTCGCGACCAGCTCGGCCTGCGTGGCGGTCCACCACGGCCCGGCGTAGTCGGCGAGTGACGCCGGGTCGGGGCGGCCCCGGCGGCCGACGGTCAGGTGCGGGCGGTACGGCCGCCGCTCGACCGCGACACCGGCCTCCCGGCAGGCCCGCGCGACGGCGCCGGCCAGGGCGGTGAGCCCGGCCCGGTCGCCCTCGACGCCGACCCACACCGGCCCGCCGCGGCCGAAGGCGCCGCTGCCGGCCAGCCGCAGCTCCAGCGGCGGATGCCCCGCGCAGACCGCTGACAGCGCCGGCCCGAGCCGGCCGGCGTCCTCGACCTCGCCCAGGAAGGCGAGCGTCACGTGCCAGCGGTCCGTGGCCGACGGCCAGGACGGCAGGACGGCCCGCAGGTGGTCCACCGCCGCGGCCGGCGGGCGCACCGCGACGAACGTCCTCACCGGGAGGCGTCCGCCGGTGCCTCCCGCAGGCCGAGCTGGCGGACGTGCACGTGGGGCCGGCGGCGCACGAGGTGGGGCTCGAGCTGCAGGCCCCGCACGCGGGTCATGACGACCGCCGCGACGACGCCGGAGACGGCCACCACCGCGCCGCCGAGCACGAGACTGCTGCGCGGGCCGAAGGCCTCGGCGAGCGCCCCGATCAGCGGCGCCCCGACGGGGGTGCCGCCCATGAAGACGAGGACGTACAGCGCCATGACGCGACCGCGCACGTGCGGCGCGCTGCCCAGCTGGACGGTCGAGTTGGCGGTCGTCGTGAAGGTCAGCACCGCCACCCCGGTCGGGACGAGCAGCAGCGCCATGAGCTCGTAGGTCGGCGCGAAGCCGACGGCCATCTCCAGCAGGCCGAAGGCGAGCACCGACGCGAACAGCGTCTTCTGGCGCGGCGGCCCCGAGCGGCGCGCGCTCGCGAGGGCCCCGACGAGCGAGCCGAGCGCGAGGAAGGCCGACAGCAGGCCGTACGCCCCGGCGCTGCGCTGGAAGACCTCCTTCACCACCAGCGCCAGCGTGATCTGGAAGTTCAGGCCGAACGTGCCGACCATGAACACGAGCACGATGGGCACCAGCAGGTCCGGCCGGGACCGGACGTACGCCAGCCCCTCGCGCAGCTGGCCCTTCGCGCGCTCGAGGGGCTTCGCGGGGTGGAGCTCGGCCCCGCGCATGGCCGCCAGGCCGCCGAGCACCGCGACGTAGCTGACGGCGTTGACGAGGAACACCCAGCCGGTCCCCACCGCGGCGATGGCGGCGCCGGCCGCGGCCGGGCCGACGATGCGGGCGGAGTTGAACGTCGCGCTGTTGAGGCTGACGGCGTTCGGCAGGTCGTCCGGCTCGACCATCTCGGCGACGAAGGCCTGGCGCACGGGCGTGTCGACGACGGAGGCGAGGCCGAGGGCGGCGGCGAGCGCGTAGACGTGCCACAGCTGCACCGCGCCGCTCAGGTCGAGCACGGCGAGCACCAGCGCGAGCACGCCCATCGCGGCCTGGGCGCCGATGAGCAGTCGCCGCTTGTCGTAGCGGTCGGCGAGCACCCCGCCGTACAGCCCGAGGACGAGCACCGGCAGGAACTGCAGCCCGGTCGTGATGCCGAGGGCGATCCCGCTGTTGCCGGACAGCTCGAGGACCAGCCAGTCCTGGGCGACGCGCTGTCCCCAGGTGCCCGACTGGGAGACGATCTGGCCGGCGGCGAACAGGCGGTAGTTGCGGTTGCGCAGCGAGCGGAAGGTGCTCACGTGGCCGCCAGTCGCTCGAGGACGACGGCGGCGCGACGCAGGACGTCGAGGTCCTCGGCCGGCAGGCCGTGCAGGCGCTGCGCGAGCCAGGCGTCGCGGCGCCGCCGGTCCTCGCGCACGAGGGCCGCCCCCTCGGGGCTCGCGGCCAGCAGGACCTGCCGGCCGTCGCTGGGGTGGTCGGTGCGGGTGACCAGGCCGGCGGCCTCGAGCGAGGCCGCGATGCGGGTCATCGACGGCGGCTGCACCCGCTCGGCGGCGGCGAGCTCGCGCGGCGTCAGCGGGCCCCTGCCCTCGAGCGTCGAGAGGGCCGCGATCTGCGAGACGGTCAGCGAGCTGTCGGACCGCTCGACCCGCAGCCGCCGCGCCAGGCGCATGACCGCGAGGCGCAGCGAGCTGGCGACGGCGGTCGAGCTGCGGGTCGGGGTCACACCCGCGTCAACTCGTACGCAGTGCTAAACATTCCGGCGCACGGCGACGGTGCTGGCCGTTCCTATCCGGTGAGCGCCGCCTCGATCGGGTCGATCGCGAAGTAGACGACGAACAGCGCCGCGATGACCCACAGCAGGGGGGACACCTCGCGCGCCCTGCCCTGCGTGGCCTTGAGCACGGCGTAGGAGATGAAGCCGGCGCCGATGCCGTTCGTGATCGAGTAGGTGAACGGCATGAGGACGATCGTGAGGAACGCCGGGATCGCGATCGCGTAGTCGTCGAAGTCGATGTTGCGGATCTGCGTCAGCAGCAGGAAGCCGACGATCACGAGCGCCGGGCTGGCCGCCTCGAACGGCACGATCGTCACGAGCGGCGTGACGAGCAGCGCGCCCAGGAACAGCACGCCCGTGACGACGCTGGCGAGCCCGGTGCGGGCCCCGTCGCCGACGCCGGCCGCCGACTCGATGTAGGTGGTCGCGGAGGAGGCGGACGCCGCACCGCCGGCCATCGCGGCGACGGAGTCGACCAGCAGGACGCGGTCGACGCCGGGCAGGCGGCCCTGCTCGTCGAGCAGGTCGGCCTCCTGGCCGACGCCGACGACGGTGCCCATGGTGTCGAAGAAGTCGGCGAGCATGAGCGTGAAGACGAGCAGCACGGCCGCGACGACGCCGACCTCGGCGAAGCCGCCGAACAGCGAGACCTGGCCGACGAGCGACAGGTCGGGCACGTCGAAGACCTGGTCCGGCAGCGACGGGACGTTGAGCGACCAGCCGCGCGGGTTGCTCTCCTCCGGCGAGACGAACGACGGGCCGACCCCGGCGACCGCTTCCACGACGATCGCGAACACGGTCGTGGCGACGATGCCGAGCAGGATGGCGCCGCGGGTGCGCCGGACGACGAGCACCGCCGTGAGCAGCAGGCCGAACACGAAGACGACGGTCGGCCAGCCCTGCAGCTGCCCGGCCGGCCCGAGCTGCAGCGGGACCGTGGTGCCGGCGGCGTCCGGGATGCGCCGCACGAAGCCGGCGTCCACCAGCCCGATGAGCGCGATGAACAGGCCGATGCCGACGCTGATGGCCGTCTTGAGCTGCATGGGGATGGCGTTGAAGACGGCCGTGCGCAGGCCGACGAGGACCAGCAGCGCGATGACGAAGCCCTCGAGCACGACGAGCCCCATCGCCTCCTCCCAGCTCATCTGCGAGGCCACCGAGAAGGTGACGAACGCGTTGAGCCCCAGGCCGGTGGCGATCGCGAACGGGTACTTGCCGACGACGCCCATGAGGATCGTCATGACCGCCGCCACGAGCGCGGTCACGGCGGCCACCCGCTCGACGCCGAGGACCTGCCCGTCGGCGTCCGGGACGGTGCCGATGATGAGCGGGTTGAGCACCACGATGTAGGCCATCGTGAAGAACGTCGCCGCCCCGCCGCGCACCTCCTGGCGCACCGTCGACCCGCGGTCGCTGATCTCGAAGTACCGGTCCAGGCCGCCGCTGCTGCGCCCGACCGCCCTGCTGCTCGTGGTCCCGCTCGTCGTCCCGCTCGTCGTCATGGCGGGCAGGCTGCCAGAGCCGTGTTGCGCTCACGTCACGACACGGGCGTGCGGACCGGTGGGGTGCTGTGCCGCGTAGCGTGCTGGCCATGCCCCGACGCGTCCGACGACCGGACCCGCCGCCGCTGCAGACCAACGACGCGGCCGTCGTCCTCGTCGGGACGAGCCTGTGGGCAGGTGCCCTGCTGGTGCTGGCCGTGCTCGAGCTCGGCGACCTGGCGCGGGTGCGCGGCTGGTGGGTGGGGATGTGCGCCTACGGCGTCGCCCTCGGCCTGTTCGGCCTGTGGTACGTGCGGCGGCGCAGGGCCGCGCTCGACCGCGATGCCGCCCGCGGGGTCGCGCGCCGGTCGTGAGGGGCAGGTCGTGACCGACGGGACGGGTGCGTGCGAGCCGGCGCAGGGCCGTCCCTGGCGTGGCCAGTCGCCGCAGGAGCGCCGCGAAGCCCGCCGCCGCCGCCTGCTCGACGCCGCGCTCGAGCTGTTCGGCACCACCGGCTACGTCGCGACCTCGCTGACCTCGCTGTGCGCACGGGCCGGCGTCTCGCCGCGCCACTTCTACGAGCTGTACGCGAGCCGCGAGCCGCTGCTGGCCGACCTGTACGACGAGATCGTGCTCGAGACCGCGCGGCGGGTGGACGAGGCCTACGCCGCCGCGCCGCTGACCGCGTCCGCCCGCATCTGCGCCGGGCTGTCCGCGGCCATCACCCACCAGACCGACGACCCCCGCCGGGCCAGGATCCTGCACCTCGAGGCCGTCGGCGTGAGCCCCTGGCTCGAGCAGCACCGGCGGCGGGTGATCGCGAGCTTCGCCGAGGGGACGGTCGCGCAGTACCGCCTGCTCGTCGAGGACGGTCAGCTCGTCGACCGGCCCTTCGACCAGGTCGCCGTCGCGCTCATCGGGGCCTTCGACGAGCTGCTCGTGCAGTGGCTGCTCACCGAGCCGCGGACGCCACCGCAGGACCTGCTGCCGGTCGCGTCGGAGGTGTTCCTCGCCGTCTTCCGGGGCCGCGCCCCCGAGGTGCACGGCAACTAGGAAAGGGGCCTTGCCAGTTGGCTGGGCGAGTGCCACCCTCGTCGCACCCGACTCTGGAGGCGCCCCCGTGGGTCAGCTCACCCCCGTGCAGGTCGACGTCCTGCGCGCCCTGGTCGACACCGCCGTCCCGTCGCTGCCGGCGCCGGACGGCGAGGACCCGCACGGCTTCTGGGCCACGCCCGGGACCGCCGTCGGCGCCGACCTGGCGCTCGCGGAGTTCCTCTCGACGCTGCCCGAGGCCGACCAGGCCGGGATCGCGCAGCTGCTCGACGGCCTGGCCCTGCTGGGCTTCCAGCACCAGGGGCGAGCGGCCCGCGAGGGGCTGCTCGGCACGGCGATGGCCCTCGCACCGGAGGCGGCCATCGCCCTGTCGACGCTGCGCGGCGGCGCCTGCATGCTGGCCCACTCGCTGGTCGACGAGTCCGGCCGCAACCCGTTCTGGCCGGCCTACGGCTACCCCGGACCGGTGGTCGCGCCGCCGCAGGACCCGCCGCACATCACGCCGCACGTCCCCTCCGACGGGGAGGTGCTCGAGGCCGACGTCGTCGTGGTCGGCTCGGGAGCGGGCGGCGGCACGATCGCCGGCGTGCTGGCCGCGCAGGGCAGGTCGGTGGTGGTGCTCGAGGCGGGCACCGCCACCAGCGAGCGCGACTACCGCTCGCTCGAGATCGAGGCCAGCACGACGATGATGTACCGCAACGGCCTGTCGGTGAGCGCCGACGGCAACATCGGGCTGCTGGCCGGCGCGACGCTCGGCGGCGGCACGACGATCAACTGGCACAACTGCGTGAAGCCCAGCGCCGAGGTGCGGCGGGAGTGGGCCGAGCACGGCCTCGCCGACGTCGACACCCCCGAGTTCGACCGCCACCTCGAGGCGGTGCTCGCCCGGATGAGCGCCAACGCCGACTGCTCCGACCTCAACGGACCCCACCAGCGGATGACGGAGGGGGCTCAGGCGCTCGGCTGGTCGATGCACACCGCCGTGCGCAACGTCGACCCCGCGACCTACGACCCGGTCGCGGCGGGCTACACGCAGTTCGGCGACCCGAGCGGCAGCAAGCGCGGCACGCTGAACACCTACCTGCGCGACGCCCACGACGCCGGGGCCCGCATCCTGGCCCGCACCCGCGCCGACCGGGTGACCGTGGCCGACGGGCGTGCCACCGGCGTCGTCGCGACGTACACCGGTCCGGACGGAGCGACGCGGTCGGTCGAGGTGCGCGCGTCCGACGTGGTCGTGGCCTGCGGGGCGCTCGAGACGCCGGCCCTGCTGCTGCGCTCCGGCATCGGCGGGCCCGCGGTCGGGCACCACCTGCACCTGCACCCCAGCGCCGGGATCTTCGGGGTCTACGCCGAGGACCAGGCGGCCTGGTGGGGTCCGCCGCAGGCCGCGGTGCTCGACGAGTTCCGCGACCTGGGCGACGGCTACGGGCTGCTCGTCGAGGGCTCGCAGTACTACACCGGCGTGTTCGCCTTCCAGCTCGCCCGCCGCGACGGCCGCCAGGCCAAGGAGGCCATGAGCAAGCTCGGCCGGATGGCCGACTTCCTGTTCGTGCTCCGCGACCACGGCGGCGGGCAGGTCACGATCGACGACGCGGGCGAGGCGGTGCACACCTACGCGCTGACCGACGAGCGCGACGTCGCGGCGTACCGCCTCGGCCTGCGCGTGATGGCCCGGCTGCACGAGGCCGCCGGCGCCGAGGAGCTGTGGTTCGGCGCCACGCCCCGGGTGTGGCGGCGCGGCGAGGACCTCGAGGCATGGGTCGACGAGCTCGACGCGATGCACATCGGCGCGAACGGGCTGTTCATGGGCAGCGCCCACCAGATGGGCTCGGCCCGCATGGGCACCGACCCCGTGACCTCGGTCGCCCGGCCGACCGGCGAGCTGCACGACGTCGACGGCGTGTGGATCGGCGACACGAGCGCGTTCCCGACCGCCTCGGGCGCCAACCCGATGCTCGTCTGCATGGCGCTCGCGCACCGCACCGCCGAGCAGATCAGCGGCTCGCGCGACGAAGCGCCGGCCCTCGCCGAGCCCCTGGCCGACGAAGCCCTCGACGACGCCCCCGCGGCCTAGGAGTCCCCCGATGGAGCACACGCGCGACCGGATCTACGTCGACGGGGCCTGGGTCCCGTCGACCGGCACGGGCACCCTGCCGGTGACCAACCCGTTCACCGAGCAGGTCGTCGGGACCGTCCCCGAGGGCACGGTCGAGGACGTCGACCGGGCTGCCCGCGCCGCCGCCCGCGCCCTGCCGGGCTGGGCGGCCACCTCGCTCGACGACCGGGTCAAGGCGTGCACGGCCATCGCCGAGGGGCTCAAGGCCCGCGCGCAGGAGGTCGCGCTCGCCGCGTCCACCGAGATGGGCGCGCCGTGGCAGATCGCGGTCCTCGTGCAGGCCGGGCTGCCGGTGGTGTCGTTCGCCTCGATGGAGGACGTGGTCGGCGAGGTCGAGTGGGAGCGGCGGTCCGGCAACTCGCTGCTGGTGCGCCAGCCGGTCGGCGTCGTCGGCGCCATCACGCCGTGGAACTACCCGCTGCACCAGATCGCGGCGAAGGTCGCGCCGGCGCTGGTGGCGGGCTGCACGGTCGTGCTCAAGCCGTCCGAGCTCGTGCCCGGGGTGGCGTACCTGCTCGCCGAGGTGGTCGACGCGGTGGGCCTGCCGCCCGGCGTGTTCAACCTGGTGCCCGGCACCGGCCCGGTCGTCGGCGAGGCGATCGTGCGGCACGAGCTCGTCGACATGGTGTCGTTCACCGGCTCGACCCGCGCCGGCCGGCGGGTGGCCGAGCTGGCCGCCGCCGGGCCGAAGCGCACGTCGCTCGAGCTGGGCGGCAAGAGCGCGTCCGTGCTGCTCGACGACCTGGCCGGCGAGCAGCTGCAGTCGGCCGTCGCCGGATCGCTGACCGGCTGCCTCATCAACTCCGGGCAGACCTGCAGCGCGCTGACCCGGCTGCTCGTGCCGCGCGACCGCCTCGACGAGGTCGTCGAGCTGCTCGGGCTGTTCGCGCAGTTCGCCCCCGTGGGCGACCCGCTGGCGCCGACCACCCAGCAGGGGCCGCTCGTCAGCAAGGTGCAGCAGGAGCGCGTGCGCGACCACATCCGCTCGGCGATCGACGAGGGCGCGCGGCTGGTCGCCGGCGGACCCGAGCAGCCGGCCGACCAGCCGACCGGCTTCTTCGTCTCGCCCACGGTCCTCGTGGCCGAGGCCGGCTCGCGCATCGAGCAGGAGGAGGTCTTCGGGCCGGTGCTGACGGTGGTGCCCTACGACGGCGGTGACGACGAGGCGCTCGCGGTGGCGGACGGCACGCCGTACGGCCTGTCCGGCGCCGTCTGGGCGGCCGACCGCGACCGGGCCGTGGCGTTCGCCCGCCGCATGCGCACCGGCCAGGTCGGCGTGAACGGCGGTGCCTTCAACCCGACGGCGCCCTTCGGCGGCTTCGGCCAGAGCGGCTACGGCCGCGAGCTCGGCCCGCTCGGCGTCGAGGAGTTCACCACCGTGACGTCCCTGCAGCTGTAGGCGAGCCGAGCCGGACACCCACGACCCGTCTGCGACGTGCGCAGCGCGCGGCAGGCGTCGCCGAGGCGGACCGTGCCGCACCCGACGACCCGTCGCGGCACGCTCACGACGCGTGCCGCGAGGGTCAGCCGGGCTTGACGGAGAACGTCCCGAGCGCGTCGGCGAGGACGTCGCCGTCCTGCACGACCTCGGCCTCGACCACCATCAGCCGCTTGCCCCGCTTGCGGACCCGCGCCTGCGCCTCGAGCCGCCCGGCGCGGCCCGGCTCCAGGTAGGTGACCGCCAGGGAGACCGTCACCGGCGACTGCCCGCCCGTCGCCGCGACCGCCGTCCCCATGGCGACGTCGATCATGGTGGCGAGCACGCCGCCGTGCACCGACCCGCTGGGGTTGAGGTGCTGCTCGCCGGCCTCGACGGCGACGACGCTGGTGCCGTCGCCCTGCGGCTCGATCTCCAGCGCGACGTGCTCCCGGAAGCCCATGCCGCGGGCCCTGCCCTGCACCGCGCCGTGTGACACGCTGCGGCGGTGGGGATCTCGCGCCGGCTCGGCGCCGTGTGCGGGGTCCTCGGCCCGGCGGCGTTCGTCACGGGCTGGGCGGTCGACGGCGCGCGCACCCCCGGGTACGACCCGCTCCGCGACGCCATCAGCCGGCTCGCCGCGGAGGGCGCCGCCACGCGCCCGAGCATGACGGCCTGCTTCGTGGTCTTCGGCGTGCTGGTCCCGGTCTGGGCGCTGACCCTGGCTCGTGAGCTCGACCGGCCGGCCCTGCGTCCGGTCGTCACCGTCGCAGGACTGGCCACGCTGGCCGTCGCCGCCCTGCCGCTCACCGCGCAGGGCGGGCAGCTCCAGGACGCCGGGCACGCCGCCGCGGCGCTGACCGGCTACGCCGCGATGGCCGCCACGCCGCTGGTGGCGGCCCGCGCCCTGCCGGCTGGAGCTCGCCGGGCGTCCGTCGCGACCGGCGTCGTCGCCGCGGGGGCCCTGCTCGCGTCGGTCCTCACCGGCAGCGGCGGCGCGCAGCGGCTCGGCCTGACGGTGGTCGACGCCTGGCACGTCGTCGTCGCGACCGGCGTCCTGCTGCGGCCCCGCTCGTCCACCCTCCGGCCGTAGCCTGGGAGCGGCCCGCACGACGATGCACCCGAGGACGTGAACCCGCATGACGGTCCAGGACGAGGACCTGAGCGCCCTGCTGGGCATCGCCCCCGACCGCCTGCAGGTCGCCCTCGACGTCATCGCCGAGCTCGACGACCTGCCCGTCGACCACCCCGACGCGGTCGCGGTGCGCCTCGCCACGGCGCGGCTGTTCAAGCAGGTGAAGGAGCGACGCCGCCGCGAGCGCCGCGACGCCCAGCTCGCCCACGACGCCGCCGTCACCACCGCCACCGCCACCGCCGCTCCCGGCCGCATCGACGACGAGACCCGCGGCCTCCCCCTCACGACCGAGACGGCGGCGCCGCTGGCCGGCACGCTGCAGCGCGCCCGGGCGTGCTACTCGTGCAAGCAGCGCTACGTCGACGTCGACGCCTTCTACCACCAGCTGTGTCCGCCGTGCGCCGCGCTCAACCGGCGCAAGCGCGACGCCCGCACCGACCTCACCGGCCGCCGTGCCCTGCTCACCGGTGGCCGGGCCAAGATCGGCATGCACATCGCCCTGCGCCTGCTGCGCGACGGCGCCGACACCACGATCACCACGCGCTTCCCCCGCGACGCGGTCCGGCGGTTCACGTCGATGCCCGACAGCGCCGACTGGCTGCACCGGCTGCACGTCGTCGGCATCGACCTGCGCGACCCCGCCCAGGTCATCGCCCTCGCCGACGAGGTCGCCTCACGGGGCCACCTCGACGTGCTGGTCAACAACGCAGCGCAGACCGTGCGGCGCTCGCCCGGGGCGTACGGCCACCTCGTCGCCGCCGAGGCCGCTCCCCTGCCCGCCGGCCCGCTGCCGGAGCTCGTCGACCTCGGTCACGCCACCGACGCCCACCCGCCGGCCCTCGCCGCAGGTGCGCAGGGCTTCACCCCGCACGCGGTGACCGCGCTGGCCCTCGCCAGCGGCTCGGCCTCGCTCGACCGGGTGGCCGACCGGACCGCCATCGACGCGGGCGGGCTGGTCCCCGACCTCGACGCGGTCAACAGCTGGACCCGCACCGTGTCGCAGGTCGACGCCCTCGAGATGCTCGAGGTGCAGCTGTGCAACGCCGTGGCGCCGTTCGTCCTCGTCGGCCGTCTGCGCTCCTCGCTGGCCGCCTCCCCGGCCCGCCGGAAGCACGTCGTCAACGTCTCGGCGATGGAGGGGCAGTTCGGCCGCGGCTACAAGGGCGCCGGCCACCCCCACACCAACATGGCCAAGGCCGCCCTGAACATGCTGACCCGCACCAGCGCGAAGGAGATGCTCGAGCAGGACGGCATCCTCATGACCGCCGTCGACACCGGGTGGATCACCGACGAGCGGCCGCACCCGACCAGGGCGCGGCTGCACGAGGAGGGCTTCGCAGCCCCGCTCGACCTGGTCGACGGCGCCGCGCGGGTCTACGACCCGGTCGTGCGGGGCGAGGCCGGCGAGGACCTGTCCGGCGTCTTCCTCAAGGACTACGCGCCGGCGCCCTGGTAGCCGTCGGGCTCGGCCGGGACGACCTCGTCCGGCTCGACCACGGTGTCGAGGACCTCGATCTCGTCGTGCTCCTTGGCCATCCCGGACCACGCCGACTCGGGCGGCTCGACGACCGTCTCGCTGTGGGCGCCGCAGCCGTGCGTCAGCGCGACGACCCGGCCGTCGTCGGGTGCCACCGCGTTGGCGCAGGCGCCGAAGACGTGGCCCAGCGCACCGGCGAGCGGGACGAGGAAGCCGCAGTCGCCACACTGCCCGGGCGCGGCCTTGGCGACCGGCGTGTCCGGGCCGGCGACGCCGTCGTACCACCGCTCGGCCGCGTCGGCGCGGCCGTCGAGCGACAGCACCCGCGGCCGGCCGAGGCCGAGCTCGCGGGAGAGGTCGAACGGCAGCCGTTCTGCGTCCACGTCGGCGTACGACGGGACCAGGCGCGGGTCGTCCGGCGCCGGCGGCAGCAGGTCGCCGGGGCCCAGGTCGCCGGGCTGCACGCGCTCGCTCCACGGCATCCAGCCGGGCGCGAGCAGCGCGGCGTCACCGGGCAGCAGGACGACCTCGTCGACCGTCACCTCGTCGGCGCCGTCGGCCCGCGCGACGGTGACCGCCCAGCGCCAGCCGACGTAGGCGGGATCGGTCGTGGCGAACGAGTGGGTCACGACCGACCCGCCGCCCGCGTCGGGCTCGGCCTCGACCGCGAGGTGGGCACCGACCGAGCTGCCGGCCACCTCGACCGCCACGGCCCGCGCGAGCTCGACCGCCTCGGCGCAGCGCGCGTCGGGCGCGACGGCTGCCTCGACCGGGTCGGCGGCCGGCTCGTGCGGCTCGGGCTCGTGCAGGTCGGTCGGGACGGGGGTCACGGTCTGGTCCTCCTGAGGGGGCGAGTGCTCGGACGCCGCGGCCGGGTCGTCCTCGGGCACGGCCTCGTCCCGGCCGCCGGTGAGGACGCCCGTTACCTTCTTGAGGACAGCCCTCGACATGCGTCCCACTCCTGCCACACCCCCATCCTTCCAGACCGCCCCCTCGACCTCCCGGAGCACCGATGAACGCCCGCCGCCCGCTCGCCCGCGTCGCCGCGGTCGGCGCCCTGCTGGCGCTGTCCGCCTGCGAGAAGCCGGCACCGATCGTCACGGTGGTGAGCGGCGGCAAGAGCGTCTACACCGAGGCCGGCACCTGGTGCTTCGAGGACCAGACGGGTGACCAGTGCGCGGAGCGCGCGAGCGGCAGGACGTCGATCCCCGTCCGGGCCGGCGAGACGGTCGGGGTCGACGTCGACGAGGAGCTGGCCGAGGGCGGCTGGTACCTCGAGCTGTCCGCCCCGGACGGCCAGGGCCAGGAGCCGCAGCGCTCGGCGCCCCAGAAGGGCCACTACTTCAGCTTCACCGCCCCCAGCCTCGCGGAGGGCAGCTCGCTGCAGCTCGACGTGCGGGCCGCCGCCGAGGGCGAGGAGCCGCGCGGCGAGTGGCGCTTCAGCCTGACGCCTGCGCAGTGACCTGAGCACCGGCGGGGTGGGGCCCGCTGCTCAGGCCTCGAGCTCGGTGGCGACGGCGCGCAGGATCGTGCCGATGCGGCGGGCGCTGTCGCGGTCGACGGGCTTGCCACGTCGCAGCGACGGCTGCACGCGCGCCTCGAGCAGCTTGATCATGTCCTCGACCATGCCCTGCAGCTCCTCCGGCGAGCGGCGAGCGCCGGCGAGGGTCGGCGGGGCGTCGAGCACGCTGAGCGACAGGGCCTGCTCGCCGCGCTTGCCGGCGGCGACGCCGAACTCGACCCGGGCGCCGGCCTTGAGCTCCTCGACACCGCTCGGCAGGGCCGACTTGGGGACGAAGACGTCGCCGCCGTCGTCGCGCGACACGAAGCCGAAGCCCTTGTCCTTGTCGTAGAACTTGACCTTGCCGGTGGGCACGCCAGACCTCGTCGTCGTCGCAGCAGTGGGGGACCTCCCAGGCTAGCCGTCGGCCGCGGTGTCGCGCCTACAGTGGCGGCGTGGCCAGGACCCGCGGCAGGCACGCGGCGCCCGACGACCCGCGGCCGGGCGAGCGCCTCGTGCGCTCGGGTGCCGCCGTGTTCGGCATCGGCCTGGTCGGCGTGCTGCTCGCCGTCGTGCCGTTCTTCTTCGGCCGCTCGGACGCCCCGTCGTGGACGGCGCTCGTCGCCTCCCTGCTGCCCGTCGGGCTCGGGATCGCGCTGGGCGGGTTGCTGCTCGGCGCCCGGTCACGGCGCCGGGTGCGCTAGCTCGGACCGGTCCCCGCGGTCGGACCGGTCCCCGCGGTCGACAGGGCGGCGTTCATCGATCCGGAGCGGAACTCGCGGGCGGTGACCTCGCCGAACCCCTCGGCGCGCACGACGTCCAGCGCCCGCTCGTCGGCGCGCGCCAGCGCGCCGGGGTCGAGCTCCACCCGCGCCCGGCCCTGTCCGAGGTCGCGCACCCGCAGGTCGACGACCTCGCCGAGGTGGGCGCGCAGCGCCCGCTCCGCACGGTCGACGCGCGCCAGCCCGGCGGAGGTTACCTGCAGGCCGTACGCGATGCGGCTGGCCAGGCAGGCCAGCGCCGGCTTGTCGGCCGTCGCCAGCGCCCAGCGCCGGCTGGCAGCCCTCACCTGCGCCTTGGTCAGTCCGGCGTCGAGCAGCGGTGTGCGCGCGCCCCGCTCGGCGGCGGCCCGGATCCCCGGCCGGAAGCCCGCCACCGCGTCGTCGGCGTTGGTCCCCGTGGCCACCGCGGCGAGCCCGA